>Ga0315282_10004123_pt1 | contig 25492 bp, 20 predicted proteins | sample YL17G07_20_MG_FD_203693 | JGI IMG/M metagenome (GOLD analysis project Ga0315282, IMG submission 203693) | Sediment microbial communities from Yellowstone Lake, YNP, Wyoming, USA - YL17G07_20 | ecosystem: Environmental > Aquatic > Freshwater > Lake > Sediment | place: USA: Wyoming | collected... | reverse complement strand
CACCTGGACGCCTTGGCCCGGGTTTCGGACCTTGGCCTTTCGACGCCGATCTTTCCGGGGATCACGCCGGGCAGCGGTCCGGGCCACATGGGGCTGTTCGGTTACGATCCGCTGGACTGGCAGATCGGGCGGGGGGTTCTGGAGGCCCTGGGCATCGGCTTCGACCTCACCCGCATGGACGTGGCGGCGCGGGGCAATTTTTGTTCCGTGGACCCGGCCACCGGGGCGATCACGGATCGTCGGGCGGGACGCATCTCCACCGAGACGTGCGCGAAGCTGGTGAACATGCTGCGCGGGATCACCCTGTCCGGGGTGGAGGTTTTTGTCGAGCCGGTGGAGGACTACCGGTTCGTGTTGGTGCTCCGGGGGGAGTATTTGGAGGACGGGTTGACCGAGACGGATCCGCAGAAGGTGGGGGTGCCGCCGCTGCCGGTGGAGCCGACGCGCCCGGAGGCGGAGAAGACCGCGGCGCTGTTCAATGAATGGCTGAGCCAGGCCCGGCGCATCCTGGCGGACCAGCGGCCGGCCAACGGGGCCAATCTTCGGGGGCTGGCCAAGGTGCCGGACCTGCCGCACTTTCCGGAGCTTTACGGACTGAGGAGCGGGGCCATCGCCACCTATCCCATGTATCGGGGGGTGGCCCGGCTGGCGGGCATGGATGTGCTCGCCACCGGCCACGATATCGCCAGCGAGGTCGAGACCCTGCGCCGCCACTGGAACGAGTACGATTTTTTCTTCTTCCACGTCAAAAAAACGGACTCGGCCGGAGAGGACGGCAACTTCGAGGCCAAGGTTCACGTCATCGAGGAGCTGGACGGCTATCTGCCCGAGATCCTGGCACTCAAGCCCGACGTCCTGCTGGTCACCGGCGATCACTCCACGCCGGCGAAGTGGAAAAACCATTCCTGGCACGCCCTGCCGGTGCTGCTTTTCTCGCCGTACGTTCGCCCCGTGCCCCAGGCCACCTATGGAGAACGGGCCTGCGCCGCCGGGAGTCTGGGCCAGGTCCGCCACGTGGACCTCATGCCGCTGGCCATGGCCCACGCAGGCCGGCTGGTCAAATTCGGGGCTTAAGCCTGGCGCAGGGCAGCCGGACCGAGATCGCTGCAAAACAAGGGATTCCGAGACGAAGCCCGACAAGGAGTTCGGCCGTCAGCCGAAGTTTTGAAAGGGCGTCGGGCTCTAGCCGCCGATGCGGTACATGGCCCGATTGGAGACGCAGGAGAAGGGTTGATCGAGGTGGTGACGGGCCGGCTTGTCCAGAATGGCCCGCCGGATCAGATCGGCCATGGCCTCGGGCGGCGTATGGGCGCGGAGCGGTGTCTTCAGGTCCACCTCCTGGTTTGAAAGCAGGCAGAGCCTGAGCTTGCCGTCGGCGGTCAGCCGCAGCCGGTCACAGCGGGCGCAGAAGTGCTCGGTCACCGGGCTGATCAGGCCGATGGCGCCCATTGCCCCGGCCAGATGGAAGCGGACCGCCGGGCCGTCAAGAGCTTCGGAGGCCAGCGGTTCGAGAGGGCCGAGTTCGGCCAGACGGCCGCGGATTTCGGCCGAGGGCAGGAACCGTTCCCGGCTCCAAAAGCCGACCGTGCCCAGCGGCATGTACTCGATGAAACGCACCTCCAGGGGCCGGTCCAGGCTCAGCCGGGCGAAATCCAGAATCTCCCGGTCGTTGAGCCCGCGGATCGCCACGACGTTCAGCTTGACCCGTTCGAACCCGAGCCGAAGCGCCGTGTCGATGCCCTCAAACACACGGGGCAGGACATCCTCGCCGGTGATCTCGGCAAAGACCTTGGGATCGAGGGAATCCAGGCTGACGTTGACCCGGCGGATGCCGGCCGCCAGAAGGTCCTGGGCCAGTTCGGCCAGGAACACGCCGTTCGTGGTCAGCCTCAGGTCCAAATGGCCGAAGCGGTCGTGCAGACGCCTGAGGAAGCCGAGCAATCCCTTGCGGATGAGCGGCTCGCCGCCGGTGATGCGCACCTTTTGTATCCCCTCGGCCGCCAGAATCCGGATCAGTTCCAGATATTCCTCATAGGACAGGATTTCCCCGTGCTCGAGTTTCTGCTGTACCCCGTGGGGCATGCAGTACCGGCAGCGCAGGTTGCAGCGGTCCGTGACGGAAAGGCGCAGATAGGTCAGGGTGCGTTGGTGTGCGTCGGTGAGCAAGGTCTGTCCTCGCATGGTATCAAATCAAGCATAATATAGGGCCGCTGCCCGGTCTTGTCAAAAAAATTTCACATGTTCGGGGACGAGGGGGTGCGGGCCGGGGGTCGCGTTTTTCCGATACCCCGCTTTTTTTTCGAGCGGTCCTTACTTTTGCTGGAGCTGTTCCAGGGCCTTGTTGGGTCCCATGACGATCAAGAGATCGCTGTCCTTGACCACAAAACCGGCCGTGGGGATGTTGGTCACCCGTTCGGGCACGAATTCCTTGATCGCCAGGACCTGGATGCCGAAACGGGTGATCAGGTTCAGCTCGGCCAACGATTTGCCGATCCACTCCTTGGGCGGCGCCAGTTCGAGGATGCTGTACCCCTCGGTCAAGGGCAGATAGGTCAGCACGTTGGGGTTGTGGAGGCGTTCGGCCAGGTGCAAGGCCAGGTCTTTTTCCGGGAACAGGACCTCGTCCGCTCCGATTTTTTCCAAGATGCGGCCGTGAGGTTCCTGGATGGCCTTGGCCAGCACGGTTTTGACCCCGAGCTCTTTCATGAGCAAAGTCGCGAGAATGGACTGGTTCATGTTCGTGCCGATGCAGATGATCACGGCGTCCATCTCGCGAAGTCCCAGCGATCCCATGGCCTCGTGGTCGGTGGCGTCGGCGACGATGGCCTGGCCGACGTGGTCTTTGATCTCCTGGATGCGCTTGGGATCGAGGTCCACGGCCAGGACATCATGACCCTTTTCGTGCAACCGGGTGGCCAGGTAATACCCGAAATTCCCCAAACCTAGGACGGCAAATTGCTTCATGGCGTGCCTCATCCGATCATGATGGTCTCTTCGGCGTAGCGAAAGCGCACCGTACGCTGGCGCGACACGGCCAGCGCCACGGCCAACGGCCCCAAACGGCCGATAAACATCGTCGCGCAGAGAACGATTTTCCCGGCCGGGCTCAGCGTTCCAGTCAGCCCCGTGGACAGGCCCACGGTTCCGAAGGCGCTGACCACCTCAAAGAGGATTTCCAGAAATTTTCCCCGGCTCTCCGCGTACGAGATCCCGCTCAGCTCGGTGATCTGCAGGAGCAGGGTCGCCACAGCCACGACCATGATGCTGACGAGAACCACGTTCATGGCCCGAAAGACGCTGGCCTGGGAGAAGGTGCGCCTAAAGATCTGCGGGGCTTCGTAGCCGCGCAGCCTGGAAAAAGCCAGGATGCTCAAAGTGGCGGCCGTACCCACCTTGACACCCCCGGCGCAAGAGCCCGAGCCCGCCCCGATGAACATGAGCATGATCATCATGAAAAGGCTTCCGTTGGCGAATTGACCCAGGTCCAGCGTGTTGAAGCCGGCCGTTCGGGCGGTGATGGATTGAAACAGCGCGGCCAGCACCTTTTCCGGGCCGGGCAGGCCCTTAAGCGTGTTGCTTCCTTCCATGGCCAGCAACAACAAGGCCCCGGAAAGGATCAGAATGCCCGTGGTCACTAGCACCACCTTGGAGTGCAGGCTGAGCCTGAGCCAGGAGCGGTGCGAGTAGGGGAATCGGCGCGTCAGTTCGGTCAGAACCAGGAAGCCCAGACCGCCGGTGACGATGAGCGTGTACATCGTCACGTTGACCAGCATGTCGGCGCGGTAGTCCACCATGTTGTTGGAAAACAGGCTGAAGCCCGCGTTGCAGAAGGCGCTCACGGCGTGGAAGACCGCCAGATACAATGCCCGGACCGGGGGGTAGTGCTGAGAAAACCTCAGGAAAAGAAAAAAGGCCCCGGTGGCTTCAATCAGAAAGGTGAGACCCACGATGCTGAGAATCAGGCGGGCCAGATGCCGGTCTCCGCTGCGGGTGAACATGTCCTGGATGACCACCCGGCCGGTCAGGCTGACCCGTCCCCCGGCCAGAAGGAGAAAGATGTTGGACAACGTCAAAATGCCCAGCCCCCCGGCCTGGATCAGAGCCAGGACCACGAGCTGTCCGAACAGGGTGAACGTCTTTCCCGTATCCACCACGGCTAGGCCGGTGACGCAGGTGGCCGAGGTCGCGGTGAACAAGGCGTCCACCAGGCTGACCGGGGCCGCGGTCGAAGCTAGGGGCAGCTTGAGCAGGGCGGTGCCTGTCAGAATAACGCCGGCAAAGGAAGCCACGGAAAACCGTACCGGCGAGGAAATCAGGTGATTCAGCCGCATGTGTATTGGTCGAGGCGAACACGACCCTTGTCGTATCGTTTGGTTCTGAAGAAGGGTAAACCAAGCCTGTGGGCCTGTCAATAACGGGAGGCGGCAGCCACGACCGGCAATCGTTTGGTTCAGGGGCCGGGTTGGCAAGGCAGGTCCGGCGTGAAAAAGATATGTGGAGCGGTCCAGGACATCGGCCGCATCCGCCTTGGAAGGAGGAGAACACGCCCGCGCAGGGAAAGATGTGGCCGGTCACGTGGAAAAATTGAAAAACGGCGGCCGGAAGCCCGTCCTTGTTTTTCCCCCTTTGAACTTGACATGTCCCCAGGGCCGTACTACATTCGCCGCACGCATTTGACCTGTTTTTTTAAGCACCGCGATGGACGCGGGTGAGGCGAGAAAGGCCCGATACCGGCGTCTGCCTTCGATACGCGGCTGCAAGGGCCTGAAGCTGTTGTAGCCCGTGGCTTCCCAGACCTCGGAAAGAAGCTCCGGCTTGGCTGAATACAGCGGGACGAGAAAAGCATCCGGTGACAGGCAACCACGGTACGACAACCATGAAGACGCCTGGCTATGGTATCCGATGAACATCACGGCCATCCGCAAGAATGTCTGCGGGTACAACGACAAGCTGCACGACATCGGGCTGGAGGGGTTTTATCATTCGCATCCGGTCTGGTTGAAAGGCGGCAAGGACTAGCTCGATACAGAGCGCCATAACTTCGCATACCCATGTTGCTCCGCGGCTCGTTACTGCGGCGCACTGAGAAGTGCGCCATATTCCTTACCTTCGTCGCGCCTTGATCTGCTTTGTTCTGACGCTCTGTATGCGCATCGTTTTATCACGTTGTGAATAATGGGAGCCGGCGGTGCGAAGAAACCTGGCTTCACTCCGTTCTGGCAGGGTCCGGAAGGCCCCTGCCATCTTTATTCCTCGGCGTTTGAGCCCTTGGCAGCCGAACAGGTTTCTGGCATCATGACCGCAACAGAATCCTGCGGAGGCGGGAGCGCCTCGGCATGGGGCCGAGGGCAGGGGATCGGATGGCGGATCGTGCCGTGACCTCGAAGGCGGAAGACACCGGCAAGGCTTCTCAATTTTTACGGTTGCAGGCGATCTCCTCCCTGAAGAACCGGGGCTTTTTTTTCCTCTGGTTGGGCACGTTTCTTTCTTTCAACGGCATGCAGATGCTGGTCATCGCCCGGGGGTGGTTGGTCTATGGCCTGACCAATTCCCCTCTGGCGCTCGGGGTCGTGGCCGCCTCCATGGGCGGCCCGATCGTTCTGTTTTCCCTCTTCGGCGGGGTCTTGGCCGACCGGGTCCAGAAGCGGAATCTCCTGATGGCGGCCCAGAGCGGGCTGGCCCTGATCAATGTGCTCGTGGCGGTGCTCATCTCCGCGCACCTGATCGCCCTCTGGCACCTAGTCGTTTCTTCTCTGTTGACCGGCATCATTTTTGCCTTCAGCATGCCCACCCGGCAGGCCTTCGTGGTGGAGCTGGTCGGTCCGGCGGAGCTGACCAACGCCATCGCCCTCAATTCCCTGGCCACGAACATCTGCCGCATCGCCTCGCCGGCCCTGGCCGGGGTGCTGCTTCGGGTCATCGGGACGGGCGGAGTATTCTGGCTGGTGGCTCTTTCGTATGCGGCCGCCATGGTGACCATGTTCTGGATTCCGGCGGGCTCCTCCATTCCGAAGGGCCGGGGTTTGAGGCTGTTCAAGGACATTCTGGACGGCTTTCGCTACCTCAGAGAGAACGCGGTTCTGCTTTCGCTCCTGTCCATCGCCATTGTGCCCATCCTGGTGGCCAGTTCGTACCAGATGCTCATGCCGGTATTTGCCAAGACCATCTTTCAGGCCGGGGAGACCGGCTTGGGTCTGCTCATGTCGGCCGGCGGTCTCGGGGCCCTGGCCGGTTCGACCTTGATCGCTTCGTTTGGAAACATTCGGAAACGAGGAGTGTTCATGTTGGGAACCGGCCTGCTGTTCGGGCTTTCCCAGATTTCGTTCGGTCTGTCGCCGTCCATGACGCCGGCTTTTGTCTGCCTGGTATTCGTGGGCGGCTCCGGGTCCATGTTCATGACCCTGATCACCTCGCTGATCATGGGCCACACGCCTCAGGAGCTCATGGGCCGGGTCATGAGCATCTTTGTCATGACCTTCGGCCTCATGCCGCTGGCCATGCTGCCGGCCGGGGCCCTGGCCAAGGCCTTCGGAGCCCCCGTGGTGGTCGCCATGGGCGGCGGCCTGTTCGCGGTCTTTTTATTTGGCATGGCCCTGGTTCAGCCGCGCCTCAGGCGGCTGGCCTGAGGCCCAGGCGATTGGCGAAATTCACAGAATCCGCCTTTCGAGGCGCAGCGTAGGGGCACGGCATGCCGTGCCCCTACCATGGCTTGAGTCTAGGTCCCCCGACGCACGTCGGGGGCGGAGTGGAACCAGCGTTCAGGAGGGAAGATATGACCGAGAGCGCCGCCGATATTTCGGCCATCCAGGAGACCGTGGGGCACTATTTTCAGGGGATGTACCAGGGGGACACGGCCCGGCTGAAAAAGGCCTTTCACCCCGCAGCCCAGGTGATCGGTCACTTTCAGGGCAGGTTCGTCCAGAATTCTTTGGATCAGTTTTTGGGGTATGTCGCGTCGGCGCCGGTCCCGGCCCAGACAGGGGAGGCCTACGACATGCGGATCGTATCCATGGACCTGGCCGGGGAGACCGCGGCCGCGGTCAAGGTGACGGACCTGTACCAGGGGCTTCGTTTCACGGACTACCTGTCCCTGCTCAAGGTAGACGGCTCGTGGGTCATCGTGAACAAGACGTTTTACCACGCGCCCAAAGGCTAGCCGGGGACCACGTGTCCCTCGTCGGCCGGCCGGTCAAGGGGAACGGCGGTGAAGACATGCGTCCAGGTCCACCTGGCATTGGATCTCGCAGTTGCGCCTCTCCTCTTCGAGCTGTGAGCGGCATTTTTGAAGGCAGTCCCGGTAACGGTCCTGGCAGGCCAGGTCCCCGTCGGTCGGAGGCCCGGCCAGTTTCCCGGTCGCGCATCCACCCAGGATCAGGCTCAGGGCCATGAACATGGCCGCCAGCCATAATCCCAGGCCCTTTTTCCAGAGGCGGCACCCTCGCGTTTCCCCTCCCGTCTTCGGGCCGGTATTTTTCCTTGGCCGGATCATCTCCATAACCTCGGGATGAGAAAAGGCGTTTTCTCCCGATAGGCTTTGTAAACCTCGCCGAACCGCGCCTCGAGCTCGCGCTCCTCGATGAATCGGTTGTATAGGCTGGCCAACAGCAGGGCGATTAAAAAGGCCAGGATGCCGACCATGATCGACGAGAGCCACGTTCCCAGGCCGAGATAGTAAATCATGGCTCCGAGTTGGATGGGATTGCGGCAGAGGCGGTAAGGCCCGGAAGTGACCAGCGAGCTCGTGGGCGCGGTCGGTGCCGGGGTTCCCCGGCCGGTCCGCCATTGGGCGATCACGGCCCAGGCAACGATCGCCAGCCCAATGGGGACGCAGATCAGGATGACGATCCTGGGCGTGTATTCCAGGAGTTGGGCTTCCACGGCCCGGCCGACCCAGATGAAGAGCAGCGGCAGCAGGACGAGAAAGATGGCGCAGCCGGCCGCGAGCGAAATGAGCTTGCGCCGGGGGGAGGGCGTCTTTCGGCCGAGGGATAGGAATAACCATGTGAGAGGGCCTTGCATGGATGTCTCCTTTTTCGCATCTAGGTGATCGGCGGCGCGGCTTATAGGAGCAGTCCGGGACCTAGTCGGTGCTTGCCGTTTCGGCTGGAACCTGCCGTTCCTGGTTCGCCGCCGGGATCAAGCCGCCATCTTCGGTCATGGCGTTCGAGTCCGGGAAGTCCAGGCACCCCAAACGGTGCATCAGGCGGGCCGCTCGGTTTTGAGGATCCAGAACCGGCGGCTGGCCGTAGGTTTGATAGAAGGAGACGATCCGGCCTCCGAGCAGTTGTCCGTTCTCGTCCAGCTCTGCCAGGAGCAGCGGCGCATACCCGGTTTCCCCCTGCACGTTGATGCCTTCACCGGTACAGAAATTGCCCAAAGAGTAAGCGATCAACCTACCGCGGTATATCTCCATCGCCCGAGGCACGTGCGGACCGTGCCCGAGCACCAGGTCGGCCCCGGCCTCCACCACGGCCCGGGCGAACCGAACGATTTCACCCCGCGGCTCGCCCAGGTGAAACTCCATCTCCCGCGGGGTGTGCAGGGCCTCCCGTCCCTCCTGGCCCCCATGAAAGGAAACGATCACGATGTCGTTTGACTTGGCCAGTTGCTGCACGATCTCGCGGGCCTTGGGGATGTCCAGGAGCCAGTGGCTGTTGGCGGAGCTGTGGAAGGCGACCATGACCGTCTTTAAATCGTTCACCGTCTTCCTGGCGATGATGCCCGGCGGGCCGGAGAATTCGATATGATGTTGGCGCAAGACGTCCATGGTCTCCTGGGCCCCCACGGCGCCATAGTCGTGGAAATGATTGTTGGCCACGGAGACCATGTTGAAGCCGGCTTCTTCCAGGTAGCGGGCGTAGCGGGGAGGGGTGCGGAAGACGTAGGCGATGGTGTCGACCGGTACTTTTTTGGGCTTATCGAAATGGGTCAGCGTTCCCTCGTGGTTGCAGAAGACGATGTCGTTGGGCAACAGGAAGGGCTTGGCCGCGGCAAAGAGGATGAGGCCGTCGTCCGGCGGCAGACGGCCTTCGGTGCCCATCATCACGTCACCTACCGCCGCGACTCTGACGACCCGCTTCTCGGCGGCCCAGGCCCGCGACCCGGGGACCGCCCCTGCCAGGAGAAGGAAGCCCGCGGCGAAGATCGAGGCCATCGCCCGGGCGATTCTGTTTCTGTGGTCTTCGGCGCGCACGGAAATGAACGGCCTCCCGGCTTGTTTCCTGGCGCTACCCTACAACCGGCCCCGGGAGGGGTCAAGGGACTTTTCCACCCCAGGCTCGACCTTGACCACGACCATGGTCACGTCGTCTTCCAAGGGCTGTTCGCCGCGAAAACGCTTCAGGGCTTCGGTCACGGCGGCTTGGATGTCCTGCGCGGATTTGGCCGCGCTCAAACGGAGGACGTCTTTCAGGGCCGTTTTTCCAAACATCTCGCCCTGGCTGTTGTGGGTCTCCCAGATGCCGTCCGTGCCGATGAGCAATATCTGGCCGGGCTCGAGGCGATGCTGAAGAGCCGCATACCCATGGCCCTCGAAAAGCCCCAGAGCCAATCCCTGGCCGGCGAGATCCGCAATGGCATCGGCCTGCCGATCGTACAAGAGGGGGGGATCATGGCCGGCCGTCACCCAATTCAGCATCCCCTGGCTCGCGTTCACGTCTCCGTAAAACAGGGTCATGAACTGGCCCGTTTCGTCCGTGTCCCGGCAAAGCTGCCGGTTGACGTCTTGAACGATGTCCACCGCTTCTCCCGGCATGGAGGCGCGCAGCCGGATCAGCCCCCGGGCCGAGGCCATGAGCAAGGCCGCCGGCAGGCCGTGCCCCGACACGTCACCCACCACCACCGCAAAACGCTCTTCGTCTTCCGCACCCACTCGGAAAAAATCGTAATAATCTCCCCCGGTCTTGTCGCAATACATGCAGACGCCCGCGATATCGAAACCGGGCATACGCAGCGCCTCGCGGGGAAGAAAGCTCTCCTGGATCCGCCGTGCCATTTCCAGTTCCCGAAGGGTGACCTGCTGGAGGATTTCCTGGCGGTACAACCGGGCGTTTTCGATGCATACGGCCGCTTGAGAGGACATGGCGGTCAGCAGGCGTTCGTCATGGTCGGTGAAAAAGCCGCCCGCTTTTTTGTTTAGCAGTTGGACCACCCCGATGATTTTCTGCTGCGGATTGCGCATGGGCATGGTCAGCATCGAGTCCGACGTGTAGCCGGTCACCCGGTCGAAGCTGCGCGCAAACCGGGAATCCTCGTAGGCGTGCCTGATGTTGAGGGTCTCGCCGGTCATGGCCACGTGCCCGGACACCCCCTCCCCGAGTTTGAGCCTGATTTCCTTGAGATCGCCGGTGTCCTGCAGCAGCACCCGGGAGTAGAGTTCGCCCTGATCCTCGTCCACCAGGTAGAGCGTGCCTCGATCCGCCCCGACAGTCTCCACCAGTTGATTGACGATGAACGTCAGCAGTTCGTCCAGGGTCATGTTGGTCGTGATGCTCTGGCTGACGGCCAGCATGGCGTTCAGCTCGCGGGAAGGGCTGATGCTGGGGACGCCTGGCGGCACCGGCTCAAATCTCGCAGATAGGGTGAGACGGTTGGGTTCCCCGGGCGCGGGGGAGGGCGTGTGGGCAAGGGCATGGCTCCACGCCTGGGCCCAGGCCTGGGCCGAAGAGGCTCCACCGTCTCCTTCGGAACGAGGCGCAAGCGCGGCCTCGAGGCTCGACACGCTCACGGGCCGTCCCCAGTCCGAAAATTGGAAACGCACCATGTTCTCACACCCTTCAGCCTTGAGCAGGAGATTGCCTTTCGCTCCCCGGGGATAGGCATGGAGCATGATGTGGCCGGCGATCTGCTCGATCGACTGTTCCAGATCGGTCAGGTTCTGCTCGGACATGCGCAAGCGGCTGCCCATCCCCCGCACAAAGCCGGACACGAGGCTCAGGTTGGCCGTCAAGGCCGGCACGCGGAGCTCGCCGAGGAACGTCATCTGGGGGTTTGCGGTCAAGGTGATTTCCAAACCAATGGCTCTGTCGGCTTTCTAATAGCCGCCAGCCAGGCGCGGAAGACAGAGGCGATAAAAAAGTCGTCTCTGTCAAACGGCGACCTGGCGTATTACGCGCGATCGCCACGCCCCATCCTCTTCCGGCGGCCAGCCAGTGACCGTGGGGACTGCTTTTGGCCTATGGCCGGGTAACCCTCTTGGTGCCTTACCCGCCAGGGTCAGGCAGGGACATCGCCAGCCGAGACCCCGGCCTTGGCTGTTTTTGGAATCGTCACGCGGCCGGGGTTGCCGCCGGAGCAAAAACAAACGGGTCTCGACAAATCCCGCTGATCAAGTTCTGTCAGGGACGGGGAGGGAGAACCTGCGGAGGTTTCTTTTTTTCCGCGTCCTTCTTGAGCGCCCCGAGCGCTTCCTGCTCCGGTCCGATCCTATCCGGAGGGCTGGGAATCTGGTCTTTTTGGATTTTTGTTGAAGCGGCCTTGGGTACGGAATACGGCGGGTGGTTTTTCCAGACGGACGGGCCCTGCTGGATGGAATAATGTCCGCTCCCGTGCCGAGCCTTGGGTCGGTTCGAGGTGGACGGTGTAAAATCCTGACCGGCGCAGGGAATGGCGACCGCCAGCAAGACGACGAAGAGCAGCAAAAGATGCGTGCGTTTCATTCAGCTATTTTCCATTGTCCAGGCGGCCGCGAAAACGCCTCATGAGGCATGGGTGGCTTTTCCGGTCCGCTTCCGGCCAAAAGATCAGATCCATTTTTCAACGATGGACCACAGTCCGGCCGTTTCGATGGGCTTGGGAATGTAGTCATCCGCCTCGGTGGCCATGCCGTCGGCATGGGAATATCGGGTGGATGTCACCTTTTCCGCCACGCCGGTCAAGAGGATGATCGTGATATCCCGCGTTTCCGGCTTCTTTTTCAACTCGGCGCAGAGCTGATACCCGTCCTTGCGAGGCATCATGACGTCGAGCAGCACGAGATCCGGCCGCCGCGCCTTGATCAAAGCCTCCGCTTCCACGCCGTCATAGGCGCGTCCCACCTCCACTCCTTTGCTTTCCAGCATCGTGGTTAAAGTTTCCACCACATCCGGTTCATCGTCCACCACAAGGATATAGGGCTTGGCCATGCTGATCCTTCCTCCCGTCGCTGAGATTCCGTTGAGAATAACCGCCTCCCCGACTCATACCCTCGACTGCCCCCTCAAGGGGCCGGAGCGGGAACCCGGCGCTTAATCAAAACTTCTTTCCGGAGGGTCTTCAATACCTAATATTTTACACTATTCTCCCCAGGAAGGCAAGCAAAGCCGCCGGTCAGCCTGCCGCGGGTCTGGGGAAGAGGCCGGCGGCCTCGACGATCTCCGGCACCTTTTCCTCCCACTCGATGGCCATGATGTGGAAGCCGCTGACGCCCTTCGTCTCCTTCAGCCGCTGGATCGACTCGACGCAGATGCGTATCCCTTCCTCGGCCTGCTTCTCCTTGGCCACACCGCCGATGCGTTTCACCACCTCGTCCGGCACGTCCATGCCCGGCACCCGGTTCTTCATGTACCGCGCCATGCCCGCCGACTTGAGCGGCGTCAGCCCGGCCAAAATGTACACCTTCTCCAGCAGCCCCCGCTCCCCGGCCTCCTTCAACCACCGCTCGAACTTCTCCAGATTGTAGATGCACTGCGTCTGGATGAACTCCGCCCCGGCCGCAACCTTCTTGGCCAGCCGCGGCACCCGAATCTCGTACGGGTCGGCAAAGGGATTGGCCGCGGCCCCGACGAACATGCGCGGCGGCCGCTCGATCTCGTCCCCGCCCAAGAATTTACCTTCGTCTCTCATGCGGCGCACGGTCTGCAACAGCTGGATGGAGTCCAGGTCGTAGACGTTCTGGCCGGTGGGGTTGTCGCCGAAGGACTGGTGGTCGCCGGTCAGGCAGAGGAGGTTGGAGATGTCAAAGGAGGCCGCGCCCAGGATGTCGCTCTGAAGGGCGATGCGGTTCCGGTCCCTGGTGACCATCTGCAGCACCGGCTCGAGCCCCAGCTGCTTGATGCGGATGCAGGCGGCCAGGCTGCATAGCCGGGTGACCGAAGTCTGGTTGTCGGTGACGTTGATGGCGTCCACGTGGTCCTTGATCCACTCCGCTTTTTTAGCGATGACGGAGCCGTCGCTGCCCCGCGGCGGCCCGCACTCCGAGGTCACAGCCAACTGCCCGGACCTCAGAATGCGCTGAAGTCGGCTGTAGGTTTCGATCGTGTCGTTCATCGTCTCACGTCCTCCCTGATCACTTTCCGCGGCCCGCCGGACCGCTCCCTGGACCAGTCCTTGATCGGCGCGATGGCTTCGTACCGCTGAAGCTGACCCAGATTTTTCAGCCGGTCGATGATGAGCTGCCAGCCGCAGTCGATCTCCTTGTTGATTTCGCAGTGGCCGCCCGTGGAGCCGCCGCAGGGGCCGTTGAGCATACGTTTGGAGCAGCGGGCCACTGGGCAGATGCCGCCGGTCGAAGCCAGCACGCATTGGCCGCAGCCCTGACACCGCTCGCCGAACACGCCTGTTTCTTCCATGACTCCCATGAAGACGGTGTCCACGCCGGGCAGGATCGGCGTGGTGGTGTATGTCTCGGCCAGGTACTGGACCCCAGCCCCGCAGGCCAGGGACAGCACCACGTCATACTGGTCGATGACGTTTCTGATCTCTTCGAGGTAGGGGCGGTCGCACTGCCTTTCCAAGGTGACCTCGTCGATCTGGATCCGGCGTTCCTCCAAGCGGAACCGATCCCTGAGCAAGGCCGCCAGGGCGGCGACTTCTTTTTTCCCGCCGGCCTCGCACACGGTCACGCACTCGTTGCACCCGGCGATCAGGATTTTGTGATAGCCCTCGAGGGAAGCGATGATTTCGGTCAAGGGCTTTTTTGAAGCGACAATCATGGATTTTCTCCTTCCGCGCGTTTTCCACTCTTTCCTCGGCGCATCGCTGGCCTTGGCATCCGTGCGGCTGGCGCAGGTCTTTCTCCGCCATCAGGAGGCAGAGGGCGCTGGGGGCAGGCGACAGGGATCCCCGGAGGCCGGGGATCGTTCACCAAGGCCTCAGCGCGCCGCGTCAAGGATGAAGGGCAGTCGGTCTTCCCAGCCCCGGGTCGAGATCAGAACGCCGGCCGCTCCTCCGTCCCGGAGCTGGCGGACGAGTTCCGCCGCGAACTGGAGGCCGGCCCTGGGGCGGTCCGGCGATTTTTCCATCGAGCGAATGACCTCGGGTGGGATCGAGATGTTTTTAATATTTCGCTCGGCATATTTGGCCATGCCCAAGGATTTCAGCACCAGCACGGTGGGCAGGATGGCGACCGGGGTCGGTCCCACTTTTTCCATCAAGGCCTTGTACTGCCGGACGTCAAAGACAGGACCGGTGATGACGAAAGAAACGCCGCTGTCGGCCATCTCTTTCAGTTGGTCGAGTTCCCGGTCCCTGAGCCGGTCGGCCAGGCCGAGATCCACGGCCGAGCCGATGAAAAAGCGGGTCGGTTGGGTCAGGCTGATGCCGGCCATGTCCTGACCGGCCTGCAGGTTCCGCACGGCGGCAAGCAGCATGGACAGGTCGAGGTCGTTGACCGCCCGGGCCTGGATGTGATCGCCGAGGGTGATGTCATCGCCTTCGACCAGCATGAGATTCGGTATGCCGAGGGCGGCCGCGGACAAGATGTCCGCCTGGAGAGCGAGGCGGTTGCGATCTCTGGGGCAGACCTGGAAGACCGTTTCGAGACCGTGGCGTTGCAGAAAGGCGCAGCCGCCCAGGGAACTGGCCTTGAGCACGGCCTGGGCCATTTCCGGGACAACGATGGCGTCGAGTCGCCCCTTGACCGGGTTGGCGGCCTGGAGAAGCGGGCTGAAATCAGCTCCTTTGGGCGGCTGAAACTCACCCAGCAGGGCAAACTGCCGGGCCTCGATTTTTTGCCTGAGCGACATGAAGCAGACCTCCCAATCGAAAGTGATGGTGTGCGTACCCTGTGATGCGCAGAGCCTTAAGCGCCGACGGGCAACAAGACGCGGAAGGTGGTGCCTTGGTGCGGAACGCTGGTGACTTCGATCTTGCCGTGATGCGCGTCCAGAACGCTTTTTACCAGAGACAGGCCCAGTCCGGAGCCGGTGACATGGCGGGTTCGCGGGTCTTTGACGCGGTAGAATTTATCAAAGATTTTATCCAGCTCCTCAGGCGGGATGCCGATGCCGGTATCGGAGACCACGATCTCGACGGCATCGGGAAGCCCGGTGAGCGTGACACTGACCTGACCGCCGCCCGGAGAATAGTCGATGGCGTTGCTGATCAGGTTATTGAACACTTCCTCCATGCTCTTCGGGTCCACCTGGACCGGCCTCAGGTGCTGGCATTGATAATGGAAATGGATACCCTGCTCCCTGGCTCTGGCTTCCATGGTCGACGCGATGCTTTTGAGGATCTCCTCCAGGTTGGCGGGAACGCGCTCCCGCACCAGCACCCCGCCTTCGGCCTTGGAAATTTCCAGGAGATCCCGGATCAGTTCCAGCAGATTGTCGATCTGCTTCCGGACCCGGGCCAGATAATCGGCCTGCTTTTCCCCGAGCGGGCCGGCCAACCCCTCGCTGAGCACCTGAACCAGCTGCCGGATGGAGAAGAGCGGGCTGCGAAGCTCGTGGGCGACCATGTTTAAAAAGTCGGATTTCATCTGATCGAGCTGTTTGAAGACGGTGATGTCCTCGAAGGCGGTCACGGTCCCGGTGACCACCTGGTCCTGATCCAGGGCCGGAGCGGAGATGCTGCGCAAGGTGCGGCCGCCGGTGGTGACCTCCTCAGAGACCGTTCCCTCCGCCGGGCAAGAACCTTGTTGAATCTTCCGCAGCGTGTCGATGAGCGTCGGGTCGCTGATAATCGTCTCCAGCGGGGCAGGCGTTTTAAAGTCCATGGGTAGTTTCAGGAGACGGCACAAGGCCGGGTTGTGCAGCACCACTTCGAGGTTCCTGTTGGTGACCATGACCCCGTTGGCCAGGCAGTGAACGATGGTCCGGAGACGGCTTTTTTCCAGGTTCAGGTCATAGAGATTGCGGATGTTTTCCAGTTCGAACTGCCGGGCCTTTTCCTCCAGGCGCTTCTTGTCCGCGGCCCGGTTGACGGTCACCATGAATTGCCGAATGTGAAAGGGCTTGGTGATAAAGTCGTACGCGCCCTTTTTCATGCATTCCACGGCCGTGTCGATCGTGCCGTGGCCGGTGATGATGATGACTGGGAGGTCCGGATACTGGGCATGGGCCAGATCGAGTACATTTTCCCCGTCCATGACCGGCATTTTGAGATCGAGCAGCAGGACGTCGACCTTTTCCCGAGCCAAAAGGTCCAGCGCCATCTGGCCGTTTTCGGCGTCCAGGACCCCGAACCCTTGACTGGAAAGCACCCGGCGGCAGCCTTCCCGGATTTTTTCTTCGTCATCCACGACCAGGATTGTCATCGCTTCTGTCATAGCTCATCCACTCCGACAAAGACGGGTTCATCCTTGGAATACTCTATGATCTGTCGAGGCAGTTCGACGATAAAAGTCGTGCCTCCGCTAGGTGGACATTCAAAGCGAATGGTCCCGCCGTGAGATTCGATGATGTTTTTCGAGATGGACAGCCCCAGCCCGGTGCCATACCCGGAAGGCTTGGTGGTGAAGAACATGTCGAAGACCTTGTCCCGCACCGCGGCCGGGATGCCGGGCCCGGTGTCGCTGACTTTGGTGATAAACCGATCCTTGATCTGGTCATACACCATCTGGATGGTCAGGGTTCCCTTGCCCTCCATGGCGTCGGCGGCGTTGGTGAACAGGTTGGTAAAGACCTGTTCGAGCTGACCTATGTCTCCAATGATTTCGGGCGTTTGGTAATTGATGTCCTTGTGCACCTCGATGTTGTGAAAGATGGCCAGGTTGATAAGCAGGTTCAAGCACTGGTCCAGCAACCGCCCCAGGTTGAAGGCCGAGGCCTCCCCGATGGACTTCCGGCTGAACTCCAAGAGGTCGGAGACAATGACCTTGCTGCGCAAGGTCTGGGTGATGATCTCTCGAACGTCGGCCAGGGCCGAGGCATCGCCTTGGAGGGCGCCCTCGAGGATTTCGGCGTAGATAAGAATGATGGACAAGGGGTTGTTGATCTCATGAGCCACCCCGGCCGCCATGCGGCCCACCGACGCGATCTTTTCCGACTGGACCAGTTGCAGGTGAGCTTCGTCCAGTTCCTTTCTCATGCCCTCGATTTCGCGCATGTCCGTGAAGACGCCGACGCTGCCGATCTCCTTGCCGTCCACGACGATGATCGAGGCCGAGAGGGTGACCGGCAGCTGTTCGCCGTTTACGGTTTCGATGAACATGCTGGTGGGGTTGAGCTTGCCGGGCGGGCCGTACTGACCGCTGCGCATCTTGCGCATGTTTTCCCGGGCCACGTCGATGTTGTAGAAACTGCTCAGGTGCCCGTGGTTCATGATTTCTTCGATACTATAGCCGGTTAGGCGCTCCATGCCCTCGTTGAACAGGAGGACCCTGCCCTTCGTATCCACGACGACGATGCCATCGACCGCGCTCTGGATGACATTCTGCAAAAACGTGCTGGACTGGTGCGCCTCCATCTCCAGCCGGCGCGTTTCGGTCACGTCCCGTGACGCCTCCAGCATTTGAATGAGCCGGCCGTCCTCGTCCATGATCGGGGCGACCGTGATCTCGTCGTAGCGCGTCTGGTCGCTCTCGTCCTTATATTCCTTGGTTGCGGTGAAGACGGTTTTTCTGCGGCGGCTCTCCTCCAGGAAGCAATGTAGTCCCAGCTCCTGGCAGGGACAATTGTAGCCGTACCGAACTTCGTAGCAGTGCCGGCCCCGCACCTTCTCCTCAATCAGCCCATACGCGCTCAGGAAGGTTTGGTTCACGGTGTCGATGGTCATATCCATGTTCACGATCATGATGCGGTAGGGCAGGGAGTCGAGAATGGTTTGATCTTTCCTGACACGTTGGTATTGGGAGTTGATAGCTTCTTCCAACTTGGCGTTTTCAATTTTTTTTTCCAGCATCTCCACCAGCAGCCAGGCGCCGGTCTGATTGACGATGCTGCACCCTGCGGGCTTGGCTTGGTACAGCTCCCGCTCGATCTCCGGGTCTTGGGTGAGGTCCAGGACGAGGTTCAGGTCGTCCCTCTTGAAAAGGTCCGTGGGCTTTGTGGCGGTCTCAAGCCCGTATCGCTTCGCGTGGGCGAGGGCCGGGGATTCCGAGTCCGGGTCGGCCACGCCGAGAATCTGGAGCCCGGAGAGCAAGGGAGGGGCTTGGCTGAAAAGATCGATGAGATTCAGGCAGATCGGACCGCCTCCGACGATGGCTATCCTCAGCGGCGGCTTAGAGGCAGGGAAGGAACTTCGCCGCGCGGATTCGGCCACGGTATCCTCCCCCTGGGGCGCGGGCGAGAGCCTTATCATGAAAATACCTCAACGCTCCCGCCGCGATGCACGTGGCATCGGCCCTGCGAGATGAACCCGATCAAAACATATGTAATTAAAATATATAGCTAATTGTGTCATTCAACCAGACCCTAGACGGAAATGCAAACGAAAAATGACGGCCCGGCCTACACCTGCCGGCGCTCTTATAAATTTCACCCCCATCTTGACAGGTTACCACGACACCCGCCCCGCCGGCCCCATTCGCCCGGCCGATCGAAACGCCAAGCTGCGGGACGTCCCGCACACCGCGCCGGCCTCTGCCTCGCACTTAAATCGATTCTAACCGGAATTATGCGCCAATGCACGAGATTTCCTTGTTTTCAGCCTACTGAGACCACCTTCTACCTCAAAAGGTACACTCTGCGGCCTTGATTGGCTTGTCGCTTCTTGTCAATGGATGATTTTTCGTCAATCTTCCTGAAAATAAAGAAATTTTTTTATCTTAGGACATAGTAATCCGTCTGACCCTACCTGTCAACCAGAAATCCACCCGTCACCCAGGCCCAAACACGGCACGAGAGTGGCGGGCCAAGGGAAAAGCCGAGTTCGCATGGACCCACCATCGCCGACAGTGCTCGAAATGCCAGATGCCGATTTGATAGTTCGGGAAAAATCCGCAACGGTGGTTAATAAAAAATCCTCTGCTCCGAGCCCCTGAACAAACCCCTTTTCGGCCTCAAGGCCATTGCGGCGCATGGGGCGTCTCGGTCAACATCCTGCGCAAGTGGATAGGCGAGGGAAAATTTCCCGCTGCCAGGGACCTGTGTGGGATGACCACCGGGGCGAAGATCGCCGAGTGGGTGGAGGGGAAGGTGGGGTAAGGGCTTGAGCGTCCGCCGAGGTTGCTACAGCCTAAACCGACGTGGCTCTGAGAGCTTTATGTTAAGACCGCAACGCAAGCAGGAACCAACCTCTCAGGCGGCTTAAAACACCTTGTCCCGAGTGGATAAACTGTTCGGAAGGCTTTTGGCTTTTACATTTCAGCCGGGAAATTCAATGCTGGCGCCGGTTCCCTCATGACAGCTGAATGAGCGGACGCGGTTGAGAAATAAGCGAGAAAAAGTGATCGTAGAGGACGCTAAGTGCATTGTCAAAATAACCGTCTTTTATCCTGGATTGCTATTCGGCTTATTATTAACTATCTAAAATTAAATACTTTTTTTCTGAACACCTGGATAACAAAGGGATGAATAATAGACAAACGGCATCATGTGGCGGTCGGCCGGAAATCGACCCTTGACGAAGGCGGCTATCACAAGAAACAAGATCATCAGCCGGCTCGGATTCACGGTGGAGCAGGGCTTTGGGACTCTGAAGCGGAGATATCGATTTGACCGGGCTCGCTACCTTGGCCTGATCAAGATCGAGATGGAGTTCCATCTCAACGCCATGGCCTTTAACCCTAGTTTACGCCCTTTACCTGGACGCCATGACCAGTGTCCTAGAATAGGCTGATCGCCTCGCCCTCTCGAATGCTGTCGCCAAAGTTCCGGATGGCGGCGCGCATTTCGCGCGGATCTATGTTTACCGGCCTCATTCATAATAAATCGAGAGGTTGAAGTCCTCCAATCGCGTGCCTTTTTCAACGCGCAAGTTCGCCCGATTTTTGCCTGGACTAGGTTTCCACAAAGACAATTCCGCAAACTGAAAATCACTTCTTACGCAAAACGTTTCCCTCAGGAATAGATTGCTTTTAGGCGGCACACGGATAAGAATAGTATAGCGATACGTCGGTCGTATTCGAACCCCGCTGAAAAATCCGCTGATATCCAATGCTTGGCCCGGGTAATATTTAAAGTTTGATTTTAGCCTGTTCTCGTCATCCGCCAGCGTCATCTCCAGCGGACTTTTCCCAGCCCACGTCCCCAGAACGGCTCCGCCTAAAATGGGGAAGGGATAAGAAAAGTCTATGGAAACCGCGCCGGGCTCGTCAGAGGAATTTGCCAAGATTACCCCGTTCTGTTCGCGGGTTATCTGGATATGCGGATTCAGTTTATGAAGATCCATTGGGCTCAGGTGATATTCGAAATAGCCGTTGTAATATTTGGGCACGACTTTTGCGCTAAAGCCGCCGGTAAAAACCTTGCCCCAGTTATAATTACAAAAATTCACGCTTTCTTCGGGGCGAAGCACAATTTCGATCGCGTGGGTTATTGTGCCCCTCTTTTTATGTTCATTGTCGTCGGTCGAACGAAAAATTGCTTTATATGATTCAGGATATTCCTTTAATCCCGAAAGTGAACATGAAGATTCGAACGGGTCGCTTTTGCCTGAATTCGATTCGCCTTTGGATAGCTCGTCAACGCTGTAAATATGCTGGGGATTGCCCGGAGCATAAAAGTAAAATTGTTGGTCGCTATCCAACATGATCCATCGACCATCCGCGTACACCTCGGCCACAACGTGGCCGTTCAGGAACCAAACGCGGCTTTTCAGACCGAGCTCCTCGGCCATTTGCGCCAGGGCCCTGGCGGCTTCATCGCAATGACCGTAACCGAATACGCTCAGGAATTCGAGAAGATCGTGAGCCTTCGGTTTTCGTAGCATCGCTGGACTGTCGTGATACCTGTTCTCCGAGATGAAGCGCCAGATAGCCAACGCCCTTGTGGTCTCGTTTTCGATGTGTGATAATCCCGCCGACTCGAGCAACCCGTTGACGGAGTTCCAAATGATCTGGTTGTATAGCAGAGGCGCCGTTTGCTTTTTAGAGGAAACGTTGGTTATCTGGTAGCGATACAGTTTAAAAGGGAATTGCAACTCGTAGCGCCCCGCAGCGTTGATCGTCGTTTCATGCCGAAAACTATCCTTGAAATTTAAAAGAGTGAGCGCGCGATCCCCTTCCTTGGGGGGATTCACTTCAAGGATCGAAGCCAAGTGATTGTATTTTTGATTGAGAATCGTGATCATCCTCAATAGATCGTTGGTGGACAGGCGCGTGTTCGGTGTGAGTGGATAATTGATGTAATCTGCCAGATTTTTCAGGTATGGTCGTATTTGCTTCAGATTCAATTCCCCTTGGATCTGGTTGCTTGATATCTCCGCGAAAGGCCATATTTTGAGATAGCGGTCCGCAAGCGAGCCGATCACAGCGCCGCTCAGCCCGAATGCGACGGTCAGAAGCAGTGTGGTCAGCTTGGACGGTTTTTTCATATGGCCTCGCCCACATCCGGCCGGCCAAGAAAACTCTAGAACCGACCGCGCACTTCTTCGCCAAACGCGATCAAGCAAAACATCCAGAGACCGTTGGTCGGCACATTGACAACCGCGGCGGAAACGGCTTAACCCGGAACTATGCGGCACCAGCCGCGTCGCGCTTGTTACCAGCCCTCCGATACCGCTTTTTGCCTCTGGAATAGGCATTCATCTGGTTCGGAGGGCTCGGTACTCTTTGCCCAAGGGCGATTTCTCGCCAATTTCGTAGAAAACCTGACAAATTTTCCACTGCAGGGCATAGTAATCCCCCGACGCCCTCGCCGTCAATCGGGTATCCATGCTTCAACCATGGCCAAATATTGGCCGATAGTAGTGGCTTAGAAGAAAAGCCGAGGTCACCTGCACCCACCAGTAACGGCCTTGGTAGGATATCCAGGACGCGACTTTAACGAGCTTCCTGATAAGCTACTCCATGGACCGCTTCACCTCCTCGCGTCCTAGTGTCTCATTCTCAGACCGACAAAGCATGGACTGGCCTGCTCCAAATTCGGTTTTCTTGTCCGGCAAAAGCCGCAGGGCCGGATCGATCCATAGAAAGCCCATATCGTTCTAGTCCTCGTACCCAGCAGCGAGTTGAAAAACCCGCTGCCGAACCACCTGCCCCGAACCTCTTGTCTATCTCACGAAGCAACGAGAATCGGTGTCCGATGAAAACCTTGCGCTCTGAAAATCCGCCTTGATGGCACGGCTGAAGCCCGGACGCATCGGCCCCTTTTTCGAGAAAATGCCGCATAATCCAAGGTAAGGCCGCGAAATTCGAAGCTCGACCCGTTCAGGGAGACAATATTAATATCGAGAAAATAAACGGTAAGGCGTACCAGGCTGGCAAGGGGATGAAGTAGCGAATCCAGCGTCTCGTCTGAGGGAATCCCGAGCCGAAGCCCATAAGTTAGCCCGGCCGGCAGCCGAGGTTTTGTCACGGTCTCCCTTTTTTCCGATCCCAGGACTCTCCCCTTTACCCTCGGCCCCCAGATCCCGAGCCACGGGTCCGCGCTTGACACTCCCCCCTGCTTTCCAGGATACTCCCCGCCATCGGTTCGAGTAGCCGAATTTTTCCCTTTAAAAGGAGCGCCCCATGTCCGAACGTGTGAAAGCCACCATCACCGACCACGTGGCCGACGTGCGCCTGAGTCGGCCCGAAAAGATGAACGCCATCGACGCCGACATGTTCGCCGGTTTAACGGCGATGGGCCTCGAGCTCAAGGACAACCCGACCGTGAGGGCCGTGGTGCTCTCCGGCGAGGGCCGGGCCTTCTGCGCCGGCCTGGACTTCACCAGCTTCCGGGCCATGGCCGAGCAGGAGGACCGCGGCACCGGCGGCCTGATCGAGGAAAAGGACAAGGACAGCCCTGCCAACCGGGCCCAGCGGGCCGCGTTTATCTGGAACGAGCTGCCCGTGCCGGTCATCGCCGCGGTGCACGGCGTGGCCTTTGGCGGCGGCCTTCAGATCGCCTTGGGCGCGGATATCCGCTTTGTCGCTCCGGACGCCCGGCTGTCCGTCATGGAGGTCAGGTGGGGCCTGGTGCCGGACATGAGCGGCACCCAGACCCTGCGCCGCCTGGCGCGGCTGGACATCGTCAAGGAGCTGACCTTTACCGGCCGCATTGTTTCCGGCCTTGAGGCCGTCGAGCTCGGCCTGGCCACCCACGTGGCCGAAGACCCGCACGCCGCGGCCATGGCCCTGGCCCTGGAGATCGCCCAGAAATCCCCGGACGCGGTGCGCGCCGCCAAGAAGCTGCTCAATGCCTCCGGCCTGGTCAGCCTCGCTGAGGGCCTCAAGCTCGAGGCCGATCTCCAGCGGTCCGTCATCGGCCGGCCAAACCAGGTCGAGGCCGCGCGCGCCAACCTGGAAAACCGGCCCCCGAAATTCATCGACCCGGTTTAAAATCCATAGTGCGCGGTGCGAGGTGCACAGTGCTCAAAAGGTATGTGCGTAGTGCGTGGTGCGCAAGTGCGTAGTGCGAAGATAGAAGCATTCGAAGATTTGATTGCCTGGCAGAAGGCGCATGAGCTGGCCCTGGACGTGTATCGTCTGACGGCCAGGGAGCGGTTTTCGCGCGACTATGGGCTCAAGGATCAGATGCAGCGGGCTGCGGTTTCGGTGATGTCCAACGTGGCCGAGGGTTTCGAACGATACAGCCGCCCCGAATTCCGGCAGTTCTTGTCCGTTGCCCGAGGCTCTGTGGCCGAAGTCCGCAGTCAGCTACATCTGGCTCGCAGCCTTAGATATATTTCCGAGGCTGATTTCTTCAAGACCCATGCGCTCTGCCGGGAAATAAGCAACCTGCTGGGCGCACTCCGAAAATCCTTGACTCCTAAAGGTTCCTCGTGACGCGCTTTTTTAAACGCACTACGCACCACGCACTTGCGCACCTTTTATAGCGATCCACACACTATGAACTCTGCACCCAACACCACGCCTTTATCCTGGATCGGACGCCGCCTGCCTCCGGCGCTGAAATACCCGGCCTATTTCCGTTTCTGGCTGGGCATGTTCGCCGCCGTGGGCGGGTTCCAGGTCATGACCTTCGGCCAGTACTGGCTGGTGCACCAGCTCACCCCCTCGCCCCTCTATCTCGGCTACACCGGCCTGGCCAATGCCCTGCCCGCCATCCTGCTCAACCTCTTCGGCGGCGTGGCCGCGGACAAGCTGAACCGGAAGCGGCTGATCGTGGTCACGGAGTATGCGGCCGCGTTCCCAGTGCTGCTCCTGGCTTTCCTGACGCTGTTTCACGTGGTCAGAATCTGGCACGTGCTCCTCATCGCCGTGGTGGCCGGGGCCATCAACGCCTTCAACCAGCCGGCCCGGCAGGCGGTCTTTCCCAGCCTGATCGAACGGCCGGCCCTGATGAGCGCGGTGGCCCTCAATTCCGCGGTGTGGCAGGGCACGCGCATCATTGCGCCGGCCGTGGCCGGGATTCTGATCGCCTTGTGGGGCACGGCGTCGGCCTTTCTCGTGGCCGGGGCCGGCATGTGCTTTTTCGGTTGGATCGTGTCCCGGCTGCCCATCCCGGAGGAGCGGCGGGAGGGCGAGGGGGCCATGCGCCAGATGGCCGAGGGCCTGAGATACGTCTGGGCCCATTCCATTTTTACCTTCTTGATGGGCATGACCTTTTTCAACAGCTTCTTCGGCATGGCCTACGTGGCCCAGATGCCGGTCTTTGCTCGCGACATCCTGAACGTGGGGGCCGAGGGTCAAGGCCTGCTGCTCAGCCTGAGCGGCATCGGCTCGCTGCTGGCGACCGCCGTATTGTCCGTGTGGGCCGGGGCGCTCAGGCGAGGCACAGTGCTTATCGGCGGCGCTATCCTGTCCGGCCTGTCCGTGGCTGGCTTCGCCCTGGGCTGCCGCTACGTGGGCTCCTATCCCCTGGCTATGGCTCTCATGTTTCTGATCGGGGTCTTCAATTCCACCTACATGATCTCGATCATGAGCGCCCTGCAGATGATGGTGCCGGACCAGATGCGCGGCCGGGTCATGGGCCTGTATGGCATGACCTGGAACATCATGCCCCTGGGCGGCATGTACGCGGGCCTGGCCGCCGTCTGGCTCGGCACGCCCTGGGCCATTGCCCTGGGCGGGTTCCTGGTGACTGTATTCGCCGTCGGTCCGGCATTATGGAACCGCGACGTGAGGCGGGTGGGCGCGCTGATGCGCTCGGCAGAATCCTCTCCGGCGAGGTGAGGTGCGTAGCGACTGTTATGGTCGTCAAGCATAATTTGGGTTCCAAGGTTGATTTTTAGCGATCATGGCGTTAAGGATGACGAAAATTTTTCTCATACAGGCCACCACGGCCACGAGCGGGGGTTTGCCTTT
>Ga0315282_10004122_pt1 | contig 25497 bp, 17 predicted proteins | sample YL17G07_20_MG_FD_203693 | JGI IMG/M metagenome (GOLD analysis project Ga0315282, IMG submission 203693) | Sediment microbial communities from Yellowstone Lake, YNP, Wyoming, USA - YL17G07_20 | ecosystem: Environmental > Aquatic > Freshwater > Lake > Sediment | place: USA: Wyoming | collected... | reverse complement strand
GCTCCGAGACCAGGCACTTAGGACTTTCCGCTCCGATTCGCTGAGGACAATCGAAAGAGCTGTTCTGGACATGAAGTCATTCTACCAGAACGTAATGTATAAGTCAAGCTATTTATGAGACAGACCAGTAGTAGTCAACAGGTTTCAATAGGTATGGGGCCTGCTTGACTTCGGCCCGATTCGCGGCTATAACTCCGGCGTGACACCGCGCACAGGAGAACAGCCTTGATGGACAACGAGAATAGGACGAATGACGACGGTGATGGGCGCAAGGTTGTGGTTGCGCTGCCGGAGCAGAAGCAGTTCTTCAAGATACCGGCACGGTTCGGACACGTGCCCGTGGCCGAGGAGCCGCTGGGCTACGACCCGGAGCACAAGTTCTATCACCTCTACCCTGAGATTCGGTTGCCGTTCCAGGTTGTGGATACGGTCGAGACTGCGGCGAAGCGGCGCTACACGAAAGACCGGCTGTTTCCGAACGGCCTGAACCGCCTCTTCTTCGGCGACTGCCTGCACGTCATGCGCATGCTGCCGAGTGAGTGCATAGACCTCATCTACATAGACCCGCCCTTCTTCTCCGGCCGGAACTACAACATCATCTTCGGCGACAAGAACGAAGTCCGCTCCTTCACCGACATCTGGGAAGGTGGCATGCCCGGCTACCTCATCTGGCTCAACGCCCGGCTGTACGAGATGAAACGTCTGCTCAAGCCCACCGGCAGTATCTACGTTCACCTCGACTGGCACGCAGTTCACTACGTCAAATGTGAGATGGATCGCCTCTTCGGCTACGACAACTTCCGCAATGAGATTGTCTGGCAGCGCAAGACCGGCCGAGGCGAGACCAACCATCCCAGCAGCAAGTTCGGCTGTGCATCGGACACGATACTGCTCTACGCCGCTTCAGATCACAGCACGTTCCTGCCCCAGTTCGGTGAGAGCGACCCTGACTATATCAAGAAGTTCTTTCGTCACGCCGACCCGGACGGCCGCAAGTATCGGATAGACAACTTGGCGGGCCCTTCTCCGCGACCGAATCTGATGTACGATTACAAGGGGTACAAGCCGCCGGCGAAAGGGTGGGCAATTTCCCGAGACAAGATGGAGCAATGGGACAAGGAGGGCAAACTCCATTTCCCAAAGAGCCAGAGCGGCCGCATTCAGAGGAAGCGCTATCTGGACGAAGTCCGCGGACAACCCGTGCAAAACGTCTGGGACGACATACCGATAGTCTCGCCTCACTCGGGAGAGAAGATAGGATATCCGACCCAAAAGCCTGAGGCGTTGCTGGAGCGAATTGTCAACGCTTGCACTGAGAAAGGCGATGTGGTGGCCGACCTCTTCGGCGGCGGTGGCGTACTTGCGGCAGTGGCGCAGCGGCTCGGACGCAGGTGGATATGCTGCGACATTTCGCGGGTAGCGGTGGCGCTGACTGCGGACAGGATTGCGCGGATTCTGGCCCCGAACCTGAAGGAGGCGAAGCGGGCGGCGAAGGTGAGAAAAGGCGAAGGGCTGTTCACCGACATTGTCCACGACGCGACGCTGACAAGCGTCGAGGATACGAAGAAGAAAGCGGTTGAGGCGTCGCCTTTGACCATGACCGGCTACACGGTTGAGCACTGGGGCATCTATGAAATCAACAGGCTGACCACGCTGGCGGCAGAGGAGTTCCGGGCATTCGTGCTTGCCTGCTATGGCGCACGGAAGTGGACGGGCTCTGACTCGAACATTCACGGCGTGAAGCAGAACGAATTGCTCTGGGTCGGCGGGCCAAAGGAATCAGACGTTATCACTGCTGCGGACGTGAAGGCGTTCGCGCAGACGGTGATGAAGAGCCGGAAGCCGGAGGAACGGCAGGCCGTGATGATTGCTTGGGGTATTGACCCGAAGGCGCGGGCGTACGCCGAACAAGTGATGGCGCTGGGCCAGCAGAAGCCGATTCAGTTCATCAGACTGAAGCTCTGGCCGATGCAGGGCGAGGAGTTCAAGTCGCACGTGACGAAGCGGCATCCGAAGTACCGCGACTTCTTCGCATTCATCCTGCCGCCGGACGTGCCACGCATTGGTGTGACGCGGCTCGGCCCTCGCAAGTACAAGTTCGACGTGTCTGAGGCGCGTTCGATGAATCCGGGCGGCAAGATTGTGAACGTGCAGTGGGACTTCGACTTCCGCGACGGCATCTTCTCGGCATCGCAGGGCTATCAGCTCTGCCGCACAGAGAAGAAGGGCAAAGGCGAGCACGGTTTCGAAGGCCTGCTCACGGTCGAGTATGTGTTTGAAGAAGTCAAACCCGGAACCGAAGTGACAATCGCCTGCCGGGTCCAAGACGACCTCGGCGGCGAAGGGACGAAGGTGATGAAAGTTGTGGTAGAATAGGAGATGCAGATGAACCAGATAGAGAACAAAGGCAGAAGTCCGTTCTACCCGGACCAGCCGGTGCCGGCCGAGCTGTTCGTCGGCCGTGCACAGCAGATAGACCGCATCCAGAAGCAGGCCGTGGGCCAGGTTGCTGCGGGGAAGCCGGTGAACGTCTTTATCGAGGGCGAATACGGCATCGGCAAGACGTCCATCGCCCGGTTCACGCAGTGGCTCGCGGAGCGTGACCAGAAGCTGCTCGGAATCTATGCCACGCTTGAGCGCGCGGACAGCATGGACGACGTCGGCACCGCGGTACTCGAAGGAACGCTGCGGACCGGGGTCTACGACCCCGGACTTGGCGACAAGATTCGCAACGTACTCGCGAAGTACGTCGGTAGGCAGACGCTCTTTGGGGTGACGCTTCACGCCGAGGCGCTCAAAAGAGAAGGTCCTCGAATCGCAACGGGACTGCTTCCATTCCTCGGCGAGACGCTGACAGCAGTCAAGGACAAGGACATTCAGGGCGTTTTCTTAGTGCTCGACGAGATAAACGGCATAGCCGGGAATCCCAAGTTCGCGCCCTTCCTGAAGGGTCTGTCCGACCTGAATGCCGCAGTTGCCCCGGGTCAGTCTGTGCTGCCCCTGCTGTTGATGCTGGTAGGAGTTGAGGAGCGACGCCGAGAGCTGGCGACGCACCATCCCTCGGTGGCCGGCATCTTCGACGTGGTGCGGATTGAGCGCCTGTCTGAGCAAGAGATGACCGAGTTCTACAAGAATGCCTTTGGTTCCGTCCACGTCGAAGTCGACGCCGCAGCGCTGGACACGCTGACTTACTACGCAGCGGGCTTTCCCAGGATAATGCACGTCCTTGGCAATGCGGCGTTCTGGTCGGACCGCGATGGCCGGGTTGACCGCCAGGACGCAATTGCTGCGGTTATGGCAGCAGCCGAGGAAGTGGGCAGCAGGTACGTTGACAAGCAGGTTTATCAGGCCTTGCGCAGCAAGGACTACCAGTCAATCCTGCGCAAGATAGGCAAGCTCGCACCCGATGCAATGGCCTTCAACAAGAAGGATGTGGAGAAGGGCCTGACGGATACGGAGAAGCGGAGGTTCAACAACTTCCTGCAGAAAATGAAGAGACTGAAGGTCCTTCGGTCAGGCGACGTGAAAGGCGAGTACGAGTTCACGATGCGCATGGTTCGGCTCTACATCTGGCTGCGCAGTCGGCGCGAGACGAAGTCCTGACGCACCGGCTGCGAGACGTACCGCTCACTGGGCGAGCCGCCAACGATGTGAAGCGTAGAGAATGAGCCGGAGATATAGGAGCATGCAGCCGAAGCCACTCGCTCACACGGCATGGAGCCGAATTTCGTCCCCGGTCAAAACGAGTACAGCAACCCCTGCCGGTGTCGTCAATAAGGCAATTCGCTGATGTTCAACTCATTCCACGGCGCGGTTATGAAAGCCTATCAGGCCTGGGTTGCGTCGGGGTTCAGAGAACCCGCGACCTGCGAGGCTGCGCGGGATTTCCTCGTTCACCTGCGGACGCCACCGGCTGACCCCGGGGTCAAAACGCTTTGGCCGCATCAGTTGGAGGCGGTGCAGCGGGCCATCTACGTGAACGAAGTCCTGAAGCCGCAGGACGCCGGGTGGAAAGACCTGCTGCTGAACGTCGTTACCGGTGGCGGCAAGACCCAGATAATCGGGGCGCTGATAGCCTATCTGCGGGTCTGCTACGGCGTGCGGTCGTACCTGATACTGACGCCTAATACCATTGTCCGGGAACGTCTGGCCAAGGACTTTCGCAAGAGCGTGCAGGACAGTCAGGGCCGATGGGCCGAGAATCCGGACTGGATTTGGCGGACGTTCAACCTGTTCCCGCCGGAGTTTGCCCATCACGTCCACGATATGACCTTGCACGTAATGGAGCCGGGCACGGGCAGCGCCGGCATCCGGAGCGCAGCGGTCGTGATGGGGAACATCCACCAGCTCTATCCGTCGAGCACAACGGGCAGCGAGAATCTGGGCGTTATCCTGAACCACCTGGGCAGGATAGCGGTGTTCAACGACGAGGCGCATAACACGGTTGCACCGAAGTACGATGAGATACTCGACATGCTCTCCCAATCGGGCAAGACCGTACTACGGGTGGATACGACTGCGACCCCGGACCGCGCCGACAAGGAGAATCCGCGCAGCCGGATGATATATCTGTACGGCATAAAGGAGGCAGTCCGGGATGGCATCATCAAGACGGTGTATGTCGTGCAGCCGAGCATCAAGACCGTGGAGCTGACCTACACCGACGTCGAGACCGGTAGGATTGTACAGGTCGAGGAGATTCCCTGGGAGGAAATCGAGGCCAAGCGGATACCGGCGACCAAGTGGGTTATGAGTCCGAAGCCGCTGCGCCAGCAACTGGAGATGGCGAAACGGCGATGGGTTGAGCAGGTGAAGCGAGCCGGCGGCAAGGTGGTGGAGTCGGCCGAAGCGGTGAAGAGCGGCGGGACGGGCAAGTGGCGACGCTACGAGATACAGGAAGGCGGCGAATACCGGCCGATTCTGTTCGTGGTAGCCGTGAACATCAAGGATGCCCATACCGCCAAGAAAGTCCTGGAAGAGGACTTCGGCCTGAAGACGTTCGTAATTGCCTCCAAGGACGAGGAAGAGACGGACGTGAGTGACGACCAGCGCAAGGTCGAGCTCAACGACCGCCATGACCATCGGCACGGACAAGGATGACGAGCGATACAGCGCAGTCGTCAGCGTGCTGATGCTACGTGAAGGCTGGGACGTGAAGCCGGTTTCGGTCATCTGTCTTCTACGCAAGTTCTCGTCACCGGTCTATGGCCAGCAGGTAATCGGTCGCGGATTGCGGCGGGTTCGGCCACGAGACAAGGAAGTCAAAGAACGGCTGCTCGTCGTGGACCACCCCAAGCTGGACCATGGCTGGCTGTGGAAAGAGATTGACGCTTATGTGAGGGAGAACGTCGGGCTGCAACAGTAGATAGACTTGGACGACGTGCCCGAGCCGGCAGTCCAGCCTGACCAGAGCCCGGACCAGATACCTATCGAGGGACCGAGTGATGAAGGGGAGGAAGTCGAGTTGCCTGAGCCGGATGAGCTGGCCGACGTGCCCCTCGGCGTCGACTGGCGCGAGTATCTGGCGCAGCTTCAGTACCCACGCGAGAAGGTCATGGTTACGCACGAGGAGCGGACAGGCGAGAGCGAGCGCGACCTGACCGGCACCGGCTTCATCACTACCATCGCCTACTCGGAGGCGGAGCGCAGCGCACCAGATGGGTTCATACCGCCGTCCGAAGACGTACCGCTGGAGCAACGGCGACACGAACTGACCGACCAGATACTGGAACTGGCCAGGGAGTTGCTGCTGGAGAATGGCCTGCCCCCAAGCGGAATATCGGCGCTGTACCGGGCGCTGCTCGCGCACATGAGCGACAGGTTTCTTGACGGCAAGACCATCGGGCAGTGCGAGTCGGAGCCTCAGATACTGTTCGTGCAGGATAGCCTGCACTACGTCCGCCGCAACTTGAACCAGCGGCCACTGCTCAAGGCCATCCTCGACAAACCGCCCGAGGCGTGAGCGTGCGCGGCGTGCTCGACGGCCTCAGACGCTGTGCGCGCAGCAGCGAGCCCTACGATTCGTCGTGGGAGCGCGATTACATGCTACTGCTGGAAGCTGATGAGACAATCAAGCGGTGGGAGCGTTGCCGGTCGCTGCGCATTCCGTACGTGAAAGCTGACGGGGCACGCGGCCAGTACAACCCGGATTTCGTGGTCGAGCGGACGAACGGCACTAAGGAAATCCACGAGGTCAAGGGCACGCATCTGGCCACGAGCGCGGACACGGAACGCAAGCTTGCTGCCGGTGAGGAGTTCTGCCGCAAGCGAGGAATGACGTACAAGGTCATCACTCGCAGTTCGTGATGGCGCGATACCACAGAGGTTGGTCGTCGGGTTGGCGCAAGAGCGTAAGCACGATTGGCCGCGAGTGGTACGACTCGTCCTGGGAGTTGCAGTACATGGATGAGTTGGACCGTGACGCCTTGGTCACACGTTGGACCAGACACCACGGCCTAAGGATTCCTTATCGGAAGACATTCGGCAGAAGGGGCATGTACGAGCCGGACTTCTTCGTGGAACTCGTGGATGGCGCGAAGGAGCTCAGAGAGGTCAAAGGCGAGCACCTTTTCTCGGACGCGAACACCGCACGGAAGCTGCGGGCCGGAGATGAGTTCTGCCGCAGACGGGGGATGAAGTACCGGGTCATCACCAAGTCACCAGTAAGCCCCGAAACCTGGACTCCTCCTCGGATGGTCACCACCGAAGACGGTCCATCTGCTGTCAGGCCGGAACTGGCCGAGGACGCCTTCGCCGTGCGGCAGAAGACCGGCTGTGCGGGGTTGGCTGCAACGTTGGTAGCCGCCTTGGCGCTCGCTCTCGCGTGCGCTGTCATCGCTGGACACATCGGAAGGTAGGGAATCCGGGGCTGTGACCGGGTTGGGCTCAACGGCTCCCGCGATTGGCGAGTGACGATTGGCGAGTGGCCGACAGCTTGCGGCTGACGGCTAACAGCGGCGCGCAGGATGCGCGCAGGTTCCAGTTCCCAGTTTGCAGTTGGCAGTAGCGGAATCCGGTCTTGGCGCTCTTGGCGGTTATCTAACGGGACGGTACAGCCACCAGTTCCCAAAACGGAACAGCCACCAGTTTCGCAGGACGAAATTGGATGGCAGTCCCGTCGCGTGCAGACAGGAGCGCGGGCCCCCGGGTGCGTCCGGGATACCGTACCGGGGAGCATCCGGGGGACCGTCCCGGGGATGCTCCGGGAGACCGTCCCGGGGATGCTCCGGGGTACCGTACCGGGGACGCTCCGGGGTACCGTACCGGGGACGCTCCGGGAGACCGTACCCCGGATGCTCCGGGATACCGTACCGGGGATGCTCCGGGGTACCGTACCGGGGATGCTCCGGGGTACCGTACCCGGGGTGACCCGGGGGGTCGGGGTCGGATTCCGCCCATGCTCTTGAGAATGCGACAGTTAGGGCCGATTTTCGGGGTTTTGGAGAGTTGTCATAGTTGTAATGTCGGGTCGGGTGCGAATTGCCGGTTTGACTAGCTCGGGACACGATCCGAATTGTCGGACAATTCGGTCATGTCCCTCGCTGTGACGGGCGACCCTTATCTGGTGATGACGACCTTGTTGACGCTCGACGCTTTACGCTCGGCGCGAGACACCGCACGCAGGAAGTAGACGCCCGGGGCCAGCCGACTCACGTCGTTCGGGCCCGGCCGCAGGGCCATGACCTTGCGGCCAGTGACGTCCAGCAGGATGGGCTTGGGACACAATCCCGATTCCCCGGGCGGAATCGGGTTATGTCCCGCGCCGAGGAACAGCACGCCGCGGATGACGGTGGCTTCGAGCATGTGGCTTGAAGCTTGTGGCTTGTGGTCTTCCTCGACCTCGGTCTGAGTCACGTAGGCGCTGTCGAGCACCCAGTTGTCCGGGTCCACGGTCAGGCTTTCCGGGCAGGCAGCCACAAGGAACGTGTCAATCTCGGGCGACGCGTCAGGCCGGATGGTGATCATGGTGTCGGAGCTGGCGCAGTGAACCTTGACCGGCAGCGGCATGTGGAAGACCGGGGGCGCCAAGTCGCCGTTGGTCTGGGAGAGGCTCGTAATCAGGCGCCAGGTGTCACCGAGCTGCTCGGGCTGCCATGCGAGGTGATACCTGGGATAGCCGGCCTGGTAGACCCACTCGTCGAAGAACCACGAGAGCTCCATACCCGTCACCTGCTCAATGACGCGGCAGTAGTCGTCGGTCGAAGCGGTGCCGTAGCGGAAGCTGTCGCCGTAGGTTCGCAGGGCGCGGAAGAAGATGCCGGGTTGTTCCCAGGCCGTGTCGCCTACGAGGAACCGGAGCATGTGCTGGACCCAGGCGCCCTTGCAGTATATCGTGCCGTAGTTGTAGATTTCTTCTTCAGGCGGGTCGTAGATGGCAAACCGGCGCGAGCGGTCCTGGGAGATTGCGTTGCTGGCCCGGCCCCGCATGTAGTTCTGGAAGTAGGCACGCCCACTGGCATGGCCCATGTACATGCATTCGCAGTAGGTGGCAAAGCCTTCGTTGAGCCAGACGTTGCGGAAGTCGACGCAGGTGACCATGTCGCCGAACCACATGTGGGACATTTCGTGCGCCATGCCGGCGTTGTCGCCGGAGCGGAGCCACTGCGTGTGGATCATTGTCATGGTCTGGTTCTCCATGCCGCCCCACGGGAAACCGTAGTAGCCCGGCACCATGCCGTACTTCTCGAACGGGTACCGGCCGAAGCGCGCGGTGTCGGAGTAGTAGGCCATCATGTCGGGAATGTGGTTGAAGGTCGTCAGCGATATCGTCGAGTCGTACGGCCACATGAAGTAGATGGACGGGATGGTTTCGCCGCCGGGCTGAGGCAGGTGGTGCTGCCAGGTCGAGAAGCGCGAGGCGGCGAAGACGATGAGATAGGTGGCGATGCCGTAAGGGTGACGCCACCAGTAGGTCTTGGTCCCGTTTCCCGGGTCGGACGTGACCGAGTCGAGCATGCCGTTGGCGCAGGTCTGGAACGTGTCGGGCACGGTCAAGTCGAGCATTACGCCGCGCTCGGCCTTGTCCAGCGGCTCGTCAAAGCAGGGCATCCAGTAGCGGGCGTCGCGCGGCGGCGTGCAGGTCATGCCGTAGGCGTAGGAGACCGTCGGCCGCGTAGCAAAGTAGTAGCCCAGTTCCGGCGCGGTGGCGAGGCGATGGTAGAAGATATCGATGACGGTGGAGTCGCCCTGGGGCAGCGGCGTGTCGAGCATGATGGCGAGCAGGTTCGCGGGCGCGGTGAACTGGAGCGGCACGTCGGCGCGTTTCACCGAGTCGCAGACGAGGTTACAGAAGTCGAGGGAGAAACTGTCGAGCATCGGGACTTCGCTCAGCATGCTCAGCGCTTCGTGCGCCGTGTAAGAACGGTCGGTCATGGGCAGGTTCAGGTCGAGACGGTAATGGCGCACGTTGTACGAGTGCGTTGATTCGGCCGTGGTCGCGCCTTCGTACCGGGCGCGGCAGGCAGCACTCATCGGCCGGTCGCCCAGGTACGGCCGGTCACCCAGGATTTCATCGATTGTCGGCACGGCGGTCGCGATGCCGGCGAGTGCAAGCAGGAGCACAAGCCTTTTCATTTCTTACTTCCCTTTCTCCAGGAGCTCAGCAATCTGGATGGCATTGGTCGCGGCACCCTTGCGCAGGTTGTCGGTCACGACCCAGAGGTTCAGCTCGTCGGGTTCGGCCCCGGGCCGGACCCGGCTGACGAATACTGAGTCGTTGCCGCGCGCATCGAGCGGCGTCGCGTAGTCGTGACCGGCACAAAGGACAACACCCGGCGCGTGCTTAAGGGCATGCAGGGCGTCCTTGACCTTGACCGGGTGGTGGAAGCGGGCGGTAACGGCGAGCGAGTGGCCGACCGACACCGGCACACGTACACAGGTCGAGTTCATCTTGAGCTGGGGCAGGCCGAGGATTTTCGCCGACTCCCTGATGGTCTTGCTCTCCTCGCCGGTGTTGCCGTCGGGGTCGAACCGGCCTATCTGCGGGATGACGCTGTCGGCAATCTGGCGTCCGAGAGGGCTGTCCTTTGCGTCGGGTGGCCGACCCAGGGCGAGGAATTCGTTCTCGTACCGAAGCTGTTCCCATGCGGCCTTGCCGGCGCCGGTCACCGACTGGTAGCTGGCGATGGTCAGGTGCGCAAGCTCGAACCGGTCGTGCAGCGGCTTCACAGCGACAACCAGCGGAATCGTCGTGCAGTTCGGGTTGGCGATGATGTTCTTGTGTGATGTCAGGGCGGCCGCATTGACCTCGGGCACGACCAGGGGCACGCCGGCTTCGAGCCGGAACGCACTCGACTTGTCGATGACCGGGCAGTGCTTCGCCACTTTGGGGACGAGTTCTTCGGCCAGTTCGGCCTCGAGGCAGAAGAAGGCAACGTCCAGCCCTTTGAACTCGTCCGGGTCGACCGCCTTAACCTCGTACTCGCGGTCACGGAAGCCCAGCTTGACGCCCGCGCTCTTGGCCGAGGCGAACAGCCTCACTTCGTCAATCTTGTGGGGCCCGGCTTCGAGAATGCGCAGGACCGCCTCGCCCACGAGCCCGGTCGCGCCGGCAATGCCGATGTGCTTCATCTGTTGAAGCTAGCCGTCCGAGGCGTCCAAGTCAAGACCGCGTCCGGCCCGCGCTTCGAGGCCGAGTCAGTCCGGGTAGCCATTTGGGTATGCCTGGTGCCATTCCCAGGCGTCGGCGAGCATCTGCTCGAGGCTCTTCTCCGGGACCCAGCCCAGCGCTCTTCTGATGCGTTCGGATGAGGCAACGAGGGCGGGTGCGTCCCCGGGTCTCCGGTCGCCGATTTCCACGCATATCTTCGCGCCGGTCACGCGCTCGGCCGCGGCGAAGACTTCCTTGTTGGTGTAGCCGTTCTCGCTGCCGAGGTTGAAGACGAGCGAGCGGTCTTTGATGGCTTCCATCGCCAGGAGATGCGCGCGGGCCAGGTCGTGGACGTGGATGTAGTCGCGCACGCACGTGCCGTCCCTGGTCGGATAGTCGTCACCGTATATCTGGAACGTGCAGCCCGGCTCGATTGCGGTCTTGAGGATGCGGGGAATCAGGTGAGTTTCGGGTCGGTGGTCTTCGCCCAGGTCGTCGTACGCGCCAGCGACGTTGAAGTAGCGCAGCGCCGCAAAGTGCATGCAGCAGGCGCGCTCATAGGAAACGAGCAGTTCCTCGAACACGCGTTTGGTGTCGCCGTACGGACTCGTGGGCTCGAGGGGCGCGTCCTCTGCCACCGGCACCTGCTCCGGGGAACCGTAGACCGCGGCGCTCGAAGAGAAGACGAAGCGGCGCGTGTTGTGCTTCCAGACCGCATTGAGCAGAGCGAGGCCGCGGCCGACGTTGTTCTCGAAGTAGACGTCGGGCCGCTCGACCGACTCGGGCACGCGGATGAGTCCGGCGAAGTGCATCACGCAGTCGAACCGGCCCTCGGTGAACAGCCGGTCGAGCAGGACGGCGTCGCCGACGTCGCCTGTGACAAGGCGGGCAGAAGAGGAAACCGCAGCCTTGTGGCCGTAAGAGAGATTGTCGAGTACGGTCACGTCGTGTCCGGCCTCAAGCAGCAGGCGGGCCGTTACGCTGCCGATGTAACCGGCACCGCCGGTAACAAGTACTTTCATCCGGCAACTATAGCAGCCAGTTCAGTCGCTGGCAAGGCCTGGGAAGGGCTTGCGGCGACGGAGTCCGGCGGGTAGAATCGGCCCATGCTTGAAGCGCCCCCGGAGCAGTCTGCAGCGCAACCGAGCCAAATGCGCAGAGTGCCGCTAAGGCAGATTGCAGGGATGTTCGTCAAGGTGGGCGCCATCGGTTTCGGCGGCGGGGTGGGGATGCTGGCCTTGCTGCGCAATGAGGCGGTCGAGAAGAGGCGCTGGGTGGATGACAGTCAGTTGAGCGTGGCGGTGGCGATGGGGCAGATGCTGCCCGGGCCGTTCGTTTCGAATTATGCCGAGTACATCGGCTACGAACTGCGCGGCTGGCGCGGGATGCTGGTTGCGGTCACAGCCCTGCTCATGCCCAGCTTCGCGCTGATGGCTGTGCTGAGCTTTCTCTACTTCCGGTTCGGGAGCGTGCCGGCAGTGGCGCGGATGTTTTCGGGCGTGCAGCCGGTCGTGGCGGGCATCCTGGCCTGGGCGACGTACTCAATCGGCAGGGCGAACATCAAGGACCGGAGGAGCCTGCTTATCGGCGCTATCGCCGCCATCGCCTTGTTCTTCAAGGGAGACGTCCTGCTCGTCGTGGTCGGCTGCGGGATACTCGGGGTTGTTCTTTCGGGAGCGTGGAAGTCGAATGGCAGGATGCCCGCCGTCGCGCCGTACCTGCCACTGGTGCTCGGGGCCGTCGCAGCGGGAGGGCCGTCGGTGCTGGAGCGGGCTGGAGAGCTGGCCCTCGTGTTCCTCAAGGTGGGTACGGTGATTTTCGGAGGCGGGTTTGCCGCGATACCGTTTTTGCAGAACGAGGTCGTGAACGTCCGGCACTGGCTGACGATGCGCGAGTTCATCGACGGCGTGGCTTTGGGCCAGATTACGCCCGGGCCGGTCGCCATCACCGCGGCGTTCATCGGGTACAAGGTGCTGGGCCTTGCCGGCGCAGTCATCGCCGCGCTGGGCACTTTCGTGCCGTCGGGCCTGATGCTCTGGGGCTTGATTCACGTCTATCGCCGCATATCATCTAATGTATTAGTTCAAGGATTCCTTTCGGGCGTGATGCCGGCCGTCACCGGTATGTTGCTTTCGGCCACAATCTTCGTGGGCCGGAGCGCGATAGCCGGGCCGGCTCAGGCGGTTGTGGCGCCGCTGGCGCTGGTTCTGCTGCTTCGGTACAGGCTCGACCCGGTCTGGCTGGTGCTGGCGGGTGCGGCGATCGGGCTGGCAGTTTTCTAGGCATGCGGCAAGTCGAGCATTTGACACTGGAGGTGCACGGTTTAACATTTCTGTAGTATGACAAATACCGCCCGTACCGCCCGCAGCCTTTTTGTTTTCCTTTCACTTTCAGTAGTGAGCCGTGCGACCGGCCCGACCCGGGCCGCAGTTCCTTTTGTCCCGGTTTCCCGGCCCGCCCAAGCAGAAGCCGAGCCCGCAGCCCCGTCTGCGTCGTCGGGAGCGCCCGAAGCAGTCCGGATAGTCGGTTCGAGTCCGACGGGTCTCGTACTGGAGCTTGCGGCTGACAGCTCGAGTACGGCGAACAGCGTCGCGGGTTCGGTCATATCGATTCCGGGCTGCGACCGCCTCGCCGAACAGGGCCAGCCGGACCTGCCGGGCAAAGTCGTTCTCGTCGGCGTGCCTCAGAAAGGCGCGGTGCGACTCTCGGTCTCGACCGAGGGAACGGAGTTGCTGGCCGGCGTAAAGGTGCGGCCGGCGCCGGGGTACGACACAAGAATACCGGATACAGGATACAGAACACAGGGCGCGGACGGGTTCTGGCCGCAGGCCGCAGCCGAATTGCAGAGCATCGGGGTATTCCGGGACGTGCGGGTGGCGCGAGTGAGGATCAACCCTGTTCAGTACAACCGGAATTCGAGCACGGTAAGACTCAACCGCCGCGTGCGGGTAACGTTGTCGTTCGACGAACCGGGAAAGTCCGCTGACCGGCCGGACCCGCTGGATAAGGTGCTTGAGAGAATGCTCGTCAACGGCAGGGAGGCGGTCGGATGGAAGCTTGACCCGCCCGCGGACCAGGACTCGGTCAACTTCTTTGAGCGGTCGAACGTGTGGTGCAAGGTCCGGACCGAGACGACTGGCATCTACAAGATTACGCCGGCCGAACTCAAGTCCGCCGGCTTCAGCCCGGACTCGATTGACCCGGCGACGCTGAAGCTGTACTCCATCGGACCGTGCAGCGTGAACGGGCCTTACCCCGATACGATGGTTGAAGTGCCGGTCTACGTGAAGGACAACGGCGACGGCAAGTTCAACGGCAGCGACCATCTCACGTTCTACGCCCAGGCCCAGTCGTACTGGCAGAGCGGGGACTCGGTCTGGCGGTTCAACCCCTATACGGACCGCGTCTATTCGTGGCTCACGTGGGGTGGTGCAACGGGCCGGAGGATGGCCCCGGTCTCGGCCTCGGGCGCAGTGAACCCCAGTGCGACGGCACCGCATCACGTTCGGCTGGAGCAGGACAATCTCTGTCCTGCCCGCTCCGGCCTGCTCTGGCTGCAGGAGCGGTACTTCAAGGCCGCGGACCAGGACACGGGCGGCGGCATGGTGGAACTCGTGCTGCCACAGCGCGACACGGTCTACTCGATTTCAGGCCGGCTCTACGGTCACTACTCCGAGAACGAGCTCGTGTACTACCCGGTCGTGCTGTACCTGAACGGTTACCTGCTCGATACGATCAACGTGGCAGCACGGGCATCGACGCCGCCGGCGACTGACTTCACCTTTTCCGGCTTCCCGTCTGATGTCGCGGCCCGGGGTGAGAAGCCTGACACGTTCCGGGTCAAGTTGATCACGACGCAGGAGGAGGAAGTCTACCTCGATTATCTCGAGGTGCGCTACGCTGAGAAGCTTAAGGTAACGTCGGCTGAGCCCCACATCGAGTTCTCGTACTACGATGCGGGAACGGTCGAGTTCGGCGTCGAGGGCGCTACCGGCGATGCCCTGCTACTCGATGTCACGGACCCGTATGCGCCGAAGCGGATTATTGACACCGGCACTTCGAACGGTAAACGTACCGCCCGCCTGACGACGGCTGGATTCACACGACTCGCCTGCGCCCTTACCGCCAACTTGCGTGCGCCTGATACGCTGATGAAAAGGACACCCGGAGCCTTGCGCAGTCCGGCCGAACGGTCGGATTACTACATCGTATGCCCGGATGAGTTCGGCGCCGCGGCAGAGCTCTTGGCCCGGTATCGTCGGGGAAACGTCGCCGGTATTGCGAACGCCGGCGTGCGGGTGGCCCGGCTGGGCGACATCTACGACGACTACGCGTTCGGCATGGAAGAGCCCGGGGCGATAAAGAAGTTCCTCGGGGCCAAGAGACCGGCGTACGCGCTTTTGGCCGGGGACGGCGATTATGATTACAAGGACAACCTGAAGCTGGGTAAGACCCCGGGCGTGCTGCCGTACGAAGTCGGTTATGACTTTGACCCCGAGGTCTACAGCCAGACGGCGAAGGCGCTGGACGCATGGTACGTTGACTTTGACGGCCAGGGCTCGAGCCCGGACCTGATTCTCGGCCGCGTGACGGTCAGGAGCGAACCCGAGTTGCGCCTGTTCCTAGACAAGGTCCGGCGGTATGAGACCCAGCCGCTGGGATTCTGGGCCAAGCGCATCATCCTGCTGGCCGACGACGAGTACCTGGGCGACCCCTCAAAGCCTGACGGCATCGGATTCGGCCACATCGGAGGATGCGAGGACATCGGGCAGGTCTGCAGCCCCCTGCTCGACCCGGCCAAAGTTTACCTCACGGAATACCCCCTGGGACAGCGGGGCAGCGCATCACAGGCAGCCCTGCTTTCGGAGATGGACCGCGGGGCGCTTCTCTGGTGCTTCTTCGGCCACGGCGCCGGCTTTCAGCTCTGCCACGAGCAGACTCTGCACATCACGAACTCAGTGCCCGACATCCACAACGGCTCCCGGATTCCGCTGGCGTTCTACGGGTCATGCGGGGTAGGCAGGTTTGACGATACGAAGTACCAGAGTATTGCCGAGGAGCTTGTGCGCAAGGAAGACGGCTGCATTGCCACGGCCGGCGCAACCAAGGCAACGTCCCCGGGCAGCAACGAGACGTTCGCGCGCACGTACTTCAGCTACCTGGTGAACCAACCCGGGGACCCGGTCGGCGTGGCGTTCTACAGCGCATGGAACGTGAACACGCTCTACCACCTGTTCGGCGACCCGGCGACCGTGCTCAGGACGCCCCGGGACGGTGCGGCGTCCGAAGTCAGCCCCGACACTTTTTATCCGGGCGGGCGCAACTATGTGCGGGACTCAATGCCGGCGCACAGCGGACTCTATGAGGTGTCGGCGTTCGAAGAGACGTGGGCGCGCTACTACCATTCGGACGTCGGCGGGACGAATTACACCCTTCCGGGATACGAGATTCACCACGGACTCGGGTCGTTCGATACGGGGCGGGTTGTGACGTCGTTTGTCGTGCCCACGATTCCCTACCCCGAGTCCACGATGGTGCCTGACGGCAGTTACGCGCGCGAGCCCAACTCCTGCCGCGTCAGTGTCCTTGCCACGGTCGATTCTGAAGCGTATTCCACACTGCGCGGCGGGATACCGCTCGCTGCGGCGGTCGGGACGTCAGACCGCGAGCCGCCGCAAGTCGCCCTTTTTGCCGACAACGTGCGCCTGGTCCCGGCCGAGACCGCACTGGTCCCGCGCAGTTTCGCGCTTACCGGCGTGCTGACCGACGAGTCCGGCATCCTGCTCGTGCCGATTCCGGACGTGATGCTCAGCCTTGCCATCGGAACGAGCCCGAAGGTTGACCTGACGCCGTACTTCGCTTACGACAAGAACTCAACAACCACGGGCCGGTTCCAGTATCCAGTCAAGCTCGAGAACCAGACGGACATCATTACCGTGGTCGCGGCCGACAACGTCGTGGACGTCGCAAATCCGGAACCGAACCGTCGGGTCGTTTCCGTGTCGGTCGAAACCCAGCTCGATGAAGCGCTGCGGCTGACCGACTGCCTGGTCTATCCCAATCCTACGACCGGGCCGGCGAGCTTCACTCTCACGCTGTCCCGGGCGGCGCTCGTGTCGGTCAAGGTCTTTACCCTGGCCGGCAGACTGGTGCGGCGCCTGGAGCCGGCGCAATGCGAGTTCGGGTACAACCAGATTCACTGGGACGGTTTGGACAAGGACGGCATGACCCTGGCCAATGGCGTATACCTGTACAAACTCGATGCGCGGGCGACCGACAATTCGGGCGGAATTCAGAGCTCTTCAGCGAGTTTTCGGGACCGCTTCATCGTACATAGGTAGCATGGTTGACCACCAAGCCCCGGCCGAGCAGGAAGCAATAATCATACGTAATATTATAAGTGGATGGTACAGTAACCTGCTCCTGTTGTTCCCGGGCCGTGCACAGCCGGGTATTTTCGGTCTTGACATAGTCGCAATGGCGCGGTATAGTTAATACATAGTGGAACGGCTCCAGGTATTGGTTGCCCTGAAGCGCCGCAACAGGTTTTTGAACCTGTCCGTCCCGCTATACGCCATGTACCTGTTCGGTGCGGCGCTTGCGATTGTCATCGTGGTCGGCGGCCTCTTGGGCCGCTTTTTCGTCAGTCGATGCACGGACTACGGCGAACTGGGCCGTCTGGCGAGAGAGAACGAGACGCTCAAGGGTCAAGTCGCCACGTACGCCGCGGCCCTGGACACTTTCAAGCAGTTCCTTACTACGACCGAGCAGATGGACAACAAGCTTAGAGCAGCGGTCGACCTGTATCTCATTCCGTCCGACATCCGGCTGATGGGTATCGGCGGAAGCCAGCCACCCAGCATAGAGCCCGGCGTGGATAACATGTTGCGCCGGATAAGGTTCGAGCAGCAGTCGCTGGGGGAAATCGAGGCCACCGTGAAGGAGCGGGAAGCCCGGCTCAAGAATATGCCGTCAATCTGGCCGGTACAGGGCTGGATTACGTCCGGCTTCGGCTATCGCCGGGACCCGTTCACGGGAGCGCGGACGATGCACGAGGGCCTGGACATTGTCGCGCCAGCCGGTGCGCCGATAGCGGCCACGGCTGACGGCCGGGTCGTCTATGCCGGCTGGAAGAGCGGGTGGGGCCGCGTGGTTGAGATTGACCACGGTTTCGGGATCAGGACTTTCTACGGGCACTGCCGGTCGCTCAGGGTCAACATCGGCGAGAAGGTCTCGCGGGGCGATGTCGTCGCCACGGTCGGCTCGTCCGGCCGGTCAACCGGCGTGCATCTCCACTACGGCGTGCTGTGCAACGGCTGCTGGGTGAATCCGCGCGACTACATCATCAGCCCGCTCGCCAGCTAGTTCCTACTTCCGAACCAGAACGACCGGCAGTCTTTCAGAACGAGTCGTTCCGCCCTGGCAGTATTCAAGCCAGACCGCATATACGCCGACCGGAGCCGTCACTCCGTCGCTGCGCCGACCATTCCAGAAAAGCACGCCGCGTTCGTCATTGGCCCTCAGGTTCCGGCACAGCACCTGCACCTGCTTCCCGGCAAGGTCGAACACCGTGGCGTTCAGCCTGCCGCCCGTGACGGGGACTTTGTACATCACGGTCAGCGAATCCTCGAAGCCGTCGCCGTCCGGACTGAAGCTCGAAAGGTCGAGGTTCAACAGCCGGCCGCTGCCGCCCGGGTTGATAGTGATGCGTCGGCGGTTATTGAGCGTGTCCCGGTCCCCGGCGCAGGCGACCTGCGACCAGAGGTCGGTCTTGACCTTCGGGCAGACGAACTCGGTCTGCATCAGCGAGTCCGAATCGGGCTGAAGCAGCCAGCCTGCGAAGCTGCGGACGACCTCGCCGGCATCGGCCCGGCCGTTCAGATTCCGGTCCAGATACAGGCTCAAGCTCCAGTTATCGGCCGCGACCAGGCCGGTGTTTGCCACCCGGGCCGCTGCCGTGATGCGCGCATCCGGGACCGCCGAATCGCTGAGGCTGAGTTCGGTAACGGCCAAATCAAGGAACGTGGCAATGCTGTTCGGCGCGCCGGGCGTGCAGCCGGCAGAGTCGAGACAGGCAATCCAGTTGGACACCTCATCCGGCCGGTCAATCCTGATTCGCTCCCACGAGACGCCGTCGCCCGCGTCGCAGGGAATCGAATCGGTCGTGTCGTTCGGCGTGCCGAACGTGCTCGTGTCCGCGAAATCGTACGCCGACGAAGCGATGAACGTCAACGGGTCGCGGGCGGCCAGACCGTTGCCGATGGTGGTGTTCCGCGTCGTCAGTAACAGAGTGCTGTCGCCGAACCGGTAGGGCCGGGCGTACCCGCCGGTCGGGCCGGGGTCCGTGTATTCTGAGTCGAGCACGACGGCATAGCAGCCGGGGTTGAGCCAGGTCTGGTTGATGCGGAGCGTCGGGTTGCCGGCGAGGACCGAAGAATCCTGCCACGCCGTGAGCTGGTCTTTGGCGTCGCCGTCGTCCACCGTCCAGTCGGCGAGGTCGACGGCCTCGCGCCATGCGTTGCGGAGTTCGACGAACTCATTCCGGTCCTCGGGCATGTGAGCCCCGCTCCCGCCCGCCGGGTTGGCCATGACTTCGGTAATGACGATACGGCTGGCGGCGAGCAGCGCCGTTAGAATCAGCGGTCCCATGCGCCGAGCATAAGAGCTGCGGCCGCGGTTGTCAACGGTGCGTCTTACCCCGGCGGGCTATAGGATCGGCAGGTAGCGCCGGACTTCGTACTCGGTCACCTGGGCCTTGTACTCATCCCATTCGAGCTGCTTGTTGCGGATGAAGTAGCGGAAGAGGTCTTCGCCCAGGGTCTCCCGCGCGAGCTTGCTGCCTTCGATGATGCGGAGGGCATCGGACAGGTCCTTGGGCAGGCTCCCGATGCCGGCGGCTCGGCGTTCGTCGTCGGTCATGCGGTAGATGTTGTCCGACGTGGGTGAGGACAGCGCGAGCTTCTGGCTGATGCCGTCAAGCCCGGCGGCAAAGAGCACCGCAAACGCGAGGTAAGGGTTGCACGCCGGGTCGGGCGAACGGTACTCGGCCCGGGCCGCGTCGGGCCGGCGCTTGTCGAAGGCGGGCACGCGCACCAAAGCGGACCGGTTCATCTGGGCCCAGGAGACGTACACCGGCGCTTCGTAGCCGGGCACGAGCCGCTTGTAGGAGTTGACCCACTGGTTCGTGACCGCAGTCGCCTCGGTCGCGTGCTTCAAGAGCCCGGCGATGAAGTGCCGCGCGGTGCCGGAGAGGTTCATCGGAGCGCGGGCATCAAAGAACAGGTTGCGGCCGGCCCGGAACAGAGACAGATGTACGTGCATGCCGGAGCCGTTGATGCCGAAGACCGGCTTGGGCATGAAGCTGATGTGGATGTCGTTGGCCTGGGCAATCTGCCTGGCCACGAAGCGGTAGGTGACGACGTTGTCCGCCATGGCGAGGACGTCGGTGTAGCGCAGGTCCACTTCGTGCTGGCTCTCCGACACCTCGTGGTGGCTGTACTCCACCCGGATGCCGAGTTTCTCGAGCGCGTCAATGGTCTCGTGGCGCACCCGCTCGGCCACGGCCACCGGCGTCATGTCGAAATAGCCACTGTGGTCGAGGAGCTCCGGTGCTTTGTCGTTCTTGAAGTAGAACGACTCCATCTCGCAGCCGATGTAGCAGGTGAAGCCCATGGCCCGGGCCCGGTCTACGACCCGGCGTAGCACGTAGCGCGGGTCGGCCGTAACCGGCTTGCCCGCGGGCGTCTGGACGTCGCAGAACATCCGGCAGGCGCGCTCGCCCTGCACCTCCCACGGCAGGATGGCGAAGGTGGCCGGGTCGGGCACGACGACCATGTCCGATTCTTCGATGCGGGCAAAGCCCTCAATCGACGAGCCGTCGAACGCCATGCCGTGGCGGAAGGCCCGCGGCAGCTCGTCGGCCGGTATCGTGATGCCCTTAAGGAAACCCAGCACGTCCGTGAACCAGAGCTGTACGAAGCGGACGCGTTCTTTGCCGACCTGGCGGACGACCTCACGGACCGACGATGGTTTCATGCTTCCTCCGGTGAGTTGCTCTTTCACTGCGTGTGCGACAGGACAGGGCCCCGGCGCCGGGGCCGGAACCGCGCTGATTCTAACCATGGGAACGGGCAGGTCAACTTGACCGTGGCGCAACGCCCGGCTAAGATGCGGCGCGTGCAGTTTCCTTTGTCTAAGGGGACACGATGCCGAATCGTGTCCCCCCTCGTCCGGGCGGCCTCTGCGGGCGTGAACCGCCATGTTTGACGACGACCTTCACGACGAAGAAACGCCGAGTCCGGGCGGCCGCGGGCTGAAGCTCGTCCCGCGCATCTGGCCGTATTTCCGCAAGTACCTCGGCCGGGTGATTGTGGCCGGGCTGGCTCTGACGGCCTCCGCGGTGATGGGCCTTCTGGGGCCGGTCCTCGTGAAGCACGCCATCGACGTTGACATCGCGCGGGGCAACGTCGAGGACCTGATGCGCACGGCGGTTTTCTACCTCCTTCTGGAAATCGGCATCGCGGTCGCGGGCTTCCTGCAGGCGATACTGCTCGCCCGCGTGGGCCAGAATGCGGTCGCCGACTTGAAGGAAAGCCTGTACAGTCACGTCATCCGGTTGCCCGCGGCATTCTTCGACCGCAACCCGGTCGGACGGCTGATGACCCGCACCGAGAGCGACGCGGAGTCCCTGCATCAGCTCTTCTCCACCACCGTCGTCACGCTGGCACAGAACGTCGTGATGCTCGTGGGCATGGCCGTGGTGATGTGCCTCGTCAACTGGAAACTCTTTCTCGTCGTCTTCGCGCTGCTGCCGGTGCTGGGGTTCGTGCTGTACCGGCTGCAGAACCGGACGCGGGGGGTCTACGTGGCGGTTCGCAGGACCGTCGCGCGGATTAACAACCTCATCAGCGAGGTCCTTCGGGCCCTGCCCGTGGTGCAGGCGTTCTGCCGCGAAGACTACTTCACCGGCCGGCTGGACCGGCTGAACGAGCAGCAGTACCGCCAGGAAGAACGAGCCAGAACCATGTGGTTCTGGATATGGTTCCTCCTTGACTCGGGCGAAGTGCTCGGGCTCGCGCTCGTACTGGGCGCAGGCGGGCTCTGGGCGCTTCGGGGCTGGATTACCATCGGCGGCCTGTTTCTGTTCTACAGTTACATCACGCGGCTGTTCGGGCCGCTGCGCGCGCTGTCCAACCAGGCCAACGTCATCCAGCGGGCGTTCGCCTCAGCCGAGCGCATTTTCGGCATCTTTGACACGGCGCCGGAGCCGGTCGGCGCCGGCTCGAGATTCACCGGGCTGGAGCGCAACCTAGAACTGGAGGGCGTGGATTTCTCTTACGAGGGCCGCGAGCAGGCATTGAAGCGCGTCTCGCTCGCCGTGCGCAAGGGCGAGCGCGTGGCGCTCGTCGGGGAGACCGGGGGCGGCAAGACGTCGATTGTCAGCCTGGTGATGAAATTCTACGAGCCGCAGTCGGGCCGGATTCTTCTGGACGGGGCCGACCTGCGCGACCTGGATACCTGTTCCCTGCGCCGGGGCATCGGGTTCGTGCCCCAGGACGTAATCCTCTTCCCGGGTACGATTCTCGACAACCTGCGGCTCTTCGATGATGCCGTGCCCGAGGAGCGCGTGCGCGACGCGGCGAAGAGGGCAAGGCTGCACGAACGGATTCTTCAGTTTCCCGAAGGCTACGCCACGAACCTGGCCGAGCGCGGCATCAACCTGTCCCTGGGCGAACGGCAGCTTCTGGCTTTTGCCCGGGCCATGGTCTCCGACCCGGACATACTGATACTCGACGAAGCGACCTCCTCAGTCGACCCGCAGACCGAGGCGATGATTCAGGAAGGGCTTGAGGAATTGACCCGGGGCCGCACCGCGATAATCATCGCCCACCGGCTGGCAACGATTCGGATGGTCGACCGGATACTCGTCGTGCACCAGGGCGAAATCACCCAGGAGGGTCGCCACGAGCAGCTTCTGGCCGAGGACGGCTACTACCGGCGTCTGTACCGGCTGCAGTACCTGAACGCCGAAGCGTAGCAGACCATGAGCGACAAACGACAGGGCGCGCGGACGGTTCTCGACATGAAGCTCGTGACCGGGTACTGGCGCCGGCACAAGAAGCAGTTCCTCGGCTTCACGGCCCTGGCCGTCGTGAACATGGCTCTGGCGCTCGCCTACCCGCGGCTTTTGGGTTACATCGTGGACAATATCCAGGCCGGGCTCAGGAACCCTCAGAGCTTCCGGCCCGCGGGCTTACTGGCCTACGTCGCGGTGCTGCTCGGGGTCGGCCTGGCCAGTTCGTTCGTCGGCGGGTGGCAGCCGGTCGCCTGGTACCGGGCCAGCCTGCGCTTCGGCTGGCTCACCCGGACCGCGGTGTTCCGCAAAGTCCTCGCCAAGGGGCAGAGCTTCGCCAACCGCTTCCCAACGGGCGACGTGCTCCAGCGACTGGATTCGGATCTGGCCGACGTCTCGGTCTTCACCAGCACCGGCGTTTTCTGGCCGCTCAGTTCGATACTCACGCTCGTGGTCGCACTCGTCATACTCGTGCGCATGAGCCCCCTGTTGACGCTCGTGGCGGTGCTGCCGGCGACGCTGATGGTGCTGGTCTGGTATCATATCGGCCCGTTAATCGACCGGTTCTGGCGCGACTGGCGCGAACAGATGTCCGCGACCAACAACTTCCTTGAGGCTTCTTATTCCGGCATCAGGCTCGTGAAATCGTGCGCGATGGAGGACCGGAACGTCGGGCGGTTCCGGGCGGTGCTTGACAACCGGGTCAAGGCCGCGCTGCGCGGGGCCCGCATCCAGGCGACGTCCGACACGGCGCGCAACGCCATCAGCGGGCTGGGCATTGTCTTCGTTCTCGCGCTGGGCGGTTCCCTGGTCATCCGTCACTCGTTGACCCTGGGCGAGTTTGTCACGTTCAACGCCTACGTAATGATGCTGGTCTGGCCGATGATGGCCGTTGCCGACATGTTCGTCTGGATAAAGCAGACCGGCGTGGAAGAAGAACGCGTGCGCGCGCTCGCCGAATTCCGGCCGGACGTCGATGCCGGCACAGGCCAACGCAGGGCCGGGGGCGCGGCCGAGATACGGCTCGACGACGTGAGCTTCAACTATCCCGCGCTCAGAGCGCGGGAATCCCTTCGGGAGTCCGGGACACGGACGGGGGATTCCGGGGCAGCCCCGGATTCCGGGCGTCGGACGCCCGGGGTCGGGCAGGCCGGTTCTACGGCGAAGTGTCCCGCGGCGCTCTCCGGTATCAGCATGACAATCAGGCCCGGCTCCCGGGTCGGCATCGCCGGCACGGTCGGGTCAGGCAAGAGCACGATTGTGCGGCTGCTCATGCGCCTGGCTGAGCCGGCGTCGGGCGAAATCACGCTGGGCGGACTGCCGTTGCGCGAGTACGACATCGTATCCCTGCGCGGGCTCTTCGGCTACGCGCCGCAGGAGCCGGGCCTGTTCTCGGATACCATCGCCGAGAACGTCAGCCTGGGCCGGGCAGGCGGCGACGTGCGCGAAGTCGCGTCCGTGGCCCAGCTCGATGAGGACCTGAAGGACATGCCCAAGGGCCTGGATGAACTCATCGGCGAACGGGGGCTCAAACTATCGGGCGGCCAGCGGGGACGCGTGGCAATCGCCCGGGCGCTGTACGGCCGGCCGGGGATTCTCCTGCTTGACGACGTCACGGCCAGCCTCGATGCCGAGACCGAGCAGCGGTTCATCGCCGACTTCCTCAGCCACGCGCGAGGCGCCACGATTGTCATCGTATCGCACCGGCTCGCGATACTTGCGGCCTGCGACGTCGTGTACGTGCTTGACGCGGGCCGGATTGTCGAGCAGGGTAAGCACGCCGAACTCCTCGAGCGACGCGGCACCTACTGGAAGCTCTACCAGCGCCAGCTCGCCCAGCAGGAGTTGGGCGAAGCCTAACCCCCGGCGCGGGACATGACCGAATTGCGGCGCGGGACATGACCGAATTGTCCGACAATTCGGGTCGTGTCCCAAGCCAAGCTCACTGGTCATTGGTGCTTGGAGCTTGGCAATTCCCGACCCAATGGTCGTGTCCCGAGGCCGCCCGGCATACATTCTATGACAACTTTCCAGAACCGCGAAAACCAGGCCTAACTCTCGCATCACCAAGAGGATGGACGAAATCCGACCCCGACCCCCCGGGTCACCCGGGGGATAATCCCCCGGGCCGTCCGGGGGGCGGTCCTCGGGGCCGTCCGGAGGGGTATCCTCCGAGCCATCCGGGGGGCTATGTTCCGGGCCGTCCGGGATGCGATCCACCGGGCCGTCCCGGGGGCTATCCTCCGAGCCGTCCCCGGGGCTACCCTCGGAGCCGTCCCCGGGGTTAACCTCGGGGCCGTCCCCCAGGCTTCCCCCGGGAGGCATCCCCCTCCGGGTGTCCGCCGTGAATTGGGCCGCTATTCGCTGCTTGTCAGCACGACCTTTCGGCTGAGCCGGGTCTTGTCTGCCTCCAGGGCGCAGAAGTAGACGCCGCTGGCCACGCGCCGGCCACGGCGGTCCGTGCCGTCCCAGACCGTCTCGTACCGGCCAGGCTTGGTCTCGCCATCGGCCAATGTCTTCACCAACTGGCCCGCGGTGTTGTACATCTTGAGCGACACAGTCGTGAGCCTCGGGACCTGCCAGTGAATCGTCACTCTGCCGAGGGTCGGGTTCGGCCTCATGTACTCCAGGGCAAAGACGCCCAGGACTCCGCCCTGGCCGCCCTGCTCGCCCCGGCCGAGGGTACGGTAGACGCTCTCGTCGCGGATATAGGTCGCACATGCCGGGCTCGTTGTGTTCTGCCGGGCATGAGGGGTCTCGCGCTCGACCTCGTCGTCTGTCAGCACGTCATACCCGCTGCCGTCCGCATAGACCTCGTAGACCGCTGCCCCGGCGT
>Ga0315282_10004120_pt1 | contig 25500 bp, 26 predicted proteins | sample YL17G07_20_MG_FD_203693 | JGI IMG/M metagenome (GOLD analysis project Ga0315282, IMG submission 203693) | Sediment microbial communities from Yellowstone Lake, YNP, Wyoming, USA - YL17G07_20 | ecosystem: Environmental > Aquatic > Freshwater > Lake > Sediment | place: USA: Wyoming | collected... | reverse complement strand
TTAGCCTGCGCCATCACGGGCTGGAAAGCGTGGGCCACCAAAAAAACTTCCCTTATTTTCCAGTTTCCAGCGGCGCAGGTATCCTGCCTGTGCCTCACAATTAATTGGGCGCAGGCTAAAGCCTGCGGCTACCAAAGCAAGCAATGACCGATACCCCGCCAACAGAAAACGGGAAACAGATAACCGGCACTTTCGGTTTCCAGGCCCTGGTCTTCGCGCTGGTGGCCGCGGCCATCAGCAACGTTTATATCACCCAGCCGGTCTTGCCGGTGATCCAGCAGGAATTCGGGGTCAGCCCCTCCCAGGCCTCTTATACCGTGTCAGCGGTGATCCTGGGAATCTCGCTGTCCAACCTGCCCTTTGGGATGCTGGCGGATCGCTTTCCGGTGCGGCGCCTCATCCTGGTGGGGGGCGCAGTGGTGGCCGCGGCGGGGCTCTGCTGCGCCGCCACCAACAACCTGGTTCTCCTGGTGGCGGCCCGCTTTGTCCAGGGGCTGTTCGTGCCGGCCCTCACCACCTGCCTGGCGGCCTATCTCTCGGCCAACCTGCCCCTGGAAAGGCTCAACGTGGTCATGGGCTCTTACGTCTCCGCCACCGTGGCCGGCGGCCTGGGCGGGCGCCTGTTGGGCGGCTGGATCCATCCGCCCCTGCACTGGCGTTACGCCTTTGTCACCGCCGCCATTCTCCTGATCGGAGCCACCATCATGGCGGCTTGGCGGCTGCCGGCAGGCCGGAGGACCGAGGAGAGCCCGCCCGATAACGAAGGGTTCCTGGCGCTGCTCTCCCACCAGGAACTGCGGCGCATCTTTCTGGTGGCCTTCGGAGGCTTTTTCGTCTTTTCCTCGGTGTTCAACTACCTGCCGTTTTATCTCTCTGGAGCGCCATTTCACGCCTCCACCCAGCTCATCACCCTCCTTTATCTCTCCTACCTCATCGGGGTCTTTATCGGTCCGGTGGCCGGGAACCTGAGCAATCGCATCGGCAACGGCGGCACCATGGTCCTGGGCTCCCTGGTCTTTGCCCTGGCCCTCGCCCTGACCCTGATCAAGTCCCTGGTGGCCATCCTGGCGGCCCTGGCCCTGGTGTGCGCCGGTTTTTTCGCCATCCATGCCGCGGCGGCCGGGTCTTTGAACCGCAAGCTCACCTCCAGCCGGGGCCGGGCCAATTCCCTCTATGTCCTGGCTTATTACCTGGGGGGCGCGGTGGGCATCACCCTGAGCGGCTATGCCTATGGCCTGGCCGGCTGGCCGGGGGTGGCCGCTTTGGGGACCGCGGTGCTGGCGCTGCCTTTTGCCACCGGGCTGGCGGAGAGGCGCCAGGAGCAAGGCGGGGGGGAGACGGAATAAATATGGTTGAGCCGATTCGTTGGATAAGGGATAATAATAGATAGCTGTCAGCACTCAGCTCTTATTGTGAAAGTCCGACGTAGGGGCGGCGCGCTCGCCGCCCCTACAAAAGATTTCGCGTCTTGGCGTGAGACCTTTTCATGCTTCATTGTGACCCTTGGGTCATGAAGACTGGTCGGTATTACCAATAGAATCGGATTTGGAAATGGTTGCAGACCATTCAGCCAAGCCCTATTTAACATTTTCATGGCTTCCGGGTCTAAATTAATGAAAGCCGGTGGAACGAGATCTCATGACTGACGCGCAGCTCGTGGCCCAGGCTCAAAATGGCGACCTCCCGGCCTTCGAAGAATTGGTCAAGAAGTATCAGCGGGAGATTTACGGCCTGGCCTGCCGGATGGTGAGTGATCCGGAGGAGGCGAAGGATCTGGCGCAGCAGGCCTTCATGCAGGCCTTTATCCATATCCGGAGCTTTCGCCAAGATGCCCAGTTCCGCACCTGGCTGTTCCGGATTGCCATTAACCAATGCTACAATTTTTTGAAAAACCGGAAAAAGTTTGGCGATCCGGTGGATGCTGACGAAGTGGTGCTGGTAGGGGAGGGGGATTCCCCGGAAGAGGAATTAGTAACCCAGGATGAGCGCCGGCGGGTTTATGCCGCCCTGGAAAAGCTCCCCCCCAAACAACAGGCGGTGCTCACCCTGAAGGTGGAACAGGGCCTCTCTTACCAGGAAATCAGCGAGGTCCTGGGAGGGACCCCGGGGGCGGCCCGGGTGAACTACTGCCAGGCCTTGAAGACCTTGAAGAAATATTTGAAGAGCGAGGAAGAAAATGAAGTGGCAATGCACACTTCTCCAGCGGTGGCTGCCAGAGTACCCCGAGGGTGACCTGCCCGCCTTTTGGAAAGGAAGGCTCAAGTCCCATCTGGACCGTTGTCCCGCCTGCCGCGCCGAGCAGGCGGCTCTGCGGCAAGTGGTGGAGGCCATCCAGTCAGTCCCGAAGGCAGATCTGGGCCCGGAGTTCTGGAGCGAATTTTCCCGGGAGATGCACCTGAAGCTGGTTCGGGCCGCCCAGGAAGGGCAAATGGCCCCGGCCCGTTCAGTCTGGTGGGGCAGGATTCCCTATCTGGTGGGGGCCCCGGCCCTGGCGGCGCTGCTCCTCTGGGTGGCGGTGGGCTATCTGAACCCGGAGCGGCCCGGTCTGACCCCGGCACCGCAGGTGGCCCAGCAGGAGAGCGTCAGCCCAGAGAAGCTGGCGGCTGCTCCCCAGCCCCCGGCCGTCGCCCTCGAGGAGCCCAAAAATTTTGTTAATGTGGCCAAGACCAACGGTGACGAGGTGGCCCCGGACGACGAGCTGGATGACCTGGATGCGACCCTGGCCGGGATGACCCCCCAGGAAAGGGAAGCTTTCCTGAAAAAGTTAAGCCAACATGAAAAGGATGGATCATGTCTAACAAGGTACTCCGCCATTTCCTGGGCCTGATCCTGGCCGGCCTGGCCTCGGCCACCTGGGCTTGGGCCCAACCCATGGGCCAACCCATGGCGCAACCCGGCAGCGGCCGGGGCGGCGGCTTCCAGGCCCAATTCCAGGAGATCAAACGGACCCAAATGGGTCCGGCCCTGGGGGTGAACCAACAGACCGTGGACCAGCTTCTGCAGATCGAGCAGCGCTACAAGCCCCTCAGGCAGCAATTGATCCGGGATAGCATGGCCGAATACCGGCGGCTGGAGCAGGTCATGGAGCAGCCCTCGCCTTCGGAGCCGGAAATAAGGGCGATTTTGACCAACATCAAGCAGAAGCAAAAGGCGATGCAGGAGCTGCAGGCGCGGCAGGGTGCGGAAGAGGACGCCTTGCTCAGCCCGGTCCAGCAGGCCCGCTATCTCATGTATCAAAGAAAATTGCTCAAGGAAGCCCGGAGTATCAAGGGCGGCGGACCCGGGGAAACGGCGCCTTTTACCCCCTCGCCCCCCCGGGAGATTCCGGTTTCCCGGCCCGGCCGCTAACGGCTTGGCCTGGATACGCGGGATAAATCAGCTCACTGTCTGATAGGCACCACGGCTGGGCGGCGCCTCAGGGCCGACGGATTTGGCGGCCTGACCGGCAAAGGCGGCGGAAGCGAGTTTCCGCCGCCTTTTTCTTTTGGAAGGGCGGCCGTTGCCGGCCGCCCCAGTTTAGGCGGGCACGGAGGTCCGCCCTACCGGCCTTACTATAGCGGTTGCCAAAAATAATTTCCTCTTGTAGGGGCATAGCTTGCTATGCCCCATGATGGGTTTGAGGGCACAGCAAGCTGTGCCCCTACGGTCAATTGGAAAAAGCTTATGGCAATTACTATATATTTATTGACCTGCGGCTACACACCAGGTTTTTTCCGCCGCCCCCCTTGCCAAAGGACGGGAAGGGAAGCTAAAATATCTCTGTCGCCGGAGTGGTGGAATTGGTAGACGCAGAGGACTCAAAATCCTCCGAGGGCAACCTTGTGCCGGTTCGAGTCCGGCCTCCGGCACCAATCACATCCATAAATTATACCGAGTTGCGTTCAAAGAGCCAATTTCAGTAGCCGCAGGCTTTAGCCTGCGCCTGCACAGGCTGGAAAGCCTGTGCTACCTGTTTGATGCGACCTGGTATTATAGGCTGCGAGTTGGCAGCCTATAATTTTTAGAGGGGAGTTGGGCTCCTCCAGCCGACCCCAGAGGTGAAGTTTTGCCGAAATAGCGGTTGACCCCATTGCTTGGAATAATGATGCATAAGGAGAAGCACCATGAAATATGAAGATGTGCCTGAGATGATTGATAAAATGTATGAAAGATTGAAAGGGAAATATTTCCCGCAATTGGCGAATGCGAAGATATTATTCCTGATCAATAAAAAGAAGATGATGAAGCGGGGGAGCATAGTTCTTGGTAAAATGGTGAAACCTTCCGACCTGTTGAAATATTTATCCAGAAATGAAGCGCCGGAAGACGGTTACGATTATATTATGCTGTTGGACAGCAGGTTGATTAAGCATTGTGAAGAGTCAGACATTGAAAGAGTGATGAGACACGAATTGAGACATACCTTTTTTGATTCCGATAGTAAAAGCCCCTACAAATTAGTAGATCATGATTTTAGTGATTTCTATGATGAAGTTGAATTGAATCAAGATGATCCGACCTGGGCCAAGCGGGTGGCCCAAACGGTGTCGTTAATTTATCACCAGGAAAAAGACGAAAAATAACTCTCTCAGGCACAGGCTGGAAAGCCTGTGCCACTAGCAGCTTGCTGAGCCACGGCTCCGTGGCTCACCACCAGAACTCCGGGTAGCGGCGCCGGGGGGCCAGGTTATTGACCAGCAGGGCCACCAGGAGCATCAGGACGACCCCGGCCCCCACGGGCATGAGGACATAAAGATAGCCCAGGTTATGGAGCTTCGGGCTCCCCATGACGAAGATCAAAGCGGTGGCCCCTCCGGGCGGGTGCAAGGTCTTGGTGGCGTGCATCAGCGCGATGCTGGTGGCCACCGCGACGGCCGCGGCCAGCCAGGGATAGGGAGAGAGCAATTTATAGGCGGTGACGCCGACGAGGGCGGAGATGAGGTGGCCGCCCACCAGGTTGCGGGGCTGGGCCAGGGGGCTTTTGATGGCGCCGTAAATCAGGACCGCCGAGGCCCCGAGGGAGCCGATGAGCAGGATTAAATCGGCAGGTTCCACCAGGGTTTCGTTGAGGTAGGCCACCAGGGCGATGCCCAGGAAGCCGCCCAGCCAGGACCAGAGGATTTCGGTCAGTCCGGCCCGGGGCGGGCTCTGGGTGGTGCCGGCCATCTTGCGGAAGTAGTCGCCGATCATTTGGCCGCTCCGCCCAGGGCCGCCTTGACGAGGTCGCCCCGGGAGACGATCCCCAGGAGGCGGCCCGCCGGGTCCGTCACCGGCGCCCGGTTGATGCTATTTTTAGCAAAGATGGCGGCGATTTCCCTAACGGTGGTATCCGGGCCTACGGTGACGGCGGGGGAGCTCATGAGGTCTCCGGCCTGCTGCTTCTTGATGGGCAGGGCCACGCAGCCCTTGCTCCGCAAGCAGGAGCCCACCAGGGTCATAAAATTCTTAGGCTCGCCCACCCCCATGTGGGTTAAAAAATCTTTTTCGGAGATGACCCCCGCTACCCGGCCGGCCGAGTCCACCACCGGCACCCCGGAGATCCCCCGGTTGCCCATGGCCTCGGCCACCTCCGCCAGGGGGGTGTCGGGGCGCACGGCCACGACCTCCCGGGTCATGATCTCCCCGGCGGTCACCTCCCGGCTCAGTCGCGCCAGGGCGTGGCGATAGGCCAGTTGATAGACCTCTTTGAAGTCCCCGGGGGTGATGTCCAGGTAGCCCGGGATGGACTTCATGGCCGCGAAGATATCCTCGTCTTGAAGTTCAACGCCACCTGGGAGGTTGACCCCATCTTTCCGATTTTCAGACATGGATGATCCTTTCTGAGCTTGCCGCAGCCCGTGTTCGCACCAGCGAGACGCCGGTGCCCCTAAAAAAATATTCAAGTTTAAAAGTGAAAAAGCCGGTTTCCCGGCTCCTTACTCGCTATTTGGGTTTCTCGGCCGTTCTTCTAGCCGGTGTGCTCTTTCTTATAAATCGGCGACATATCCCGCAGAGTCTGGACGATGCCCGGCATGACCTTCAACACCCGGTCGATGTCGGCCTCGGTGATATCCTGGCCCAGGGTGAAGACCAGGGTGCCCTGGGCCAGGGCGTGCCCCAGGCCGGTGCCGATGAGGACGTGGGAGGCCCGCAGTGACCCCGAGGCGCAGGCCGAGCGGGTATTGACGATGATGCCTTCGTCTTCCAGCAGCATCATCAGGCTCTCGCCTTCGATGTAGGTCACCGACGCCGAGAACAGATGGGGCAGGCAGTGCTCGGGGTGGCCGTTGACCTTGATTTCCTGGATGCGGGCCATGATGCCCTGGGCCAGGCGCTCTTTCAGGGCCTTGAGCCGGGGCAGGCGCTCCGGCATTTCCTGGGCCGCGGCTTCGGCGGCGGCGCCCAGGCCCACGATGCCGATGAGGTTTTCGGTGCCGGCCCGGCGTTTGTTCTCCTGGAGGCCGCCGTCCAGCAGGGGCCAGATGGGGGTGCCTTTGCGGATATAAAGGGCTCCGACTCCGGCGGGACCGTAGAACTGGTTGGCCGCCAGGCTCAGCAGGTTGACCCCGAGTTTTTGGACGTCCACCGGGATGATGCCGGTGGCGGCCACCGCGTCGGTATGGAAGATCACCTTGTGCTTCTGGGCGACCTTGGCGATGTCGGCGATGGGCTCAATGGTGCCGATCTCGTTGTTGGCCAACATGACGCTAATGAGAATGGTCTCGGGGGTGATGGCCTTTTCCACCGCGGCCGGGTCCACCAGGCCGTACTGGTCCACGTCCAAGGAAGTCACGCGGTAATCCAGGAGACGCAGGGTGCGCAGAGAATTCAAGACGGATTTGTGCTCGATATTGGAGGTGATGATGTGGCGGCCTTTCTCCCGCAGACCGATGGCCACGCCTTTGATGGCGTGGTTGTTGGCTTCGGTGCCGCCGGAGGTAAAGACTACCTCTTTGGGGTCGGCGGCGTTGAGCAGCGACGCCACCTGGCTGCGGGCCTTCTCCAGAGCGGCGGCAGCCGGCTGCCCCACCTGGTTGTCGCTGGAGGGGTTGCCGTACACGGTCTCCAGGTGTTGGATCATCGCCTCTTTGACCTTGGGATGCAGGGGCGTGGCGGACAGGTTGTCAAGATAGATCAATGCCATGGTGACATCCTTTTCCTAAAACCCGTTAATGATCGTGTTCGTGTGGCAGTTCCTGTCCGCAGGACATGCAGAAATGAGCTTCTTCGTCCAACTTGGTTTCACAGTAGGGGCAGTAGCACTTGCCGGCGCCGGCGCCCTTGATATGCGGCTCCTTGTCGGCTTCGGCTGCGAAGAACATCACCTTGCCGGCCTTGCGGTCCTGATAGTTCTTGATGGCGGAGTGCAGGGCATCGGCCCCGAGGTTGGAGCAGTGCAGCTTGTTGGGAGGCAGGCCGCCCAAAGCCTTGGCCACATCGGCATTGCTGATCTTCATGGCCTCTTCCAGGGTCTTGCCCTTGGCCATGGAGGTGATCATGCTGGAGACCGCGATGGCGGCGCCGCAGCCGAAGGTCTTGAATTTGACGTCCTCGAGGCGGTTGTCCACCACCTTGATATAGACGCTCATCATGTCGCCGCACACCGGGTTGCCGACTTCACCGAGGCCGTCGGCGTCCAGGATTTCTCCGACATTGCGGGGATTTTTGAAATGATCCATTACTATGGGGGAATAAGCCATACTCGACTCCAAAACAGTAGATTCAACAAATTTTATTTATAAAATATAAGACTTGAATCGGCATTAATCAAGGAGAAATCAAGACGTTCCGGCCGGTAATGAACTAAGGTTCCATCTATTTGGAGGTTAGAGAGACGGTTTTGAAGAGGGATTGCAGATAACCACTTGCGAACCAGCCTCCTGCCCCTGTGGCGAAAAATTTTTATAAAAGTCCCAAAATATTTGGGGCGCTTCCTTCCGGGCAGGTTTATTGTTAGGTTAGCTTCTGGAGCGACAGCCCCGGGCAGCCGATTTCAGCGGCCAGGGGCCGCCCCATTATGGAGGAAGTCGATGCTCTTTGAGTGTCTCCGGGTGGAGGCGAATTTTCCCGCCGAGAAGCTGCGCTTGGCGAATCTGACCCCGGCCCGGCTGGTCTGGGACGAACATGGCGGCACCTTTGTCTTGCGGGTGGAAGGCCTGGAGGTCCTGGAAGTCCCGGGACTCCAGGGGGAGGCGGGAATCCGGCTGGAGGTCGCTCTGCCGGAGCCGGCAGCCCTGGCCGGGCAAATTGAGAGATTCGCCGGGCAGCACTCTCTGCACCTGGGCCCTGGACCTCTCCGGGTGGAGTTCTCTGAGACGCCGTTTCTGGCCGCCTGCCATATCCCCGGGGAAAATCTGTTCATCTTCTGTGAAGAACCCCGGCTGACGGTGCGGCGCTGCGGTTTCAAGACCATGGAAATGCACGTCACCGGCGTTTTCAAGGCCCGGCGGGTCCCGTGTCAGGAAACGGATGTGGTCATTCACCTGGGTGTGGCGGCCATGTGCCGCCTGCTGGGGGCTATGCTGGCTTGGAGCCGGGAAGGGCAATGATTTGGAGGAGGGTAGGGGGGTTGTAGGGGCGGCTCGCGAGCCGCCCCTACCGGAGCCAAACCTGCCCCAAATTGTTTAAATATCTACTGGTGCGACTTATGAATCTTATGCGGAGCGCGATTATGGTGATCCTGGGCCTGATATTTACTGCCGCCCCTGGGTTGGGGGCAGAACTGGTGAAGTTGCCGCCTGCTTCTCATAAAGGCGCCATGTCGGTGGAAGAGGCCCTGAAGGTCCGGCGCACGGTGCGCCAGTTCGCCGCCCGGGCCCTGGACTTGCGGCAGGTCTCCCAGCTCCTCTGGGGGGCCGACGGCCTGAGCGACCCACGGGGCTACCGGACGGCGGCCTCGGCCGGGGCCACCTATCCATTGGAAATCTACCTGGTGGTCGGGGAGCGGGGGGTGACAGGCCTGCCGGCCGGGGTCTATCGCTACCTGGTGAAGGAGCACGCCCTGGAACCGGGGGTCAAAGGCGACCTGCGCCAGGCGGTGGCCCGGGCTGCATTACACCAAATCTGGATGACCCACGCCCCGGTCATGGTGGTCATTGCCGCGGAGTACCGCCGCTGCACCGCCCGCTATGGGGAGCGGGGCCTCATGTACACCCACATGGAGGCGGGCCACGTGGGCACCAACGTCTTTCTCCAGGCCGAGGCCTTGGGGTTGGGGGCCGGCATCGTCGGAGCCTTTGAAGACCGGGGTTTGAGCCAGGCACTGCAACTGCCCAAGGATTATGTGCCCCTGCTGGTGATGCCGGTGGGGTATAAGCAATAGGGAATAGAGGTCAGGGGTCAGGGAAGAACTGATCCCTAACCCCTGCCCCTGGTTTTTCTAAAGCCGTTTGCCTATCCGAACCGAATGAGCTATAAGAAGATTTGGGGTTTGGGGGATTGACGTTGCACTGCTCCAAAGGCGCAGAGATGTCGACTTGAGGGCAAAGGCATGGAAGGCTGGAAGAACCAACTCTATTTCGGCGACAATCTGGAGGTTCTCCGCAAGCATATCCAGGTTGCCAGCATTGACCTGATTTACCTGGACCCGCCGTTCAACTCCAACGCCAGCTACAATATGTTGTTCAAGGAACCTTCCGGGGAGCAGTCCGCCGCCCAAATCGCCGCGTTCGAGGACACCTGGATATGGGGCCCGCAAGCCGAGGAGGCTTTTGATGAAGCAATCATGGCCGGGCCGCCGCCATTGGCCGAATTGCTCAAGGCCCTGCATCAGGTACTGGGCCGCACCAATATGCTGGCCTACCTCAGTATGATGGCGGTGCGGCTGGTGGAGCTGCACCGGGTCCTGAAACCCACCGGGAGCCTCTTTCTCCACTGCGACCCCACCGCCAGCCACTACATCAAGCTCATCCTGGATAACATCTTCAGCCCCAAAAACTTTCGCAACGAAATCATCTGGGAGCGCTCCCAGCCCAAGGGCCACGCAACTACCCGCTTCTCCCGAGCTCACGACACCATCTTTTTTTACAGCAAAGCGGAAAAGGCGGTTTTTAATCCGCAATTCACGGAGCATGACCCGGCTTATCTGGAGAGGCATTATCGGTTTGTGGAGCCGGAAACCGGAAGAAGATACCGATTTGACAATCTGGCGAACCCTAATAAAGAGAGGCCGAACCTCACCTACGAGTTTCCCCCCGGCAGCGGCACGGTGCGGGTCTGGCGCTGGACCAAAGAACGCATGATGCAGGCATGGAAAGAAGGGCGGGTGGTGATCCTTAGGGAAGGCGGGGTGGCGCGTTATAAAAGATATTTGGACGAGATGTCCGGCACCCTCATCAAAGACATCTGGTACGACATCGAGCACTTGCACGGTTCCAGCAATGAATATATGGGCTACCAGACCCAAAAACCGGAAGCCTTGCTGGAGCGCATCATTCGGGCGGCCAGCAACGAAGGGGATATCGTGCTGGACCCCTTCTGCGGCTGCGGCACCGCGGTGGCGGTGGCCGAACGTCTCAAACGTCGCTGGATCGGCATCGACGTCACTTATCTGGCCATCAACCTCATCCGGCAGCGGCTGCAAGATTCCTTCAAAAACGAACTCGCCGATTACGAAGAAATCGGCATTCCCCGGGACTTGCCCAGCGCCGAGCGGTTATTCCAGCTCAACCCTTTTCAGTTTGAATGTTGGGCCCTGGCTTCGGTGGGGGCCCGGAGCGCCCGGGAGAAGAGAGGAGCGGACCGGGGCATCGATGGGGTCATGAATCTAAGGGACGAATATAGCGGCGAATATAAGAAAGTTATTCTCCAGGTGAAAGGCGGCCACGTCGGCGTCTCCCAGGTCCGGGATTTAAAGGGCGTTCTGGACCGGGAGAAGGCGGAGATCGGCGTCTTTCTCACCCTGAAGCGGCCCACCCGGCAAATGCAGAGAGAGGCGGACGACGCTGGATCATTCACTGATCCTCAGTTTCCGAAGCAGCGGTTCCCCCGATTGCAAATCCTTACCATCGAGGATATCTTTACCGGGGAAAAAGTCAGCCTGCCGTCGTGGTGGTCCCAGGATACTTTTAAAAGAGCCGTCCGACGGCGCAAGAACAACCCGGAAGAAAGCCAAAATAATCTGCTGAAAGAATTGCAAGAGCCGTATTTTTCTTAGGGGATGCACCGCGAACCCCTAATTCATAGCTCCTGCCTCCTATTTCTTTGCCGCCAGGTGGATATAAGTACACATGGCCTTGGCAATCAGGCGCTCGCCCTGGCGCACCTCCACTTCCCCGAGGGAGATGGTGCGGCCGCGCTTGCTGATGCGGGCCACGGCTTCCACCTCGCCCTCTTTCACGGCCCCCAGGAAATTGATCTTCATCTCCACGGTGTTGATGGTTTCGCCTTCTTTGGCCAGGCTGTAAAGGGCGAAGGCCACGGCTTCGTCGGCCAGGGCGGCGATGGCGCCCCCTTGCAGCAGGCCGATGGAGTTGGCCAGTTCGCCCTTGAAGGGCAGGACAAAGCGGGCATAGCCCTTTCCCAGTTGGGGCACCTTTATGCCGACGAATTTTATAAAGGGGTTGGCGGCCAGGCGGGCCCGGATGGCAGCTTCCAACTCCGGGGATAAGGGTTCGATGGGTTTGGTCATGGAAGTCTCCGTTAAAATCTTTAACCGCAGAGGCGCAGAGAACAAAATTGGTTTTTGGTTTTTCGTTAGCCCCCCACGGCAAGACGAAAAACGAGAATAGAAAAATGATTATCTGTGTCTCTGTGGTAAAATATTAACGATAATCTAAATAACCCACGGGAGATTATACATGAAAATCGCCATCAGCGGCAAAGGCGGGGTGGGCAAGACCACGCTGGCCGCCCTGCTCATCAAATATTTCCGGGACCAGGGGAAAAAGGTCCTGGCGGTGGACGCCGACCCCGACGCCAACCTGGCCCTGGCCCTCGGGGTCCCCGACCCGGAGAACATCGTGCCCCTGAGCCAGATGAAGGAAATGGTGGCCGAGCGCACCGAATCCGAGCCCGGCAAAATGGGCGGCTTCTTCAAGCTGAACCCCAAGGTGGACGACATCCCGGAGAAATATTCCCGGCAAATCGACGGCATCAAGCTCATCGTCATGGGGGGCGTGAAAAAGGGCGGCAGCGGCTGCATCTGCCCGGAGAGCGTGCTCTTGCGCACCCTGGTGACCCACATGGTGCTGCTTAGGGACGAAGTGGTGGTCATGGACATGGAGGCGGGCATCGAACACCTGGGCCGGGCCACCGCCAAGGGGGTGGACAAGCTCATCGTGGTGGTGGAGCCGGGCCGCCGCAGCATCGAGACGGCCATGCACGTCAAAAAACTGGCCGAGGACTTGGGCTTGCACAAAGTGGCGGTGGTGGGTAACAAGATCCGCAGCGCCAAGGATGAGGAATTTCTGAAAAGAAATCTGCCGGACCTGCCCATCCTCGGATTCATTGCCTTTGACGACAGGATCATCGAAGCCGACCTGGGAGGCCGGCCGCCTTACGAAGCCATTCCAGCCCTGCTGGAAGTGGCCCGGGCCATCGCCGGACAACTATAGGGGGGAAAGGGTAAAAGGGGAAGAGGGGAAAAAGGTAAAGGCAAAAACCAATGGCAGGCACGGAGGCTCGCCCCACCAGGAATAGCAAGTGGTGGGGCGGCCGTCCCTGGCCGCCTTAATTATGTTAATGTTCCAGGGTTAACATGGGTGTGAAATAAGAAGTGAAGAGCAGGGGTTAGGTATTTACTGACCCCTGATCCCTGGCCCCTAACCCCTATCCTTTTTCCCCTTTTCGCCTTTTCCCCTTTTACCCCCTGTCTTTTTTCCCCTATACTGTAACAATGTCTAACCGGCCTTCCCCGCAGCTCTCCACCCGCATGAAGATGCTGGTGGTCTTCGTGCTCTATTTCGCCGAGGGGGTGCCCTTCGGGTTCGTCTATACCACCCTATCTTATTACTTGCGCAGCCGGGGGGTGCCCCTGGAGCAAATCGGCATCCTGAGCCTGCTGGGATTGGCCTGGAGCCTCAAGGTCCTGTGGAGCCCCCTGGCGGACCGCTTCGGCTCCCGGGCGGCCTGGCTGGTGCCGGCGCAGGTGGGCGTCATTCTCAGCATGTTGGGCTTGGCCTGGCTGGCCAACGCCCCGGTGGGCGCGGCCTTCTGGGTTCTGGTGGGGCTCCTGTGCCTGGCCTCGGCCACCCAGGACCTGGCGGTGGACGCCTACACCATCGACCTCCTGGACACCCAGGAACTGGGCCTGGCCAACGGCGTCCGCATCGGCGCCTATCGGGTTGGCCTCATCGCCGCCGGCGGCGGGGTCCTGATCGCCAGCGACCTGGTGGGCTGGAGCCCCACCTTCGTGGGGGTGGGCCTCATCATGGCGGCCCTGGCCGTCACCGTCCTGGTCTGCGGCCCCTTTCATCTGGCCCGGCCCGAAATTGCGCGGGCTGAGAAGGGGAAGGGCGGCTTCAGCCAGATCAAGGAGTCGGTTAAGGGCTTGATGAGCCTGCCTCATATCGGGGCCATCATTGTCTTCATCCTGGCTTACAAGGCCGGCGACGCCATGCTGGGGGCCATGGTGAGCGCCTTCTGGCGGGACCTGGGCTACAGCGGCACCCAGTTCGGGGTGGCCTCCATCACGGTGGGCAAAGTGCCGGCGATTTTGGGCGGGGTCCTGGGCGGCCTGCTCACGGCCCGCTGGGGCATCAGCCGGGCCCTGTGGCTCCTGGGAATCTTTCAGGCCCTCTCCATCTTGGGCTATTGGGTCGCGGCCCTGCCGGGGACTTGGAGCTACACCATCTATCTGGCCACCCTGGGGGAAAGCCTGGCCGGGCAGATGGGCTCGGCGGCCTTCATGGCCTTTTTGATGAGCCTGTGCGACAAACGCTTCAGCGCCTCGCACTACGCCTTCCTTTCCATGCTCTTCGGCCTCAGCGGCCGGCTGTGCGGCTACCTGGGGGGCTGGCTGGCGGCCTCCTTCGGCTACGCCACCTTTTTCTTCCTCAGCTTCCTGGCGGCCTGGCCCGCCTTCGCCCTGCTCCCCTGGGTCCTGCCCACGGTGCGGGGGATTGAGGAAGGGAACAGTGAGCAGTGAGCGGTTAAAATCATTGGTGGCGCAGGCTTACAGCCTGTGCAAGCGCAGGCTAAAGCCTGCGGCTACCAATACTTATCATTATGAAGAAACCGGGAAACGTCAACCGAAACCCCAGGATTCTGCTTACCGGGCCGCCCCGGTGCGGCAAGACCACGGTGGTGCAGCGGGTGGTGGCGGGCTTTCCCGGCCGGGCCGCGGGGTTTTACACCCGTGAATTGAGGGAAAAAGGAGTCCGGGTGGGTTTTGAGATCGTCACCCTGGACGGGCAGGTGGCGATGCTCAGCCACGTGGATTTCCCCGGTCCTTACCGGGTGGGGAAGTACGGGGTGAACCTGGAGAACCTGCACCGGGTGGGTCTGCCGGCCTTGGAGGTGAGGCCGGGGACCGACCTGGTGGTGGTGGACGAAGTGGGCAAGATGGAGTGCCTGTCACCCCAATTTATCGAAGCCATGGAGCGCCTCTGGACCAAGCCGGTGCCCCTGCTGATCACCGTGGCGGAAAAGGGCGGGGGCTACATGGCCGCTATCAAGGAGAAAATCGACAAAATCCTGGTAACCGTCACCCTCACCAACCGCGACGACTTGCCGGGGCAAATCTTGAAACTTCTGGGCAGTGCAATTCGGGGACCACGGGATAACCCTTGAAATCCCTGGACTCCAAGGCCACCCGTAGGCTTACAGCCTTGGATCAATATGGCCGGGCCCACCGCATTCCGGCGTGTAGCAGGTGATATTCAGGAATTCGCTTTTCTGGTGACAACTGGGACACTCCTCCGGGTGCTTGGGCGCGCTGATCGTATAATTGCACGTGCTACATCTCCAATAAGTCAGGTTGCATTGAGGACAGATATCCCCGGTGAATTTGCCGGAAGCGGTAAAGCCGCACAGGGCACATTCCATTTTCTCTTCCTGGGTCGTCATCAGTCGCACCTCGCTTTTGACATTTTAGCTACCTAAAACAACTATTATTCGTGAAATAAAGATAAGACCAAGGTCCTGATAGTCAAGGCAGGCATCCTCTTGACAACAAGCCTGGAGAACGTCAGATATTCCCCTGGATAAATTGCAATTATTTAGTCCCAGACATATAATTTTTTTAATATGGCTAAAGAAACCTGGATTGAGGTGCGGTTCCTGATGCCGGCTGGGATGCAGGAGGAGGGGGGTCTGTTCCTCACGGAGTTCAGCGGCCGGGGGGTGATCCTGGAGGAGGAGGGCGCGCCGGCCGGCGGGGTGATCGTCCGGGCTTTTTTCCGGCCCGAAGAATTCGGCGCCTGGCAGCAGGAGCAGTTGCAGGAATACCTCAAACGCTTGGCCGGCCATGATCTCTATCCCCTGGGGCTGGAGATGCGCCAGGTGGCCGAGGAGGATTGGGCCGAGGCCTGGAAGGCCCATTTCAAGGCCCAGAAGGTCACCGACCGCCTGGTGGTCCGCCCCCCTTGGGAGGACTACGCCCCGGCGGCCGGGGAGATCGTGGTCACCATCTACCCGGGCATGGCCTTCGGCACCGGCCGGCATGCCACGACGCTCTTGTGCCTTAGGGCGCTCGAGGAAGTCTGGGAGCAGGACCTGCCGGCGGCTCCCAACCCCTGGCAAGTCCTGGACGTGGGCACCGGCAGCGGCATCCTGGCCCTGGCCGCGGCGCGCCTGGGGGCGGGGGTGCTGGCCATCGACGTGGACCCCGAAGCGGTGGCCGCGGCCCTGGAAAACGTGCGCCTGAATGCCTTGGAAGAACGGATTTTGGTGGAGTCCACCCTGCTCCAGGCCATCCGGCAGCAATTCGCCTTGATCCTGGCCAACCTCACCACCCTGGACCTGCTGCACCTGGCCGACTCTTTGACGGGCCGCCTCTTGAGCGGCGGGGCTTTGATCATTTCAGGGTTTCTGGAGAAAGACCGGCCGGAATTGGAGGCCCGTTTCCTAAGGTTGGGGCTGACCGAGGCCGGGTTCCTCACCCGGGACGATTGGGGCGCTTTGATCTTGAGAAGACCGTGAGCAGTGAGCAGTAAGCAGTGAGCAGATACTTATAAACTCTTGTCCTAATAATTTTCAAAAATTGGTAGGGCGGGCGTCCCCGCCCGCCGCAATTGGCGCAGGTGCGGGACGTCTGTTAATCAATGAGCAGGAAGCACAGGCTGGAAAGCCTGTGCCACCAAAAGATTGTGCTAATCGCTAATCAATAACTGCTAACTATGCACCGATTTTACGCCCCCCCCGAAAGCTTTCAAAATGACACAGTGATCCTGGACCCGGAGCAGACCCGGCATCTGGTCCGGGTCTTACGCCTGGGGGTGGGCGAGAAGGTGGAGGTCTGCGATGGCGCCGGCAGGAATGTCGAAGCCCGGGTGGCGGTCCTGGCGGCCGGCGGCGCGCAATTGCAAGTGCTCCGGGAGCTGGCCTTTTGGGGGGAATCCCCCCTGCGCCTGGTGCTGGGCATCGGCCTGGCCAAAGGGGAGGCCCTGGATGGGGTGCTGCGCCAGGCCACCGAAATGGGGGTAAAACAGATTATCCCGTTTATCTCGGAGCGCTCGGAACGGGTGACCCCGGAGCGGGCCCGGCGGCGCCGGGAGCGCTGGCAGCGCCTGGCCCGGGAGATCATTAAATCCTGCCAGCGCTCGGTGCTGCCGGAGATCTCCGCGGTGCAGGACTTTGACACGGTGTTGGCTGGACCTGAGGCAGTGAAACTCATCTTTTGGGAAGAGGAGCGGGGCGGGGGACTGCAAGCCTGCCTCAGTCAGCCCCGACCGGCCGCGGGCCGGGTCCTCATCGGCCCCGAGGGGGGCTTTGCCGCCGCTGAGGTGGACCGGGCAAAGGCGGCGGGCTTTAAGGTGGTGAGCCTGGGGCCCCGGCGCCTCAAGGTAGAGACCGCCGCCCTGGCGGCCCTCACCCTGCTGCAATTCGCCTGGGGGGACCTGGCCTGATGGCCGACCTGCCGTATCTGGACCTCAACACCTACCTTAAGGGCCGCTTCGGGGTCCGGGTGCAGAAGATCACCCTGGACGCCGGCCTGACCTGCCCGAACCGGGACGGCCGGGTGTCCCGCGGCGGTTGTCTCTATTGCAACGCCCGGGGCTCCGGCACCGGCGCCTGGGCCCGGGGGTTAAGCCTCAAGGCGCAAATGCAGGAGGGCCTGGCCCGCCTCCAGGCCCGCTATCAGGCTTCCCGGTTCATCGCCTATTTCCAGAGCTTTTCCAACACTTACGCCCCGGTGGCGCAACTGCGGGCCCTCTATGATGAGGCCCTGGCCTTTCCCGAGGTGGTGGGCCTCAGCCTCGGGACCCGCCCCGATTGCTTGGGTGATGAGGTGCTGGATTTGCTGGCGGTCTATGCCCAAGAGCGTCTGCTGTGGCTGGAACTGGGGCTGCAGTCGGCCCACGACCGGACCTTAAAGGCGCTGAACCGGGGGCATGACGTCGCCTGTTTCTCCCGGGCCGTGGCGCAGGCCGCGGCGCGGGGCCTGGAGGTGGTGGCCCACGTGATCCTGGGGCTGCCCGGGGAGGGACCCCGGGAGATGGCCGCCACCGCCGCTTATCTGGCCCGGCTGCCCTTGCAGGGGGTCAAGATCCACCTGCTTTACGTGGTCCAGGGCTCCAAACTGGCCCGGCTTCATCAAGAGGGGGCCTACACCTGCCTCACGGAAGCTGAATATGTCCATCTGGCGGTGGACTTCGTGGAACTCCTGCCGCCCCATTTCGTCATCCACCGCCTCACCGGCGACCCGCATCGCCATGAATTGCTGGCGCCGGACTGGTGCCTGGACAAGCCGCGGGTTCTGGGCCTCATCCGGGAAGAGTTCGCCCGCCGGGGCAGCCGCCAGGGTGGTAGGTATAAAGTGGGGCAAGCGGATTGAGAATCCCGGCAGAGAGAAAAAAGACTTTGCCGGGCCGCGACTCTTTGGCTATATTGATGGCAAATTTCTGGAACTAAGGACAAGATCCAAAAGAATGATTTCCAAGAATCCTGAGAACAACCAGGCTGCCGCGGCCCCCCCGGCTTTTTGGCAACAGGGGCTGGCCTCCCTGCGGCGCTACTGGCTCATTTGGTCCATGGTGGGGCTGGCGCTGCTTTTCCTGTTGGCCTACCTCACCCGGTGGGCGGTGTGCAGCAGCGGCATGTGGGATTGGGTCTGCCGCTATTACGATCTCCTGGACGACAAGGAGAAGGTGCGGGCCTTCCTGCAGGCCGCCGGCCCGGCGGCGCCCCTGACCTTCATCCTCACCCAGATCCTGCAAGTGGTGTTCGCACCCATTCCCGGAGAGGCCACCGGCTTTATCGGCGGCTTCCTGTTCGGGGTGCCCTTGGGGATGCTCTACTCCACCATCGGCCTGACCGTCGGCTCTATCACGGCTTTTTTTCTGGGGCGCTTGCTGGAAGTAAAATTTGTGGCCCGGGTGGTCAGCAAGGAGACCATAGACAAGTTCGATTTTTTGATGGAGCGCCAGGGAACTCTCATCGCCTTTTTCTTTTTCGTGGTGCCGGGTTTCCCCAAGGACTACCTCTGTTTCATCCTGGGTCTGAGCACCATGTCCTGGAAGCTCTTTTTACTCTTGTCCACCGTGGGCCGGCTGCCCGGCACCCTGATGCTCACCTTGCAGGGGGCGCAGGTCTACCAGGGCAATTATCTGGTTACCGGCCTGCTGTTGGTCTTTTGTCTGGTGTTGGCGGTAATGCTATATTACTACCGGGAACCACTGTACCAGTGGCTGCGCACCTGGCATGAGAACCGGGTGAATAATAAATAACTTGAGGTCAGAGCAGGCCGGCCGTTATTGGCTGGAACGGTTATGCAGGCGCGCCAAATAAATCGAGGGGAGGCCCGGCATGAAGGCCGGTCCTCCCCTCGACGCTCCTTCTGCCCTGACGGCAGCCAGGAGATTTACACCGCCCCACCGGGTTGGGGAGAATCGCCCGGGCTGGGCGGCTGGCGGGAAAATCCCAAAAATTTTTGTCGATGGTTCGGCCGTAGTTTCCGGCGGCCCTTTTCACCCAGGACCCGTTTTAACCGGGCCGGAGGGTTAGCTCCTGCGCCGACGCCTTAGCACTGCTTCGGCCGATCTCTTGCTTGAATATTATGAGCGACACCCAACGCGTCGGGGTCGGATCCCTCCATAAGGGGCCGCTCTTGCATTAAGAGTGACAGAAAATTACTTTACCATGTCTTTCAGCTGTTTTCCCGGTTTGAATTTCACTACCTTGGTGGCCGGAATCTTGATGGGTTTGCCGGTTTGCGGATTCCGACCTTCCCGGGCTTTCCGTTGCGTCACGGCAAAGGTGCCAAACCCCGCCAACGCCAGGCGGCCTGACTTCTTCAGAGTGGCTGAAACAATCCGGATCAGGCTGTTGATGGCTTTTTCCGCATCCACTTTCCTAACTTGGGCCTCTCCCGCGACTGCTGCAATCAATTCTGCCTTGGTCATAACTTTTCTCCCTTTCTCCTGGTTTGCGGTTGACTACAATTCCCCTATAGCCATGGCCAACTTCTTGGAAAATGGGTTTTCCTGACGCCCATCCCCCCCTTTATATAAGATATATTTTTGAGTCCCGCTGGCCGCGCTGCGCCTGCTGCCGCTAGAAGAGGCCATCGGAAGTGACAGCTTCCCCTTGATAGCACAAAATATCGGCGGATGACAATAAAATTATTGCAATGTTTCCTTTTATTCATCACATTTTCGTCCAATTTTTCCGGGGCCGGAGTCGGATGGACCGGACCCGGACCGCCCAGATATTGGGTGGCCTTGGCTAACTTATTAGAATATCGTTTATTTATCGATGCAGGCCGCATCCCCTAAGACACGGGATCTGAGGCGCCGGGCAGGCAAGAAAAAATTTCCTATCTGCTCACCTGGCGCAGCAGTCCCAGGGCCAGGCCGCCGAAGACCAGGTGCGGGAAGGTGACCGCCAGAAGTGGCGGCAGGCGGCCGGCCTGGCCAAAAGAGGCGCAAAAGCCGAAGAAGAGCCAGTAGCAGAACATCAGCCCCATACCCAGGGCGACGATGGAGGTGAGGTGGGTCTGATTACGACGCAAGGCCAGGGCCAGTCCTAAAATGACCATGATCAGTGGAGTCAGCGACAGGGACAGGCGGCTGTACAGCTCTACCCGGTAGGGAGAGGACTTGTAACCGTCCCGCTCCAGGCGGTTCACATAGCGGTGGAGTTCAGGGAGATCCATCTCAACCACCTTCTTCTCCAGGTCGGCGAAGTCTGCCGGGCGTTCCGTCAGGACGATGTCCCGCTGTTGGAACCTCTCCCCGGAGAGGATGCCGGTGGGGCCCAGGGTCTGAATCTGGCCCTGGGAAAAGCGCCAATAGGTGTCTTGAAACTGGGCCCGGGCCGCGGCAATGATCTGCACCAACTGGAATTGCCGGTCGAAGAGATAGATCTTGACCCCTTCCATGGTCTGGATATCTTTTCGGAAGATGAGGATATTATAGATAGCCTGGTCCCCTTTGTACCAGAAGTGCTCCATGGTGTGGAGGTTGCGGGGCGGCTTCTTGTCCACTTCGCTTTGCCAGAAATTGTTGAGCCGCCCCTGGCTCCAGGGGATCAGGTAGAGGTTGAGGAGCAGCATGACGGCCACTACATAGGCGGTTAAAACCATCACCGGACGTACCAGTTGCAGGATGTCCAATCCGGAGGTGCGCACGGCCAGGGTTTCCTGGCACCGGGACATGAGACCGAAGGTGAGCATGATCCCCAGCAACACCGCGGCGGGCAGCACCTGGCCCACCGCGAACGGGATCTTCAGGAGAGAATATTGCATCAGGTCCCCTAACCCTAAATGGGCCCGGACCAGGCGGTCGATCTTCTCAAAAAAGTCGACGATGACGAAGAGGGAGACGAAGGTGACCAGGCTCAAACTCGTGAGTTTGAGGAACTCCCGGGCCACGTAGGCTTCCAGAATCTTGGGGCGCCGGTTACGGGTGGAAATTTGCATGATTCTGGATATATCAGAAAGGGAACGGGGTTAAAAGGTTAAAAGGGGAAATGGGGAAAAGGGAAATGACCCGAAACAATTTGCAGAATTTTTAAGGAAGGAAGGGAAGGATGAGGCGAGTAAAGACCAGAGGCGCAGGTTTTTCCCGTTTAACCTTTCCCCCTTTTCCCCGTTTCCCCCCAGGTGATTAAATGCGCTTAGGCTTTCATCTCTCCATCGCCGGTTCCATGCTCAGGGCCATCTCCCAGGCCCAGGCTCTGGGTTGCCAGGCGCTGCAGATCTTCGTGCAGAACCCCCGGGCCTGGAAATGGCGCCCGGTGGGCCGGGAGGAAATCCAGGAATTTACCCGGGCCCGGCGGCGTGCCGGTCTTGGCCCGTTAATGGTGCACCTGAGCTACCTGCCCAACCTGGCGGCCCCGGAGCCGGCTCTCCAGCAACGCTCGGCGGCGCGGCTGGCCCAGGAGCTATCTCTGGCCCGGGACCTGGAGGCAGACTACCTGGTGACCCATCCCGGCCACGGCGACCTGACGGAGGCCAGTTTCCGGCTGGTGGCCGCGGCCCTGGCCGCGGCGGTCTCCCAAGTGCCCCCGCCGCCCCTGGTGCTCCTGGAAAATACCGCCGGCCAGGGCCGGGAATTGGGTTGGCGCCTTGACCACCTCAAGCGCCTCATGGAGTTGAGCGGGGTGGAGATGGGGTTGTGCCTGGACACGGCCCATGCCTTCGCCGCGGGCTACGACCTGCGGAGCTCCCACGGAGTTTCGCTGCTATTGGGGGAAATCGCCCGGGGGCCCGGGCTGGACCGGCTGAAGATGCTGCACCTCAACGACTCGAAGGGGGCCTTTAACTCCCGGGTGGACCGGCACGAGCATCTGGGTTTAGGCAGCCTGGGTCTGGCCGGGCTGCGCCAGTTCCTGACCCACCCCTGGCTCAGGCCGGAAGGCGCCATCATGGAGACCCCGAAACGTCACCCGGCCGATGAGTGGCGCAACCTGCTGGTGGCCCGGAGCCTGGTGCCAACTCTGGCTTTGCCCTCAGAAGGATGGTAGGGGCGGCTCGCGAGCCGCCCCTACAGGGTTAAGCCACCAGGTAAAACGTTCCACAAGAGACCTCAAGGCCCTTGTCATTCCAACCCGACATAATTACAATATGGCTGATCGCGTTTCACCCAATAGTTAAGGAGAAGACCATGCCCACCTACGTATATCTCTGTGAAAAATGTGGGGAGGAGTTCAGCCGCATCATGAGCTTCAAGGAGTATGACGAAGCCAAGGTCGCCTGCCCCAAGTGCAAATCCAAAAAGGTCAGACAGCAGTTGACCGGATTCATTGCCAGGACCTCCCGGAAGAGCTGATTTTCCGCAGCCCGGATCGCCTTTCTGTGGTAGCCGCAGGCTTTAGCCTGCGTTTGCCTGGTGAACCGTTGCCCCCTGGCCCGCCTGCCCTCTCCTCCATCACTGCCCCCACTGGCGGACTGTCACTCCGTCGGCTCCGAGAGAAACGCTCACCGCCCCATTCCGGGTGAAATGGCAAGGTATGCCGGTTCCTGGTCCGGTAGCTCCGGGATCGCCCCCGTAAACTATCAGGCGCCGGGGTTGCAGGCGAGCCAGGAAGGGAGGTAAACCGTCAGGAGAGCCGGCCAGTGCCGCCGGCAGGACCAGCAGGTCCAGGCCGGTTTCAGAGGGCTTGAACTTCTGGGGTAGTTCCAGATCCCGCCCCGGCGGCAGGATAAGGACCCGGCGCCCCGGACCGGTGACTTGCAGGGCGAAGCCCTGATCCTGGCCGAGCTTCAGGTATTCCAGGCCCGCGCTTCCCAGGCTGGCCGGCGGCTGCGGCCCCCGGCGCCAGGGTTCCAGGGGCAGGGGCAAGCGGCCCCGATCTCCCAGATAATTCCACAGGTCCCACAGGGCCGGCCCCGGCTGCCCCCGGTTACCGTACCAGTATCCCGCCACCGTGAACTGCTGGGCCAGGGTGAGTAATTCACCGGCATTTTCCAGGGACAGGGACAGGGCCAGCACCTGGTCCAGGGTGCGCCACTGGCGCCAGTGGCAGTAAGCGGGCAGCACCCCGGGGCCGCCTCCGTGGCGGCCGGGCCAGGAGCGGCGCGGTGCGGAAACCACCAGGCGCCGCCCCTCCGGGCTCACCACCGCCGAGCTAAGGTCACCGTAAGTATCCAGGCAGGTCACCTCCAGAGTCCGGGGTGCAGCTATCATGGGCGCGGCCACTGAGACAATGAGGGCTGCCCCAGCCAGGCCGGCCCCGCCCCAGGTCCAGGCATTGCCCCGCGGGGCCAGGACCAGGACCAGCACCAGGAAATAGAGGGCGATCTGCAGCCAGGTGGGGATGGAGACGATGATGGCGCTGCCGGGAACCCCGGCTCCCAGGGTGATGGCCTGCCAGCCCAGCCACAGGGGCCATTGACCCAGAGAAAGCAGCCCCTGGGCCACGGGGGTCAGATGGATGGCCTGGGCGAAGACCGCGGCCTCCCCCAACGGCAGGGACAATCCCAATACTAGAGGGATGGCCACCAGGTTGACCACGATTCCCAAGAGGGAGACCACCTGGAAGTAAGCCGCCACCAGGGGGGCGGTGGCCAGAGTGGCCACTGCGGAGGCCGCGGCCCATTCCTTCACCAGAACGTAGCTGCGTTTGGCAAGGCCAGGGCGGAATTCCTGGTCAAAGGCCCCGCTCATCTTCAACAGCCGCGGCATCAGATAAATCAAGCCTGCCACCGCCGCGAAGGAGAGTTGCATGGAGATGGAAAAGAGACGCAGAGGGGTAAAACTGAGGATGATCAGGGCGGCCAGGGCCAGGGCGCTCCACACCTCCCGGGGCCGGCCCAGGAAGACCAGAAGGAGATAGGCCAGGACCATGACCTCGGCCCGCTGGGTGGAGGGGGAGCCGCCCGCCACCCAGGCGTAACCCACTACCGCGGCCGCAGCCAGCAGGGTGGCCACTTTCACTGCATTGATCCGCAGCAGCAGCCAGGCGGAGCGCCGCATCAGCCAACTGCTGAGGAAAAAGATGACCGCGGCCACCATCGCCAGGTGGAGGCCGTTGACCACCAACAGGTGGCTGGTGCCGGTGCGGGCCAGGTGGTGGCGCATTTCCGGGGTGACTTCGCCCTGGTCCCCCAACAGCATGGAGAGGTAGATGGCGCGCAGGGTCGGGTCCAGGCCCTTAAGCACCTGGCGGATGCCGCCGCGCAGTTTTTCGCCCAGGGGGTAGCCAGCACTGTCAGCGAGAAAGACCAGGTCGGTGCGGTCCTTGAGGCGCAGCTCCCGGAAGATGCCGTCCGCGGCCAGGAACCGGGGCCGGTCGAAGGTCCCGGGGTTTTGCAAGCTCCGCGGGGGGCGCAGCCTGCCATGGACCACCAAGTCGGCGCCCACCGGCGGCGGCGCCAGATTCGGAGCGGCCACCAGGAGATTGCCGGTGGCCGGACGCCAGCCCTCGGGGCTGAGCCAGGCCTGGGCGGCCAGAAACAGTTGCACCCGCTCCTGTCCCAGCCTGGTGGGGCGATTTAGACGTCCCAGAATGGCGATTTCCTTCCCTTGCGGCAGATTAACCAGGTGATGGGGAGGGCAGGGGGGGTGCAGGGCCTGCTGGTAAAAAGCGACCCCCAGGAGCCAAAAGAAGACCAGGGGCAGCAGCCGGGCCGGGCGCCGGGCCAGCCACACGGCCCCCAACGTCAGCCACAGCAAGAGCAGAACCGCCGGCAGCCATCTTTCCGGCAGGTTAAGCCCCCAGGCCGGGGCGGCGATCCCCGCCATCAGGGCCAGGACCACCGGCGTTAGGGGCCGGTTGAAAGGCCGGTTTTCGGTTTTCGGTTTTCGGTTTTCGGTATCCAATTTTCGGTTAAGAAAAATAATCAGGCTGTTATTTGATGACTTAGGCCAGGCCGTCCTATTAGCGAAATAAAATTACTCACCAAGAATCTCTGTGATGTTCAATTCAATTTTCTAAATTTGCCTAAGATGCTAATATCTCCGGGATCAGACCCAATGATTTCTGAGGTATCTTACAACGTCTCGTATCATTTGACAAAATTAAACTTTAAGTTATTTGCACCCAGCTCTCCCAACGCTGCAAGGAAGGTAGAGCAACTACTTAGGGTCTTCTTTTTCCTTGACAAATTGAGGCAAATATCGAATAAAATAGCAGTTATGAGGAGAATTTTCTTCATTCTGGCCCTGAGTTTTTGCTTAACGGGGTTGGCCGCTGGGGGTGAGGCTCCTAAGTTGGGGTCGGACGGCGGCTCCCTGGTCCTGGAGAGCGCCAAAGATTCCAAGGATTCCCGGAAGGCCGGCGCTTCCGGCGACACCCTCTACGACCTCCTGGGCCAGGAAGTGCAGGTCTTCATCTATAATAACAAGACCCGGGTCTGGCCCAAAACCGTGGTGCGCTCCGGCCCCTGGGCCTATCAGAGCACCTGGACTTATCGGAGCGCCTTATCGAGGCGCCAGGACCCCCGGGTGGACACTTTAATCAATAAATATGCCATGGCTTACGGGGTGGACCCGGCCCTGG
>Ga0315282_10004119_pt1 | contig 25505 bp, 22 predicted proteins | sample YL17G07_20_MG_FD_203693 | JGI IMG/M metagenome (GOLD analysis project Ga0315282, IMG submission 203693) | Sediment microbial communities from Yellowstone Lake, YNP, Wyoming, USA - YL17G07_20 | ecosystem: Environmental > Aquatic > Freshwater > Lake > Sediment | place: USA: Wyoming | collected... | reverse complement strand
CCGGCCTGCCCCGAGGATTTCCATCAGGATTGGCCGCACACCCAGGCTCAAGTGAATTACCAGAATGCCGTCCACGCTTGCCAGCTTGTCCTTGATGGCTGCCACCTGCGCGGGAGAAGTGACCAACTGATCGACCGGAAACTCGACGTCCGAGAACCGGTCCTTCATCTTTTCAAACTCGGCTTGATACGAGCGGACCTCTTCCTCAAAATTCAAATGCGGCTTGGGCCACAGGCCCTCGGCAGACCCCATGTAGAGCCTGGCCACTTTCACCCTGGATTTGCGGCAGCCCGGGCTGAGGGGTCTCGATGAACCCGCGCTGGCCGCAAACGTCACCATACTCGGAGCCGCGACTCCTAGCGCACTCCCCGCCGCTGCAATTTGCAGAAACTCCCTTCGCTTGATTCCCTGGCGCATGTCATCCTCCGATTCCTGCCTCGGTTTGGAGCTCCTTACCCGCTCCCGCAACTTCCCTATCATCTCACACCTGTCCAGCGCCGCGTCCCGCGCACGCACACACGCCAGCACCCGGCAGGTATGCGCCCGCCGACGAGTCCCTTGCTGTGGCCAGGCAGTTCCACTATACTCGCGCGGCTGATTGGCTCATCTGCATGCGGTGTGAATGGGCGCGATGCATAAACGATTATATCTGCTTCTGGCATTTCTAATGATAATCATCCTGTCCCCTATAAGCTGCGGGGGCGGTCCCACGGCTCCACCGTCAGTCCCCCATCAGTGGACGCTCACCTGGAGCGACGAGTTCAACGGGCCGGATGGTTCCGCGCCCGACGCCACGAAGTGGAACTACGATCAGGGCGGTGGCGGCTGGGGAAACAAGGAACTTGAGACTTATACCAACCGCCTTGATAACGCCTACATCCAGGGCGGCAACCTGGTGATTGAAGTCAAGCAGGAAACCTATACCAACCCGGTGGATGGCATCACCCGAAACTACACTTCCGCCCGCCTGCTCACGGCCGGGAAGTTCGCGCAAGCCCACGGGCGGTTTGAAGCGCGCATCAAGATCCCTTACGGGCAAGGGATGTGGCCGGCCTTCTGGCTCCTGGGAAACAACATTAGCTCGGTCGGCTGGCCCGACTGCGGCGAGATCGACATCATGGAAAATATCGGGAGGGAACCTTCCATTGTTCACGGCAGCATGCACGGGCCGGGCCCCTCGGGAATCAACAGCCGGGCCGCCGCATACACGCTGCCCGACAGTCAGCGCTTTGCCGACAACTTCCACCTCTTCGCCTTCGAGTGGGACGCAAACCAGGCGCGCTTCTACGTGGATAGCACGCTCTATGGGACCGTGAACAGAAGCGACGTCGTTGCCGGCGGCCAGTGGGTGTTCGACCACCCGTTCTTTATCATCCTCAACGTCGCCGTGGGCGGTGCCTGGTCCGGCAGCCCCGATTCCACTACCGTTTTCCCCCAACAGATGCTGGTGGATTATGTGAGGGTGTATCAATAAAAAGCGGGGCGGGCTATCCAGAATTGCGTAGCTCCCCGCTTTTTGCTCGCTCCTGCAACTCCCCTGTCATCGCACCCCTGTCCGCTAGCCTCTGAACCCCGGAACCTGTGCCGACTCCCGCGGGAGCACCGCAAGGGTGCTCCCCTACGCAAACCTTCCCGGGTGAGCGGTGGTAGGTCAACGGTCAACTCGCGGCTGTCAATGTTTGACTGTTGCCCTGCTCGAGGCCGTCTACGCAGCACACTGCAGCGATGAGGACGACCCGTCCCCACTGGTCGGGATCGCCGCTACAGAAGAGCGACACGCTGCCTACTGCCTTCTGCCCACTGCCTACTTCCAGAATCAGGCCTCGGACTCCAGCGTGGCAATGATGCGTTTCAGTGCCTGGATAATCTCTTCCCGGTCGATAGCGTTCTTGCGGAACTGAAGGACCAGCTTGAATTCCTTGGCGGGAGGGACATAGCGAAAGACGGCGTGGCGGGGCTTCTTGGCAGGGTGGCGTTCTTCGCGGGCCTGCTCACGACTCAGCATGCCCAGCGCGAACCCGCGGACGACGGCGCGCATCTTGGCTTCGCTCGGCTGGCGAGCCACCTGAAGCAGTTGGGATTTGGAAAGCACGCCCTTCTCGGCGCACAGCGCCTTAATCTCGCTGGGGATGGCGCGGAGCGTGAACAGTTCGGTGATCGTCACGCGCGATTTCCCGATTCGCCGGGCAAGCTCCTCGTGCGTCAGCTCCAGCCGCTCGGCAAGCGCCGCCACGCCGTCCGCCTCCTCAAACGGCGTCAGGTCTTTCCGCTGCAGGTTCTCGACCAGCGCCAGCTCCAGCATCTCCGCATCGTCCGCGTCCTTTTCGATGCAGGGGACCTCGCGCAGGCCGGCGGCGCGCGCCGCATGATAGCGGCGTTCGCCGGCGATGATCATGTATTTCCCGGATTCGGGAAGGTGGCGCACCAGCAGCGGCTCCAGCACGCCCTTCTCCCGCACCGAGTCCCCCAGCCCGCGCAAATCGCCCTGATCCTTGCGCGGCTGCTCGGTATTGGGCTGCAAGTCCTCAATGGGAATCATCCGGCCAATGGCAGCGCCGGTGTGGGAGATGATCTCCTCGACGTAATGGGAATTGTGCCGCATCTTCACGGCGATGGGTAAACCCGCGCGTCTAGCCGACACGTTGCAGCACCTCCCGCGCCAAGCGCTCGTAGTCCGCGGCACCCGAGGAGTCGGGCGCAAAGGTGAAAATAGTCTCCCTGTACGCCGGGCTTTCCTCCAGACGCACGTTCCTCCCAATCACCGTCCTGAAGACCTTCTTGCCAAAGACCTGGCGGACTTGCCGGTGAATATCGCGGGCCAGGTTGGTGCGCCGGTCGTAGAGCGTCATCAGGACGCCGAGCAACTGCAAACCAGGATTGGGCCGCGCCCGAATGCGCTCCAAGGTTTCCAGTAAATCGTCCGTGCCTTCCAGGGCGTAGTACGAAGCCTGGATCGGCACCAACAAGTGCGTGGCCGCCACCATCGCGTTCACGGTCATGATGCCGAGCGTGGGCGGCGTATCGATTAGAACCATATCGAAATCTTTGCGAATGGGCGCCAGCGCATCTTTCAACCGGTAGGGCGCATCGAACTGCCCCACCAGATTGGTTTCCAGCTTGGCCAAGGCGATCTTCGAGGGGACCAGGCAGAGATTGGCGCATTTGGTCGGCTTGATTACCTCTTCCAGGCTCAACTGGTGGTCGGCAAGCACGTCATAGATGGAATGCGTGACCTCTTCCAGGGGCAGGAAGGTCAGGGTAGTGTTGACCTGGGGATCGAGATCAATCAGGAGGGTGCGTTTTCTCTTACGGGCGAAAGCGGCAGCGAGATTGGTGGCTGTGGTGGTCTTCCCGACCCCGCCCTTCTGGTTCGCGATCGCAATGATCGTCGGCACGCCACGCTCCGGCCGGGGCCCGCCGCCGCGGGTAAGTCATCGCCGGGGAAGGCGGCGCGCGGCAGTATCCGCCGGCCGCCGCTGCCCCTTACATCTTATAACGTCCGATGTCCTCGTCGTTCAAGTTTTCCAGCCACTTCCGCAGCTCTTCGCTACTGACCTTGTCGGAAGCGGTTCCCGAGACTTTGGAGCTCTTCAGCACTTCCTCTTCCACATAGATGGGGCAATCCACGCGCAACGCCAGCGCCAAGGCATCGCTGGGCCGGGAATCGACGGAGATGACCTGTCCGTCTCTCTCCAGCCAGATCAAGGCGTAGAAGGTGTCATCGCGCAACTCGCTGACCACCACCTTGCTCACGCGCGCTTCCAGTCCCAGCAAGAGGTTCTTGAGCAAGTCGTGGGTCATGGGGCGCGGGGTGGTGACTTTCTCGATTTCCAGGGCAATGGCGTTCGCCTCGTAGATTCCCACCCAGATGGGTAGTACCGCCGTGCCGCTCACATCCTTGAGGATGACGATGGGCATGTTGGTGACCGGGTCCATCATCAGCCCGCGGATTTTCATTTCCACTTCCATCAGACCCTCCGCGCCGCCGTGGCCTTGCGGCCGTCCACGGTGCAGGTGGCAATCGCTCCGGGCGCGCCCACGCCGCCGGACAGCGCCTGGTCAGCCCGCACACCCACCAGGCTGTTGGGGCCGGCAGCCGTCACCCGCACTTGCACGTATCGCCCGATCCACTCGGGCCGACCCGGGAAATTCACTACCCGGTTGCTGGTGGTCCGCCCCACGGCTTGCTGGAGGCGGGGCTGAAAAGACTCCACCAGCACTTCGCACTCGCCTCCCACCAGTGCCTGGTTCCGGCGGAGCTGAATCACCCGCTGGTGCTCCTGCAATTCCGCCAGGCGACGCCTCTTTTCATCCTCCGGGACCGGGTCTTCGAATCCAGCCGCCGCGGTATCCGGTCGCGGAGAAAACTTGAACGAAAAAACCTGATCGTACTCGACCTGGTCGAGCAGCGCGACGGTCTGCTCAAAATCCTCGCGCGTCTCCCCGCAAAACCCCACAATGACGTCCGTCGAAATGCTAATAGCACGCCGCGCGCTGCGGATGCAATTGATTTTTTCCAGATACTCCTCGCGCGTGTAAGCACGCTGCATACGGGAAAGCACGCGGCTGGATCCGGACTGCACCGGCAAATGGACCTGATCGCAGAGGGCAGGATGGTTCTCGATAGCCCGGACAATCTCCGGCGTGAAATACCGCGGGTGGGAGGTCGCGAACCGCACCCGGCGCACGCCCGGAATCTCCGCCACCTGCGAGAGCAATCCCGCAAAGCTCCGCCGCGCCGGTGCCGGATCCTGCCAGTGGTTAACGATCTGCCCCAGGAGCTGAATCTCCGTGTAGCCTTCCTCTACCAAGCGCCGACAGTCCGCAAGAATCCTCTCGCTCGAACGGCTCCGCTCTCGGCCGCGGGTCATCGGGACCACACAGAAGGCGCACGGTTCGTCGCAGCCCTCGATGATCGTCACGTAAGCGCTGAAGGGCTTGTCGCGCCGAACGAGCTCGGTCTCAAAACACTCGCTGGTCCCGAGCGATAAACCCTGCACGCGAGATCGGCCCGCTTTGACCTGTTCCAACAACTCCGGAAGTCTCGTGTAGCTCGCCGAGCCGCAGACCAGGCTGACCCACGGTGCGCGCGCGAAAATCCTTTTACCTTCCTGCTGGGCCACGCAGCCCAGAACCCCAATCATCTTCCCGGCCTGCCGGCTGGCCTTGCGGAAAGCACCCAGACGGGAGAAGACTTTCTGCGCCGCCTTCTCGCGAATGGTGCAAGTGTTGTAGAGAACGAGGTCGGCGTCTTCATCCTTCTCCACGGGCCTCAACCCGCGCGCCATCAGCACGCCAGCCACCTTCTCTGAATCGTGGACGTTCATCTGGCAGCCGAAAGTCTCGATGTAAAAGGTCCGGGGCCCGGAGCTAGATCTGGAAAGCTCTGCGCGCGCCGCGCTCATGGCGCGGCCCAGAGCTTGCAGCGCTGTACCCAGCCCGGATTCATTGGCAGGAGGTAGACCCGTCGGTGAGATTTGAACGAGCTCGTGTCCCATTGGAGGATATTGGCCCGCGCTTGAAGTATATCACGCTCCGCCTATCCTCACGCGGGCATTCCGCTCGTGCCGTTCCAACTACTTGGGGGTACCCCTGTGAACAGAGAGCTCGGCCAATCTGCAAAAGTCTCGGCACCAGCGGGCCGGCCCATTAAGTGGGAACGGCACTAGCCTGCTTCAGCATTGCGGCGGCGTGCTTGAGGACCGCGTCGGTGATTTGCCGGCCGGAAAGCATGCGCCCGAGTTCCGCTACCCGTTCCTTCTCGCCCTCCAGATACTTTACCACCGCAAGACTGCGGCCGGCCCGTTCGAACTTTTCGACATAGAAGTGGTGGTCGGCAAAGCAGGCAATCTGCGCGAGGTGGGTCACACAGAGCACCTGCGCGTCGCGTGCCAAGCGCTTCAGACGCTGCCCGACGGATTCGGCGATGCGGCCGCCGATGCCCGCATCCACCTCGTCAAAGATGAACGTCTTTAACTGCCCCGCCCAACCCCTGGCGACGCCCGCGCGCGCTTTCCCCACCACCGTCTTGAGCGCTAGCATCAGACGCGACAGTTCCCCGCCCGAGGCGATCTTTTCCAGGGGCCGCAACTCTTCGCCGGGATTGGGAGAGATGCGGAACTCGATCTGGTCAATGCCTTTCGTGCCGCCCAGGCTCGCAGACCTCAGAAGGTCTGCGCCAGCCCCGGGCAACGCCTCGAAGTGGACCTGGAAGCGCGCCTTCTCCATGCCGAGCTGGGCGAGTTCGTCACGGATAAGCCTTTCGAGCTTTCGGGCTGCCTCGCGCCGCTGCTGGGAAAGGAGCTGCGCCGTCTTTTCGTATTCGCCCCTCACCTTCTCCAGTTCTCGTGCCACTTCCCCGCGGCGTTCGTCGGCGTGTTCCAGCGTCGTGAGCTGCTGCTGAATCTGCTGCCGGTAGGTCAGGATCTCTTCAATGGTTTTTCCATACTTGCGCTTCAGGCGGTCGATGAGTGCCAGCCGATCTTCCAGTTCCTCGAGCCGGCGCGGGTTCGCCTGAAGCTTGCCGAGATAGTCGCGGAGGAAGAAGGCCAGGTCCTCCAGCGTGGCGCGCGTCCCGGCCAGAGGCTCAAGGTATGCCTCCACGGCGGCGTCGTAGCGCCGCAACTCCTCCAGGGCGCGTCCTACGACCGCCAGCCGAGAGCAGGCTGAGCCTTCCTCCTCATAAAGGTGACCGAATGCGGAGGCTGCCGCAGCGCGGATCTTTTCCAGGTTGGCCAGCACTCGCTTTTCGTCTTCCAGGCGCGTGTCCTCGCCCGGCTCGAGTTTCGCGTGCTCCAATTCCTGAGCTTGAAAAGCGAGCAGGTCAATTGTCCGCAGGCGCTCCTGCTCGTTCTGGCTGAGGCTTTCCATTTCACGTTCCAGTTCGCGACGGCGGGCGAAAAGCTCACCCACGCGTTGGAGAAGCTCGTCGGTGGCGGCAAACTGGTCCAGAAGATCAAGCTGGGCGTCGCGCGCCAGCAACGCCACATGTTCGCTCTGGCCGTGAACTTCCACCAGAAAGGGTGCCAGCGCCTTGACTGCGGCGACGGTCACTGGCTGGTCGTTTACGAGCAGACGGCTCTTGCCACTGGCCTGGACTTCGCGTCGCAGGATAATCTCCGACTCGTCGCTGCCCGCGAGGCCGTATTCCTCCAGCCAAGTTGCCCAGGGCGGCATCCGGTCCGCGCGAAAGATGGCCGTGACCGTGGCCCGCTCCTGGCCGGTGCGGATCACGTCCGGTGAGGCTCGCCCACCCAGCGCGAGCCCCAGGGCATCCACGAGAATGGACTTGCCGGAGCCCGTCTCACCTGAGAGGACATTCAGCCCGGGATGAAACTCCACGCTCAGGCTCTCAATGACGGCGTAGTTTTGGATGTGAATCTCGTGCAGCATGATCCGACAGGCCCGCTTCGTCCTCAGTGAAACTACCACACTGGCGGTTGCTCATCCCAACGCCTGTTCCAGGGCAGAAAAAAACACCCGCGCGGAGCCAGGACGCCGCTCCCGTTCCAGTGCAAACGCCCGCGCAAAGAACTCCTGCCACTGCGCCGGCGCTTCCGGCAAATGCCTGGCGACGGGAGTGAACCGGCCGGCCAGCAGCGCCACCTGCCAGTCGGCGGGGGTCACGCCGCCGGCAAAAGGCTGCGCGCCCGTCAACATCTCGTAGGCTACGATGGCCAAGGCCCACAGGTCCCATGCCGCATCGACTGGTTGGCCGAGCCACTGCTCGGGCGACATGTAGGCAACGGTACCCACCAACTGGCCGGGGCCGGTGTCTGCCGTCGCTCGCGTGTCGGTGGGTAAGAACTTGGCGATGCCGAAGTCGAGCACCTTCGGAATCTCCCCGGTTTCGGCCCGGACCAGAAATATGTTGTCTGGTTTCAGGTCGCGGTGGACCAGTAGTCGTCGGTGAGCTGCCTCCACCGCCTCACACACGCCCCGCAGGATCGCCACGGTTCGCGGGGGCTCAAATCGTTTTTGTCGCTTCAGCTCTTCGCGAAGTGTCAGACCTTCCAAAAGTTCCATGACCAGAAACGCCCGGGTCCCCGCCGCCACGCCGAAATCGTGAACCGTCACCACGTTGGGATGCGTAAAGCTTGCTGCCGCACGTGCCTCGCGCCGGAAGCGTTCGGCCGCCTCCATGCTGCCCACCAGGTCGTCTCGAATCACCTTCACGGCCACGCGCCGCTCGAGGGCCGTGTCCACGGCCTCGTAGACCGCCCCCATGCCGCCTCGTCCTCGGCGTCGCTCCAGGCGATAGCGCCCCGCCAAGAGGCGTGGCAATCGCGTTGGGACGAGGTTCGCGCCTTCCTGTGTGCAACGCCCCGCGCGCGTGTCATAGCATGTTCCGCATTCCGGGCATTCCTCAAACGCTTCACTCACTCGCACCACCTCGGGCGCGGGTTTTTCGAGAAGCAGAGCGAGGCTGGCGGCGATGGCCACCAGCAGATCCTGATCTTCTCGAGTGTAGGGTTCTTCTGACCGCTTCGCTCCCAGAGCCAGTAGCGCCTCCCTGCGGTTCTGATCGATGGCCACGGGCACCACCAACTCGATGCGCGCCTGACGAAGGAAGTCCGTCTCCTCGTGCGGCAGTTGTTGCTTGAGCCAACCCGACTCGGTGAGCGTGACTTCCAAGGGCTTTCCCAGCACTCGCATTAGAGCCATGAGTTTGCTGTCAGCGGGCAACAGCGGTGGTGCCTGCCCGGCCGGGGCGGCAGCTAAGCAGCAAAAGCCCGCCCCGGGTGGCTCGTGCACCATCATGGCTGCAAACTCTGGGTGCAGAGCCGCTTCAATGCGGGCCACCACGCGCGGCGCCACCAGCTCGAAGCTGCGCGCCTCATGCACCTCTTCCACCACCTCACGCAAAAGTCGCTGGGCATCGTACCGCTCCCGGAAGAAACGGCGGTCGAGTTCAGAGAGCCACTGCCGTCGCCGGGCATGGGCCAGCAGCGCCAGCGCGCCCAGCGCTCCATAAACCCAGCCTCGCGCCCGCACAATTTCAAGCAGGGGCTGCTCGCCATGAAGCAAAGCGTCTCCGAACATGACCGCCACCAGCACCGGCACCAGCGAAAGCAGTGCCCCGCGCGCCGCCGCATATTGGAGCCCCTGGCGGATCAACACACCAACGTCGAACAGGCGGTGACGCAGAATGGCGTAGGCGAACGACAGAGGAAACGCCAGCAACAATAGATACACCAAAGCTTGCGGCACGAGAACCCAGGGGGTTAGCGCCCGTCCGGCTCCGATGGCCACCCAACCGACGACCCCCAGCGTACTTACCAGCATACCGGCCAACACCACACGCACGCGACGTCGCTGGTTAACGTCCTCCAGCCGCCGATAACTCAGAATTAGGACCACCAAGCTGCCCATGACGTAGACCGCACTTCTCAACGAGATCGCCGAGAAGACCCATGCAGGCACGTCTGTGGCGTGACCGGGTTGGTATATCACCCGGTACATGCCCAGGACCCGCCAGGGCAGGAACGCCAACGCTGGAGTCCATATCAAGAGCCAAGGCCAGCGAGCGCTGAATATTCTTCGGGGGAAAACCGTAAAGAAAGTCAAAAGGATCGCGTCCGAGACGAATCTGCTGATTTCGGGAATCCACAGGAACAAACCCAGCAATCCGGGGAGGTGACGCCAGGTTGCCGCCCAGCCGTCGTGAAATCCAAAGGCGACGGAGGCGGTGGCCAGCATCCAGGCACCCATTCTGGCCACCGGGTCGTAGGGCCGGCGAAAAACGACAACTAGGCCGAAAACCAGGCAAGTCACGAGAAAAGAAATGTGGCCTAGCCATCCAGTAAAGAAGGGCACGTTATGGACAGCAACCCCTGACAAGCGTTCACGCCAGGACAGCCGAGGAACGGCCACCGTCAGTTCTAGCCGCTGGTTCGCGCGGGCAATTTCCCATCGCTCTGGGCGTCCGATTTCGGTGTTCGCGCGAATGCCCTCCCAGTCATGGACATTGCGGATGACTTGCTCGTTAACGGCCAGCACACGGTCGCCCTCCTCGAGCCCGGCGCGAGCTTCCGGAGAGCCGGGGTGGACGGAAAGGACCGCCATTCCTCCGCTGGTGAAGCGGCCCTCAAACCCGGGTAGGATGGGAGGACCCGCAAAAACTTGGTAGAAGAAGAGGGCCACAAAGCCGACGTAGGCCGCTGCCACTACGTACATCCACCACGGCGCGCGCCGGCCTGGCATGAGGATGTCTCCACCCGAAAGGAATGACCCGGCCATTATATCAGTCCAGTGCCACAGAAGGGTTGATTGCAGGTTCTGGGGTAGCCGCTCGCATCGGCCCTATGCCTTGACACACGAGGCGGAATGCACCCGGCTGGCCTCAGCCATGGCCATGCGGTCCTCACGGGGAAGAAAGTGGCCCCGGCGATTCATTGACTGGTCTGGGGGGCTGTGTTAGTTTGAGTTAGAGGTAGAAGTTCGCAGGAGCCTTTCTATTGAGGAGGTTGGTTGGTCGCAGCGTTGCTCGTCGTTATTCAAGGTGAAGTCTGGCAATTGTTTGCCAACACAGGACTTGTCGCTCGGATCGTTCTAGGGTTGCTCCTCATTTTCTCTGTCTTCTCCTGGGCCATCATTTTCCACAAGCAGCGGAGCTTCAAGGCGGCGCGACGGGACTCGCGGGAGTTCCTGAAGATCTTCCGCCAAAGCAAGAAGCTGTCGGACATTCGCGCCTCCTGCCGGACCTTGAAGGCCAGCCCTCTGGTGGAAGTTTTCCTGGCGGGGTATCGAGAGATCGAGAACCAGGCGGTGGTCGGCGAGAATCCGGGCAAGCCACGGATCCGGAGTCTGGATTCGGTTCATCGCGCTTTACAGATTGCGGCGTCTGCGGAACTCACACGCATGGAGCAATGGCTGAGTTGGCTGGCCACGACGGGGTCGGTGACACCCTTTATCGGGCTGTTCGGAACGGTCTGGGGGATCATCGACGCTTTCCGCGGCCTGGGGACTGCCGGGACCGCTTCCCTGCGCAGCGTGGCCCCGGGGATCTCCGAGGCGCTGGTCACTACGGCCGCGGGCTTGTTCGCCGCTATCCCGGCGGTCGTGGCCTACAACCAGTTTGTGCAGAGACTGAAGGAATTCGGTGCGCTCATGGATGACTTCGCCCTCGAGTTCCTGAACATGACGGAGCGACACTTTACGTAGTGGCGCGTCTGCGGGGGCGCGCCCGCAGACGTCCATCGTCCGTTGTCAGATGTGAGTTGCCGCAGACCACGGACAAGGGACTACAGACAAAGGACGGTTTTCCCATGGCCTTCACAACCACCAAGGGTCGAACGCATACGTCGCTTTCCGAGATCAACGTCACGCCCTTCGTGGACGTGATGATGGTCTTGCTGGTGATCTTCATGATCACCGCGCCGTTGCTCGAATCCGGGATCGAGGTTGACTTGCCGAAGACAAAGACCGTCAAGGTGGTCACCGACGAGAAGGTTGTCGTCACCATCGACAAGCGGCAGACTATCTACGTGGGGAACGACCCGGTGAACATCCACCGGCTGGGGTCCTTTGTCCTCGACCATATGGCAGGCGCCAGCGACTCGCCGGTCTACATCCGCTGCGACCAGAATGTTCCTTTCGGCGCGTTCGCCCAGGTGGTTGATGCGCTCAAGCAAGCGAACCTTACCAATATCAGCATCGTCACGGAACCCCTCGCGACGCGTGGCTCCTCGTAGCGGGCCTACGGCTCGGCCTTCGGGATGGCAAACGATATAGGCAATGAACACGGCAACCTTGCCAAGTTACTTCGACCGACACGAAAGCCTGCGGGGCATGCTTGTGCTTTCCCTCGGGCTGCACGGGCTGCTGTTCGTCGTCTCCGTCGGGTACACGGCCCTGGGAGGGCGCATGGGGGGAGGATGGGGCCGAAACTGGGGAGGAGGCGGCGCCACCCGCGTCAGCGCCGTCTCGTCTCTGCCTGGGGTGCCCTTGCCCGCGCCTTTGCTGGCCACGCGCAGCACCCTAGCCACGCAGAACGTTGGCCTCTATAAGAACGAACCCACCGCTAAGGCTGAGCCCGCTTCCCAGGCCGAGGAGATTCCCAAGTTTCAGCAAGCGGTCGCCCCGGAAAAGGCTGTGCGTGTGGCCAAGCGGCTCCAGAAGGAGCCGCTGGAGACCCCCCAGAACGCCATCCCCTATGGTCTGGGTGGAAAACCCTCCATGGCCTACAGCCAGTTCGTGAACACAGCGGGCGAGGGAAGCCTGGGTTTCGGGGACGGCAATTTCGGGGAGCGTTACGGCTGGTATGTGGCTGCGGTCCGCAACCGCATCAGTGCCAACTGGCTGCTCTCCACGGTCAGCCCGAGTATTGTGACCGCGCCCCGCGTGTACATCAACTTTGGTATTGCGCGCGACGGGACCGTGACCGACGTGCGCGTGGTGCAATCCAGCGGCATTCCACAAGTGGACCGCTCCGCCCTGAGAGCTGTCCTGGCATCGAATCCCTTGGGCCCTCTCCCGGCCGACTATTCCGGGGGCAAAGTCTCGGTGGACTTCTATTTTGACTTTCGCCGGCGGTGACCCGCTCCGAAGAGGTCACTCTCCCGGCCCGGCGTGGTTAGCCATGGAGCATGGTGAGACATCAGTCGGCTAAACTCGGCACATCTTACCCACCAGGAGTTCTCCAAGTATGAAATGGGCACAGTTCAAGTCCGTCCCGCTGGCCGCGGCGCTGGTGATGGTGGCACTGTTCGTCGGACTCCGTCCCACGCGCAGTCAAGATTGGTTCACCACCGGCATCAACCTGGGCGCCCCTAAGATTCGCCTGGCAGTGACGGAACTTCCCCCTCAATCGGTTGAGCAACTGCTGGTCAGTCTGACGCAGGAGTTCAACCAGGTTCTGACCAACGACCTGGACAACGCGGGCATATTTGAGATCGTCAGCAAGAGCTACTTTCCCCTCAAACTGCCCCAGGAACCCCCGGAGGTGGTTTTCAAGAACTGGACCGACCCCCCCGCCTCGGCCCATATGCTGGTCTTCGGAAAGACGGAAGTGATTAATGCGAACCTGGTGATCACGGCGCGCCTCTTCGATGTGCAGAACCCGGGCAATCCCAGCGTGCTGGCCAAGCGCTACGTTGCGACCATGAACGAAGTGGCCACCCGCGAAGCCGCGCACCGGTTCGCGAACGAGATCATCCAGACGCTGGGGGGAGGGGTCCCGGGGATCAACCTCACGCGCCTCAGCTTCGTGAGCAGCCGCACCGGCCATCCGGAAATCTCGGAAATCTGGGTGATGGACTACGACGGGTTCAACCAACACCCCATCACCAGTTATGGCTCCTATTCGACCACCCCACGCTGGTCGCCTGACAATAGCAAGCTGGCTTTCACCAGCTACGCGGAGGGCAACCCCAACATTTACATGTTCTCCCTGATCACCAATCGGCGCGTTCCCTTCCCGGCTTATAAGGGGCTGAACACCACTCCCGCGTGGTCACCAGACGGGAAACTGGTGGCCTTCTGCTCCAGCATGAGCGGCGACCAAGAAATCTACGTTTCCGATCCCAATGGATTCAATCTGCAGCGGCTGACGTTTTCCTCGGGAGTGGATATCTCCCCGGTGTGGAATCCGAAAACCGGGAGCGAAATTGCTTTCGTCTCCGACCGCAGTGGCTCGCCCCAGGTTTACCTCATGTCCAAAGACGGCACCAACTTGCGCCGCCTCTTGACGGGAGGCGGTGATGCCAGTTCCCCCTCCTGGTCGCCGAATGGGCTGTTCATGGCATTCCATTGGCGCGTGACGGAGACCGGAACCTACGACGTCTACGTGGTGGAGATAGCTACCGGCCGGATCATTCAGCTCACGCACGATGCAGGACGCAACGAGCATCCCACCTGGTCGCCGGACGGCCGACACTTAGTGTTTGAATCAACGCGCTCCGGGACCCGCCAGGTTTGGACCATGCTGGCCGATGGCAGCAACCCTAAGCAACTGACAAGTGCGGGACAGAACTGGGGGCCGGCGTGGTCGAACTGAGTGGCCGGCGCCCGCGGCGGCACGTGGGGACGGGCTGGGCGGTGCCCTAACCCGTGCCCACCGCCCACCCTAAAAAAAACGGAAGAGGTTGTGTTTTTTTTTGATTTGGTGTTAGTATGGCTGGCCTTGGCTGTCATACCCCCTTTGGCGAAGGGCAGGTACCTGCCGAGGGGCCCCCATCGCCGGAAGGGATAGTTGTAAGAGAATAAGACCCATCCACGGGATCACGAGGATTTTTTTTGCCGATCAAGGAGGATAGAGCATGCGACAGAAGAAACGCTGTTTTGCGGTTCTCGTCGGTATCCTGGGACTAGTTCTTTTGGCGGGAGCCTGCAAGGAGAAGAAGGTGGCTGCCCCACCTCCACCCCCACCCCCGCCACCGCCACCCGCGGCGCCCACGGTTACCCTGACGGCGGAGCCTAGCACAGTGGAGAAAGGCAGGTCGATCACCCTGAGCTGGAGCTCTGAGAACGCTACGGATTTGGACCTCCAGCCTGGCATCGGTAAGCTGCAGGCGACCGGCTCAACCACGGCGACGCCCGCCGATTCCACCACCTACACGCTTTCGGCGACCGGGCCGGGAGGAACAGCCACGGCCACCGCGCGCGTAACCGTAACCATTCCACCGCCTCCGCCGCCACCCCCACCCAAGCCCGTGGAGGTGAGCGAGGAAGACCTGTTCGGGCAAAACGCGAAGGATGCGTTCTTTGACTTCGATAAGTACGACATCCGCCCGGATGCCCAGCAGGCCTTGACCGCCGACTCCGACTTCCTCAAGGCCCACCCGGGTATCAGGTTCACCGTCGAGGGCCACTGCGACGAGCGCGGGAGCGAGGAGTACAACCTCGGCCTGGGAGATCGGCGCGCTAACGCTGCCAAGAATTTCTTGAAGAATCTCGGTGTCGCCGAAGAGCAGATCGGGGCGATCTCCTACGGGAAGAGCCGCCCAGTCTGCACCGAGTCCAACGAGGATTGCTGGCAGAGAAACCGTCGAGCTCACTTCAGGTTCGGCAGATAAGCAAGGAGCGCACGCCGGGAGCTCACGGGGCTCCCGGCACGGCCCTCGGTTGCGGAACAGTCCGTGGCCGACAACGAGCTCCAGGGAACTCGGAAAGGCTCCTTCTGCCCGGTGAGGCTGCCGCCAGCCGAGGGAGCATTGCGTTATCCCTATCTTAATTGTCCCTTGTCAGTTGACCTCACTCACACCGAGAAGGTACACTGCCAGGGGATTTTATTTCTCGGAGCGAGGGCAAAAGAACTTTGCGAAAGCCAGCCATACTTGTGTTGCTTGCAATGCTTCTGGGAACACTGGAGGCGCCGCCCGCGTCGGCCCAGAAAAAAGACACCCTGCTACTCATGCGCCAGCTGGATACTCTCCAGCAAATGATGCTGAACATGCAGAAGACCCTGGACACGCAGACCGCGATCCTGCGCACCCTGGTCGAGCAGGCCAACGACAACGTGAACGGCATGAAAGTCACGGTGGAGGAGCTGAGGAAAGCCACTCAACAGAACCTGGCGCAGAACAACAACCGGTTGGAGTCGATGGCCACGCAGATCCAGGCGCTGAGCGAGAGCCTGGAAGAAGCCAAGGTCCGGATCGCGAAGCTGAGCGAGCAGGTGGCACAGACGCAAAACATCATCCAGACCCTCAATGCTCCTCCCCCAGCCGCAGAAGGGGCCGGTGGTACCGGCCCGGGCGGAGAGACGAAGCCTCCGGCGAGTGTCCCGGATGCCGATACCCTCTACAAATCCGGTTTGAGCTATTTCAACGGCGGGCAATACCAGTTGGCCGTGCAGGCCTTCCAGGAATACTTGCAGTACTATGGGGAAACTGATCTGGCTTCGAACGCCCAGTTCTATATCGGCGAATGCTACTACAGCCAGGGCAACTACTCCCAGGCCATCGAGGAATACAACAAATGCCTGGAACGCTATCCCCGAGGGAATAAGCTGCCGGCCGCCCAGCTCAAGAAGGGGTATGCCCTGCTGGCCATGGACCAGCAACAGGCGGGCGTGCGGGAGCTCCGTTCGCTCATTCAGCGCTTTCCGAACTCCCGCGAAGCCGAGCTGGCCCGCCAGCGTCTAAGGAAGCTGGGAATCGCGGTTTCCGGGCGGCGAGGCACCTAGCCGGCCAGCAGCCCAGGAGGAACCCGGTACTCTCCCGCGGGGCGTGCGCGCAAGAGATCCAGTGGGCAAATCCGGCCTTGTGAGGTTCTTATGTCTAGCTCAGTCAACAAAGTGATTTTGATCGGACGGCTAGGAAAGGACCCGGAGCTCGAGCACACCTCCGGCGGAACTCCGATGGCCCGGTTCACACTGGCTACCGACGAGGTCTTCAAAGACCAATCCGGCGAACAGCAGCGTCGGACAGAAGGGCATGCGATCGTCGCCTGGAGCAGGCTGGCTGAAATCTGCGGCGAATACCTCACTAAGGGTACACTAGTCTGTGTTGAGGGAGGTATTCGAAGCCGCCAGTGGGAGGACCAGGGCGGGAGCAAGCGGACTTCCTACGAAATCGTCGCCCGCCAGATTACGATGCTCGGCTCCCGAGGCGATAGCGAACGCGCCTCCGCAGCCTCCGCGGAGCCTGACTCGGCCCACCGGCCCTCCTCGGCAGAACGTGGCCCCGAGCCGGAAATCCCCCACTCGGTCAATAAGGTGTTTCTGATCGGACGGTTAGGGAGGGACCCGGAGCTCAAATACACTCCGAGCGGAGCTCCTGTGGCCAAGTTCTCGCTCGCCACAGACGAAGTCTTCAAGGATCGGTCGGGCGAGCAGCAAAAGCACACCGAATGGCACACCATTGTGGCCTGGAGGCGGCTGGCCGAAATCTGCGGCGAATACCTCACCAAGGGCAAACAGGTTTACATTGAGGGCAGCATCCGGAGCCGGCAATGGGAAGACCAGAGCGGGAACAAACGGACTGCCTACGAGATTGTGGCCCGGGACATGAGGATGCTCGGCTCGAAGGCGGAGTCGGAACGCCTTGCCCAGGAGCGCGCTGCGCCGGCGCATCCCCCGGACGTTGAACCTGCGCCGGAACCAGAAATCACCGACCAGGATATTCCCTTCTAACCTTGCCCAGCCCCAGTGGCAATCAAGCCCTGCCCCGGCAACGGGCGCCGGACAGCGCCCGCACCACCGTGCCCAGCGTCGCGAGCGCAATCGCCGCCACGGCCACAACCTTCTTATGCCGGTCAACGTATTCCCGTACCGACATAGCTTTCCCCCTGTAAGCTCTCCCCCCGGAGGCTTACGACGCTGGCCTCCGCCCGGCCTGCAGGGCATCAGTGAGGCCTTCCCCTCTTCCCTCTTTCCTCAAAGCGTCGCACCATCTCGTTGAACTTGGTCAACTGCTCCGGGGTCAGGATCTGCCGAATGCGGTTGTTGCTCTCCTCGCGCGCGGCGTCGAACTGAGGTTCAAACTGCTTCCTCAATTCCGCAAATCGTTTCATGGAATCATCCACGATCTGGTCGAGCTGCTTGACCTGCGCGTCGGTGAGATTGAGCTCCCGGGTCAAGCGTTGAACAATCCGCTGCTTCTCGAAACCCCGGTGCCAGTGGCCTCCGTACCAGCCGTAGAAAAGCACACCCGCCCCACCCACAATAATCCCCAGGAGGAAGGTGATGATGAAATAAAGATAAGCACGGCGTGTCATGGCTTTTTACCCGTCCCACTGTTCTGTGGAGCCACCGGGGTGGCCCCGTTGTTACTGGGCAACTCGCCCGTGAAGATGGGGATGCTGCCCGCGGTCACTTCTTCTGCCTGCGCCAGGTACAGCTCTGCCGTCGTGGGCCCGCGCAAAGGGCCCGAGGAAGGCAAGGCAAGAGCCAACAGGAGGGTGAGCGCCAGAACACAAGTGGCGTAGACTACCCGCCGGCCGGCCCGCTCCAGGAATTCCACACTCACTTCGTCGCGTGTCTCCTCCAACCGCCGGAGCACGCGGGTGGCGAAACCCCAGGAAGGCTCGGGCACCGGCTCCGCGGCCAGGGCGCGAAACCCCACCCGCAGCGCGCCAAAATCGCGCACATAGGCGCGACACTCGGCGCAACCCGCCACGTGCTCCCGGACGGCGGCGGGCACCTCCTCCGGCCAGTCTTCCACAATCATCCTGCGCATCTCTTCACAGCGCATGGCTCACCTTCCCTCTCGCCACCGTTTCAAATCCTCCAGCATCCTTTTCCTGGCTCGATGCAGCCGCACTTTGACCGTACTCCGATTGAGCTTCAGAATCTCCGCGATCTCTTCCACCGACAGCCCTTCCAGCTCCTTCAAGCCGAGCACGACGCGATCCTCCGCTGGCGCGCGGTCCAAGAGCTTTCCCACAAAGTCCCGCAAGGCCGCTTGTTGTTCGGGATCCAGGCGGCTGCCCTGCGGATTCTCCGCCTGGGCTTCGATGCGGCGAACACTCTCCTCTGCCATCTGCCAGTGGTAGCTGATCCGCGAGGCCCGCTCTTTGCGCAGGTAGTCGTAGCAATGGTTCACCGCCACCCGAGACAACCAGGCGCCGAAAGGCGAGCGGAAGTTGTAGCTCCGGATCGCTCGGAACGCCTTGATGAACACCTCCTGCGCAAGGTCTTCCGCCTCGTCCCGCCGCCGTACCAAGCGAAAAACTTGGGACATGACGCGCCGCTGGTAGCGTTCCACCAGAAGCCCGAAGGCCTCGCGGTCGCCGCGTTGAGCGCGTTCGACCCACTGAACCTCCTGGGCTTCCTGTGCTGGCAAACTCCCCATCTGGCCCCATCGACACCATATCCTCATTCAGGAGGACGAAAAAGGCGTCACTTAGGTTACGACCGCCGCAGGCACCGCTTGCTGCAATTTCTCATTGACCCTATTGTCACAATATGGAAGAATACCCGCATGGTCATCGGAACTCGTTTACGGTCTTTGCGGGAAGAACGAAAAATGTCCCAGGGCGACATCGAGAAGCGCACGGGATTGCTGCGTTGCTACATCTCGCGGGTGGAAAACGGCCACACCGTTCCTTCCATCGAGACCCTGGAGAAGCTTGCCTCGGCGCTCGAAATTCCTCTCTATCAACTGTTCTACGAGGGGGATGAGCCGCCGCCACTACCCAATCTGAGCAAGCGCAGAACGACGGAAGAGCTGGCCATGGACGAGGAAACGGCGAAGGAATACCGTTTCTTCGAGAAGGTCAAGCGCCTGCTGTCTCGGATCAACGAGCAGGACCGTCAGCTTCTGCTCTATATGGCTCAGAAACTGGCAAGCCGCTAAGAAGCCCCTGGGCGGCCGCGGCCCGAGCACAAGAGCCGACGCCCCTTGCCCGCGGGAGAGGTGTACTATTCCCATTCAATGGTCCCCGGCGGCTTCGAGGTGACATCGAAGACCACGCGGTTAACCCCTTTCACCTCATTGACAATCCGCGTGGCAATCCGTTCGAGCAAAGCTGCGGGCAGTCTGGCCCAGTCCGCCGTCATTCCATCTTCCGATTCCACCGCCCGCACCGCCACCGTAAAGGCGTAGGTGCGCGAGTCCCCCATCACGCCGACGCTTGCCACCGGCAACAAAACCGCGAACGACTGCCAGAGAGAGCCGTAAAGTCCAGCCGCGCGCACTTCCTCCAGAACCACGGTGTCCGCCTCCCGCACCATCCGCAGCCGCTCCTCGGTGACTTCCCCCACAATCCGCACCGCCAGTCCGGGCCCCGGGAAGGGCTGACGGTTCACGATCTCCTCATCCAGGCCTAGTTCTCTGCCCACCGCGCGCACCTCGTCCTTGAAGAGGTAGCGCAGGGGCTCAATCAGCTTGAATTGCAGATCAGCAGGCAGCCCGCCCACGTTGTGGTGGCTCTTGATGGTGGCCGCGGGGCCCTTCACGGAAACCGACTCGATGACGTCGGGGTAAAGCGTGCCCTGCACCAGAAACTCAGGATTCCCCAGGCCCCGTGCCTCTTCCTCGAAAACGCGGATGAATTCTTCTCCAATGATCTTCCGCTTTCGCTCCGGGTCGGTGACCCCACGCAGGCGGCGGAGGAAGCGTTCCGAGCGATCCACCGCCCGCACGTTCAGATGGGCCTGCTCACGCAACTTGGCCGTCACCCGCTCGAACTCATGCTGGCGCAGCAAGCCGTTGTTCACAAAAACGCAGGTCAGGCGGTCGCCCAGCGCTCGGCCCACCAGCGTCGCCGCCACGGCCGAGTCCACACCGCCCGAGAGCGCACATAAAGCGCGGCCGTCGCCTACCTGCGCGCGCACCCGTTCCACCGTCTCCTCGATGAACGAGCGGGGGAACCAGTTGGGTTGCGCCCCACAGATGTCCAGCACGAAGCGTCTCAGGATGTCGCTGCCCCGGTCCGTGTGGCGCACCTCGGGATGGAATTCCACCGCGTACATCTTGGCAAGTGAATTCTCGATGACCGAAATCGCATTCTCGGTCCGCCCCGTGATGCGGAATCCTGGCGGGACTTCCGCCACGTGGTCGCCATGACTGTTCCAGACGCGCAAGGGCGAAGGGAGGCCAGCCAGAAGCTCGCTGGGCGGAAAGATTTCGAGTTGCGCGAAGCCGTACTCGCGCCGCGCGGCCGGCTCCACCTTGCCGCCCAGCTTCGCGGACATCAGTTGCAGGCCGTAACAGATCCCCAGCACGGGAACATTCAACTTGAAGACCCGCTCATCGCACGTGGGTGAGGCGGGATCGTATACGGAGGCCGGACCGCCAGAGAGAATCACCGCCCGCGGAGCCAGCCGCTCCAATTCCGCGAACGGGATGTGGCAGGGCACGATGACCGAGTAGACATGCATCTCCCGGATACGCCGCGCAATGAGCTGCGTGTACTGCGAGCCGAAATCGAGGACGACAATCGGGCGAGGCTGCTGCATGGTCAAAACAGAAGCCAGGAGTCAGAAGTCAGGAGTCAGAATGGCTGCGCGCGAAGCAAAGTCCCCGGAACACCTCAGCAATGTGTAGCTGCGGCCTCCGCGGACATCCGAATCGGGCAAGCAACCGTGCCGGTTTCATCCTGGGCCTTCCGAACGAGACACCCCACTCGCTGTGCGCCGGTGTCCTTCCTTCTGGCTTCTGACTTCTGACTCCTGACTTCCCTTCTTCATCACTTCACCACAATATTCACAAGCTTGTGCGGCACGACGATCACCTTCACCACTTGCCGGCCAGCCACGTGCTGCGCGACCTTCTCCTCTGCCAGGGCACGGCGACGGATCTCCTCCTCCTCCACATCCACGGCAACGCGGATCCGCCCGCGCAGCTTGCCGTTTACCTGGACTGGCATTTCCAGCTCGTCCTCGGCAGCCAGCTCCGCGGCAAAGGCCGGCCAGGAAACCCGCAGGGTGGGCTCAAGATGCCCCAGCTCTTCCCAGAGCTCGTCCGCAACGTGCGGGGCAAAAAGCGAAAGAATCAGGACCAGGCACTCGAGTCCGCGCTTGTGGATTTCCGGTCGAATCTTCCCGGCTTCCACGGCGCCTTCCAGATCGCTCAACTCGTTCACCAGCTCCATGGCCATGGCGATGTCGGTATTGAAGTGCCACCGGCCTTCCATGTCCTCCGTGACGTGCCGCAGCGTCTGGTGCACCTTCCGCAGCAGGCGCCGCTCTTCGGAGCCAAGTTGCTCCGTGTGGAGCTCGAAAGGCGGGGCGCCTACGGAGCGCAGCCGGTCGGCATGCTTCGCCACTAGGCGATAGACCCGATGAAGGAATCGCGACGCACCCTCGATCCCGGCATCGCTCCAATCCAGATCTTTTTCCGGCGGCGCAGCGAACAGCATGTAGAGCCGCACGGTGTCAGCGCCGTACTTGGCGCACATTTCCGTCGGGTCCACCACGTTGCCCTTCGACTTCGACATCTTCGCCCCATCCTTGATCACCATGCCTTGAGTGAAGAGGCGCGCCACGGGTTCGGCCGAATCCACCAGGCCAATATCCCGCATCACCTTGGCGAAGAAGCGCATGTAAATGAGGTGCAGGATAGCGTGCTCGATGCCGCCAATGTACTGGTCCACCGGGAACCAATACTGCACCGCCTCGTGGCTGATAGGGGCCGTGGAAATCTTCGGGTCAGTGTAACGATAAAAGTACCAGGAGGAATCCACGAAGGTATCCATCGTATCGGTCTCGCGGCGGGCGGGCCGGGCGCAGCGGGGGCAGGAGGTCGAGACGAATTCCGGCACGCTGGCCAAGGGCGATTCGCCCTGACCCGTCAGCTTGACCCCGGCGGGCAACACCACCGGCAGGTCTGCTTCCCGCACGGGAACGATCCCGCAGACATCGCAGTAAACGATGGGAATGGGCGTGCCCCAATAGCGCTGCCGCGAAATCCCCCAATCCTTGATGCGGTACTGGACGGTTCCCTTCCCAAAGCCCTGCGCCTCCGCGTCGCGCGTCATGCGTTCGATGGCCTGCTCCGACGTCAAGCCTGTGTAGGCACCGGAGTTGACCAGCTTCCCATATTCAACGTAGGCAGCCTCCAGCTTCTCCGGAAGCGCGCCGCCCGCCGGGACGATCACTGTCCGGATGGGAAGGGCGTAGGCCGTGCAAAACTCGAAGTCGCGCTGGTCGTGTGCCGGCACGGCCATGACGGCGCCCGTGCCGTATTCCATCAGAACGAAGTTGGCCAGCCACACGGGAACCAGTTCCCCGTTGTACGGGTTACGGGCTTTGAAACCTGTGTCTATGCCGACCTTTTCCAGATCGACCTCCACGCGCGCCCGTACCGCCGAGGCTTTGACGCCCTCAACTTCGGCCCGCAGCTTCTCCGGCGCCTCGGAGCCGGCTACGAGCTTCTCGACAATCGGATGCTCCGGGGCCAGGAACACCGCGGTGCAGCCGAAGATCGTGTCCACCCGCGTGGTGAAAATGCGCAGCGGCTCGCCCAGTTGGGGCAGGAAGAAATCCACTTCCGTGCCCAGCGACTTGCCGATCCAGTTCTGCTGCATGGTGAGCACGCGCTCGGGCCAGCGCACAAGTTCTTTCATGTCCTCGAGCAAGCGCTCCGCATAGGCCGTGATCTTCAGGAACCACTGCTCGAGTTCCCGTTCGATGACCGGCGTCTCCTCGTGACGCCAGCAACAGCCGTTCACCACCTGCTCATTGGCCAGGACAGTCTGGCAGAGCGAGCACCAGTTGACCCGGCTCTTCTTGCGGTAAGCCAGGCCGCGCTGGTACATCTGGAGGAAGAACCACTGGTTCCAGCGGTAGTATTCTGGAACACAGGTGGCGATCTCGCGCCGCCAGTCGTAGCTCACCCCCAGGCGCTTCAACTGCTCGCGCATCCGGTCGATGTAGCTGAAGGTGAACTCCGAGGGATGCCGCTGGAGCTTGATGGCCGCGTTCTCGGCTGGCAGTCCGAAGGCGTCCCAGCCAATGGGGTGCAGGACGTTGTACCCCTTCATCCACATGTAGCGCGCCAGCGCATCGCCAATCGAGTAATTGCGGACGTGCCCCATGTGGATGTCCCCGGAGGGATAAGGCAGCATCTCCAGGACATAGTACTTCTTCCGCCCGGGCACTTCGTCAGCGTCGAAAAGCTTCTGCTCGGCCCAGCGCGCTTGCCATTTGGCTTCGATTTTTTGCGGGTCGTAGATGAGGTCCATTGTTTCCAGTTTACAGTCAACAGTCGACAGTCAACAGTAGAAAGACCGAAGTGCCGACGCGTCGCCTGCTGTCAACTGTGGACTGTCGACTGTCGACTTGAGATCCCTGCCAGGCGGCGCATCATCCGCAGGTTCCGCTGGTCGTCGCCCGGGCGGTCAATCGGCGTCTCGCAGATAAACGGCATGACCCTGAGCTGGGGGTGGCGCACAATGCGGCGGAACGCGGCGGCGCCGATCTCTCCCCTGCCAATATGCTGGTGGCGGTCGGCGTGCGAGCCGCAAGGCGTCTTCGAATCGTTGGCGTGAATCACCCGGACGTTGGCGAGGCCTACGGTTGACTCCAACTGCCGCAACGTCTCGCGCAGCCCGCACGGCGTGTGCAATGGATAGCCAGCTTCAAAACAGTGCGCCGTATCGATGCAGGCGCCGACGGGCAAATCCCGCGCCGCCCCGGCAATAATTTCCGCCACTTCTTCAAACGTCCGACCGATGGCGGAGCCTTGTCCCGCCGTGTTCTCGACCAGAACCATCAGGCCGTTGAGTTGCACTCCCTCTGCTGCCCGCCGCAGTGACTCGACGCAGCTCTTGATGGCTTCTGATGCGCTGCTTCCCCTGGCGCTTCCCGGATGCGTCACCAAGTAGTCCGCCCCAAGCGCCAGGGCCCGCTGGATTTCCCGCCGGAAGGCCGCAACGGATTTCTCGCGCATCAGGGGGTCCGCCGAGGCCAGGTTAATCAAGTAGTTGTCGTGCACCACGACCGGCGAAAGCCCATGCTGACGCCGGGCCGCCTGGAACCGCGCGCACTCCTCCGCCGTGGGCTCTAACGTCCTCCAGCCGCGAGGGTTAGCGGAGAACATCTGGAACGTGTCGCAGCCGAGCTTCTTGGCGCGGTGCGCCGCGTTCTCCAGCGCCCCGGCAATCGAAGTGTGGACACCCACCCTCAAAGGATTTCTCCCAGCCCTTAAAACTTCATGCTAACAGACGCCTCTGAGAAGCGTCAACTCGCCGCGGCCCGCACGTCCTGCCGCTCAAGACTCGGCAATTATCACACACACTGGAGCGCCCTTCTCACCGTGGGCTTTTCTGCAACCCCAAACCTCTCCGCGGCGCCATTCGTTGGTATACTAGGGCCTCTTTTCCAGCTGGAGGGACCAACTCAGATTAGCCTGGAGGTTGTTCATGCAACGTCGACTTCGGTTTCTTGGTCTCGTGGTCAGCCTTCTCATCGCTTCCCTGCTGCGTGCCCAGGAGAGCCCGTTCCTTCCCGAGGAGACTTACAACAAACTGGTGAACGAGATTTCCGGCGACATCGCCTACGACAGCTTGCGCTCGCTCGTGATGTATCACGCCACCAGCGGCGGCGCCGAGGACTTCCAGAAGGAAGCCGATTGGGTCCGCGAACGCGCGCAGAGCTACGGCCTGGAAGATGTCAAGTTCATCGCCCAGCCCGCCTGGCGCCCGTCGCCCAAGGGCGTGGATCAAAACTGGACGCTCAAGGGCGGCGAGCTGTGGCTGCTCGAGCCCAAGCCGATGAAGTTGGGCGATATGCGGGAGACGCCCGTCTCGGTCGCCGACAACAGCCCCTCGGCCGACATCACCGCGGAGTTGATTGACGTCGGCGAAGGCATCCTGGAAAGCGAGTACGCGGGCAAAGACGTGGCGGGCAAGGTCGTGCTGGCCTACGGCTCCCCCGACAAGGTGAAAGAGCTTGCTTGTTGGGCGCGGGGCGCGGTGGGCATCGTCTCTTACTATTCCCAGCGCGTCAATCCGTGGACCGACTATCCCGACCAGGTGGCCTGGACGCGCGTCAGCCCAGACGAGGAAGGCAAGAAACCGACGCCGCCCGTCTTTGTGATTTCCCCACGCACCGGGTTGATGCTCAGCCGCTGGATGGCGGGCCGCGCCCCGAGCCACATCTTCGCGGGCGAGCCTGAAAA
>Ga0315282_10004118_pt1 | contig 25515 bp, 19 predicted proteins | sample YL17G07_20_MG_FD_203693 | JGI IMG/M metagenome (GOLD analysis project Ga0315282, IMG submission 203693) | Sediment microbial communities from Yellowstone Lake, YNP, Wyoming, USA - YL17G07_20 | ecosystem: Environmental > Aquatic > Freshwater > Lake > Sediment | place: USA: Wyoming | collected... | reverse complement strand
GGATATCAGGAAATACCGAAACTGCTGATGACCCTGCAACGGAAATCAATTGATGTAAAGGAGAAGGCAGCTTAGGATATGTTTAACGGGTGCTTTTTACTTCAACTAAAGAAAGGGACAACGTCTAGAGAAAACCCAATACGTAGGTCGACTTGAAGAACTCTGTTAAGCGCTTACTTTCTTTAAATAAATAGCTCAGGCCAAGTAGCGCAATGCCAAATAACACAAAACGGAGTGGGTAATTCATTCCCAAGAAATAGGCACCCCAACCTGAAACATACCCAGTCTCTGTTCCAAACCAGCTACCTAATGATAAAATAGAAAACAACCATATCAACTTTGAGGGGAATAAAATGCCTAAAATCCCATAAACAACTGTTGCTATCAAAATGAGTAAAGAAAAATGACCACTGCCAGTGTCAATAGCTTTTCCGAGGAACACAATTGATCCAGCTACAGACAGAACCCCTAGAAAAAAGATTGCCTCATTACTGAATATTTTATTCGGATATTTTAATCTTCTTCTTAATCCTAAGTAGAAGAATGCTGTTGAAAGTGCAGCCAATGAGAAACATTTGATTATGTCGGGAGCATTAAATATTTTCTTGAGCAACTCCATGAGAACTTGATCCATGAGAATTGCACTAACAGCAATGATTATGCATATGATGGATATCCAAAATGAATATTTTGCCAGACGTTTCCAATCAAAGGAAATAACTTCAAAACTATTTCTTAATTTATTGGCCTCATCGGGTAAGATTATTGAATTATCTTCCCAGTAGTGAATTGTATTGCTGAGGAACTTCCCATATCTTTTATTAATCTTCATTTATGTTCCTTTCAGAAATGTCAATTGCGCATAACGGTTTGCATTGGCGGGCCATGGTCGATAAGAGACGGAATAAAACCCGACTGTTTCCCGAAGGGCGGGAGCGCCAATGTGTTGTTAAATGAAGTTTCGGGCATTCTTAAAATAGAACCCCTTTTCTTGCCCATGCACGCATGGGCAAAGTCTTAACTTTTTACAATTTTAACTATTTATCGAGTTTTATCTCTTACTACTACAGTCCCCGCGACAATATCTCCGAGGCGCTGCCATTTCAGTGTACCCGCCATTGCCACAGCTGCCACTAAATAATAGAAAAACCCATCTATAATCCTCATGACGTTTCTTAAGAATCCTCTCCCGATCGTGCATTTCGAAAAATCATCTTTCAGGACAACAATACCGCATATCTTTTTACCGATTGTCTTTCCCCACAATCCCTCCAATAATGAGTGATAAAGGAAGCTGCCGAATAGCATCACCGTCAGTGAATAAACGGCTAAACCGATATATTGTAAGAGATTTTCAGAAAGAAAGCCCTCTTCCAATACAAAATAGAAAGGGGCAACCGCAGGAATTGTTATGATGAGGAAATCAATACTCTTCGCAAGAGTACGCCTGAAGAGACTGGCAAATTCATATTCTTTCGCATCAATTCTCCAAGTTTTCAGTTTAAACTTCCTTATGAGAAGGGACAAAAGAAAAATAAAGATAAAGAAAATCAGTTGAGATGAAAGGATAATGAATAAGATTTTCCATAAATCCACTGAAAAGAAGAAAGGCTTGCTTATACTAAAGGGACCTTCAATGATGTCTCTGTCAAGGAGGTAGTATTTCTCAGAAAAAAATCCCTGTTGAAAGATAATAAGCTTATCCTTAAAAACAGCCGGTATGGTAATTACGGATGTTCCGGGAATATCAAAGGTCTTTGGTTCAGACCAAAAATATCTGTTATACCCTCTGAGAGTAATTTCAAGATGATTACCAAAACTCCTGAAGTGTATGAGAGATATGTTATTCTTTAATAGAAGTGCTCTGTATTGACCACAATCCTCAAAGATTTCAGGCCGGTCCCACTTCTTCCCATCATACTTGTACCATACGAGGGTATCACCATTTTTCCAGAAGAGGTGAAGTTCATTTCCGAAGCAGAGAAGTTGGGAAGAACAAACGTTCATCTCCTCCTCAAGGATATCATCGGGAAGGGGCACCTCCTTTGTTACAGTATCTGTTATGAGATTGAGTACTGGCTTCTTTTTTATCGTACTTAAAACCCATATACCTTCATTTCCAACAGCACCTTTGGGATTACCTCCAATCGCTGAGTCTCTGAACTCCTCCCATGTTTTCATGTCAAAGGTTCTATAAAGCCCTTTAGCAAAAAAATAGATTTTGTTTTCCGTGGGATGCAGAGAGGTAAAGGGTCTAATTTCTTCAGGTTCGGATAAGGATTCACCATTATACATTCTCAACGTCATCTTTTCTCGTGGAGGCTGTTCATAGGTAGCTCCTTTGAATTCAAAGCCCTTAGACAAAATCAAGAGATTTCCGTCAAGACCGACGACCTCCTCTGTGAAAGAAGGAAAAGAGAATAAAGAAAATATTGCCCAGGGAGAAAAAAACATGATTGCAAAGACAATGATATAAATGCAGAAAAACCCGATTACTCCAAGAGATGCTACACCTACGGCGAGCCTGATATTTTTCTTCTTTTCGTTCTCTATATTTACCGGCGTTTCCACCATTCGGTTAGCTACAATTATATACCCCTATGAGTTTTTGTCAAGATATGAGGCTAACTACCTATTATACCTCTCCTTAACCCCCCACCCCTCCTTACCCTCCCCTTAGTAAGGGGAGATAAGGAGGGGTGGATGATTTGACAGCCCTCTCTGATTTATGGTTTAATAAGGTTGCCTTAAGGAATGGCCCGGCGAGGCCAAAAGGCAGAGGAGGCAGCGTGAGCTGCAAAATCAGAAAATTCAATGAACCTTCCACTCAACGAGGGGAAGGTTTTTTTATGGGATTTTAGAGATGCCAAAAGAACTCTTTAACAAGAAGGACATAGACAGGGCCTTAACGAGAATGGCACATGAAATTATCGAAAAGAACAAAGGCATAGATAGGCTCTGTCTCGTTGGAATACAGAGGGGAGGAGTTCATCTTGCAAGAAGACTCTCCTCAAAAATAAAGGAGATCGAAAAAAAGGAAATACCTGTTGGCTCGCTCGATATAGCACTTTACAGGGATGACCTGAGTATAAGAAAGGGCCAAGCTGTCCTCAGGAAAACCGATGTTCCCTTTGAGATAACGGATTTTAAAATTATCCTCGTTGATGATGTCCTCTTTACGGGAAGGTCAATCAGGGCTGCCATGGATGCATTGATGGACCTTGGGAGACCTGCTACCATCCAGCTCGCTGTTTTGATTGACAGGGGACACCGGGAGCTTCCGATAAAGGCTGACTATGTTGGTAAGAACATCCCCACCTCCTTGAGTGAGAATGTCGAAGTCCAGCTTGAGGAAGAGGGGTTAGAAGACAGGATTATAATCGAAAAAGTGGGGATGAAGGAATAAAAAGTGCTGGATAAAAAAGACTTACTCGGCATAAAGGAGCTATCTGTAGAGAATATAAACTCGATACTCGATACAGCCGCAGGGTTCAAGGATGTACTCGGAAGAGACATAAAGAAGGTTCCCACCCTGCGCGGCAAAACCGCTGTAAATCTTTTCTTTGAACCTTCGACAAGAACAAGAACATCATTTGAACTTGCAGCAAAGAGGCTGAGCACTGATGTTATAAACTTCTCCGTTCCTACAAGTAGTGTTGTCAAGGGTGAGAGCCTGATTGACACAGCCCTTACTGTCCAGGCCCTTGGTGCGGATTTTATAATAATAAGACATTCCTCTGCAGGGGTACCACATCTTCTCGCTAAAAAACTCAGGGCCTCTGTGATAAATGCAGGCGATGGCACAAATGAACATCCAACACAGGCACTCCTTGATGCCTTCACTATAAGGGAGAAGAAGGGAAGAATTGAAGGCCTCGATATCGCTCTTGTGGGAGACATAATCCATAGCAGAGTTGCAAAATCTAATATCTATGGTTTGACGAAACTTGGTGCAAAGGTAAGGCTGATCGGTCCGCCAACCTTAATACCAAGGGAGATGGAAGACATTGGCGTTGTAGTCTTCCACAGTATAGAAGAGGGCCTGAAGGATGTAGACGTGGTAATGATGCTCAGAATCCAGATGGAACGGCAGGGCAAAGGGTTCTTTCCATCTACTGAGGAGTATTCCAAAAATTGGGGGCTTACACCGGAGAGACTTCTCCTTGCAAAGGATGATGCTATAGTCATGCATCCTGGTCCAATGAACCGGGGAATCGAGATCTCTTCAGAGATTGCAGATGGTCCAAAGTCCGTAATCCTCGAACAGGTAACAAATGGCCTTGCCGTAAGAATGGCGGTAATGTATCTTCTCGCAGGAGTGAGGAAATGACAATATTGATCCAAAAAGGACATATCATAGACCCTTCACGGGGGATTGACGGGATTGGTGATGTTTTGATTGAAAATGGAAAGATCAAAGAAGTCAGAATACAGAATACAGAATACAGAAGTCAGAAATCAAATCCCCCTCTACCCCCCTTTTCTAAAGGGGGGCGTGGGGGGATTACTAATTCTGAACTTAAAACTATCAACGCAGAAGGGATGTTTGTCATTCCCGGTCTTATTGATATGCATGTGCATCTCAGGGAGCCCGGGTTTGAATACAAGGAGACGATAAAGACAGGAACAGCCGCTGCAATCAGAGGTGGCTTCACAACCGTCTCCTGTATGCCAAATACATTCCCCATTAATGATAATGCGAGTGTTACAGAATTCATCATAAGAAAGTCCCTTGATGGATTATGTACTGTCCTTCCCATTGGTGCAATAACAAAAGGCCAGAAAGGTAAAGAACTTGTAGAGATGGGGACAATGAAGGACGAAGGTTGCATTGCCTTCTCTGATGACGGGCTCCCTGTAATGAATAGTCTGATTATGAGAAGGGCACTGGAGTATTCAAAGGCCTTTGGTCTTCCCATAATCTCCCACTGCGAAGATTTAACTCTCTCTGAGGATGGAGTAATGAGCGAAGGTTTACTGTCGATGACACTCGGACTAAGGGGGATACCGGCTGAGGCAGAACAGATAATGGTTTTCAGGGATATCTTGTTAGCAGAACTTACACGGGGAAAGCTCCACATTGCCCATGTATCAACAGAAGGATCGGTGAAATTGATAAGGGATGCGAAGAGAAGGGGTGTAAATGTTACAGCCGAGACATGCCCCCATTATTTTAGCCTCACAGAGGATGCTGTAAGGAATTATGATACGAATGCGAAGGTAAACCCTCCCTTGCGGACAAAAAAGGATATAGAAGCTATAAAAGAGGGGTTAAAGGATGGCACGATTGATGTGATTGCCACTGACCACGCACCACACCATCGGGATGAAAAACTCAGGGAATTTGACCTGGCACCATCAGGCATTTCAGGCCTCGAAACCGCACTCGGTCTGAGTATGAAACTTGTTGATGAAGGAGTTTTAACCATAAACCAGTTAGCAGAGAAGATGTCTCTCAATCCAGCGCGGATTCTTGGTTTACTCACGCCTCATCTCTCATCACTTATCACTGGTCCAAAAGGTACTCTTGCTGTAGGATCTGATGCAGATATCACCATTTTAGATACAGAAAAAGAGGTCACTGTTGAGGCATCGAAATTTGTATCAAAGGGAAAGAATACGCCCTTTGATGGATGGGTGCTTAAGGGGGTCTCTCTTATTACAATTTCGAAAGGAAGGATACACGAATGGCAGTAACCCCTGTTAGAAAGCTCAGGCCTGTTTCGTTAGAAAATTTTTCTAATGTGGTGAAGGCATTGCTCGTCCTATCAGATGGGACTGTATTTGAAGGTAGGGGCTTTGGTGCTGAAGGTGAAACAATTGGTGAGGTTGTGTTTAATACCTCTATGACAGGCTATCAGGAAATCCTCACAGACCCTTCATACAAAGGGCAGATTGTGACTATGACATGTACCCAGGTAGGAAATTATGGAGTGAATGCCGAGGATATAGAATCTCTTGGAGGTCCAAAGGTAGAAGGTTTTATCGTTAAAGAATACCTGCCTTTCCCGAGCAACTGGCGCGCTGAAAAGTTCAGGGTTCATCCGCCACGGCGGACAAAGTCCAAAGGTATCAATTCATTAGCAGATTATTTAAAGGAATATAAAATTGTCGGTATAGAATGGTTAGACACCAGAGCCCTTACTAAACATTTAAGAGACTATGGCTCTCAGATGGGGATAATCTCAACGAGGGATTTAAACCCTGAAAGTCTGCTCAAAAAGGTAAGGAGACATCCTGGGATTGTAGGCATTGATCTCGTGAAGGAAGTAACCTCAAAGAAAGCATATTCATGGAACGAAGGTTTATGGAGATGGCAACCTGCTGACGCAGGGGAGCAGAGTTCAGAGTTTAGAGTTCGGAGTTCAAAAAATTTCTCCGAACCCCGAACTAAAAACTCCGAACTAAAAAAGGTTGTGGTCTATGACTTCGGAGTTAAACTCAGCATCCTGAGAAACCTTGTGGATACAAACTTTGATGTCTCTGTGGTACCTGCAAAAACTCCTGCCGAGGAGGTTCTCAATATGAACCCCGATGGGATACTCCTCAGCAATGGCCCTGGAGACCCCGAGGCAGTTACTTATGCTGTCAAAAACACAAAAAAGCTAATCGGGGAAAAGCCCATTTTAGGTATCTGCCTCGGCCATCAGCTCCTCGGTTTGGCAATGGGCGGAAGGACATACAAACTCAAATTCGGTCATCACGGGGGAAACCATCCGGTAATGGATCTATCGACGGAGAAGGTTGAGATAACCTCCCAGAACCACAACTTCTGCGTAGATATTAAGGAGCTAAAGGGACAGGTGAAACTCACGCACAAGAATCTCTATGACGGAACTGAAGAAGGAATGAGACATGTTGAATTTCCGGTATTCTCTATCCAGTATCATCCAGAGGCAGGTCCCGGTCCCAATGACGCAGGTTATATTTTTAAGCGGTTCAGAGAGATGATTGAGGGGAAATTTTAGATGAAAAAAACCATCACAGCAGAAATCTACCATCTTTTACATCCAAAGATGGTGTTCTTTCTTACAAGTATCGATAAAGCTGGAAACCCCAATGTTATGACTTGTGCATGGGCAACACCTGTAAGCAGTATCGAAGTATCAAAGTGTCAGGGTATCAAAGTATCAAAGTATCAGAGTAAATAACATGACAGAAAATAAAGGATATAAGAAACTGAAAGTTTGGGAAAAGGCACATAAATTCGCAATAGAAATTTATAGACTGAGCAATAACTTTCCAAGAGAGGAGTTATATGGCTTAACTTCTCAAATAAGAAGATCAGCTTTTTCAATTTCTTTGAACATAGTAGAAGGGCACGCAAGTAGTAGTAAGAAAGAATTCTTGAATTTTCTCAATATATCTAACAGATCACTTGTAGAAACAGAATATTTATTGGAAGTGGTTAAAGAATTGAATTTTATAAATGAGACAGCGTACCAGAAACTGGAGAGAATGCGTAGCGAGGTTGGAATAATGCTGAATGCATTCACTAAAAGTATCAGAGAGCCAAAATAACAGTGTCAAAGTAACAAAGTTCCAGAGTATCAGAGCAGCAGCGTGTCAGAGCTTTAACTCTCTGTGACTTTGACACTTTGATACTATGGCACTTTGAGGCTTACATAAATGCCTAAACGAACTGATATCAAAAAAATATTATTAATAGGCTCAGGGCCTATAATCATAGGCCAGGCATGTGAGTTTGACTACTCAGGGACTCAGGCATGTAAAGCCCTTCGCGAGGAAGGTTACGAGATTGTCCTCGTTAACTCAAACCCTGCAACAATAATGACTGATCCTGAGATGGCTGATACAACATATATAGAGCCTCTGACTGCTGATATCCTTGGATTAATAATCAAAAAGGAAAGACCTGACGCCCTCCTCCCGACCATGGGTGGCCAGACTGCACTGAATCTATCTGTAGAGCTGGCAGAGGAAGGTGTCCTTGATAAATATGGTGTTGAACTCATTGGTGCAAAGCTCGGAGCAATAAAGAAGGCAGAGGACAGGGAACTTTTCAAGGAGGCTATGGTAAAGATTGGCCTGGAAGTGCCAAGGTCTGCCTATGTTGGTTCCCTCAAAGATGGGCTTGAAGCGGTAGAGGACATTGGATTCCCTGCAATCCTGAGGCCTTCCTTTACCCTCGGAGGCACAGGAGGTGGCATAGCTTACAACAGAGAAGAATACCGAGACCTCCTTGAACGAGGTCTGAAGCTTAGCCCCATCAATCAGGTGCTCGTCGAAGAATCACTACTCGGATGGAAGGAGTATGAACTTGAGGTCATGCGTGACAGAAAAGACAATGTTGTTATTATCTGTTCCATAGAGAACTTTGATCCCATGGGAATACACACGGGAGATTCGATCACCATTGCACCAGCCCAGACCCTTACGGATAAGGAATATCAGAGGATGCGCGATGCAGCTCTTGCAATCATACGTGAGGTAGGAGTTGACACGGGTGGTTCAAATATCCAGTTTGCCCTCGATCAGAACAACGGAAGAATGATAGTCATAGAGATGAATCCGAGGGTATCAAGGAGTTCAGCCCTCGCATCAAAGGCAACAGGATTCCCAATTGCAAAGATCGCAGCAAAGCTTGCTGTCGGTCTGACCCTCGACGAAATACCGAACGATATCACGAGGGAAACCCCAGCTTCATTCGAACCAACAATTGACTATGTTGTGACAAAGTTCCCGCGCTTTGCCTTTGAGAAATTCCCTGAAGCAGACCCTACACTCACCACACAGATGAAGTCTGTCGGCGAAGTGATGGCAATAGGAAGAACCTTTAAAGAGTCCCTTCAGAAGGCTATGAGAAGCCTTGAGATTGGCAGTTACGGTCTTGAGGATCTGAAAGCCGACACAGACTTTATAAAGGCAAAACTCAAGACCCCGAATGCTGAACGGGTATGGTATATTGCTCAAGCCATGAGAGAGGGGATGAGCATCCAGCAGATATATGAGCTCACATGGATAGACCCCTGGTTTCTTAACAATATAAAGCAGATAATAGATATGGAAGGAAAAATTAAAGCAATGAGAGACAACCCCTCCCTCACCCTCCCCTTAGCAAGGGGAGGGCCGGGGTGGGGTAATAACCCTGAACTAATAGAAATTTTGAGTGACGCAAAAGGATACGGTTTTTCAGATAGAAGGATTGCAGAGCTTCTCAATGCAGAAGAGTCTGATATAAGGCATCTGAGACGCCAGCAAAATATGCACGCTGTTTATAAGATGGTTGACACCTGCGGAGCAGAGTTCGCTGCATATACACCGTATCTGTATTCAACGTATGAAAAACCTTTTTATAGCATAAAAGAGTCAAAGTATCAAAGTGTCAAAAGCTCTGATACTCTGATACTTGGACACTCTGGCACTGTTGAATGTGAGGCGAATCCGAGTAGGAGAAAGAAGATTCTCATCCTCGGCTCCGGTCCGAACAGGATAGGACAGGGCATTGAATTCGACTATTGCTGTGTGCACGCAGTGTTTGCCCTTAAGGAACTCGGTTATGAGACGATAATGGTAAATTGTAACCCTGAAACAGTCAGTACAGATTATGACACAGCAGACAGGCTTTACTTCGAGCCCCTTACCATAGAGGACGTGCTGAACATCATTGATACTGAAAGGCCTGAAGGTATCATCGTCCAGTTTGGAGGCCAGACCCCCCTGAAACTTGCCGTCCCCCTTGAAAGAGAGGGGGTAAAAATCCTCGGCACTTCTCCCGACTCCATAGACCGCGCAGAAGACAGAAAGAGGTTTAAAGAACTCCTCCATAAGCACGGTTTAAAACAGGCTGAAAGCGATACCGCCATGTCTGTTGAAGATGCTATAGATGCAGCAGAGAAAATAGGATATCCTGTGATGATAAGACCATCCTATGTACTCGGTGGTAGGGCTATGGAGATTGTATACGATGATAAATCTCTGGAAGACTATATGAAAAGGGCTGTAAAGGCATCTCCTGAACACCCCGTACTTGTAGATAAGTATCTCGAGGATGCTATCGAGGTAGATGTCGATGCCTTATCCGATGGAAGAGACATCGTCATAGGAGGAGTCATGGAACATATCGAACAGGCAGGGATCCATTCTGGAGATTCGGCATGCTCCCTTCCACCACATTCTTTAAAGAAAAAGATTGTTGATGAAATAAAGCGGCAGACAAAGGCACTCGCAAAAGAGCTCAATGTCGTGGGACTGATGAATGTGCAGTTTGCTGTAAAAAGCGACGAGATCTATATCCTCGAGGTGAATCCAAGGGCATCGAGGACGATCCCTTTCGTAAGCAAGGCCACAGGTATTCCCCTGGCGAAGATTGCGGCAAAGGTGATGGTTGGCAAGACATTGAAAGAGCTCGGGATTACAGAGGAAAGGAAAATAGAACATATCTCAGTGAAAGAGGCTGTCTTCCCCTTTGATAGATTTCCAGGGGTCGATACCATACTCGGTCCTGAAATGAAGTCGACAGGAGAGGTGATGGGTATCGATGAGGACTTTGGTCGCGCCTTCGGAAAGTCCCAGACTTCCAGTGGTAACAGGATCCCTCTATCAGGGAAAATATTTATCAGCTTGAAGGACAAAGACAAGCCTAGCTCTGTTTCAATAGCCAAAAAACTGCTCGAGCTCGGTCTCTCGGTAATCGCTACGAGAGGGACTGCCCAGTATCTTAAAGAGCATGGCCTTGATGTTGAGGTCATTAACAAGGTTATCGAAGGTAGGCCTCATATTGTAGACTTGATTAAGAACAAGGAGATCCATTTCGTTATTAATACCGTTAGCGGTGCCCAGGCGCAAAAAGACTCTTTCTCAATACGTCAGAGCGCCCTTCAGTATAAGGTGCCTTTCACGACAACAATATCAGGCGCCCTTGCAGCAGTAAGAGCTATAGAGACACTCAAGAAAAAGAAGGTTAATATAAAGTCCATACAGGAATATCATAAGGACTTATTGGCACCAAAAGTATCTTTAAGCCGTTCCTGAAGATATCTCAAATATGCGCAAAGGACATTTCCGGGAAAAGACAATCTCCTTTTTGCTCTTCTTTATCATTCTCATTCTTCTGTCATCCGTTCATGCCGGAAATAATTCTTCCTCCCAGAAGGGTTTCTTATGGAAGGTCCAATCTAAAACTGGCACCGCCTACATTCTCGGTTCAATTCATGCTTACAAGAGTGAACTCTTTCCCCTGCCGAAGAAGATGGAAGACGCTTTCGATAAATCCGATGCGCTGGCCGTAGAAGCAAATATCAATGAGATAAAGCCCGATTCGATGATGACCATGATTAATGGGGCTTTTTACCAGGATAGGAGTACGCTGGAAAAACATCTTTCGAAGGAAACTTATGAGATGACAGTACAAAAGTTAAATGAAATCGGACTTCCCCTGGAACTCTTTCAAAATACCAAGCCCTGGTTTGTTGCGTTGAATGTAACAAGTATGGAGTTACAGAAACTCGGCTTGGATCCCGAGTATGGGATAGACAAGTATTTCCTTAAGAAAGCAGAAAATAAGAAAAAAATAGTGGAACTTGAGAGCATCGATTACCAAATCAATCTTTTGAGCGGATTCTCAGATGCAGAACAGGAGTTGTTTCTTGTCTCAGCATTCAGGGATCTGGAACTCCTCAAGGGAGAAATAAATGAAATACTGAAGGCATGGAATACAGGTGATACCAAAACCATGGAATCTTTTGTATCCAAAAGTTTACAGGATGATCCCGGAATGCTGCCTATTTATAGGAAGCTTGTCTTTGAAAGGAATAAAAACATGGTATCAAGGATTGAAGGTTATCTAAGAACTAACGAGCAATATTTTGTAGTCGTAGGCGCAGCGCACTTAGTTGGGAAAGATGAGATTATTGAGATATTGAAGAAAAAGGGATATCTCGTTGAACAACTCTGAGTCAGCAATGCTAAGGTAGTTATAACTTCTCGCTGGTTAAGCAGTCCAGCTACCTCTGAGAAACGTTTCTTCCTAAATTCCATGGCTCGATTAAGTCGAGTGATCTGCTTATTTCCTACAGTACTCCGTTTTTTTTATATGCCCTGCCAATTCGGAGTGTTTCTTCTGGTAACTAATAGTCTTGGGACAACCATCAGACTGAAATGTTCACATAGGAAGGTAAAACCTGGGGAGTTTAGTTTACGCCTCCCGCAAGGTGAAGATACCTGTTGCAGCAGGATGAGAATAAGTAGCCTGTACCTGACCATATATCACTTTTTAAATAAGTTTTATCCCTTCGTTTTCGATGATAATAAGCCGTTTCTTATAAAGAGCGCCTATCGCTTTTTTGTATGTTTTCTTGCTCACCCCGAACAAGCCGTAGATAATTTCAGGCGGGCTTTTATCGGTTACAAAAACAAATCCGCCCGCTGCTTTTAGTTTATCGATAATCTTTTCAGATACCTCATCAACCTTTTCATGTCCGGGTTTTTGAAGGCAGAGATCTATCTTTCCGTCGTCCCTCAACTTCTTTATAAATCCTTTTATATGTTGTCCTTTTCTTAATGGCCGAAACACCTCGTTCTTATAAAGCATGCCCCATTGCGAGTTGTTGATCATAGCCTTATAACCAAGGTCGGTCCGGTCGCCAATCACCAATTCCACACTCTGGCCTTCCTGAAATCCGATTGGTTGCTTATCAGGTAACTTGTCCAATACTTTATCCTCTCTTTTTCATAGTGCTAACGTTAAAAGAAAAATCCATTTGCCGGTTTACTTCCTTGTCAAGCCCTCTCTTTGTTCCTTACTTTCGACCAGTTTATTGAAATATTCCGGAAATCCGGTTTCGAACGTAAGCCGCTTACCGCTGAAAGGATGTATGAAGGAAATCGATTTGGCGTGAAGAGCTAAACGTTTGTATGTCTCTTCCTTCTTTCCGTACTTCTCGTCCCCCACAACCGGGTGTCCGATTTCAGCGAGATGCACGCGTATCTGATGCTTTCTGCCTGTTAAAAGATTAACCTCCAGCAATGAAAACTCTTTCGTATCCTTTAGCACCCTGTAAGCAGTATGAGACAGTTTTCCTTTTGTGGCGTCGGTGGTGGAATATGCGACGTGGGCCTTGTTCTCAGCCAGGTATGTCGTGATCGTCCTCTCCCTTTTTTCACACCTACCGTGAACAACGGCAATATATTTCTTCTCTGTTTCTTCCCATCGGCCCTGCAGCCGCAGTTTGGCCTCCATGCTCTTTGCGAAAATAAGTATCCCGGATGTATCACGATCCAGCCGATGAACTATGAAGATGCGCTTTGGGGACTTGGAGTAACCCTTCCGGACATAATCGGTCAGTATAGCGTAGAGTGTTCGCGATTTGTCCCTGTCCGTGCCCATTGTCAGAAGGCCAAGCGGCTTGACTACTACCAGAATGTCACTGTCTTCGTAAAGTATGCTAATATCTTTTGGAAAGTGCTTATTGCCCGGGCTTGATCTTTTAGGCATTAAGAATACTCCGCCAGACATTCCCGTTCGCCCGACTACTTATTGCATGTTCTCTGTATCGCATTGATAAGTTTATCTTTTGCCAATGTTTTTTCACAACTGAAAATGGATGGAGTTAAGCGAGACGAAAAGGCTACTCCCCTTGTTGATGACCGTCAGGAACACTCGGTCAAGGTGAAGATACATGTTGCAGAAGGATGAGAAAAAATAGCCTGTACCTTTTTTTGTCCCCTGTTGGAATTCAAATATCAATAAGCAAGCCTGACCCTGTCACCGAATTCCAAGCCCCTGAGTACAAATTCCTTTTCAATCAAACCGCCGTTTTTCAACAGTAATTGTTTTGGACACCTTTTTGAACATCATCGCTCGGAATAAGGCACTCAGGTTGGGATCATCATTGATCTTCTTATAGATTTCAAAATTAGCGTCAATCATATCCTCAAGGGCATCTTTAAAGAAATTGTCGAATGCAAGACGCCTGTTTTCTTCAGAAGGATTAATGCTTTCATCGAGAGCTTTTGAAAGGCCTTCTTTATCGATTAACCGCCTTTCCATGTCTTCAGCAAAATATCTGACCTTGTCTTCACTTGTAAATTCCGTCCCAAAATGTTCGTTAATGTAAGTGACTATTTCAGAGAGAGGCGCAAGCTCTTCTTCAGAGGGTCTACCCGTTCCGAGATCAGCAATTGGCTTTAGTTCTCCATCTTCGCTTATCAGATTGATCTCCCCTTTACTCGTTTGCTGAATTCTATATGAATCCATGTTGATGTTGTCAGTTATCTCTCTGGGCAAGTCATCCAGAGGCACGGGTAGCTTGCGGCGCAGGTAACGTGCGAATTGATAGAGTTTCTCAAGATCGGCGTCTGTAAAAGTCAGCAGTTGCGAAAGGAAGGCATAGAGGCGCACATAATCACCCACGTGCTTTCGGAAATTTTCCTTATCTGCTTTACTTCGATCTTCATATATCCCCACTATGGGATCAAGCAGAGCGTGGAGCTTTTCCTGCTTACCCTTTTTGGAGAAGTACACGGTTGCAAAGGCATCCACGTCGGCCTTGTGGTATATGGAATACTTCTCCAGCATCCTCTTCAGATCATAGAGCTTGTTCGGGTCAGTGGCTTCGACCAACAGGGTGGTCTCGTAATAGGGTTGAAAAGCATCCCGTATTTCATCGGCATCGTTGGCGAAATCGAGGACAAACGTGTCTTCCTTGTCCGGGTGAGTACGGTCAAGGCGGGAGAGAGTCTGTACCGCATTTACCCCGCCAAGCTTCTTATCAACATACATTGTATGAAGCAGCGGCTGGTCGAATCCTGTCTGGAACTTGTTAGCAACGATAAGGAAACGGTATTCGCCCCTCTTGAATGTTTCTGCTGTCTGAGATTCGGAGAATCCGTTCATGCCGGCCTCGGTGTCTTCCTTGCCGGTTTTCGGATCACGCACTATACCTGAGAAGGCAACCAATGCCTTATAAGGGTATCTCCTTTCACTGAGATACTTGTCGAAGGCCTGTTTGAAGCGCACAGCATGAAGCCTCGAACGAGTTACGACCATCGCCTTCGCATGCCCCTTTATCCTCTCCTTGACCTGTAAGTGGAAATGCTCCACCATGAGTTCAGTCTTCTTGTGAATGCCATGCTCATGCAGATCAGCATATGACTTTAACAGATATGTCCCTTTTATACGGTCATACAACGGGTCATCCTCTATCTTCTTCAGTAAACCGAAATATACCTTGTACGTGGTGTAGTTCTTCAGCACATCGAGAATAAAGCCTTCCTCAATGGCCTGACGCATAGAATAAAGACTGAATGGCCTGAATGAGCCATCGGATTGTCTTGTTCCAAAAAGCTCAAATGTCTTGCTTTTTGGTGTGGCTGTAAAGGCGAAGAAGCTTACATTCGGAAGCCTCCCCCGCTTCTTCATCTCTTCCTCGACGGCTGCATTGATTGCGTCCTCATCGTCGAGTACTGCTACTGCGCTCTCCTCTTCCTCGGCTTTCTCAAGATCGTCAGTGGAAAGTACCTCTTTTACGGCCTTCGCGCTTTCACCCGACTGAGATGAGTGTGCCTCGTCAATAACTACCGCAAAACATTTTCCGGGTGTTTTGCCTATCAGGTCAACTGCAAAGGGGAAAGTTTGCAGTGTTATGACGATTATGTCACTCCCTTTTCCAAGGGCGTCTGCAAGGCCTTTTGCCTTTTGTTCAGTAATGGTAGTAACAACACCTTTGACCTGCTCGAAATCCTTGACCGTCCGGCGCAACTGTCTGTCAAGAACCCGGCGGTCAGTAATTACGAGGATAGAGTCAAATACACGGTTGTCGTCAGCGTCATGCAGGCTTGCAAATTGGTGGCAAAGCCAGGCGATCGTATTGCTCTTGCCGCTGCCGGCGCTGTGTTGAATGAGATAATGTTGCCCTGCACCGTTTGTTTTGGCATGTCTGACAAGCCTGCGAACGGCTTCCAGTTGATGGTACCGGGGAAAGATGAGCTTCTTCTCGCCTGTCTTCTTTCCGTTGTCATCTTCTTCTTCGACTACTTGCAAGAAGTGATTGATGATCTCAAGCAGGCTGTCCCTTTGCCACACCTCTTCCCACAGATAGGAAGTCTTGAACCCTTCCGGATTTTCAGGATTGCCGGCACCCTTGTTATTGCCCTTGTTAAAGGGCAGTAACTGTGTCTTGCCGCCCCGGAGGTGGGTCGTCATAAATACCATATCCGTATCAACAGCAAAATGCGCAAAACATCTACCGAATGCAAATAGAGGTTCTTTGGGATCGCGATCAAACTTATATTGCCTTATGGCATTCTGCACATCCTGCCCTTTTAAAGGATTCTTCAATCCAGCAGTGATGATTGGCAGGCCGTTCAGGGATATCACAAGATCGAGGCTGTTTTCATTCTTCAGGCTATATTTAAGTTGTCGTATCACACTAAGAATGTTGGCATTGTAAAGCCGCAGGTGTTCTTCATTCAGTTTTGATTCAGGTTTAAAATAAGCAAGATCAAACTTGCAGCCGAGGTCTATAACTCCTTTACGCAGGACGTCAAGCGTACCCCGGTTTTCAATCTCTTTGATAAGTCGCTTTAGAAACCGTTCCTTGACAAGGGGTTCTCCGTGCTGCTGCTTCAGCTTGTCCCATGTTTTCGGCTGTGTGGCATAAATGAAATCCAGGAGGGTCTCTGTATCAAGACAGATGGTTCTATCATAGTCTTCAGGTTGGCGCTTGATGTAAAAACCTTTCGGCGCACCGTAGGTAGCAAGCGGCTCGCTGACAATATCTTTTTGAGGTGCTTTTATTCCAAGGAGGGATTGTTCAATTGAGGATTCAAAATTCTTTTCACTCGTATCCACTTCCTACATCCAACCCTCCTCACGAAGGCGTGTCCAGGCAACTTCTATGTGCTCGGGATGGAATGTCTGTTTCTTGTGCTCACTCCAAGACTTAACACCTTTAATGGCAGCACTGCTATCCTTCTTGACTTCAGGGGTTTCGCGAGCCAGCCAATGAACAGATGATAAAAGTTCCATGCCGTAAGGGGTTTCAAAGCCCTCTATGAGACGCGCTACTCTATCAAGCCGCTGCATAGTATCCTCATGGTTCTTGAGAAAAGAATTCGCCTCATCAGTAGCACCAGGAAGCAGACGCACTGAAGCATAGCGGCTTCTGTCCCCATAGCCCCTTATAAAATGGCCTTCCAGCCTCTGCAAGACATGATGTAACGTTTCTGCATAAGGACCATATTTACCTTTAATAAAATTTAACCTAAGCGGTTCCCCGGCTGCCTGGAGAAAATAAGCGAGTTTCTGAATCTCTAAAAGCGTCAAGCGGTATCCTGGCATTATATATCTTTCCACTAACCCAAGGAGAGCAGCCCGCCCCGGCGTCATAGCAGGCCGTTTTGTCGCTACTCGCATATCTTCTGCTTGTGGAGCACCCTGCGGTCTAAAAAGAAGTACTGAAACATTCGGAAGTTCTTTGAATGCAGCCTCTATCCGTGGCTTTACTTCATCCCAATGCAAACCGCCGCTGCCACAACCTAACGGCGGGATCGCTATGGAATGTATTCCCAGTTTCTTTACTACTTCGATAAGGGCTATAAGACCTGCCTCTATATCTTCCATGCGGGATTTCCCTTTCCAATGGCGCTTAGTGGGAAAATTTATGATGTATTTTGGGTTTACCAACTTATCCGTAGAAAAAATGAACATCTTACCAAGCTGCACCTCATGATGATCGCAGGCTTTTCTGTATGCATCGTAATTGTCAGGATATGCCTGCTTAAACTGTAAAGCAACCCCTTTGCCCATGATACCGACTGTATTGACGGTATTCACAATGGCTTCGGCATCTGCTTTTAAAAGGTTTCCTGTAACAAGTTTAATCATAAGGCCTCCAGATATTTAATAATACCATTTTTTTCGAACACTTACCTTAGGACATTTTTTGAATGAAGACAATATTTCATCGACCCTTCCAACCATTGTGTCGTTGATTACAGCTATCTCTTCAAAGAAATTCCATGGGAAGAACTGATAAACAAGAAATTCAGCCTGTCGTCTACGTTTTCGGTCGTTATCTTGCGGAGTATCATTCCAGTATTCAGCTTTCATAATATCCCAATCAATCTTAGTCAGCTTGTCAATATCATTATAGAAATCACTAAATGCCATTTCAGCGTGACCGTCCGTAAAAACAAAAGGCAAATTCTGTGAGAGCACAGTTTCCACAGTAGTAACCAGATGAAGAACTGATTCTTGGCCCCCCATATACCCTTCTACAAAACCAGTATGAATCGCATAAAGCATTGGTGAACGTGGAGCAAAATAAAAAGGGACATAATCTGCCAGTGTCCCGCCGGGCTTCAGCGGGACCGGCTTTCGGGCACGCCTCTCCTTAATATTTTTATGAGCTATTTCCACATGCTTCACATTCTCTTTATTCATTTCATTATCACTCAATATGCCACCACGACTGATGATGGACTTAAGGTTGCGGATATGGGTAATATGATAAAGCTTGGTCATTCAGGCTTCACCATGCACATCTATTTTTCCAGTCACTGCCGCAGAAATCAGGGCAGTACGATATTCCTGAAGCCTTGCGATGTGTTCGCGGATTTTTGAGATGAGGGAATCGATTTTGGATGTTTCGCAGTCGAGGCAATTAATAATCCCTTGCTGTTCCATTATTGGTGGTAATGGCACATCAATTTCGGCTATGCGTCCCTGATCCATAATAGCCAATGTTGCAGAAGGCGCGATCCCACGAATGACTGGCTCCAAGGTCTTCAAATAATATCCAGTAAAGGACGGCAGAACTTTTTCATTTAATACTATGGCCGTAATTTGCTGATTACAAGAGCCGCCCGCTGTTAACAGGCCGACTTTACCTATCGTCGCGCCTATGCCGACAATCATTACGGTATCTTTAGGGAAAAGTCGGGCTTTTCCGTCACGAAACGCTGAATGAGAAATTATCTTTGCCGGTTCTGCGAGATCAAGATGGTTTTCAAAACTAGCAGGCGTAAACCACGGAACATCTTCATTCTCATAATATTCCAATTTATCTGTAGGCGGTGTTGAACCTGTTTGAATTTTTAAAGCAAATCTTTTTAACCGCTTAACTTCCCAATGCGCCGGTATCTTCCCCATCCATTCAACCCCCGAATCCTTCGTCGAGACATTAGAATCAAGTCCTTTAGTAACAGCGTTGCTGATAAAAGCAGTGCGCTTTTCTTCCAGCAGCTTTATAAGCTGTTCTTTTTTTGAAATGAGTGCGTCAATCTTTGCTGTTTCATGATCGAGAAAGTTAACAATGGCTGCCTGCTCTTTTTCTGAAGGAACACCAATTATTATCGAACCTATGGTGTCTGTATTCAAATTTAACTGAGTGCCAAGTTTTCCAAGCCCCTTATAGGCCTCACCTGCTGTAAATAGGTAATAAAGAAACTCCTTGTTCATCTTCAGGCCGACAAAATAAACAAAACCATCATGAATGCAGCATTTGATCTTTGTGATAATCGGCTTGCCGACTGTACCAGCAATGCTGACAAATAAATCTCCGGGGCATAGAGAGACGCTTTTACTTTGACCAAGAGTGGAAAGTCGTTGTTCAGTCTGATTGAGATACCGATCGCTTGCACTGACGTCAGCTATCCTGACCCAAGCACATTCACCTTCATCGTCAAAATATATGGGGTCATCAATAGGGCGCGGTGAAGCACCACGTTTTACGATGCACAACCTTTTAATAGCTTTTGCTTCCCAGTGTTCCGGTATCTTCCCCAGCCAGTTAATACCGGATTCTTTATATTTTGGATAAGCCTTCCATAGTCTATCTTTTCTTGTTTCTAAAGCACCAGACATCATTTCTTGCATGCCGTTTTATTCCTTTTGCAGTACTTCTCCCAAATATCGTCAATTGAACCCTTCTTCAATTCCTCTTTAATTCTCGTGATTGCTTTCTGAGAATATCTTGTGAATTTTGATTTCCCGATGAGAAACTCCTTGCAGCATTCTGAATCGGCTTTCAGACTTGCATGCCAAATCATGGCAGTTGTCTTGTTGCCGCCTAGTCCGACTTTGGCTGCCAGCTGATCACGGCCCAAGTTGTAGAAATCCAATTCTGAAACACGTTTAATTCCAATGACCGCAGCACCGGGAGTCCCTTCTGGTACGAGTGTCACAGGAACCCCTTTTTCTTTCGTGATCCTTAGGTCTATTGATGGCCCATGGCCTTCCGCCGTTATATTTATCGACGCAACGCCTGGGAAAATATCAGTCCATGAGACCCCACTCTTGATGGCTTTGCCAAGTCTTCGCAATTCACCTTGAGTAGGTTGAAGGTTTTCTCCCTGAATTGCCCCTTCCATGATAGCCAAGGCTCTTAACTTTGCGGCAGCTTCAACATGTCGCCGCTTTCCCGGTTGAAGTAATTTGTGGACTTCTTTTACCTCGTTATCGAAAAGTGTTGCTAAGTCAACAGGTGGTGTGGTTGAAAGTGGCAACACTCTTGCTGGAAGCTTTGTCTTGAGATCAGTCTTAAAGACTGCTTTGAGGATGTCTTTGAATAAGGTCAAGCCCGCCTGAGCATGTAGGTAAAGAAGTTGTTCAGAAATATCGATAAAATGATGTTGTGCAGAATCGCGGAGGCTATTGATGGCTTGAAGTTGCAATACTTGCTCTTCCGTCAAGAATCTAATTTTACCCTCGCTGAAAGCCTTCCGTACACAAGTGTCAAACCCTATAGTCTGTTTCGCTCTCTGCTCTCGTATCTTTCCTCCACGGTAAAGAATAGCTGCCTTCAGAAGCAATTCAAAACTGTGATCAAGCAGTATTAGGACTGACTCAATCCTGCCGCGATCCCATGGCCGATTAAAGAGCTCTATACTGAGGACTAAAGATTCCGTGGACTTTTCAAGGAGAATTTTAGCCTCTTTTTTCACTCTGCCACCTCTCTAAGCATTGCAAGGATATCTGTCTCAAGAGCTTTGATATCCGCGTCTATCTGATCAAGAGGTCGGGGCGGTTGGTATTCATAGAAATACCGCGTGAAATTTATCTCGTAACCGACTTTGCCGACTTGTCCGTCTTTTTCATCCCGCACATTCTCATTTATCCAAGCATCAGGCACATGCGGTCGGACTTCGCGGTCAAAGTATGTGTAGATATCTTCTTTGAATGGTACATTTTCATAGTCGCGGAGTTCCGGATCAGGCTCGGGATTGCCTTTCGCATCTCTGCAGATGTCCGCTGTTTCATCACGTTCTGAAAGCGCGGCAAGGATGGCTTTCTTGAGAGGCGCTGCAATCTTTAACTTTGCTTCTTTTAGGACATTGTCGAGCACAGCCTCAAATCCGTCTCTATTTTTGTATATAGTAGTTGATTCCAACTTGTTGAGAGCAGTAAAAATAGCCTTCTGCATTTTCTTGCCTTCCGCTACTTCAGCCTCTGCTGCTGGGCCTTTCTTTTTGCTGACAGCGAGATTTTGGAAAGCCGTCTGCTCTTTGAGACGGGCGATACGCTCTGGCGATGCCTGAAAATTGAGGCGAAGCGGCCTTTCAACGGTTATCTTCCTATACGCAAAGTCCGTGGTGTCAAATATCTTCGCATAAGGCCCCTCTTCAAAGGTAGCTCCAATTTGGGCAAGCTCTAAGATGTGGTCTTCTCCGAGCTCATTCCGTTTGTCGCCAAGGCTCTTTCGCATCTTGCGAGCGAAGATGTCTATTTCTTTATCGCCCTCATTCTGTGTTGCAGCTCCATTTACAAGCAGTACCTTGCCTCTGCATTTCCTAAGTTTGCGGTTGGAAAGTACCCATATATAAGTGTTGATACCGGTGTTGTAAAAAAGCTGACCCGGAAGGGCGATGATCATTTCAAGCCAGTCGTTTTCAAGTACCCAGCGACGTATCTCGCTTTCGCCGCTTCCTGCATCACCCGTAAAGAGCGGCGAGCCGTTCAGGACTATCGCGATGCGGCTTCCGCCCTCTTCCTGTTTTTTCTGTTTCGAGAGCATGTGCTGAAGAAATAACAGCTGACCGTCACTGATGCGAGGAAGGCCTGCGCCAAAACGGCCGGCATATCCTCGCTCAGCTTCAGCCTCTATCTCGTTTTTTTCCTTTTTCCAGTCCTTGCCGTAAGGAGGATTGGAAAGCATATAGTCAAAGGTAGTATTTGGATGCCCGTCTTTTGTAAGACATGACTCGGGTTTGATGTTATCGGCGTCCCGATCATCACCCTTAATGAGCATGTCGGACTTGCAGACAGCATAGGTCTCGTCGTTTACCTCCTGGCCGAAAAGACGGATGTCAGCGGCAGGATTAAATTTCTCGTGAATGTATTCCTTTGCAATCGAAAGCATACCTCCGCTACCACATGCCGGGTCGTAAACAGAGCGTGTAACGCCTTTCTGTTTGAGGATTTCTTTATCACCGTTAAGCACAAGTCGAACCATAAGACGGATGACCTCACGTGGTGTAAAGTGCTCACCGGGATTCTCATTGCTCTGCTCATTAAATTTGCGGATAAGCTCCTCAAAAATATATCCCATGTCGTGATTACTGACCGATTCAGGATGAAGATTAACTTCACCGAATTTCTTGATCAGCATGAACAGAAGGCCCTTGTCATCAAGAGTGTCTATGGTTGCCCTGAGCTTGAATTTGTCGACGACCTCACGCATGTTCTCTGAGAAGCCATTTATATAGGCCCTCAGATTCTTGGCAATATTCTTGGCATCATCGAGGAGTTTATTGAAGTCAAAAAGGGATGTGTTATAGAAAGAGTATCCTGCTGCCTTGCGAAGCTGGCCGTCGAGATTGGTTAGACCTTTGCGTCTCAGGTCTTCATGACGTTTCAGAACTTTTTCTTTTGTAGGCGCAAGTACACAGTCAAGGCGTCGCAACACTGTAAAAGGAAGGATTACATCAGGATACTTACCGCGCTTGAAATCGTCCCGCAGTACTTCGTCTGCAACTGACCATATAAAATTTACTTTATCCTGAAATCCATTCATTTGGTTTGCAATATGCTTTAATGCATATTTTCCTTCTTAACGACCTTCCTGACAATCCCTTCATTGTAGACGACAACCCGAATTGGCTGATATATTTCTACCAGTATTCTTCAATAATTTCAATATGTTTTTAGTACGTTGTTTTTAGTGCGTCTTTGCAGGTGCAGGCCGTAACCGCTGCAATATCTTTAAACTGCGGACTCGTAGACAAAAGCTTATAGTTAAGGGAAGTGTTTCCACTGTTATCAATTAGGTAAAGAGCTCAATAAGCCCCCTTTAGTAAAAGGACTCATGAAACTTGTGTGGGACGCATCCCAGATTTCTTAACACAAAGGCATTCATTCACAGAATTTCGGCAGAGTTATAGAACAGTTTTAATGAGGGGTGTCAATAAATAACCTATAGGATATTTACCGACAAAGGGGAGAGGGGCGGCGGGGTCAGGCTTGCGTTCTTGCATTTGGCTTCTTCGCACACATGGCTAAATGCATATGTGCAAGCCTGACCCGACCCATAGATTTTATTTCGATTCTTTTATTATCCTTTCCACATCATTTCTTTCAAGAACCTCCTCTTTTATAAGGGCCTCTGCTAAACTATCGAGAGCACCCCTATTCTTCTTCAATATCTCATCTGCTCTTGATTCGGCATCAGTTAATAACCTTCTTATCTCCTGATCCATAAGCCATGCCATCTCTTCGCTGTAACGTTTTGGCTGAGCAAGTTCTCTCCCTAAAAAAGGATGTTCTTCACCCCTTCCGAGGTTTAAAGGGCCGACTTTATCACTCATACCCCATTGTGCTACCATCTTCTCGGCAAGGTATGTTGCTTCCTTCAGGTCATTCTGTGCACCGCTGCTCGTATCATTAAAAACAATCTTCTCTGCAACTCTTCCAGCAAGTGCCACGCTTAATCTGTTCATAAGATATGTCTTTGGATAATAATGTCTGTCTTCTTCAGGCAGGAGTTGTGTTACACCCATTGCCACTCCCCGAGGTATAATGCTGACCTTGTGAATAGGATCTGTTCCTGGTAATTCCCTTGCAACAAAAGCATGCCCTGCCTCATGATATGCTGTTATTCTTCTTTCTGTATCACTAATAGTTTCTTCTCTTACAGCGCCCATCAAAACAATATCCTTCGCCTCCTCAAAATCGCTCATATCTACTTTCTCTTTGTTTTTCCTTGTTGCAATCAGTGCAGCCTCATTCGCAAGGTTTTCAATATCAGCGCCGGTCATACCAGGAGTACCTCTTGCTATGGTTTCAAAGTCAACATCGTCTGCCAATATCTTGTTTCTTACATGAACCTCAAGAATTGCTTTGCGCTCTTTCCATCCTGGCTTGTCAATCACGATATGCCTGTCAAATCTCCCAGGCCTTAGAAGTGCAGGGTCAAGGACATCCGGCCTGTTGGTCGCTGCCATAACTATAACCTCTTCATGGGATTCAAATCCGTCCATTTCACTTAAAAGCTGATTGAGCGTCTGTTCCCTTTCATCGTGTCCTCCTCCAAGGCCTGTCCCTCTGGTACGGCCAACAGCATCAATTTCATCTATGAAAATAATACTCGGCTGAGAGTCTTTTGCCTTCTTAAACATGTTCCTTACACGTGAGGCTCCAACCCCTACAAACATTTCTATGAACTCAGACCCACTGATACTATAAAAAGGGACTCCAGCCTCGCCTGCTGTTGCACGTGCAAGCAGAGTTTTTCCTGTCCCAGGAGGACCAACTAAAAGTACCCCCTTGGGGATCTTTGCACCAAGTCTTTTGAATTTGGTAGGGTCTTTGAGGAATTCTATTGTCTCTTTAAGCTGCTGTTTTGTATTCTCCATCCCTGCAACATCCTTAAATGTTACACTGGGTTTTTTCACATCATAAAGTTTAGCCTTGCTTGCACCAAAAGAGAAGAGGCCGCCGGCTCCTCCTTGAATCTGTTGCTGAGAGCGTCTCATGATAAAGATCCACACCCCGATAATAACTGCCCATGGCAAGATACCCATTAAGATTTGCCATAAAATACCTTTCTTCTCAGAAGACTCTACATTGATGACTACATTCTTCTCCTGAAGCTTTGCAATGAGTCCCTCACCCTGAAAAGAAGGCAGAAATGTTTGAAAATATTTCACTGCTGCAGTTTTTTCCTGGCCTGTTAACTGAATATTTATTTCTTTAATGAACTCGCCGCTCACCAGCAAATCTTTTATTGTGATAGATTTAATATTATTGGCGTTAAGTTGTTCAATAAACTGGCTGTAACTAATGTTATACAGTTCATTGGTTCTTGAATTAAAAAACTGACCCCACATATAGAAAAAAAGAAATATAAGGAGTACAGCGATAACAATTCTCCACTGCGGGCTTTTAAACCTATCAAACATTTTTGTCTTATCTTCATCCATTATTAAATTTTATACTAATTGGAGTGAACCCCATCGTTTAGACACAAAGGACCTCTGAGGTTAGTAAGGTCTGACGATTACTGTTTATACTTCTTGCCACCAATTCTTCATATTCATTCGGTGGACAATATCCCA
>Ga0315282_10004117_pt1 | contig 25518 bp, 26 predicted proteins | sample YL17G07_20_MG_FD_203693 | JGI IMG/M metagenome (GOLD analysis project Ga0315282, IMG submission 203693) | Sediment microbial communities from Yellowstone Lake, YNP, Wyoming, USA - YL17G07_20 | ecosystem: Environmental > Aquatic > Freshwater > Lake > Sediment | place: USA: Wyoming | collected... | reverse complement strand
TCAGTCCCTCTTCCTTGTCCCAACCCTTCTGATTGGCATACCAGGGGATGAAACTCTCATGCTCCGGCTGCCAAGCGGTGTTGAGTTCAAAGAGCTTCTGCTGCGCGGAAGCCACACTGAAGCCGCCCAAGAGGAACACCAACGCCAACAAAACAATGCTTGCACCTTTGAGCCTTTTCATACCTTTCACTCCTTTCTGATTTGATGGATTCCTTCCCGGACAGGACCCCGCCTGCCCCTCTGAAACGCTGCATCCCCGCTGCTACCACCAACGGATCAACTCCGTCACCTCCTTGCGAATCTCCACGAGCCGGGGATCGATGAGGCTCCGGGGACGTGGCAGATCGACCTTCACCTCGGCTTTGATCTTGGCCGGCTTATTGCTCAGAATGAGGATGCGCTCCGATATATAAACCGCCTCCTCGATATTATGGGTGACAAAGATGACCGTGCTCTTGAGGTGCTCCCAGAGGCGCACCAGCTCATCCTCCAGATAGTAGCGGAGCTTCACGTCTAACTGACCATAGGGCTCATCCATCAAGAGCAGATCCGGATTCACGGCAAAGGCCCGGGCCACGGCGATCCGCTGCAGCATGCTGGCCGAGATCTGGTTGGGATAGAGACCGGCGCAGTCGGCCAACCCGACCATGCCCATGATCTGATCCAGCTTCTGCTCCATCTCCACTTTCGGCACATGCTTCACCTCCATGCCGTAGGCCACGTTCTCCCGCACGGTGCGCCAGGGCAAGCAGGTCGGTTCCTGGAAAACGAATGAGAGGTGGTGCTTCTTGGGATCGGCAATCTCTCCATCGATGAAGATATCCCCCGCCGTCGATGGGATCAGTTTGGAGAGAGTGTTGAGAAAGGTGGTCTTCCCGCATCCCGTAGGCCCAACGATGCTGAGAAACTCTCCTTCCCCCACGGTGAAGGAGATGTTATCAAGAACGAGTAGTTCTCCGAATCGCTTGGTCAGATTACTTACGACAATTTTTTCTCTTCTGTTCCATCCGTTTTCCAATAGTTCACTCCGCGGGCAAGTCGGCTGGATGCCCCGCCTTCCTGCCGGTAGGCAGGGGCGGGGAGGACGGTAACGGACTCCCGCAGTGGAGTCAAAGCCGACCCTGTAATCGTATCTGCCTCTCCCGGAAGCCCCGCCCTGTGGACGGGGAGCTTCACTTTTTCGCCAAGGCCACCCCGAAGGGCTGAGTCTTTCAAGAAGACCACCCGGGTTCTTGTTAATCTTTAGCGCTTGGTCTCCGCATCGGCAATGGGCAGTGCCTTGTCGAACACGTCCATGGCGTGGTCTATCTCATCCTTGGTGATCGTCAAGGGGGGTGCGAGCATGATGACGCTCACCTGGCCAGGCAGGCAATAAACGCCCTCTTGAAGCGCCTTCCCCAGGACCTTCATTTTAGCCGTCGGGGGCCGTGGACCGTGGAAGAAGGGATCATGGATGGGCTCCCTAGTCTTACGATCTTTCACCAGTTCCAGGCCTACAAAAAGTCCCTTGCCTCGCACCTCGCCGATGCAGGGGTGCTTCTCTTGGAGTTCCAGCGCCTTATCCATAAGATAGTTACCCATTTCTGCGGCCCGCTGGATCAACCCGTCCGTCTTGTAGATCCCAATGGCAGCAACTCCTGCGGCCATGCCCATGGCGTGGCCACTGTAAGTGTGGCCGTGCACCCATTGCTTCTCTTCGAACTGCTTTGCCACCGACTCCCTCATGCTGGTTGCCGCCAGAGGAATGTAACCGCTGGTAATCCCTTTGGCCATGGTGATGATATCGGGAACGACACCCCAGTGCTCAATGGTAAACCATTTTCCCGTCCGCCCAAAGCCGACCATGACCTCATCACAGATCAGCAACACTTCATGTTTATCGCAAATCTCCCGAACCTTTTGCCAATAGCCATCGGGTGGAACGATGATCCCGTCAGCCCCTACGATGGGTTCCGAGATGAAAGCAGCGACGTATCTGGCTCCACCCTCGAATTTAATCACATCCTCCACGTGTTTGGCGCATTGCAAGTCGCAACTAGGGTAGCTGACGCCGAAGGGACAGCGATAGCAGTAAGGGCCCAAGCAGTGGACGACGCTTGGGATGGAAGGCTCGCACGGCCAATTACGGGGGTCGTTTGATAGCGCCATAGCACCGAGAGTCGAGCCGTGATATCCCAGGTAACGAGCAATGATCTTTTGTTTACCCGTGGCCAAACGCACTAGTTTGATGGCGCCCTCGTTGGCTTCGGCGCCACTGGTAGAAAAGTAGGTTTTTTTGATGTCTCCAGGGGTTATCTCGGCAAGGAGTTTCGCCAAGAGGGCTTTAGACTCATTTGCGAAAGGGGATGCTATTGCCTCAAGTCTGGCCACCTGGTTGGAGATGGCCCTCACCATCCGTTCATCTGCATGGCCCAGGTTGCTGAAAACGAATTGAGAGGAGAAATCCAGGTATTGCTTGCCCGATGTGTCGTAAAAGTAGTTTCCTCTAGCCCGGTCTATGACCAGGGGATTAAGTCCTTTTTGAGCCACCCATGGGTAAAGGACGTACTCTAACTCGTACTTTCTAATGGTATCGGCGTCAAGATGGGTTTCAGTAGCCTGGTTAGACATGAAAGCACCTCCTTTTAGGCTAGCTTTAGCCTCGTTTCCCCTTGTTCTGGGTAAAGAAGTCGATTACATCCTTACCCTGAACTTGTGGGTTGTTAGAAGCGAATCCTTAACACCTCAAAATCGCGGGCAAGTCGGCTAGATGCCCCGCCTTCCTGCCGGTAGGCAGGGGCGGGGAGGGCGGAAACGGACTCCAGGATTGGAGTCAAAGCCGACTCTGTAATCACATCTACATTACCCGGAAGCCCCGCCCCGTGCCTGCCTGCGCGAAGCCGCTTCGGCGAAGGCAGGGGCGGGGAGCTTCATTCCAGAAGATGGAAAAGGCCCTCGATATGAGCCCTTATTCTTTTCTCCGCCAGGTCTGAATCCCTCTCTTCTATGGCCTTGATAATCTCTAAATGCTCTTTATGGGTCTTTGGAAATCGTCTCTGAAACGAAGCATTATAAACGCTCCAAGAACGAATCCAACGCATATGGTCAAAAATGTTCCCTGCCATCTCTATCAACTTGCGACATTGACTAAGCTGTAAAATGGACTCATGAAACTTAATGTTCGCCTCCGAATATTTCGAATAATTCCTCGTCATGCCTTTCTTACTTTTTTTACTAAACGGCGCAAAGATCATTTTCATCCTATGAATATCTTCCTTTGTAACCCGGCTGGCTGCTAATCGGGCACCCAGCCCTTCCAGGACTGACCGGACCAACAATATCTCCAGCATGTCAGCCTTTGATTTATTGACCACAAAGAGCCCCTTTCGAGATTCGACCCGAACGAAACCCTCTGCCATTAACCGTTTGATGGCCTCTCTCAGAGGAGTGCGGCTCACCCCCAGCTTTTCAGCAATCCTTCTCTCATCTAACTTAATCTCTCTGGGGGAATTGGACCAATCCATATTGACGATGCTCTTTTTGATGCTCGAATAGACCTTTTCGCTCAAGTTGAGCGGAGCTTCTATTTTTTGCACATCTAAGAGCACCTCACACCTCTCTGCAGGGTATCTGTCATACCCCGTATCAAATTTGTTGGCAGTTGTCAAGAAAAATGTTCTTGACAACCCATTTGGCATCTGGTATACGGAATACCATAATAGAAAGAAGCCCTTGGTCGTTATCGTCCGCTTGCTTTCCCAGCGTAAAGTGTACTACTGTTATTTAAGCAATCTTCAATATAACGAAGATGGATCTATGGTGATAGAATTTAGCCTTAAAGAGATAGGAGGGAGGACTTCAGACAATGGAAATCACAATCATTAAGGAGTACTGCAAAGGGTGTGGTTATTGCATCGAGTACTGTCCGAAGAAGGTCTATGGCAAATCCAAGATCATGAACAAGAAGGGCTACCTCGTGCCAGAGGTCATTGATTTGGAAAAGTGCTCGGAGTGTGGATTGTGCGATTTGTACTGCCCGGAGTTCGCAATCATTTTAGAGAAAGGGGAGGGAAAACATGAAAGGAACTAAGACGGGAACTTTCTTCGTCCAAGGGGATGAAGCGATTGCGGAGGGTGCCATTGCTGCTGGCTGCCGCTATTTCGCAGGGTACCCCATCACTCCCGCGCAAGAGATTGCCGAAATTTTAGCTCAACGGATGCCGGAGATCGGCGGAGTCTGCATGCAGATGGAGGATGAGTTAGCCTCCATTCATTCCGTCGGCGGAGCTTCTTGCGCCGGATTCAAAGCCATGACCGCCTCCTCCGGGCCTGGAATCAGCCTGAAGCTTGAAGGATTGGGATGGGGGATCAAGAATGAGCTTCCTTATGTGGTCGTGGACATCCAGCGCGCTGGTCCCAGCAACGGTGTGGCCACGAGCGTAGCTCAGGGTGATTTCTATACCGTTCGCTATGGGTCAGCGGGGGGTAATCACGCACTCATCGCTCTGTCTCCTAAGTCCGTCCAAGAAGCTTTCGACCTGACGATCGAATGTTTCAATTTGGCCGAAATCTTCCGCTGTCCGGTTTTTCTGCTCTGCGACGAAACCGTTGGCCATACCAGGGAAAAGTTGGTGATCCCCGATCCTTCAAAGATCAAAATTGTCGAAAGAAAAAAACCCGCAGTGCCACCCGAACAGTTCGTTCTCTATCCTCTGGATGACGATTCCGTGATCAATTATCCCTTTCCTTCCGTAGGGGAAGGGTACAGCATCTGCGTTTCACCTTACACCCATACCTCCAAGGGATATCCCTCTACTGAAAAAGTAGATCAAGACAAGATGGCCAGGCGGCTGACCAATAAGATCATGAAGAATGTGGATAAATTAACTCGGGTGGAGAAAAAATACTTAGAAGATGCAGAGGTGGCCGTGATCGCCTATGGAGCCAGTGCTCGCCCAGCACTGGCTGCTGTGGAGAAGGCCAGGGGAAACGGTATGAAAGTCGGATTCTTAAGACCCATCATCGTCTGGCCTTTCCCCGATGAGGAAATCTACAGTGTGGCCGAGCGGGTCAATTTTATTTTGGTCCCTGAGTTGAACACAGACGGGCAGATGGTCCGAGAAGTGGCACGTGCGGCGAAAGGAAAAGCGGAGGTCTACCATCTCGGCTCCGGAGGAGTAGAGACACATCTACCGGATGAAATTTGGGGAGAGATAAGGAGGTTGAAGAAATGACAGCGATGGCGAAAGAAACGCCTTTAGTACATCCATTGGTGAACCAATACTTGCGGCCCGAGCGTATGCCCCACTTGGCCTGCCCTGGATGTGGGATTGGACAGGTGGTTCATTGCACGTTGAATGCCGTGGCCGAATTGGGGTTAACGCCTCTGAATACGGTATGGGTCCAGGGTGTGGGCTGCAGCAGCAGGCTCTCTTATGCCCTTTGGAAAGGGGACAGCATCGATGCCCATCACGGAAGGATCTTCGCAGTGGCCACAGGCTTGAAAATGTGCCGGCCCGAGCTCAATTACATTCTCTTCACCGGCGATGGAGACTGCGCATCTATTGGAGGAAACCACTTCATCCACGCGTGTCGTCGAAACTTGGACGTCGTGGCCATTATGTTCAACAATGGAATTTACGGCATGACGGGCGGGCAGGTCGCTCCCACCACACCCCTGGGCGCTTCTACCACGACCACGCCTCATGGGAATTTTGAGGCCCCTTTTGATCTCTGTAAAGTCGCAGAGGCAGCAGGAGCTAGCTATGTGGCCAGATGGAGAGCCATTGATTTTAAGCCTTTGACCCATTCCATCAAAAAGGGGATACGGATAAAGGGACTCGCCTTCATCGAGGTCCTTCTTCCCTGTGCAACCAATTTTGGCCGTTATGTCCTGAAAACCGGGGATCCGGGAAAGGTCCAAAAGTGGATCAATGATCGCGTGGTCACCCTCAAGAAAGCTGAAAGCATGTCGCCAGAAGAATTGAAAGACAAAGTATTGATCGGCGAATTCGTGGAAAGAGAAAGGCCGGGAGTCGTGGAAAGTTATCAATCCCTGTTAAAGCGATTAAAGGAGGTTTGATCATGCCACGCAAAGAGATCAGATTCGCTGGCTTTGGGGGTCAAGGACTTTTATTGGCTGGAATCATACTGGGAAGAACGGCCACGATATACCAAAATCTCCAAGCCACTCAGACTCAATCTTACGGAACTGAAGCCCGGGGCGGAGCCAGTCGATGTGATGTGGTCATCGATGATGTGGAGATTACCTTTACCGGGGTAACCCAACCGGACATCTTTGTGGTCATGTCTCAGGAAGCTTGCAATCGATTCATAGGGATGGTTAGAAAAGGTTCAGTCATTTATTACGAATCGGACTTGGTCAAGATCGATGACCTTGAAGGGATCAAATGTTTCCCCGTTCCGGCTACGAAAATGGCCATCGATGCTTTCGGAAAGTCGATTGTGGCTAACATCGTTATGCTGGGCGCCGTCGTTGAAGGAACACAGATCCTCGATGTTGACCAGGTCAAGGCCTGTGTCAAGGAGAGTGTCCCTCCGGCAACCGTGGACCTGAACTTGAAGGCCTTTGATCTCGGCCGCTCTGTGATTTCCATGAAAAAGACGAATTGAGCATTGGGGGAGAGATAAAAGATGAAACTCTATGAGTATCAGACAAAAGAGTTGTTCCAGCAGGTGGGGATTCCAACTCCCAAGGGGAAAGTCATCGGATCAGCCACCGAGTTGGAGAGCGTAAAAATAGATTTCCCCTTGCCGTGGGTCATTAAATCTCAGGTCCGCAAAGGAGGGAGGGGAAAAGCTGGTTTGATCCAGTTCGCGTCAACAGAGGAAGAAGCAAGAAACGTCGTTCAACGTCTTTTTAATCACCCCGAAAAAATATCGAAACTTCTCCTGGAAGAGCGCCTCGATATAAAGAAAGAGATGTATCTCTCAATCATCATTGACCCTGAAACTGCTTCTCCTCTGATCATGGCCTGCACCGAAGGGGGGATGGAGATTGAGGAGATTGCCAAGCTCTTTCCGGAGAAGATCATTCGAGAGCGGGTGGACATCTCCCGAGGGTTGGGGAATTTTCAAGCCAGGAACGTCATGTACAGTTTGGGGCTTCAGGGGAAGCAGATTGCCAATGGCGCTCAGGTGCTGATGCAACTCTATCGTCTCTTCCGCAGCTGCGATGCGGATTTAGCAGAAATCAACCCTTGGGTCATTACGGGTCCGGAGACCGTTGTGGCTGCCGACGCGAAGATGAATATTGACGACAACGCCCTCTTTCGTCAGAAGCGCTTCGTCAAATCACGCGATCAATTTGATGACGACTTAGAATTCGAGGCCTTTCAAGCAGGGCTCCACTATATTCGTTTTGATGGGGACATCGGTGTCATGAGTGCCGGCGCAGGATTAACGATGACCATCCTGGATCTTATTCATCACTTCGGAGGCCGACCCGCCAACTTTTTGGAATTCGGAGGAGCGGCGTATGGGCGGGCAGCCAAGGCCATGGACATTGCCCTGAAGAATCCCAAGGTGAAAGTCATTCTCATTACCACCTTCGGCCTGATCGCCCGGGCAGACGTCATCGCTCAAGGCATTGCCCAGGCCATCACGGAGTTGAAACCAAAGATTCCCATCGTGGCTGCGGTCCGAGGGACAGGAGAAGAAGAAGCTTTCAAAATTCTGGAGGGGCTTGGACTCGAGCCTATGCGTTACACTGAAGAGGCTGTAAAAAAAGCCGTGGCCATTGCTGCAGGGAGGGCGTCATGAGCATCTTTATTTTTTCCGATACACGCGTCATCGTCCAGGGAATTACTGGAGGCGAAGGCAAATTCTGGACAAAACATATGATTAGCGCCGGAACGAAAGTGGTGGCTGGCATAACGCCTGGGAAAGAAGGTGAAACCGTGGAGGGTGTCCCAGTGTTCCACACCATCAGGAGGGCCCTCTCTCAAGTCCAGGCCGATGCTTCAGTGATCTTCGTTCCAGCCTCTTTCGCCAAAGATGCGGTTTTTGAGGCTCTCGATGCGGGCTTGAAGAAAGTGGTTGTCCTGGCGGATGGGATCCCGACTCAGGACTCCCTGGAAATTCGAAGCTGGGCTCTCTCTTTAGGGGCTATGGTCATGGGCGGAAACACCTCAGGGGTTGCTACGATTGGAGAGTCAATGATGGGTTTCATCCCCTTCTGGCTCACCCACGTCTATGGCAAGGGTAATGTTGGGATCATGACCCGAAGTGGATCCTTGACCAACGAAGTCGCCTCCCACGTTGTCCGTGCCGGCTATGGTTTTACCTCAGTGATCGGCATTGGGGGAGATCCCGTTCCCTGCACTCGCTTTGCCGAAGTCATGCCCCTCTTCCAGGAAGATGTGCACACCAAAGCCTTGGTGATTGTAGGCGAACTGGGAGGCACCATGGAGGAAGAGGCTGCAGAACTTGTACAAAAGAAAATCTTCACCAAGCCGCTCGTGGCTTTCATCGCTGGGCGGACCGCACCTCCAGAGAAGAAGATGGGACACGCGGGTGCGATCGTGACTGCAGGGAAGGGCACCGTATCCAGTAAAGTGGGAGCCCTTGAAAAGGCTGGGGCTCGTGTGGCTTCCCGTCCCAGCCAGGTGGGCGAACTCTTGAAGGAATCCTTGAGAGGGAATGGAGATGGTTGATCGGAAAAGAATCCTCATCTCTGAGGACGTTACGGGGAGTGGCATCGAACGCCTCAAAATAAAATATCTCGTACAAGTAGACGCTGACCTCTGGAAGAAAGATTCGGAGCTGACAGAGGCCATCCAGTGTATCGATGCTCTGATTGTCCGTAATCAAACAAAAGTGACGGCAGCTCTTTTGTCCAAGGCCACAGCACTTCGAGTCATCGGCCGCGCCGGAGTAGGTTATGACAACATTGATGTTCCTGCAGCGAACCAGGCTGGAATTGTCGTATCATACAGCCCGGAGGAGAACGCTATCTCGGTCGCCGAGCATGTGTTTGGCCTCCTGTTAGCATTGGCCAGGAAGATCCCGGGAGCAGATCGTTCCGTCAAGAATGGAAAGTGGGAGCGCAAGAAATATCACGGCACCGAACTTCTGGGGAAGACGTTGGGAATTTTAGGCCTCGGAAAGATTGGGGCTCGCGTGGCTTTGCGCGCCAAGGCTTTCGGCATGCGTCTCCTAGCCTACGAAGCCTTTCTTCCAACCACTCATCTCCATTTCACCGAAACCGGGACCTGCCTCGTCCCCTTCGACCAACTCCTCGCGGAATCAGATTTCCTGACGGTTCACCTTCCTCTGAACGAGAAAACACGGGGGATGCTCAATAGTAAGGTTTTCGAAAAGATGAAACCCACAGCCTTTCTGATCAATACGTCTCGTGGAGAGATCGTCGTTGAGAAAGACCTGGTAAAGGCGTTACAGGAAGGCAGCCTTGCTGGGGTCGCCTTGGATGTTCGCGAAACGGAACCGCCACCGGCAGAAAGCCCTCTCTATGCGTTGGAGAACGTCATTCTAACTCCTCACACAGCAGGTCTTACTTACGAGGCCCAGGAGAAGGTGGTGGATGCCATTGCAGAGGATGTAGATCGGGTACTGAGCGGCCAACCCGCGTTGAGGTATGTCAATTTCCCACTTCCCAAAAAATAAGCGAAGCTCCACGCTTTGAAGGGCGTGGCTTACGGAAAGGGTGTAGAGAACAGGGTCCGGGGAGAATCATATATGTACAAGCGTGCAGTGAGCATTGCACAGGCAAGAATCGGGATTGTTTCAAATAACGAGAAGCTGGTCACGGAGCCCCGATACTTTGAGGGACAGATACTGGAGTCTCTGCTGACCAACATCCACTCCATCCAACCCATTCCCTACACGAATGATCTGGATGCTTATTTCGTTGCCCTCGACGACCCGAGCATCCAACCTCAGGTTAAAGTCACGGAGAAGGTGCTTTTGGCCACTGGAGATTTCTCTCGTTATGAAAAGGAATGCTCAGATAACCGTTACTCCCTGTTCGGGAACCTGGGTCTTTTCTTCAAGTATCTCTTGGTGACCTTGGAACGATATCATCAGGTTTACAGCTTTCATGCCAGCTCCATGTTCAGCCCCTCCCGGAACACTCTGCTCTTAGTGGTGGGCGGCCCCGGGGCCGGAAAGACGGTCTTCCTTCTCAAAGGACTTGAAGACGACTGGCAGATCTTCAGTACGGAGATGACGCACTTCAGGTTTACCGATCAAGGATATGTCTTTTACATGGGATCTCTCTTTGACAACATCCGGCTGGGGACTTTGATCTATGATTTCCCAGAGGCCAACAAAAGACTGAAGGTAGAGATCCCTGACGTTCCCGACATTTGGGGCCACAAGATCGCCATTGACATGAGACACATTGCCGGCCAGCCTCAATACGTAAACCCTCGGGTTACGATTGCGGACGCCAAGATCGAGTCGGGGCGCGACACTCCTGTTATCAAGACCATCACCCGAAAAGAAAAGATCGTCAAACTTCTCTTCGATAATGCGACGGAAAAGTTTGGCTCTACGGTCGTTCTTTATGATCGCATTCCAGTAGAAAGTCTGGATACACCGGAACTGATGAACAAGCGTCTGCAGGTCATGGCTCGGTTTGTGGAGAAAGTTGACCTTACCCCGGTCAGGTCCTGTTTGGCCGGCGCAAAAAACTGCATGGAGGGAATTTGATATGAGCAGAGTGAAATCTTTTGACGGGGTATTTGAAATGCCTGTTCCCGGGCGAACGGTGAAGCCGCGGTCCGAAGGTCTCACCATGGTGATTGACAAAGGGCTGGGTCTCAATGCCACTGAAGATCTCCTCGATTCGGCGGGAGATGTCATCGACTTTATCAAACTGACTTTTGGCACCAGCGCATTCATAGACCTGGACTACTTGGCTGAGAAGACAGAGATGGTCAAGGATGCAGACATCTACATCTGCCCCGGGGGGACTTTCCTGGAGGTCAGTGTCTGGCAGGGAACCTACGCCAAGTATTTGAAGCGATGCAAAGAGCTGGGTTTTAATGCGATCGAAGTCTCCGACGGGACAATCGAGGTTGATATGAAGACTCGGGCCGACTGCATCAAGCGCGCTGTGGATATGGGTTTTAAGGTGGTTTCGGAGGTGGGAAAGAAGGATCCGAACGAAGCGATTGCCGCAAAAAAAATGCACGAAGAGATTGCCGCCGACTTAGCCAATGGGGCCTTCAAGGTCATCGTCGAAGCCCGGGAGGCAGGCAAAGGAGTGGGGATCTATGACAAAGATGGGAAACCCAAACTGGACGAAGTCGAAGCCATCATCAAGGGCGTGGACGATATCACGAAATTGGAGTGGGAAGCTCCCATCAAGAATCAACAAGAATTCCTTATCCTTCGGTTTGGTCTGAACGTCAGTTTGGGCAATGTTCCTCCTGAAGACATTCTGGCCCTGGAAGCTTTGCGGAATGGACTTCGTGGCGATACGCTGAAACGTGCCTTCATGGCGAACCCCCAATACCACAAGAAGTGATTGAAAGGAAAGGCATCTCTCAAAAATAGGGAAGGGAATGATAGAGCTCCCGTATGGCAAGGGAAAGATCAAGATTCCCCTCCCAGAGGGTTTGGAGGTCGATTTTCTTCGGCCTGAATCCATCTCCCTGACATCGGACCAGGCCGGAGAAGTGCTCAAGAGCCTTGAGAATCCTCTTGGGGACAAACATCTCGAGGATTTCTCTGGAGCAACATCCGTTGCCATCGCCATCAGCGATGAGACGCGACCTATTCCTTACGATTTGATTCTTCCCTTTCTTCTCCAAAAACTCCGCACCCTTGGCATTTCTCCATCCGCGATCCAGATTCTGATTGCCTCAGGACTGCACAAGCCGATGCCTCCATCGCGCTTCTCAAATTTATTGCCTGCGGAAATCATCCGTCAATATGCTGTCACCGCTCATGATGCCAACCGCCCTGATCTGAAATATGTAGGGAAGACCTCCAGGGGAACTCCTGTTTTCGTCAACCCTCTCTTTCATAAGGCCGATGTCCGTTTGGTCATCGGTTTGATCGATCCTCACCAGTTCGTTGGGTTTACAGGGGGTGTCAAATGCGCAGCCATTGGCTTGGCAGGAGCAGAAACCATTGAGGCCAACCATTCGATGTTATTTCATCCCCAGGCATCCATCGGAGAGATTGTGAATAACCCGGTCCGGCAGGACATCGAAGAGATCGGGAAGCTGATGGATGTTCACTTTGTCATCAACGTCGTCCTGGATGAGAGCAACCATATCATCAAAGCCTTCAGTGGAGATCCTTGGGTGGTGGAAAGAACGGGAAGTGAATTTTGCCGAAGAGTGTATGAAATCAAAGTGTCCAAGGAATATGATGTGGTCATCGCCTCCCCGGGTGGATATCCAAAGGATATCGACCTCTATCAGGCTCAGAAGGCCCTCGCTCATGCCATCCCCCTGGTTCGACAGGGCGGAGACGTTGTTCTTTTGGCCGAGTGCCCTGATGGTCACGGGAGCGAGCTCTTCTATGAGACCATGAAGAAATACAAGACTCCCCAAGAGGTGGTCACGGCCTTCCAACGAGAGAAGTTTCGTATGGGTGTTCATAAGGCCTTTCTCTGGACCCGTTCACTGACAAAAGCCAGGGTGTATCTCTACTCAACCCTGGACGAGGAACTAAGCCACAAGTTGATGGCCACACCGGTCAAAAGCATCGAACACCTACTTCTCAGTCTCAAGACGAAATATCCACGACCACCCAAAATTGCGGTCATGCCAAAAGCCAATTCGACCTACGCTAGAGTGGTCTGAATTTTGGTGACCGGAGCGCGCCCCGTCCCGTCTTGGCGGGATGGGCGGGGTCAAGGGGCACAACAATTAATAATAAATCATTGCCGGGAAGCCCCGCACTGCCTGCGGTAGGCAGGGCGGGGAGCTTCACGTAGAGACGGTCATGCGGACTGAAAAACTTGACAATCCGTGCAACTGACGTATGATGGCTTTGGACCCTGATAGGCTCAGGGTGTCCAATCCAATGCAGAAAGGAGGGAGATTTTTATGAAGAAAAAAATGTTTAAGTTCTTAATGATCTCTGTAGCCATTCTAATAGTGAGTACCCCACTCTGGGCCCAAGAGAAATACCCAGACCGACCCATCGATTTCATCTGCACCTGGGGTGTGGGTGGAGGGGCGGATCAGATGGCCCGAACCATCGGTCGACTGGCCGAAAAAGTTCTGGGGGTTGCGGTTCCCGTATCCAATATTCCGGGTGCTTCCGGTAACACGGGATTGGCTAACCTGGTCGCAGCAAAAGCGGATGGGTACGCTGTCGCCGTTTACATCGCAGACACCCTGGCGACCATTTCTGCGGGCACTTCCCGCTATCAAGTTGCCGATTTAGACTGGATTGTTCGAACCCAGGTTGCTCCCTCTTTCCTCTTCGTGAAAGCGGATGGCCCCTATAAGACGATTCAAGATCTCTTAAACTATGCTAAAGAGAACCCAGGAAAAGTCAGGGTGGGAACAACAGGGCTCAACACAGTGGATGACATTACTCTCCGCTACTTTGGCTCGAAGGGGTACAAAATGATCACTCTTCCGGTTCCTCAACCTGGGGAGAGATATGCGTCTGCTTTGGGGGGCCATTCGGAAGCCGTCTACGAACAGGCCGGCGATATTAAACAGTATTTAGATTCCAAACAACTCCGGCCCATCATTATCTTCGCCCATAAACGTCATCCGGCTTTCCCGGACGTTCCGTGCTCGGTCGAGCTGGGCTATGAACTCACCCTTCCGCAATTCCGCTCCATCGTTGCTAAGGCCGGAACACCTCCGGATCGGGTCAAGATCCTGGCCGAGGCTTTCCAAAAGGCCATGGAAACTCCGGAGTGGAAAAAGTTTGCTGATGACCAGTACCTTGATCCGGAAAGCTACATGGGCCCCGATAAACTAAAGGCCTGGGTGAGCTCAGAGATGGAGACCATGCGCAATTTCATGAAGACCTTCGGCATGGTCAAATAGGGACTTTTCGCTGAAATTCTGTATTCACCCCCTTCTTCCCCACTGGATGTTAGGGGGAAGAAGGGGTCAACCCCAACGAGTTTTTTTGCTGCCTCGAGTCGCCGGTTTTTCTCTACCCAAGAAGGCTTCATGAGGGAGAAGGTTTCTATGGCTCAAAATAAAGCGGAAGGTATGCAGAAAAACACTGCGCGCGACATCAAATCTCTGACCGGCCCCATTTTGATCTTTCTTTTAGCCCTGTTTTTCTATTTTCTGGCCCGGAGTTTGGATGAGAACCCGATGGAGGGTCAATTGGGGCCTTTTTTCTGGCCCAAATCGATTCTGATTCTGCTCATGCTCAGTTGCGGGCTAAAAATCTTGGAATTTTTCAAGGGCTTTGGGAAAGGCGTCGCCGATACCGGTTTGGAAGGACCACCGATCCAGGTGCAGACCGGGAAACTGGTTGCTATGATCGTCATGCTCTTGGGGGCAGTGGCATGCATGGAAATGATTGGATTTGCCTTGTGCAATTTTTTGTTCCTGCTTCTTTTCATGCGCGTTGCCGGTTTGAAAAAGAAAAGCTATTTGCTGATCCTATCGGGATTGGGCACGATTCTTTTGCTTTACATTTTTGTGAAGGTCGTCTATCTGCCTTTGCCCAAGGGGCGATGGTTTTTTACTGACGTCACCATTTTCCTCTATCGGTTTTTGCATATTATCTAAAAATGCCCGCTGCTTTTGAAGGAGACTGAACAATGCTGGATCAATTAGCCTTATTGGGCGCCGGTCTGGCGAATCTCTTCGATCCTCTGAATTTTTCCATGATCCTCTTGGGATTGACGGTAGGCATCCTCGCCGGAGCTCTTCCGGGCATTACGATGCTGAATGCCATTGTGCTAGTGTTGCCCTTCACCTATTTGATGGAAATTGTTCCTTCCCTTCTGCTCATGACCTCGGTCTATTGCGGCGGCGTTTTCGGGGGTTCGATCACCGGAATCCTTTTCAATATCCCCGGGGACCCGATGAATGTTCCAACTACTTGGGAAGGTTTTCAGTTGAACAAGAAAGGGTTTGTCTCCAAGGCTCTGGGAATGGCGATTATGTGCTCCGCCATCGGCGGCTTTCTGAGTGCCTTGGTCATGACCGTGGCTTCCCCGCCATTCGCTAAGGTTGCCCTTTCCTTTTCTTCCAGTGAATACTTTGCAGTGGTCTTTTTGGGATTAGCCAGCGTGGTGGTCATCGGAACCCGTTCAATTGGGAGCGCGCTGATTTCCCTTTTTATCGGCTTGTTCCTGGCGACCGTCGGCATGGACGATATTTACGGTGTCCCCCGCTTCACGTTTGGCTCTCGGATCATGGAAACGGGAATTAATTTCACAACGGTGCTGATCGGCATCTTCGCGATCGGCGAAGTCCTCGACCAGCTTTCCCAGAAAAACAAAGAAGGGGTGATTGGACGAGTTCGTCCCAAGACCACGTTGCCGCGCCTGGGTGAAATATGGGGATTGCGGAATACGATTCTCCGGGGGTTGGGGATCGGCACGGTCATCGGCGCGATTCCCGGCACGGGGGCGACGGTGGCCTCCTTTGTCAGCTACGGCGTGGAAAAACAGGTGTCCAAGCATCCGGAAAAATTCGGCACGGGTGTCTGGGAAGGATTGGCTGCATCCGAGACTTCGATCAATGCCTCCACGGGGGGCGCCATGATCCCCCTGCTTACTTTAGGGATTCCCGGAAGCGGCGCCACGGCCGTGATGATGGGCGCCTTTCTCCTGCATGGGATCCAACCCGGTCCGCTGCTCTTCAGCAAATCTCCCGAAGCGGTGTATACCATTTTCGTGGGGATGTTGGTCTGCAATCTGATCATGATTCTGGCGGGTCTGATCACCGCCAAGTTCTTTTCGGAGCTGATGCGGGTTCCCGAGAACATTCTCTCGGCTTTCATCATCTCCTTTTGCTTCCTCGGGGCTTTTGCCCTGCGCAACGACATGACGGATGTTTGGTTTATGACCCTCTTTGGGATCGTGGGCTATCTTATGCGGCGCTACGATCTTCCTTCTCCCCCGCTCATTCTGGGGCTCATTCTGGGGCCGCTGGCGGAAAGGTATTTCTTGACCACCATGATCGGATGCGGCAATGACTGGACGATCTTCTTCTGCCGGCCTGTGAGCGGAGCTCTGATGATCATTTCCATCGGCCTCCTGTTTATGCCGTTTCTTCGTGGTCTGCTGAAGAGAGGGAGGAGAAAAACATCCGCCCAATGAAGGAAAGAAGACCGTCGTTATTGCTTGAGCAGTGCAGTCAGACTCCAGAATGCCGAAAAAACTTTACGGCTTGAAGTAAATATATTAGAATGCTTGTTATTTGCCTTCGAGCCACAGACAATCTTAATATGTCTTAAAGGATCTTGAGAGGGATCGTATGCGTGAATCATTTCTAAAATCATTTGGAGGGAGGTAGGACAGTGGATGAGAAGAAACCATTAGTTGATGAGCTGGAGAAGGGGCCGTGGCCAAGCTATGTGAAAGAGATGAAGCGTGCGGCAAAGAAGAACGCTGCGGCTAAGGATCTCTTAGGGGTCCAAGAACTATCCTTTCATGACAAGGTCACCCACTGGAAACACGGGGGCATTGTTGGCGTTACGGGATATGGGGGAGGTGTGATCGGAAGATACTGCGATGTTCCTGAGAAGTTTCCCGGTGTAGCCTCTTTTCATACGATGCGTGTAAATCATCCAAGTGGCTGGTTTTACACCACAAAGGCATTGCGGAAAGTTTGCGATGTGTGGGAGAAGTATGGGAGTGGCATGACCAATTTCCACGGGTCAACGGGAGATATCATTCTTCTCGGCACGACGACTGACAATCTTCAACCTTGCTTTGATTCACTGACGGACATCGGTTTTGATCTAGGCGGCTCAGGTTCGGTACTTCGAACGCCCACCGGTTGTGTCGGACCGGCGAGATGTGAATGGTCCAGCATTAATACCCTGGACATTATTTATAACCTGACCATGGAGTTTCAAGATGAGATCCATAGGCCTCGATGGCCATACAAATTCAAGATCAAGGCATCGGGTTGCCCTAATGATTGTGTGGCGGCGATCGCAAGGGCTGATTTTACGATCATCGGAACATGGCGGGATAGTCTGAGGATTGATCAGAAGGCGGTCAAAGAGTATGCGAAGGCCGGTTTTGATATCAAGGGGCTCGTCGTTGATAAATGCCCCACGAATGCGCTGAAATGGGACGAAAAAACAAAGAGGCTCAAACTCATTCCTCAGGATTGCGTCCGGTGTATGCATTGCATCAATAAAATGACGAAGGCGATTCGCCCGGGGCGCGTGGGAGGGGCCACCATCTTGATCGGAGGTAAAGCGCCTATTCTAAAGGGAGCCTACCTTTCATGGGTGTTAATTCCCTTTATGGAAATGAACCCCCCTTACACTGAAATAAAGGAACTCTTGAGAAAAATCTGGGAGTGGTGGGACGAGAACGGGAGAACTCGAGAGAGACTTGCAGAGCTGATCGAAAGAGTAGGGCTTAGAGTATTTCTCCGCGAAATGGGGATTAAACCTTCTCCCCAGATGGTTTATAAACCGCGGTCCAATCCGTACGTGTTCTTTTAATAAAAACGCATAGCGCATAGCGCTCAGAGCATAGCGTCAAGAAAAGAGGAGGTTCAACATGGGAAAAACAGACATTGGTCCCCCCAGTTATAAGGAGATGCTTCCTGAAGTGATAAAGAAAAATTATGGAAACTGGAAATATCACGAAATCGTAAAGCCGGGAGTGCTCCGGCACGTCTCGGAGACGGGAGATGAGCTATTTACGGTAAGGGCGGGTTCGCCCAGGCTGGTCAGTGTCGATTTTATCCGCGACCTCTGTGATATCGCTGATCAGTTTTGTGATGGGCATCTTAGGTTCACCAGTCGTTACAACATTGAATTTATGACCCCAGATAAGAAGAAGGTGAAACCCATCATCGATGCCGTCAAGAAACTTGGCCTTCCAGTCGGGGGTACAGGGAATGGCATTTCCAACATCATTCATACCCAGGGCTGGGCCCACTGTCACAGTGCGGCGACGGATAGTTCAGGTATTGTGAAGTCGATCATGGATGAGCTTTACGGCCACTTTACGAATATGAAACTTCCCGCAAAACTTAGGATTTCACTGGCCTGCTGTATCAATATGTGCGGGGCCGTTCACTGCTCCGATGTCGCAATTGTAGGTGTGCATAGGAAGCCTCCAAAGGTCGACCATGAAAGGGTATTGGCGTCATGTGAAATTCCAACGACCATCCAGTCATGTCCCACGGGAGCCATTAGACGCCATCCAGATGCTAATATCAAGAGCGTTGTTGTTAGAGAAGACCTCTGCATGTACTGTGCAAATTGCTTCACCGTATGCCCCGCAATGCCCTTGGCGGATGCTGAAGGCGATGGGGTTGCCATCTATGCGGGTGGAAAAGTCTCGAACGCGAGAAAGCCGCCGATGTTCTCCCGGCTCATTGTTCCCTACCTTCCGAACAATCCACCTCGGTGGCCAGAGGTGGTCGACGTCATCAAAAAGGTCGTCGAAGTCTATGCCAAACATGCCCAGAAATATGAGCGCATGGGAGAATGGATCGAGAGGGTTGGCTGGGAAACGTTCTTCAAACTGACAAAGCTGCCCTTTACTGAACAACACATAGACGATTTTACCCATGCGGTCGACACCTACAGGACCACCACACAATTTAAATGGTAGAGCAAGGGGGGTGAACAAAGTGAGCGAAGAAGTCACGGAGGAACTCAAAAAGAAAATATTAGACTACCTTGATACGGTCAGCAAGGCAAAGAATAGAGATGTCGCCCGCGCTATCGGTGTGGAAAAAAACCTTTGCGATAAAGCCATTGGGGAATTGGGTAACGAAGGTAAAATTGAATATCTCTATTTAGGTACCTCGTTCGTTAAATTGAAAGGTAAGGAGGAATAAGAACCAAAGCTAAAAATGATCAAATGCTTGCAGGGGATAACATGTCTCCGCGCCTTATGATTTCCGCACCGAGCGGACGCTCAGGAAAGACAATTGTCAGCATCGGAATATGTTGGGCAATGAGGAGACATGGGCTTTCGGTTCAGTCTTTCAAAAAGGGTCCTGATTATATCGACCCGTCATGGCTCACTCTCGCAACGGGGAGAAGTTCCCGTAACTTGGACTCCTTCTTGATCCCTAAAGATAAACTGGTGCTGTCTTTTCAGCAGGCCATGCAAGGGGCTGACATCGGTTTAGTGGAAGGGGCCATGGGACTCTATGACGGGTTGGACCGGGAAGACAATGGGACAACGGCTGATCTTGCGAAACTCTTGAACAGTCCTATCATTTTGGTAGTCAATGCGGCTCGTATGACCAGCAGCATCGCAGCCATGGTCGCAGGATATCAGCGCTTCCAGCCCGATGTCCCCATTGCCGGCGTGATCCTGAACCAGGTTTCTGGCAAGCGGCATGAAGAGAAGTTGCGAGGTGCAGTGGAGCAATACTGCTCGATTCCTGTTGTTGGTAGCATTCCCCGGGACCCAGACCTCCATATCGGTGAACGTCATCTTGGTCTCACCCCTACAGCGGAATCGACGGAGGCAGAGTCATTCGTGCATCGTATTGGGAGCATGATGGAATCCTGCCTTGATCTGGAAAATATTTTGAAAATTGCAAATAATAGAAGGGATTCGCTCTCACCCCCTGGGAAGGAGCCCGAACGGGACTGGCAACCTTCAGGAGAGGAATTAGTATCTCCTAATGGGTTGAGCGATCGAAGGTGCAAAGGGGCTTGGAAGAAAAAGGCGTCCGTTAAGATTGGGGTGTTACGGGACCGCGCTTTTCATTTCTACTATCCCGAAAACCTTGAGGCGCTAGAGAATGCTGGGGCTGAGCTGATCTTCATCGATTCCTTTCGAGATCGACTGCCCGCCGATATAGGTGGGCTTTACATCGGAGGGGGGTTCCCGGAGTTATTCCTCGAGGCATTAGAGGGAAACCGAGTGTTACGGCAGGAAATTGCGAATGCCATTGAAGAGTATCTTCCGGTGTATGCAGAGTGCGCAGGTCTCATGTATTTAGGGAGGGGAATTCGGTCGAATGGGAAGTACGGTGAAATGGTCGGATCCATTCCGGCGGACGTTGAAATGGAGAGAAGACCTCAGGGCCACGGTTATGTAGAAGTTGAGGTGGTTCGGGAAAACCCACTTTTCCCTGTTGGCCTTAGACTTCGAGGTCATGAATTTCACCATTCGCGATTAGTGCATTTGGGTGATCTACAAGGAATTTATAAAATATACCGGGGTAAAGGACTGGACGGCAAGACAGACGGCCTCGTCTACAAGAATGTTTTTGCCGCTTATACCCACCTTCATGCCCTGGGAGTGCCTCAATGGGCAGAGGGGTTCATATCGCTGGCTTTAAGACAGCAGAAATCCCAGACCTTGCAGTCAACATCTGAAGCATAAAGGAGGTGCGTCATGGCCGATGAAAGAACAACTGTCAAGTGCCCAGTGTGTAGTACTGAAATTGAGGTAGGATCTCAAGTGGCCAAACTTTACGGGGCGGTCAGAGCGGCCCCGAGGGCTACGACCACCCATGAGGGTAAAGAGTATCATTTCTGTTGCAAGGCATGTAAGAAGAAATTTGACGAGTCCCCAGAGAAATTTATCAAAAAATAGGAGGCCCTGTATGCCGAAAGCTAACCTTGGCGGAATGGAAATTGAAATCGATGAGGATGGTTTTATCCAAGAACCCCAGAAGTGGAATAAAGAGGTGGCTGAAGATATAGCTAAGACCGAGAATGCCTATCCCATGACCGAGGAACACTGGAAGTTGGTCAATTATCTGAGGGACTACTATCTCAAATTTGAGATTGCTCCGCCCATCCGGATGGTGGTGAAACAGACCGGACTCGATCTGAAGAAGATCTATGTGTTGTTCCCAGGCGGACCCGCGAAGGGAGCTTGTAAGGTGGCAGGACTACCCAAACCTACCGGGTGTGTGTAAGAAACGCTGTTCTTCTTCTCTCTGATTCAGAGATTAAACCCAGGTTACTGCGTGGACATGGGTGAGTGCTTCAGTCCATGTAAAGAAAAAAGTGTTGTGTTTTAGGGAGAAGCAGAAGGAGAAAGTAAATGCGATTTGTTTTGGCAGCCCTTACATATTTCGGCTACTTGTTCATCATTACCATGTACTCGGTGAAGGTGGTCAAATATCTCAGGCTTCCGATGCATCTCAGGTCAGAAGTTTATCCGGTCATTCCGGGCGACAAGTTGTCAAAAGAGAAGACATATTATGAAAACCTGGAATGGTGGACAAAACTGCGGCAACAAAACAAACTCCGTCGTCTCTGGTTTCTCTTCAGCGATTACCTCCTCCTGGCAGAATATTTCCGCCGTGACCGAGGGTACTGGCTTGTAGTTTACCCTTGGCACATTGGTTTCATCTTCATCATCACCTTTCACATCCTATCTTTTTTTGGGGCTCTGTTTGAATGGTTTGGGGTCTCCGTAGCGCCCAACTCATCCTCTTTATTTGGGATCGGACTGTATTACGTGAGCCTTGCAACGGGAGTGATCAGTTTCGTATCAGGGCTTTTTGGAAGTATCGGTGTGCTCATCAATCGGCTTGTCAGATCCGACCTGAGGGACTATGCGTCTCCGCAGACCTATTTCAACTATCTTTTTCTGTTAATGGTTTTTTTGAGCGGGTTGTTGGTTTGGATATTTGCTGACCCCACCTTTTCGGAATATCGAGAATTTTGGAAAGGGCTAATTGCTTTCAACCCGATCAATGTTGGAACTTTAGCAACTGTCCATATTCTGCTTTTCGCTTTTCTTCTCATCTATCTTCCGTTTACACGATCGCTACATTACATCACGAGACTTTTCGGGTTCTTGCTGATCCGCTGGGACGATGAACCAAGTTTGCCCGGTAGCCTACTCGAACGGAAAGTGGAAGAAGCACTCAAACAGAAACTGAATTGGCAGGGACCACACATTCAGTCTGGTTCTACCTGGAGAGATGCTGCTTTAGAAGAGGCCCCACGGGGACGAAACGGGGTTTAAGTGATGAGTAAGCGTATCAAAGTTAGTGACATGGGTCGTGAGGGTGATCCCCTAGTTGAGATTCGGAGCCAGGACCTCATGCCGATTCCGGGAATCTCTGCCAATGCCCTTCAGGAACCTTTGTCAAAGGGTCTAACCGAAAACCAGAAACGGGAACTCGAATGCTCTCTCGATGGATTTGTCGCGATCGGGATCCCGCGACCGAAGAGTCAGCAGGAAGAAGAGGCTTTGGTCAAGAAATTTCTCGAAGGTCTGAAAAAGCTCTTTGAAAAGGAGAACAACTGGACTTTCCTGCAGCCACTGGTTCACTCTATGGAGTACTGCGTGAAGTGTCAGCTCTGCAGTGAGTCCTGCCCGGCCTATGTGGCAAGTGGGAGAAAGGAGATTTACCGCCCGACGTTCAGACCGGAATTACTGAGACGACTCATCAATAAGTACATCAAGGGGCAAGGGACTTTTCTCCGAAAAGTGACACGGAGCGATATTGAGCTCAACTTTACGCTGATTGCAAGACTTGCGGAGTTGGCGTATCGCTGCACGCTGTGCCGGCGGTGCACTCAGGTCTGCCCTTTGGGTGTGGACAATGCGTTGGTCAGCAGGGAGATCCGAAAACTCTTCAGCCAAGAACTGGGCATTGCACCCCGTGAAATTCACGAACAGGGGACCGTTCAGCAATTAAAAGTAGGATCCACGACGGGGATGACTCCTCCTGCCCTTCACGATATCGTCGCGTTTGTCGAGGAAGAGATCAAGGAGAAGACGGGCAGAGACATCAAGATTCCTATAGATAAGAAAAATGCCGATGTTCTGCTGCTTCACAACGCAGGGGAGTTTATGTCATGGCCGGAGAACATCGAAGCCTTTGCCATTCTTTTTGATGCGGCCAACATCAGCTGGACCCTGTCCAGCGAAGTTGCAGGTTATGACGCAGTCAACTATGGCGTATGGTACGATGATGTCCAGATGGCTCGAGTTGCAGTCAAACATGCCGAAGCGGCCAAAAACCTTCACGTGAAGAAGATCAACGTCGGAGAATGCGGGCATGCCCATAAGGCCTTCATTGTGGTGGCAGACCGCGTGCTCACAGGTGACCTCAACATACCCAGAGAAAGTGTGTTTCCTCTTCTGGAAGACTTGGTCATGAGCGGTAAGATTCGTCTGGACCCCGGTCGGAACAATTTTCCAGTGACCCTTCATGACCCATGTAACATTGTTCGGCTCATGGGAATTGCAGAACCCCAACGTCGGATTCTAAGAAAGATTTGCCCTCAGTTTATGGAAATGGAACCTCACGGCGTTGACAATTACTGCTGTGGAGGAGGAAGTGGATTTGCGATCATGAACTCCCGAAATTTCAAGGACTGGAAAGTCCACGTCTCGGGGAGAATGAAATTGAAGCAGATCCTCGAGGCCTTCAAGGACGTTTTGGATCCGACGATCAAGAAATATGTGTGTGCACCGTGCTCGAATTGCAAAGGGCAAATTAGAGACCTTATTGACGTCTATCATCTCGGCCAGGACCACAACATTCGATACGGGGGATTGGTGGAGCTGGTAGTGAATGCCATGGCCGATATTGAGAAACCCTTCATCGAATGGGAGTCGTTTTGATGGAAGTAAGACCGGGGTCTACAAGGGGCAAGGTTTTGTTGTTGGGCTCCGAAAGCATTGGCCGTGGAGACGATGACTTGGGGTACGAGATCCTGTTGACGATGCTGAAGTCCCTTGCAGGGCGCGACGATCGTCCCGTAGCGATCATTTTCTGGAATACGGCGGTGAGGCTGCTGGCGAGCGATTCTCCGGCAGTTGCTCATCTCAAGACCCTGGAGTCGAAAGGGGTTAAGCTTTTGGGAGGACAGCTCTGTGTGAATGAGCTTGAACTCGCTGGGAAATTGGCGGCCGGAAAGTCGGCGACGATGGACGAAATCCTTGATCTTCTGCTTCATCATGATGTCGTCAATCTTTAGAGCTGTTGTGCGTTGGGGTGGGTAGCCCATTGACGATTAGCGATCTGCTTTCAAAGAACAGGAGTGCGATTCTAAAAAGATGGTTCGATCTCATTATAGAGACCTATCCGTCTGATGCCGCAACGCTGATGAAAAAGGATAGGGACGCCTTCACGAACCCGGTGGGTTCGACGATTTTGCGTGAGATAGAGTTTCTCTTTTCAGGCCTCTGCGAAGGGTGTGATCCCCAAAAGATGTCAGGCCCGCTCGATTCCATTCTCAAGATTCGATCGGTTCAGGATTTTTCTCCCTCGAAAGCGGTTGGATTTGTATTTCTGTTAAAGAAGGCGATCGGCGAGGTCTTGAAGGGAGACATTGAGAAAGAAGGGGCCATGGAGGAGTGGCAGACGTTTCAATCGACGATTGACGGCATGGCCCTGCAAGCCTTTGACATCTACGTTGACTGCCGTGAAAAGATTTACGAGATCAGGGCCAAACAGACACGGGCCGAGAAAGAGATGGCCTTCAAGATGATGGAACGAATGGCCCACCCCAGAGGCAAAGGGGAAACAGAGGAAAGCTAAGAAAGGGGACATTCGTTAGTTATTTTGAACTTTGGCGTTGGACCGTGATGCTTTTGAAGGGGTTTTAAAGATATGGGCATCGGGTATTCTATTTTTGGAGTGATTGGACTGATCGTCTTGATCACCGTCGGCATATCGGGACTCGGCTGGTATGCTGTTTTTGCCGTGGCGATTCCTTACGCAGCGGTCCTCTTTTTTATGGTCGGGTTCGTCCACCGTGTCGTGAGATGGGCCAGTGCCCCTGTTCCGTTTTCTATCACGACCGTGTGCGGTCAACAGAAATCGCTCCCGTGGATCAAGGCGAGCAGCATTGACAGTCCTCATACGACTGCGGGTGTGATTGGGAGACTGGCTCTAGAAATTCTGTTGTTCCGGTCTCTTTTGAAAAATGAGAAGGTGGAACTCCAGGGACCTCAAAAACTTTTTTTCAGGGCGAGCATGCTTCTCTGGATAGGGGCCATGGCCTTCCATTGGTCTTTGCTCGTGATCGTGCTCAGGCACCTCAGATTTTTCCTGGAGCCTGTTCCCTCTGCGATCGTGACTCTTCAGAGAGTTGATTCAATGTTCCAGGGACTCCTACCCTTGCTGTATATTACGGACGTCCTTATCGTCCTTGCCCTGGCTTACCTCTTTACCAGGCGTGTCATTTATCCGCAGATTCGATACATTTCTCTCGCCTCGGACTACTTTGTGCTTCTCGTTATCGCAGGGATTGCAGTCACTGGCATTCTAATGCGACTGGTCTACAACGTTGATCTATTTCAGGTGAAGTCATGGGTCATGTCCATGCTCAGATTCCATCCGACGCTTCCCCAGGGCGTGAATATCCTATTTTTCATCCATCTGTTTTTTGTCAGCCTCCTGTTGGCATACTTCCCCCTCAGCAAACTGATGCACATGCCGGGAATCTTTCTCAGTCCGACCCGGAACC
>Ga0315282_10004116_pt1 | contig 25519 bp, 24 predicted proteins | sample YL17G07_20_MG_FD_203693 | JGI IMG/M metagenome (GOLD analysis project Ga0315282, IMG submission 203693) | Sediment microbial communities from Yellowstone Lake, YNP, Wyoming, USA - YL17G07_20 | ecosystem: Environmental > Aquatic > Freshwater > Lake > Sediment | place: USA: Wyoming | collected... | reverse complement strand
GTTAACGAAAGTCTCGATGCGCTTTTTCCACTCAGTTGGTTTAGAGCGTACTTCAGGCAACAGAATACACCCCCAAATTGAGTTGTCATTCACTGAATTTAAGCCTTTGATGGTGAGCGCGCGCGGAGCAGCTTCAGACAATTATTCGCTTTCGCAACAAAAGCGTCATTCTGGCGGAAACGCCTGAACCTTTCACGATCCGGGGCCACGGACCCAGCAAAATAAGCATTGACGAATTAAACTTTATCCGCAAGGACCGAGATTTGTGGCTTAGCGCCCTGTTGCCTATGACGCTCACCCGGACGGTTTACATTAACGTTTCAAGCACGCCTTGGAACAAAGATAGCGTCTATTGGGATATGTGCTTTAATAAGAGCTTCAAGATTTTCAGCGGCAACGTGCACGAGCATGACCCGCCAAGATACCTTCGCATATGGGAAAACGTTCTGAAACCCAACGGACCATTAGAGCCGAGCCAAGTTGAAATCATGCGGCAACAGTATGCGGGTGATCCTTGGCGTTGGAAGCGCGAAATGGAATGCGCCTTTGTTGATGATGAGAGCGCCTTTCTCCCAAGTAGTCTTATAATCAAATGTCAAAACGAACAGCTGCAGTTCGCAGCATTTGAGGACACAATGTCCGGAGACTTTTATATAGGCTGGGACCTAGGCCGTGAACGGGACCACAACGCCCTAGCTGTCATACAAAAATGCGAGGATTACATGCAGCTGATCCATTGTAAACAGTTTCCGTTGGGTACGCCCTACGTGACAGTTATGGCTTACATTAAAAGCCTCTGCGACCGATGGAAACATGCACGAGCCGTATATTATGATCATACTGGCACGAAGGGCATGGATGAGGAAATTAACAAGGCTGGCTTTCCCGGAATAACGGGAATCGACTTCACAAAACCCACGAAACATGGCATGGCAATGACGCTAAAACAGTTGATGATGACTCCACGAGAAAGCGACAAAAACTTACTTCCAGCAGATGCGAGAAGAAAGTTTGAACTTCCCTTTGACCAGGATGTGCAGGCTGAATTAAACATTGAGCAATGGGAGCAGTCTCCAGGAAGCGAAGTCTACAGCTTCTCTCATCCCGAGGGCTCACACGACGACCGGTTCTGGGCAATATGTATGGCCGTGTACGCAGGCATGCAGGCGCCTCCGCCTGGAAGGGGCGCGGTTATGCTTCCACATTAAAGTGAGTTTTATGTTCGACTGGTTAAAGCGGCTATTCAAGCGCCGTAAAAACACTTCTGTACTCAGTACACCGAGTACACAGCCTATTAAGCCCACTGCCCAAGCTCAGCCAATCCGACACATGCGACATCCAGAAAGAACGCTAAAGCAAGAGTTAATCGCTCAACGCAACCTGCAACGTCGAACCAAATTTAGTAATGCTGAGCACTTCAAACGGCGCCAGCCAACAACCGCAAGGAAACTGTGGAGACCCGACGCTAAACTAGACGAAGACTAAGAAAAGGGTTAGAAAAAAGTGATTGAGAATGAGTTTTGTCGCTGAGAGAGTTAAAAAGGGCCTTAAGGCAATTCGGCAGTTTACGGATAGGTTTGTTGCTCAAAGACAAGTTCCACCAGAAATCAGCATGTGCCAAATTTGGGAAGAGGTTCCTTTAGCGCGCGCTAGAATGATCCGTGCTGGCCGAAAAAGAATCAAAACGGCGACATCGTTGTTGAACTGGATCGCCTCAGCACATACTTCTGTTTATGCCAGTACAATGCTCCTGCTCACCGCATGCTCTTCTCTAGAGTTCGTTCGAGTATCTCCTGTGCCTCTTTCTGTAAGGCCAAAGTCTCCCTCAATCCCAGAATCTTGTCAACTTCCTCTTGTTTCTTGAAGAATCCATTATGATCAATCTCGGTTTCCTTGAATGCCTTTCTCCATCCTTTGTAGGCCACTTCGAAGAGAGAATCAATTATCTGATTAATCTGACTCGTGAACGTCTTCCACTCCTTGCTTTCATCTTCGTTATTCTCAAAGAAGGTGACCCAATCTTTCTGCGAATCTGAAATACGCGCAAAACACTCGAAGAGGACTTTGAGGACGAAATATCTTGCAGGATTCTTGAAAACCCATTCTTTTTCAAAGCCGTGAAATTTTGCACACGAGTATGAATTGCTAATAACCCACTTTAGCAATAGCGGCGCAAGGCAATTGTAAGTAGACAAATCGGAAGTGAAAATATCCTCATAGGCTTCTCCGAAGAAATAGTCATCACCTTTGGACGCAGCAATTGAAGGATGTATTCTAACAGCCGCCAATGCTTTAGCGAGATCACTATTGCTGATTCCTCCGAAATTGCACTGATCGCGGATGTTTCTGTCTTCCTTGGCACGCGTGTGGAAATCTTGTCCTCTCTTGATCTCGTAGAACCACCCTCGCTTGAAGAACTCGTGATGAAGCCGGACTTGGACAGGATCATTCGATTTTAGGTCGCGCTTTAGCACTGGATTCGAACTGTTCTGATAGAGAATCATGCTATCCATGAAAGCTTGGTCCTCACTAGCCACAACTCTGACTAAGACTTCACTGCTCGAGTCTTCCTTAAACCTCCTAATTGTGGTAACTGTCTGGCAACCATTGATTATCTCAGGATCCAGTAGGTGAATGTACTTTTGCTCCATATTGAGGGAAGCATCGTTGCACAGGATTGTTATTCCGTTGTTATAAAACCAGAAATTCTCCTGTTCAATTGGATCGCTCAGTGTTTCCATCATTCGCTTATTTGTCTCGTTTCCGCTTCCAAGAAAATCTCGGACGTTCTTGCGAAAAAGAAGATGTTCGGGATAATTGACAGCCATATCTCTTAAGGAGTGCGCACCGACAGTTAATACCCAAGACTTGCAACTACCGGGTCTAACTATAACACCATCAGCGGACTTGAAAGGCAAATTATACGGCCTATTAGCTGGCAGAAAATCTCGACTCTTGTCTGCCATGATTGCCAAGACGTTATCGTAGCAGAAAACCCTGAATTGATCCTGCGTAAACTGCAGCGTGTCTCGCAAGAGCGGTTCTGTGGCTGGGTTCGCTTTGTGTGTTGTAATGAAGACAAGTTCAAGAGTAAAATTGTTTGACAACGCTTGAAAAGCCTCTTCGAGTAGATGTTGAGTAGCCGGATTTGCCTTGTAGGTAGCTGCTGTAAGCGCCTTTCTCGACTTGAAGTATTCTCTAACAAGTGCAAGCAGCTTTACTTCGTTTTCTTTCAACTGTGTCTTATTTCCTGCTCGCTCAAACTTTGACTGAAACACAGAAACTGTCCTTTCAACCTGGTCGATGAGAACCGCATCCACTCCCTTGTCATGCGTCCCGTCGCATAAAGCACGCTTTATACTGATCTCGTCCTTTCCGTAGAGCGTTGCAATGAACCAATAGATAAACGCGTGATAGTCGTGTTTGACATGTTTCCTGTCTTGAATGAAATCAATCTCGGCAAGTATATCTTCGTATTTCGGTTTTGGAGTCAAAATCGGTTTTGGCATGGCTTATCTTTAGCGGGTCAGATGATTTAAATTTTAACTGCGTTCGCATCACATAGAGAATATTGAGCGCGCGCTTTGGAGACCTGATCATGCCACATAAGAGAAGTGAGGAAAAACTCCGCATGAGACGGATTCGCCAAATCATTTTTTCAAAAAGCGTATATGACAAAAATCGCGCTGAGACCGTTTCCAGAGTGTCTCGATTAGATGTTCTCGGTTTATTGAAGGAACCCTTTCATGATTCTATTTAGTTAGTTGTGCTATAAGTTTTTTTTGTATCTTTCACGTCTTGTTCTTCCACGTAAAAACAAACATAATCTACTTTTCTGAGTATAGACTCAACCTCGTTTGGTGTTTTCTCGTTAAGATGAAATGGGTTTGGTCTAATTAATTCGACTTTGTATTTTGCACTGAGATTCTTGAATATTTGTTTCCATTCCTTCGGCGTGAAGTATCCACCTCTTCCCCTAATTTTGTCGTTATCCTCTTCATTAGGGTCGAACCACTCATAGACTATTACTCTTGTTCCCAACTTGAGCAATTTCTCGAAAATCACTTGTTCCTCAAATCCGTATATGCAACATTTTTCGTCTTCTCGGCATTCGTGTTTCTCATCACGTTCTTTCTTGACACATTTTGCGGTTCTTAAATGATGTAAGGTCTTGCTCACTAGAACAAAGTCGAATCTTTTTTTCGGAATCTTTTCCTTCTTTATGATTCTATCAAGTGTTTCATTATTGAACAAGCTACAATTATAGAGTCTAATCGTTGTGTCTGTGAACAGTTTGGATTCCTGTTCAAGGTCTGATGCGTAAGAATATGTAAGTTCTTCGTCTATCCCTATTATTTTGTTTGGCTTGAATTTGAGGGCAATGTAAAGAGGTTTAATGCAATCCGTTCCAACATCCAGAACTGTTTTTCCACGTATTCTGAATTTTCCATCTGTTTTGAAAGCATCTTGAATTTCGAATAATTCCCTTAACGAATTAGTCCATGTTTTTAAATCTTCTTTACGCCTCTCTAGGTCTTCCTCACGTTCTAGCAATTTCTGTGACAATTTCTCAATTAGACCGTTATCCTCACAAACCACATTCGCACCTTCATGCTCTCATATATTAGAATAAGAGTTTAACCTTAATAGCGCGCGCTCCTCCAATGCCTTTCCACATCAGCATGTCAATGGTCTGATGAATTCTGATTACTCAACCTTTAAAGGATGGGTAACTCACTATTTTATATGAAAAAGTATGGAAACAATGAATCTCTCCAAGATCCCGGGGACCTCTTAGCGCGGCTGCCGGAGTAGACCAACAATTTCTTTCTACTGAATGGTGCTTTGATTTTTCAGCCGGGCATTTTCAGCCTTTCTATTATTTTCTTTCTTTCTTCTGGATCATCAATCTCAGCAAGCAATCGTCTAAGCGCATTCGCAAGGTCGTTTGCTTTCTTTATGCGATTACGCCGTCTTTCATATTCTAGGCTGTTAAGATTGCGCTGGATAGTTTTGGGATCGGGGACCGTGAAGGTTATTTTCTCCGGGTCTTGGAGGATCTTTTCAATTTCTGTGAATAAGATTTCTGCAGTTTTTCCGATTCCAGTCAATATGCACCAGCCGCGAGTCCGCGTCATTGCGGTGAAAGCTTGGTTTCTTTCTTGAACGATCAGCCTAGGATTGAACCCGACTTGTTCAAAACCCACTATGTAAACAACTGAAGCTTCATTGCCTTTGGCTGGAAAGATGTTTGTCAAGGTGACGCTGCCTTTTTGTTGGAATACATCACGCGGAGTTTCGTATCCTGGTCTTATCGCTTCTATATTTCTTTCAGTTAACATTTGTTTTAGCTGCCAAAGTTCGGTTTTGCTATTGTTGTAATCTAGTGTTATGACCAGTATTTCTTCTGGTGACAATTCGTCCTGTTGTATATTTACCAATATTTGCTCAGCTACCCAAGCAAGTTCGCTACTCCTGTCGGAGAAAACCTTACATTGAACTAGGTCTTTGTATCCGACGAGTTTTTCCAGGATGTGAGGAGAATTGGCCTGAGGTCTCCTAATTGTTAGTTGTTGACCTGGTTTAAATGACCCTGAAACCACTTCGTATCCGATGTCTTCCCATCCGCCAGTCGTGTAAATGAATTGAACCACACCTTCAGGTCTAAGTAGCCCCATGCCGAAAGCATGGGCTACGACCAACACCGGACGAGGTGTGCGATAACAGCGATATAGGATTACATCTTTCTCAACCTCGCCATTAGAGTATGTGCCTTCAAGATTTACCAAAAGCATGCCTTTCGGGTCGGTGCCGAAAATTTCGATTGCCGTTGGAATAGCAAGGGCTTCTAAACTCTGGACCTCATCGTAAGCCCATATTAGCCTTTTTGGTTTTCTTAAAACGTTGTAGCAAAGTCTGTAGAAACTGAAATGGAAGTCTTGCCCCTCATCAATCAGTATTGCGTCAAACAACTCGGGTATCTTGAAGCTGCTTTCTAACAGCTCTTCGCAGCATTTTCCCAATATCTCATTTGGTTTTTTGAATGAAAAGGCATTCATGGCTTCATAATAGGAACGCGGGCTCCGCCGCATCTTCTCTGCAACTAATCGATACAGACCTGGAGCGTCTTTTGCACCCCACGCATGAAGCACGTGAATCTTACTCCAATCAGGATCCTCGTCAGCCCAGTATCGGTAGAATCTAGTAATTAGAGTCCTAATCATGCCATAAAGACTCCGCGTATAGAAAGTGTAGACAATTTCCCAGTTAGGAAAACGTAGGTGCATCCAAGCGGCTTTCATGCACATGACTACCGTTTTGCCCGAGCCTGAGAGCCCTCTGATCCGTTGAGGACCTTCTGGTATCTGGATTGCAAGTTTGCTCTGCTCTCGATCAATGCTTAGCATCTGCTGCTCAACTTCTCTCAGCATTGCTGCTTTTGAGTTCGGATTGGATGCTTCTGGCCGCAATTGTCGACGCAGGACGGGGCCGCCTTGAAGTATTGAAAGCCCAAGCGCCCACTGCTCATCTGTAATAGGACCCTGTTTCTCTTCATTAGAGATTTCTTGTAGCTTGACTCTCAATGCGTCTGGCTCAAGATCATCAGAAAATATGATGTTGAATTGAGCGGATGGAGAACTTAAACCACTTTCGCGCCATTGAGACTCCGTTATGTTCGGAAGCCCTATGAAGATATGTCCCTGAATTAAGTCCTTTCTACCTTGGCGCAACCTACTGTCGGTCTTGAATTTGCCAAGGACGGCATACATCTGATCTTCAGCTTCGGATACAGGTTCCTCTTTAGTGAATTTCCAGTTTCTCAAATTCCACGTTTTCCCTTGTATGCTTTCAATGTTATCGATTTTGTATCCTTTGCAGTCGATAACATAAACCCCCCACTGCCTGTGAACAATGAGAATGTCGGGTTCCCTTCGTGACCGATCTGTTGAGAATATGGGGAACCTGTGATAGCAGATTCCGTCATCACTTAAGAGAGCCACTTTTAGATATTTCCAAATTTCTTCCTCTGCTATAGACGTGTCACCGGAGTCGGACCATACAAATTGCATTTATACCACATGCCATTCAATTGTTGGTTTTGTTCTTAACGCTTTGGCAAATCATGACACTTGTAGATATCAATTTATGCATTAATTCAGGGCAGTTCAATAGTATACCCTACTGCCTTGAGTTCCTTAATGATATACCAATACACTTCTTTCAATGACTGGTTAAACTGAACATGTACGACACCGAGCATGTCTGATGGCAACTCGATATCACCTTTGTACAGACAACAGACTCTGTCGCGTCCTAGTAGTCCCATGAAATAGCCGAACTCGAGGATTACGTTTTGACGAGCCCTGTGTTTCAGATCTGGTCTGCTGTTTGCCAATCCTCCAACATCGTCCGGCGTCAGAATAACAAAAGCATAGCCAACATCAGAATACTTCTCGAGCTTTTCTATAATGGTCTGGCTCCCACTAGCCTGTTCTGAGAGAATTATGGGCTTTAACTTCAACCCTTCAAGAATCCTAGCAAGCTCAGTAGCGGATCCAACGTCCCTGCCGTGAACTATAAAGACGTTTTCGCTCATTTTTGGAAGCTTTGGAACCTTCTCGGCTTCTTTAACTTTCAGCTTTGGCGGTTCTGAAACATATTGCCTAGTAACATTCATTCCCTTCTTCTGGGAGAAGATCTCTGAACTTGCACTTGTTTGAGGGGTCTCAAAACTGCTTGAGTGCTCCTCCGTCTGATAAATAAGAACTTCAACCACGTCAAAAGGGTTAATCCATCGGCCGCCAAAAAAGGCATTCTGTCCTTGTTGCAACTGTTTTGCGAAAGTTCTTACATCATCTTCGCATAGATCCATTTCATAAGAATAGGAGGTGGAGCCACTCTTCTTGTCTCGATGCAGAATCCGTATGTGCCAGAATGCCATAAACATCGGTGATAATATATGAAAACGCTGAGAAAAGGCTTTCCCATTCCAGTCGGCGTATTTTTGTGCCTATGACTTCTCGGTCTTTATGCTAGCTAGCTAGCTAGGGTTCAGCTGTAGCGGGCGGGGTGGGATTTGAACCCTTCAGTTCATATTCATAAGCGGTTTGGAAAGGAAATCTGTGTAGTGTACTATACAAATGAGCCTGCGAAGGAGTGCAGTCTCATAAAGGAAATGCAGACTACGAAAGGCTCAACAGAAGATTGGCGTAAGCTTGCAGGCTTCCACTATCGCATCCACAAAATAGTTGGTCCTCGCAAAATCTTCAGTCTCAAACGTGGAGAAGAACTGTGCGGAGTCATAGTTTACTGTTATCCGCCTCCAACATGTTTCGGAAGAAGAATTGTTCTGCCTAAAATGTCAATGAAAGAGCTGAACGAGAAGCTGAGCATTATCAGCCGTGTTGTTGTTCATCCAAAATACCGCACCATAGGATTGGGCGTGAAGCTTGTGCGGGAAACCTTGGCTAAGGCTGGAACGCCTTACGTGGAAATGCCCGCTGTCATGGCGAAATATAACCCGTTCGGAGAGAAGGCTGGAATGAGGAAAATAGCTGAGCAGCCATCGCCTAAAGAAGCCTTAGCCATTGCAGAAATTCTGCAGCGGCTTGGCTTTAACATTCAACTTTTGGGGAGCGAAAAATACGTTTTGAATAAGCTCCAAACCCTAAACGATGAAGATTTAGAAAAGTTGAGAGAAGCCTTCATTAAGCATTGTCACGCACGCTTTATGAAATACTTTTTCTGCCATGTTCCCTTCGGAAGGAAGGAAGTTTACGCTAAAGAAGTGATGAAAGCCAGCCTTGAAAGGCTTGCACGTTTAATCAAGGTGTGCGGTTTTCTGTTGCAGACGAAAGTTTACTTGTTTTGGGAAAAGGCATCCAAAAGGACTATAGGTGTTCAGGTGCAAACTAACTTGTGAGATATTGGCTTAGCATAAGGAAGGTTATCACAAAAAGAATAGAATTTTGTTCTATAATTTGATTCGGAAAATTTAATATGCAACTCATAAGCAAAATACAAGTTTACTCAAAAATAAAGGAGAAAGGAAAATGAAGAAAATATTATCAATAGCAGTGACCATCATAATCGTTTTCTCGACGTTTTCGATACTTGTACCACACACGCTTGGCGCAGTCTACGATTATGAAATAATCTCGGTCACGAAAACAGGACCAAACGAGGTCACAGTCAAATTACAGGTTCAATATTGTCCCGCTTGCAACCCAAACGATGCCAGCAACCCAGGCTGTCCAGAATTCACACATGGCTATCCACCACCATATCATCCATATCAATATTGGTGTGGCGGTCTGGCTGACGGAAGATATGTCGCAGTTCGCATAAAGGATAGCTCCGGCGCTGTCCTCGGGACTGAAAAGCTGGTGTGTAATCCAACAAACTGGCCTCTAAACGTCATCCTTACCAGAGACATCGCCGTCAAGAACATTCCAGAGGAAGCATTAGCGCCAGGAAGCACAATTATTGCGGAAGCAGATGTCTACTGTAGCTGGTGCGGACACTGGTATCCAACTCCAATGCGTCGCATAATAGCGCCACTAACAGTTTGCATTGATCCAGGCCATTGTTCCAAACCCGATCATTCAAGACCACTGAATGAAGTATTTTTTAACCGCGATATAGCTTTAAGGCTGAAAGATTTACTTCAAATTGAACCTTGGTTTACTGTTATTATGACAAGAGAAACAGATGATTGCCCGGGTCGAGATTTAAACGGTGACGGTAGTATAAGTGAAAACGAATGTATAATGACGAGGGCTATCATAGCAAACGAAAACAATTGCGATATATTTGTCTCCATACACTGCAATGCTGCTGATGATACTTTAGCGCGTGGCACTGAAACCTTCATTTATGATTATTTGGGAGTGTATAGAAAAGAAGATAAAGACAAAGGTTTTGGTACTAATCAAATTTTGAACGGGAATACGCCAAGCGAGGAGGAAAACCGTCGTGATCGGTCTTTTGAACTGGCTTATTGGGGTCAACGTTCAGTGACCACCACTGCAGGTACAATTGATCGTGGGATAAAGTCCGATACTGTATCAGGCCCTGGACGAATCTATGTTTTACGTGCTACTAAGATGCCTGCCGCTTTGATTGAGGTTGCTTTCAAGACTAATCCAGATGACTTTGCCCTCTTGAATAATCCATCTTTTAGGCATAACGTGGCCCAAGGAATGAGAGACGGGATTTATAATTACTTTTTCAAGAGAGGGCTCACATTTAACCTCTGTAGCGCGGCAGATATGATTATTACAGACCCCGATGGTCTTACCATTAGCAAACAATTCAATGAAATTCCTGGCGCCAGCTATACTGAAATCGATATTGATGGTGATGGAGACCTCGATGATCAGGTCCGAATTCCTGATAGAAAATTAGGAGACTACCTTATTACAGTGGTACCAGAGCCTGGCGCGCTTCCCACAGATACATACACTTTGGAGGTTTCTTTATTTGGTGAAGTCATAACGATTGCTGAGAATGTCCAAATAAGCGATATTCCAGTCCAACCCTATGTGATTATTTCAACAGTAACAGGAATTATTCCGCCAACAATTCAAGCAACAATAGATTTCGACCCAGATACTTTAAATCTAAAGAGCAAAGGGACAGTTGTAACAGTTTACATCGAGCTTCCAGCGGGCTATGATGTAAGCCAAATCGACGTTTCAAGCATCAAATTGAACGACACGGTTTCAGCCTTGACAAAGCCAACCGAAATCGGCGATTATGACGGTGATGGAATGCCTGACCTGATGGTTAAGTTCGATAGAGCCTCTGTCATGGCGCTGTTCGCTGGAAAGAGCGTTCCTGGAAGCTATGTGATAAAAGTGACAGGAACAGTGGGAGGCACGTGCTTCAAGGGAACAGACACAATAACTGTAATATTGCCACCCTAAGCAGGCGTTCTTTAAACACCCTTTTTTCTAACGAGCTACACCACAAAATTATATCAATAACTGGGATTAATTAAAATTTGAAGCCCGCTCATCAAACGCTGAAAAGCATGCCTCTGCTTTTTTGTATAACATCCTTCCGAACAATAACGACGCAGCTCAAGATTGAACTTTCGAGAAGACAATTCTTGGGCAATGGAGTAGGAACGTCAGTCACAACAAGAATAGAGAAAAGAGGAGAAAGTATTCTTCAACACATGGAATGGTAGCCCGGGATAGCTTCAAACTCTCGGTTCAAACCTTTCCTGCATACTATCAATTTGCGAGTAAGAAATAGCTTAATTGCAATTGAAACAGCTACGTTTTACTAATATTTTAGCTACTCACCCGAGAGCTCGAGAATTCCAGTCGTCATGATATAACATGTGTCAAGATTTATTGCGATGAAATGAAGGGAAGAACAAGAAAAGGAAATAAGAACCCTCTTAAAAGACTACGACATATCGCCGGCATTGTTGTCAATGCTTGTTTTCTTCCAAGATGAATTAACAAAACTTTATGATAATAGCTAACCAAGGACAGACAACTTGATTAAGGGGAAATAGCTTGAAAAACCTAGCATAAGTTATCTTCTGCAAATTTTTACATTACTCTAGGCATAAATCCGTTGGACACATGCTCCTCATGATAAGCTACGAGGATGGCGATACTTGCCGTAGTAGTTCATTCTGACATCTGTCTGCCAAGCAAGCATTATCTCTTTCAGCTCCTCCATCTCTTCCTTGCTGGGCTTCGCGGTAGGCATGTCATGTATGTAGACGTCGGTCACTCCAGGGTCAAAAACTCCACCTTCGATGCCTTTTTCTCTGAAGATAAGGAGAGGTAAACCACTTGCGTAAAGGATTCCAGCTTCTAAGTTATTCCAAGGAGTAGGAAAACACATCAGCTCGTCAATTTCTCTTTCAGATTGACTGCCTTTCTTCCACGTACCTGATCGAGCCTCGAACTGACCAAAGCCTAATATCACACCACCAGCGCAGTGACAGGCTACAACTAAAACCTCATAGAGAGGGTGCTTCACTGGGTAATCAGTACGCCCCAGCGTCCTCGGCTCAAGGTTCAATTGTTCGAGTTGAGACCAGATGATCTCTAACGATATTTTTTGCTCATCATTTAATTGACTAGGACACGATACAAAGACTGGAATCTTCAATCTGATTCTCCTCTTCGATGCCTATTGGCTGGATACCTAGCGTTCTTGTGAGTGTATAGCTATATAAGTTTCAGCCTAAGGTTTTAGATCATAAATGCTGTCTGTTTCAGTGCCAAGAAACATATCAAAGGCTTCGTGATTTCCATTCCACACAACTATATACTTTTGCACAATAGTTTATATCGGCAATTGTTTCACATAATAGCATACTGGCACTTTTTGTCAGGAGTAGAGATCGAATGAATTCAAAAGAATTCGAAGAATACTTGAACAATAGGTACTACAAGGAGATAGAATGGTATGACAAAAAGGCGGCCCGCAACAATTACGCGTACAAAATTCTGGAGTTTACTTTGATCGTTCTATCTGCAATAATGCCAGTATTGATTGTTATTGGAGGAGGACTTTTGGAATGGGCGCTTCTAATATCTGTTTTGATAGCCATTGAAACCTCGGTTCTGAAAGTATTCAAGTTCTACGAGAACTGGATTAACTATAGGACAACCTGTGAGACATTGAGAAAGGAATTGCACTATTACAGGGCAAAGATTGATGACTATCGAGATGCAGAAGATCCTGAAGCAATGTTTGTCAATAGAGTCGAAGCATTGATTTCCCGAGAACATAGTCTATGGCTTATGTCTCAAAAGCGGAAGGAAACTGCAGTAGGTAAAGTCTAAGATAGAGCTTGCGGAAGACTCTGGTCTTGTTTGAAGTATGTCTTGGATGACTTCGAAAGTTCGCGCCGCTTGGGGCTAATCATCGACGAATGCATTCGGTCGGTCTTGCTGAACGTTGAGCCGGTGGTTCCAATTCAGGGCGACCCGCTATAAGACAGGCCTTCTCAATTTCATCTTCGAATACGTCTGGATTCCAATCTATGACTTTGCATCCCTCTTCGGCAAGCGCAGGTGGAATGTCCACGTCTCCTACATCTTTCAGACGTATGCCAAGTACTCCATTGCCGCGCTCCAAGCTCTTACGGATTTCATAATTAACCCATTCGCTTTCTGCTGTTTTCTTGCCGATGAGAACAACCGTTGTAGAAGTTCCATCGAGCTGCTCCATAATTTTTCTACTAATATATGCTTGATCCCTACTATCAATTCGCCTTATAAGGTATCTTCCGACGAAATCAAACTCGACGTACTTGTTCCATTTAAGTAAGATGAAACCTCTGACTTGCTGTAGATCGTCATGTTGAAAGGAAATAAAGATGCGGCGCCCCATAATAGCTCTCTCTACAAGTATTCCATCAACCAGTTATTTAAAATCTCTGTATCACATAAAATGCTGTGATGAGCAGACTAGCGAGAACCATTGCCCAAAGAATATAATAATTGCCTCATCTTATTCTTAACGAGATTAAATTGTCAAGCGTTAGGCAGAGTAGAAATTCCAAACCTATTGTCTCCCAAAACCTTCGTCCGCCTAATCCTCCATGGATTCCAATAGAATACCATGAGGATAATCGAGCAACTCTATCTTACTATTACAGTGACCCAAATTCCACCATACCGATCAGAGACGTTTCTCATAAAAACGATCCAAAGCCTGATCCCAACTTGGAGACTTCGACGTTTGGCCTGTTCAGCTTATGTGACAAACCAATGCGGAAAAGTATCGTGGAAAATGGCATCAGAATACAGTTTTTCTGTACAGCAAGACGCGGCAATATTCGGGTCTTAACAGGATATTACCTTATGGGTTCGTATTACGAAGCGAAAAGAGGAGATTACATGCTTGCCGCCAAAGAGCGAAGGTTCGTGGTGCCAGGTTTTCCGCTCAAGGAATTAGTGCCATATCTACACGGCTATAGAATTGATAAGTTTTTCAGAATTTGGAAGTATCTTCCAGAAGAAACTTCTAATCGCCTTTTATCATTACTCAATGATACACCCGACAAGACCACCGAATATATTTCGGAGATTAAGCGTCTCGAAAAGCTTGCATTGGAAAAATATGGCTGTGTATATCGAGGAATATCGAAAGGGTTCGATTGGGAGGACGCATCAAGATTGATCTATGTTTCTGGATAAACAAATAAGCAGTCAGACGAGTGCTGTAAAGGTCTGAAGTTAAAATTTTAAATAATCCAAACGATGCAAATAGGAATGGTGAATTGAATGATTGTCTCTGATACTTCTTTAGCAAAGCTGGTGTTTCCGAAAGAAAGTCATCAAGATGTCAAGAACTGGTTTGAGAAGGGGCAGTGGCGCTCAATAGATGGAAAGATATTGATTCATCCTTTCGATTCGAAAAACTTGGGACCTTTTAGTTACGACCTTTGCGTTGGCGAAGAGGTTTATTCAAATCAGAAGCAACAAGTAATTTGCGTAGACAAGAGAAACGGGGTTTCTATCGAACCAGGTATCTTTCTGGTTCTGACTCACGAATATATTGGTCTCCCACGGGATTTTGCGGGCTCAGTGATGCCAAGATTCTCTCTCGTTCGGGAAGGTATTATGCAAAGTATGACGAAAATAGATCCAACGTGGTATGGGAGAATAGTCGTAGCTATCGATAATCGCTCAAAAGACACCTTTCATTTACGGAGAGGTCAAGCATTCTGTACATTGATAGTTCATAGACTGGATAAACCATGTTCAAAGATACTCAACTCCAAAGATTCGCCAGCGCTTGGCAAGGAATCAATAACCTATTTTCTCAGTGCAAAAAGAAAGTGAAGAACTATGTCCCTATTCATCGAAGCAAACACGGTCTGCCAGAAGGTTAGATCAAGTTGATGGTGAACTCCGTCGAAGGGAAGAATCCTTCGGATACCTGGTTGACCGCGCTTATGTTCATCATGAAAAACGGTGAGAAACAAGGTGGTTTGAGTAGAGAGATACTCAATCTTGTTACTGTCATAAGGAACCCGATGGAAGTGTATACAGATATTGATGTTCTCTTTCGAAAGCATATAGGAAGCAAGTGGATCAGTAAGGGAGCGGAATGCGTATTTCCGACAATGCCAAATTCTGGAAGATCAACGAACACAAGTTGGACGAAGAGCTATTGGGGAAGACTTACAAGATACAGAGAAAAGATCGATCAAATTGATTTTGTCATTCGTAGGTTGAGAAACAAACCTCATTCCAAGCAGTTATCATGCGTAGTCTTTGATCCTGAAGTCGACATGCAACCTCACCGTCCTTTCAACCCAAGAATGCCTTGTATGATAGCTGTGGATATCAAAGTTCGAGATGGAAAGCTTAACCTTTTTACAATGTTCAGAAGTCACGACTTTGGGAGAAAGGCTTACGGAAACTACATCGGTCTTGGGAAACTACTAAGTATGCTTTCCCGAGAAACCGGCTACAAAATCGGAGAAATAGTATGCTATTCTATCTCTGCTCATATTCGCCCTAGAGAATCTGCCTTTATTAATGATCTGTTAAAAGAATACTGTGAATGCAAGAGGGCTTCGCCTAGGAAAGTGGGTCGGGAAACATTGATTGAGGCTTACAGTCCGGTCTAGCCAAGTTGATATTGCGATATTTGTAGTACATTATGACTCTACAACCCCCCATACATTGCGGATACAAGGCACAACTTCGGCATTTAAGTGGTGGCTTTGAACGAAAAGACCTGAGAGATCGAAAGACGCTAGACAATCTCCATATATTTGAGAGGTTAAGATTGTGATCTCTCAGATTTCCTGCGGACAACTCTGGCCAACCAGACGCAGCTGTACAAGGAAAAACTTCGCCAAATGCGTCTATATGAACACGGTTTTCTGCCGCAAGGCAAGAACTATGACCTAATAATCTGTCGAGCCTTGGATAGTCTTGTCTTGTACAAAAGCCTGCTTCTATATTGATGTCTAATTCCTTTTGGGTCTGGATCAGTTTTTCGATCAGCCATTCCTTATCTTTTGAATCAAGAGATAAGTTTGCGAAGTCGCTTACTGCTCTTCCAGTTGGCGATAGAGAAAGAATTCTAATTCTAGAACATCCGATGTCCTTAACCTTTTTTACGATTTGTGGAACTTCTTTGAGATTTAGCTTCATTGGAACGACAAATATTGTGACATTGGCTCGTTCATCCATCAATCTTCGTAAGCCCTCCTCTGTGGCCCTAAGAGAACCTTTAACAAGGGTTACCCCATCATGAGTCTCAGGTTTCGAACCAAGAAACGTAATGGTTATCTCGTCCACTAATCCGGCCAATAGCGAAGCATCCTTTGATGTAAGTAATGTCCCGTTCGTGTGAAGATGAACCTTCAAATTCGAAATACGCCTGCAACTTCTTAGCACAGTCATGAGTTTTCTTCTACGTACCAGGGGTTCACCTCCGGTGACGCCCACGTATTTCAGACCTAGTGTGGAAGCCTTATTCAAGACTGCCGCGATTTCGGTTGAACTCAAATCTCTTCCTATGCTATTCGATTGTGCAGAACAGTGAATACAGGCAAGATTGCATCTCTTTGTGATTTCAACATCGATATGCTCCAATTTCGGTTCGTACACGATTTCCTTGTCAGTACTAATCTTTTTCGAGCTCACTCAAATGCCTCGCAAGTTAAATTGCCTCTAGTTCCTTTCAGACAGGGATTCCCGCTGTTTGTAAACTAGTTCATGTCAATTCCAAGTTCAATTTGTATTATGCTTCCTCATAAACACTATGCAATGCTTCTTGACTCTTTTTTCAATCACTGTTTTTCCGGCTCTGCTTCATAATTTGATATGTAAAACAATTGCAACTCAATACAATGGAACTGTGTTTAAACAGCTGGGCAGGATAACACCAAAAGCCTATTTCAGCGAGATCGGCGATTCTAGAGCACTAAAATTGAAAATGCCTTAAAAAAAGTACTAAAAATCAGTACCCATGCCTCGATATACGCGTTCGCTAGTCCTCTGGGCAAGGTTCTGACCAGCCATAGACCAAAAAACAAAGACCAGCAGCATTCCAAAGAATCAGAATTGCCCATGCGATGGTCCTCCATAAAGCCTGATAACGCCATGACTCATAGAAAAGGTATGGTTTATTAACGAAGATATCGACTGACAAACCGATTCCAGTGATAATGAGGAAGAGTCCGATCAAAATTCTTCTGAGACACCTCTTCTTCTTTTCTTTCGCTGTCATTTTTTCTCCTACCCCGAAGTTTGGATGTTACTAGTTGAACTGATATGCAAGTTATATATTTTAATCATTGTAATAATTGTTTGTGGGGGTCTCATGATCAAGGTATTGAATCGCGATGAAATTGCCAAGCTAGGTGACAAGTTAATTGCACCTTTTGACAAGGAATGCTTAACCCCAGTGGGATATGATTTGAGAGTAGGTAGTAGGATGGTCAATTTTCGAACAGCCAATGAAGAAACTTTGAGCGCATCTTCCCCAATAGTAATTCCACCAGGCGAGAGGTTTGCGGTTGAAACCTTGGAAAAGATACAACTGAAAAATAACATGTTTGCATTTGTTTTTACGAAGGTAAGTGTTTTGTGGGACGGTTTGACCAGCTTGGGAACTAAGATTGACCCAGCGTTTTCGGACAATATGTGGCTTATTTTTGCAAATGACTCAAGCAGACCTTACACTTTGAAGTACGGAAAGAAGATATGTAATGTGATGTTTTTGGAGTACGATAACCCTGCAGAGAAAATAGATATGCGTGGTCGCCCTTCTTTGCTTGCGGTTCCAGCTTCTCTGCCGATTATTTCAGACTCTTCACAAGAAGAAGATATCAAAACGAATTTCGGATATGGAATTTCTTCCGTGGTCAGTTACTTCCGACCAAAAATAGAGAAGCACACGAGGAGATTGAAGAATTTGGAAAAATTCAAAAGACGCATAACGTATTTTGTGCTTACCATTTCTGCTTCCGTGATTGCTGGTCTCATTATTTGGCTATTGACTCGTTAAGAGGTTTTGATCAATGGTAGAAACTAAATCTTCAAGGTTAAAACAGTCGTCTGGTAAGAACCTCAGTTTTTGTGTCCTAAGCAATTCAGCCCTACGTTCATTGATAGAAAACAACGATCTTATCGAGCCCTCCGAACCAGAGATGATCTCCTGTAGTGGTGTTGACTTGCGGTTAGCAGATGAGTATTGCTTATTGAGACGTCTCAATAAGGTCTTTGACACACATAGAAGAAACTCTCCAAGATTTTACTATAGCAAAAGCAAGAACTCTGAACTCTTGATCAATCCGAACGACAGATTCTTGGTTTGCACTATTGAACGATTTAATATACCCAGAGACCTAATGGGATTCGTAGGTCTCAGAAGCAGCTATTCTAGACTTGGTCTTCAAATGCCTCTAGGTTTCATTGATCCAGGTTTTGTGGGTCAATTGACTATGGAAATTAGTGGAGGTGCCTTTCCTGTTCTTCTTCACTCAGGAGATAGAGTGTTTCATGTAGTCTTTGCAACATTGAAAGAGGCAACCGAAACTACCTACAATGGCAAGTATCAGAATCAGAAAGGCGTTACTCTGCCAATTTTTCCCGAGTAACACGGATACTATGGTGGTTCAATGGGAAACTGGATTATAAGATGGAATTTTAACAAGTCGAATTACTCACCAGGCGAAGAGGCTCTTGTAAGTTTCTGGATTGAGAATAGCGATGAAAGTCGATTCTATCTTTCAGATCTTGAATTACATTTTGACTTTGGCACTTATACTCTTAATCCTATTGGCGGTATGGTTTCCCCAAGAGAGAACAGGTTCCTAGGAAACATCCGGCTTTTATTGCCAAGCAGTGTTGTGGGAAGAAAGAACTTCGTAGTAAGGTACCATATGCATGAGTATATCAATGACCAATGGGTCGATCTAGGGTCCTATACGTCTGACAGACAATATTTCATAAGCATCTTTCCAACGCCGATGCACAGAGTGTTCCTCTCAAGAGGTTTATTGACAGAGGACAGAGCAGTAGGTGATCCGATAGCAGAAATGATAAGAGAATGGGGATTTGAGACAATCACCGTGGGCATAGAAGTAAAAGTGCCCGAAGAACAAGTGTCCACGAAAGCAAGAGAAGAAATAAAGAACTCCGAAGCAGTGATACCTATTGCAACTCCGAGGTCAATGGATGCTCTGACAGGATTGTGGAAAACTTTGGAATGGCTTCATGGCGAGGTTGGAATCGCCTTCGGCGTTGACAAACCTCTCCTAATATTGAAGGATAAAAGAGTCTCTTTGTGAGGTCTGTCATCGTATCTTTCAAAACTAGAAAAAGCACTTACCTTGGAATTTGATCCTTATAATTTGGATGAACTCAAGATAGGCCTTTCCGGCGTAATGCCCAGCTTCAGAGAATGGATTGAAACCAGAAGAAAACAGAAATTTCTCGACGCATTAGGAAAAGTCATTCTTGGAGGCTTGGCCGTAGTCGGTTTAATCGTAACAATAAATGGTATTGTAGGAGCGCTTGCTGGATCATCCAAAAAGTAGTCTAACGAATCAAATTGACCAAAGGCTTTTGGCGAGAAAAGAAAGGCTTGCCCTGCATAGAAGAGGAGGAAATGGTGCATGGCCATCTTTAAAAGACGACATATTGATAAGATCTTGGCTGGCGAGAAGACGAGGGAGCTTCAAGTTTAATTATGCTTGTGCCTCTAAGTAAATTTTATGATTCTAATTAGCTCTTTCGGTTCTGCTTTAGCTCTTATGAAGCTTTTCTTCTTGAGGTTTGTGAACATGTACCCATAAGGTATGTTCTCTGGAAATAAGAGTCTCTACTCTGTCAACAAATAGCCCTTCTGGGTCTTCTGCGTCACGGTAATCGTAAAGCTTTGCATCATAATAGTGCTTTTCTTTGCGAAGAGTCTCACATGTGGTTCTGTAATTAATCCAGTTTTCTTGATATTTGAATGCCTTCAAAAGTGCAATTCCAATCGCAACAATTCCTGAGGAAAAAATTGCAAACCCTAGTAGCCATTCATCTCTAACTACCAATAAAATCGGAGTTATGACAGAAAGGATAATGACAATCGTCTGCAACCCCTCGTACATTCTTTCGTTGTAAATCGCTTTCTTATCATACCATTTTATTTGGTCATAATATCTATCTTTCAGATACTTTTCAAAAGCTTCTTTGTCCACTTAGAACACCAATGTTGGTCAAATAGCAAGCCGTCTAATCGCATCAACTATTGATTGTGTATTCCAGCCCACTATTTCGTCAGCAACATCCTGAACTGCCTGTGGTATCCTCTGGCTTCCCCAAGGATATATACCTATTATGGGTTTTCCCATTTCTCGTGCCATTTTAATTTCCCTTTGTATCCAATCACTATATGCAACATACATTCCACCTAGTATGATAACAATTGAAACAGGTTTTATTTGGTCATACAAAGCTTGCATTAATCCTCCGTGTTCTGGGTCATGCACTGGAACACTATAGTTTTGCCAGTGAAAAAGTGGTTCACTATCCAACATGTTTACAAGCCTGTAGTATTCATCGTTATAAGCCCATGCATGACTAATAAAAACTCTATAAGTTCTGAGCTCTGGCATATTTTCCCTCTTCTTTTGCTCTAATTCTAATCAATTCTCTAGGCTCTGCTATAACTTTTCCGCATTTCTTGCATGTTTCAGTTTTAAGCGGTTCATACATTGGGATGTAGGCTTTAACTTTAGGCTCTGAAGTAGGCTGTTCAAGGAAGATTTTGTTTACTGGAACACTGTTCCAATGACCACAGTTAGAGCATTTCATTCTAAGTCTTATTTTCATGACTGAATGTTTCATTTCTGGTTCATGTATTGTCTTGCGTTTCTTCTCTATATTGTCAAAACGAACAATGAGGCTTCAGGCAAAATATAAATAGACAATTCCCTTGAATTAATTACAAAGTCGTGGTAAAATGGTTAGATGCCCAAGATGTGGAACAGATGTATCAAAGGTTACAAGGGAATGGGATTATTCTGCTTTTCATGTTAAGAGGTATGATTGCCCAAAATGCGAAAAATCGTTTAGGGCGTACTTCAGTAAAGGTAAATTAAGTCATATAATAGCGAGTGCACGCTCAAAGTAGCATTGTGCTTAAGTATAAAGTTTAGATTTTATCATCTCAGCAAGTTCCTTCTTCAAGCTGTCGATTCTATTTTGGTGTTGCGCATATTCATTCTTAATAACCTGAACACGATTCCCGATTTCATCTTGGATTTCCTTCTTAGGCAAAATAACAAGAACGTCTTTAACGTCTATTTCGTATATCTCAGCAGTCATTCCTCGCACAAAATGTATTAGCTGTGTCTTACCCAAAGGGCTAGTCAAATACATGGCTAAGTAATCAGGATTCACTTTTTCGCTATCAGGTCTTACAACAAGAAACTTGCCTAAGGGAAGAGCTTTCCCATTGAAACGAGTGGGGATGGAATCAATAATAGCAACTTTGTCGGCTATGTATGCTCTTGTGTGAGCAACCGATTGAACTAAAATGTCCTCCGCTTTCAAGCTTTTATCAATATGTGAGTTATACTCACCTTCGTCTAGAAAAGAATCGACAGAATCCCAATCAACAATGCCAATAGTTTCGCCTTCCACCTTATCTTTGGTCATTATAATTTTAGCTACGTCTGCCGTTTTGAGGATAGGCACTCCAGAAGACTGATATTTGTTTGAAGTTGGATTGTAGCCGTTGAAGATGGATATGCAGATATTCCCGAGTGTTTTCATGTCATCTTTGGATGCTTTTATTTCTTCAATAACTTTAAAATATTCTGGACTATATGCTTCTACATCAAGTTTGTTCGTGAGGTCGAGAAAATTAACTCTGATTGTCCAAAAATCCTTGTCACGGTATACTCCATTATAAGCTGAGGGATCCCGATTAAAAGCATGGATTTCTTTAAGGACATCGGGTAGATAATTGTCATCTTCTCTGCCAGTAGCGTCATGCCCAACTTTCCCTATGTGCGCCATGAATATTGGATAATTGAACTTTTCAAATCTTTGTAATTCTTCTTCTATTCTTTTGTGCTTTTCTTGTGCATCTAGAGCATCATTTTTGCGTATGATAGCTACTGTTTCCATCAGTTCATTTTTCATTGTGAATCTTTGTTCAGACACCGCATCCTTTCGTAGAAATAATAAACTTGTCTTAGCGTCAGACCCAAAAGGCGAAAAAGTGAATTGAGGAAGGCTAACGACAGCTAGGATTCTCATTGTTTTGAAAATGTGTTCGCAAACTCCGATGTTACTCAAATTAGTGAAAGCACTATCAGGGAGAACTATGCCTAAAATACCGTTGGGAGCAAGGAAGTCCATGCACCTTTCAAGAAATAATATTTCACTTTTCTGGCTTAATCTATCACGACGAATCTTTGAACCAAAAATGAAATCAGAAAAATACACCTTTTCCTCTGCTTTGACATCGTTGCCAAAGGGAGGGTTTGTTAATACAATGGAATATTTTCCAAGTTCGATTTGTTTTCTTACATCAAAGGTGTTAACGGGTCTTAGAGCATCAGAATTCTCTATGTTTGAATGCCCATCTTCATGAATCACCATGTCCATCATGGCAATCCGAGCTATGTGGTCGCTGATTTCGATTCCAAAAATTCTCTTTAGGGCAAAGTCTCTTTGAATATAGCTTATTGTTCGTTCATCACCAGCATATTTCCTGTTGATTTTTGACCTAACAGCATTCAAAACATAGAGGAGAAACCCACCGCTACCACATGCGGGGTCAATTACCAAGTCATCTTCAGAAGGGTCAACGACATCTACCATGAATTCAACAATTTGGCGAGGGGTAAAATATTGACCGTACTCTCCACGAAAATATTTCCCGATAAAATGTTCAAATGCTCTACCTTTAGCGTCTAAATCTGTTTCAGTAAGTGAGATATCTTGGAGTATCCCAACAATGGTATAAACCAAATTGTCGGGAAGTTCTATTTCGGCTTGAAAGATTTCAGGTTCATTCTTTTGAGCTTTTCCATATAGCTCCTGTATCCTTTTCGACACTATTGCAGGAGTTTCGTTTGTGCCAATCTGAAACTTATAAAAGTCACCGACAGCAGTTTCTCTAACTTCATCGAGCATCTTGGCAAACATGAGTTTACTCATTTCATCGAAAGAGGCAACAGGGTCTCTCTTTCCGCCTTCCCATATCGCATCATGGCATCTTTGAAACTTGTTCCTAAGTTCGTTAAGGTTGGCTTTCCTTATCCCAAACGGTGGTTCTGCACCTCGTTTATATTTATAAGCTGGTGCTAAGCCGTAGGCAATAGGAACTTGTGCTATCAAGTGGTCGTCAAGATTTTTCAGTGAAGGACGTGAGGTAACATCGAAAGTTAATTCTTCCTTCTGACATACAACAAAAAGATATTCACTCAGAAGTAGGTTTGCATTTCCGAGACCTTCCCTTTTTGCTTCTTCAATCTTATCCTCTGTAGAGTCAGCTTTCGTTTCAACTATAATATAGGGAATACTTGTCCTATCATCCTTATACACAACAATATCTGCAGGTAACTTTGGTTCTCTTCGTGGCGGATATACCTCTGTGAGAACACGTTTCGCAGGATAACCATATTTCACAATCAGTTCAACATAAACTCTGGCTCTGATTCTTTCCTCTGGGTCAGAAAAGTTGTAAGTTTTGTTGATTGTCAGATAGTGAATTTTGTCATTCTTAACTTCTATTATACCTCTCTTGATACCGTCCTTGATTGTTTCATCAACAAATTCCTCGATGGTCTCTTGGGTTAGTTTTCTTTCCGTAAGTTTCATTTGTTTCGTCTTCTTGCTCACGGTCTGCGTCCTTCCCAAAAGTTTGAAAGTCATTTATCTATAAAAGCTCTTTCTAGGTATATAACAACAAGAGGAAGAAATGTGCCTCTCTTCATGGTTAAGAAAGAAGTCTTTGAATGGATAAAAAATGGACAGAAGACTTGACATCCCATTATTTGAAATATGGGTCTTGTTCAAGAAGAAAGAACACCCTTTATCTTGCTTAATCGTTTGGTAATTTCTTGTCCTTTTTCCGTCAGCACATAATACGTCTGTATAGGTTTAGTTGTCACCACTCTTCTTCTCACTAACTCTTCTTTTTCCAGCTCCTTCAAGTTTGCTGACAACGTTCCTCGACTAGCTATCAGCTTTGTCAAATCAGTATATCTCACTTCACCTTTTCCGCGCGCGCAGATGTATCCACTCATCTCACCCACGTGAAATGTCATATGATTGTCTTATCAACTCCATCGCATAATCCATCTGTTCCGTGGTTGAAACTGAAAATTCTCGTTCTTCATGCTTTCTGCCAAAGAACCAGCCTTTATACTTCTTCGTCCACTTCTGGGCATCTTTAAACTTCGCAGGGTCGGCTTTTATTCTGACACTCACAACTCTCTTGTTAATCATTAGCACCGCAAACAGAGATTCTAAACCTCTAACTCTGCTTTTATGAAAGTAATACCACCGATATCTTGGCCCATGTGAGGTGCTTGGAAACTCGGTTTCGACTCTCTTGATGAGCTTCTGAGCCAACTCTCTGTTTTCCGGAGTAACCCATCTCAATCGCGCTTCCCAGCTTTTCATGTGTTCAGGGAGCTCCTTTCCTCCTCCCTCTACTCCCTCCTTTTCAAACTCCTCCATACTCAACAAATGAGCATGAACACCCAATCCAACACCTTCTCTTTCAAACGTTCTAAGCTCCGTAACCTCAGCCTTCAAAGGAAGCATACCTAAGACCTCATCCAATTCAGTCGTCTTTTCATCAATAATTATCGCTATACTTGGTTTCGTAGAAATGACATCGTTCAAAAACTTGTAAATCTCATGTCCCGATCCACTTTTTTCAAGAAGTACCTTTTTGAAAGGGTCTTTACCGATTTCATCATATATGGTTTCAACAATACTTCTTCTATTTTGGGGGTTTTCCAACGCCTTAACAAACTTTGATATTTGAGGTATTATGTGCTCATACAAAGGATGCTCGGCCAGCTCAGTCTCCACAACAATCCATCGTGGTTTGGGCGACAGAATTAGCACACAACCATCGGGTTTTGACCCAATACCAGCTTCAGATCGGAGTTTAGGCTCAAAATCAAAGAAAATAGAATCTTGCCCAAATAGGTCTCTATAATGTTCCTTGATAACTGCTTGAAGCTCTTCTTCCGTTTTAGGCTTGCATAACTTGTACCTCACTCCATCTACAAGAAACACGCTATCCACCAATTTCGCCCCCCTTCTCATCTACCTATCAGAGCCTATTTTGTCCTATTGAATTCTAGGAAACTTCAATAATGATGCGAATGGGTGTAGTATCAAAACTACCCTGCAAATCAACCGTGTAGCCAGGTCCTAACTCATCAATCGCATTTTCTATGTGGGTTTTGAATATTTTTGCTATACGCTCCCTCTCAAGTGTTACAGACTCCAGCTTTTTCATTCCTTTATCTCCTGATTACCTTCGA
>Ga0315282_10004115_pt1 | contig 25523 bp, 19 predicted proteins | sample YL17G07_20_MG_FD_203693 | JGI IMG/M metagenome (GOLD analysis project Ga0315282, IMG submission 203693) | Sediment microbial communities from Yellowstone Lake, YNP, Wyoming, USA - YL17G07_20 | ecosystem: Environmental > Aquatic > Freshwater > Lake > Sediment | place: USA: Wyoming | collected... | reverse complement strand
TGGGGCATCATGTCTAGGAGGCGTACCCGACTTGCCATCCGGGACCGCCTGGCCGGTCTGGAAGAACGTCCCAATGTCTTTCATCGCCCAGGTGAACCTGGAAGACCTGGTCCCCTTTGCGCCGGCCCAGGATCTGCCGAAAAGCGGGCTGCTGTCTTTCTTTTACGACGCCGCCCAGGAAACCTACGGGGCAGACCCGGCCGACCGCCGTGGGTGGAGTGTGTTCTGTTTCCCGCATGCCTCGACCAAAGAGAGCGGTTTTCACCTGTTTAGCCATCACGATCCTCACAAGCTCAAGCTGGATCCCTTCCCGATCAGCCTGCCGCAAGGCGCCCGCTTCAAGCCTTGCTGCCTGACTTTCTCCAGCGAATATACCCTGCCCGGCGCGCCCTCCCAATATATCCCAGACCTGGATTGGACGCCAGACGAGATCCACCGCTATGAGCAGTTCCAGGCCAGTTTCCCCTCCGCCGAGGACCGCAAATCCCTGCACTTCCGCATGTTTGGCTGCCCGGACCAGATCCAGGACGACATGCAACTGCAGTGCGCCCTGTATGCCAATGGTTTCAGCAGCCCGGACGACCCGGGTGCAGCCCAGGCGGCAGCCCACAAAGACGGCTGGCAGCTCCTTCTCCAGGTCGATTCCGATGAGACCATCGGCATGCGCTGGGCTTCTTATGGTATGTTATACTTTTGGCTGGAAAAGGCTGCCCTGCAGCAACGCCAGTTCGACCGCTCCTGGCTGGTGTTGCAATCGGGTTGATCTATTTATAAGGTAAACCAGCATGCGTCGGACAAAGTACCTGTCGGTATCCGTTATTTTTGTCATGATTATTACAGTCACCCTATGTATCATGGAAACACTCCCTAACAATCTAACTACTCCTACGTCCGCCCCGGCCGGCGCCACACCCTCGGCGGCGACCCAGGTCGCGGGAAACTTGGTGCAACCCGGTGGTGCGCCCAACTGGGGTGCGCGCACCAAGACGTCCGGCTGCCAGTATACCGGCGGCGGCAAGCTGCCCGACCCGGCCTGCACTCCCGGCGATTTAATGATGCCGCTGGTGACCAAGGATGATATTTGCAAATCGGGTTATTCTTCAGGCGTGCGCGACGTGCCCGACAGTGAGAAGAACGCCGTGTACGCCGAATATGGCATTACCAAACACACCTCCGGCCAGTACGAAGTTGACCATTTCGTCAGCCTGGAATTGGGCGGCTCGAATGATATTTCCAACCTGTTCCCCGAAGCGGCTTCCCCCAAACCCGGCTTTCACGAAAAAGACAAGGTTGAGAATTACCTCCACGACCAGGTTTGCTCCGGAGCCATGACACTCCAGACCGCCCAGATCGCCATCGCCACCAACTGGCTGGATGTGTACAATTCGATGCCCAGTAAATAGAGGTTTATGCCGCCCAGACTTGAAACTTCCCGTCTACTCCTGCGACCGTTTACATTATCCGATATCGATGAGGCTTATACAGTCCTGGAAGGCCATCCCGACGTCTGGAAATATGACCCGGGGTTTTGCCGCACCAAACTGCAGCGAGCCAACCTCATCAAAAAATATGCGCGGACCAACGCTGAAAATGGATGTGGAACCCTGGCAGCCGTGCTGAAATCGACGGGGGCGTTGATCGGTTCGATTGGCTTGCAATCTTACCGGCTGGCGGTCAAGCCGTCAGGCGTCGTTGAAATCGAGCTGTTTTATAAATTAGGCCGTGATTTTTGGGGGAAGGGCTACGCCTTCGAGGCCTGCCGGGCGGTGATCAGCTTCGCTTTCAACCGCCTGCACTTACTACACCTGTTGACGGCTACTAACTGCGAAAACTCCCCCTCCATCCGGCTGCTGCAGCGCCTCGGATTCCGCTTTTACAGCCAGCCAGGCGCCTGGTCTTCCGAAATCGTCTGCATCCTGGAAAGCTGCCCGGCCAGCTAAAAACGGATCCAGAGGAATTTCTGGCCAGACCTTACTTGCCCGCTCTCGCCAGCACCAGGTAAGTGGATGTGCCGCCTGACTGGTTCACCACCTGAGCCGTAGCGGGGTCGAGCTGTTTAATATCCGGGCCGCGCTGGTCGATCACGGATGCCAGGCTCTGGCCGTAGTCAGGGTTGACCAGCACGAAAGCGCGTCGGAACGGGACGTGTTGGATATTGATGACGAAGCTGTCCGGAATCTGGTGCAGTTTGAAGTAATACCACAGCGCAGCGTCGTCTGGGTCGCTCACCACCACGATGTCACCCTGCCGGAGCTGGCCTTTTAGGTATAAAGTGGTGGCCTCAATCTCGCCTTGAGTATTCATTTCAGGGAAGCTGCGCACGGCGCCGGCCAGGCTGGCTCCCAGCACAGCCAGGATTGCCGCTCCGGACAGCAGCATGGCCAGGCTGTATTTTCCACCCAGCTTGATATCTTTGAACAGGCCCAACAGGCCGGCGCTGCTCCACATGAGGACTAACGGCAGCAGCCACGACCACAGCTTGGGCCACGGGTAGGGGCGCTGGATGGGCAGCTCCACCGCCAACCACAGCACGGCCGCCGCCTGCAGCGGTGCCCGGCGTGAGCTGATGTGCCGGTTGAGCAGCAGCGATAGAATTGTCCCAACCAGAAAAATGAAACCCAGGAGGGGCATTCCGGCGGGTAATCCCGTCCAGTCGTTCCAGGTTTCGGTAATTTTGCCCGGCAGGATGGACAGGAAGTCGCCCAGGCTGAGCGGTAAAACGAAGCGGTTGGCTACCACGGCTTTCACGCCATAAGTGATGAAAATCGGGGTGTAAAGGAAGGCAGCTAAAAGTCCGCTGGAAGCGGCTGAGGCAGCCAGGTATTTAAAGAAGCAGCACAAAGTGCCATAGGCCGGGCGAGTCTCGCCGTCCAGGGCAGCCAGCAGCAGCCAGGTAAGCAGCACCCCGAAGGGATAGATCATGATGGGAGTGGTATAGAAACCCAGGGCAGACAACAGGGCGATCAGCCCCCAGGCAGCCCGGTTCTGGTGCTGCTGGACGTAGACCCCCAGGCTGAAGATCAGCAAACTGAACAGGCAGATCAGGATGTAGCCGCGCGCGTCGGTAGCCAGGTTGACCATCAGCGGGGTGCCAGCCAGCAGGGTGGCGCTGAGCAGGGCAGTCGGGCGGCCGTACAGCAGGCGCGCCAGCAGGTAGCCAGCCGGAACTACCAGCACCCCGGCTGCCACCACCGGCAGGCGCACGGCCCAGGGTTGCAGGCCGAACAACAGGTAGGAGAAATGCACCAGCAGGCTGTGAAAAACGTGGTTGTTGGGCAGCGAATAGTCGGACAATACCACCCAAAGTGGGCGGGTGGCGAAGGCTACAATCGTGTAGGCTTCGTCGTGGGACATCGGCCGGGATACGTAGGCGGCCCGGATGCCGGCGGCGGCCAGCGCCAGCCCGAGCAGGATGAACAGATCCGCCTTTTCCATCCGTTTGAAGCGCCAATCGGCAGCCACCATGGTACGCCAGTCCTGCCGCACATCACCCATAGTTCTGGCCAGAAAATGCCAGCCGTCCGCCACCCAGGCCTGAGAATGCTTGCGCAGTGCCATGAAGACTGTTCCGGCAGCTAGCAGCGCCAACCCGGCCGCCTGCATGGGCAGGCGCAGGCTGGCGAAGCCCGCCTCGGTCAACGAACGCAGGTTATTATCTCTGGACAGGTGATTGGCCAGCGCCCGGGCGCTCTCGAAGGGCAGAGAAAAGAAGACCAGCGCCAGGATTCCTCCGGCCAGGAATGCGAGTACAATTAAATTCCACAGGATTTTGGGAAATTTGCTTTTCTGAGCCATAGCATCAGGGTAAGTATACACTTTTTTAAAGTATGTCTCTCTCTCAAAACGAAATCCCCACTCCTGTCAGCCTACTCACAGGGGCCGGGGGCGCGTATCCTCGACTGCCAATCTTACCGGCCCGGTGAGGTGGAATTCCCGCTGCGTGTGGGCCTGCTGCTGCCGGACGGCCGAAAAGAGGCGTGCGTGCTGAAAGCCGGCCGCTTCAAAGGCGCAGCCGAGCGGGAAGCTGCTTTGCTGCCGGTGCTGGCCCGCCTCGGCCTGACAGTTCCGGCCTTGTTGGCCGGCCCAGCGCTGCACCCGGATTATCCTGCCAGCGGGCTATTCTACGTGATCAGTGAGCTGCCCGGTAAACCGCTGCCGTGGATCGGGGTGAATCTCGCACAGGCTGACCTGGGCTGCCGCCTGCTTTTCCAGGGCGTGGAACGGCTGCACCAACTGACGCCCGCCTTGCGTGGCGAGCCCGCCACCGCCCTGCTCGAAGAAAAGACTTTACTTTCCGAGCTGCAGGGCATCCGCAGCCGGGGCGGCCCCTGGCTCGACCAGCCTTTATTTTCAGCGGCGGTCGCCCGCCTGGTTCCGGTTATGGCGGGCGTGCGGGAAGGGCTGGTCTTTTCCAATGGCGACTACAATCCATTGAACTTTCTATATGAAGGCAATCAGTTGACCGGCTGGATCGACTTTGGCCTGGCGTGTTTCGAAGACCCTTACATTGGGTTCGCTAAATTTATCATCTGGGGTTTCGACAGCTACGGCTGGGGCACGGGGGTGAAGGCCGGCCTGGTCGAACGCTACCTGTATGCACATAACCTCTCGCGAGTGGAGTTCGCCCCGCGCCTGGCCTTGCACTGCCTTTGGCGCTTGCAGCGCGAAATTTCGGTCAGCGGGGAAGCGGACGCAGCTTACCGCACGGCGGTCTTGAAGGTGCTGGAAGAAGCCTTGAAGGATATCAGCTAAAGCCGGCGGTCAGGTGGTACAATGTGTCCGGTTTGGGGCTGGCATTGCCGCGCCAACATTGCAGAGGAAATTATTTGGAGAGGTCGTCATGCGTTTTTATTATATCCGGCATGGGCAATCGATTAATAATGCCATATTTGATGCTACCGGGCGTAGCGACGGACGCGACGAAGACCCGCATCTGACAGAAGTCGGAAGACAGCAGGTGTACCTGCTCGGAAACTTTATCCGGGCTAAAGATACAGTAGCCTATAGTAATGAGAAGGCGATCAAACGTGATTATTTTGGCTTTACCCACCTGTATACCAGTCTGATGATTCGTTCTGTTCAGACGGGCGTGGCGATTTCCGAAGCTCTAAAAATCCCCCTGATCGCCTGGCCGGACATCCATGAAACGGGTGGAATTTATTACGAAGACCCGGCCTCTGGCGAATTAAGGGGTCTGCCCGGGAAGTCTCGCTCGTTTTTTCAAAAGAATTACGCGAGGCTGGTGCTTCCCGAGGCTCTCAACGATGAGGGTTGGTGGAACCGGCCTTATGAAACGGAGGAAGAATGGCAGCCTCGAGCGAAAAAAGTGCTGCAAATTTTGCTGGAACGACATGGGAGAACCGATGAGCGGGTAGCCATAATCAGCCATGGTGGTTTTTACATGCAGCTAATGCGCGAGATATTCGAGGTGAAGGGGGAAAAAATATGGTTCTCTATCTTCAATACTGGCATCTCATGCATTGATTTTAGCCCAGATGGATCGGCGAACCTTATTTACCACAACCGCACGGATCATTTACCCGACCGCATGATTACTTAGGTTTTGTATTTTCTTTCCTCCTATCCTCTTCATCCCATCCATCCCTGTTCATGCTCTTTGCATTGATGACGGCAGGTCGACTCCCGTAACAGGCGGTTAATGCGTATCGAGGAATGCCTGTACCTCGGCCCGCGTGGGGGCGCCCTCCATCGGTCCTTTCTTAGTCACTGCCAGGGCGCCGACGGCGTTGGCGAAGCGGCCGGCTTGAGCCATCGCCATGCCTTCCAGCATGGCCACCGTGAAGGCCGCGCTGAACGAATCGCCCGCGCCCGTGGGATCAATCTCCCGGACAGCAAACCCGGGGATTTCCGCCACGTCGCCCTGGTGGTAAATGCGGCTGCCGCATGCCCCCATTTTCAGCACGACCGTTTTGCCCTGCACCAGCCACTGGCGAATGCCTTCCTCGTCTCCGGGGGCGCCGGTCAGCATGGCCGCCTCGCCCAGGCTGGGGAAAATGAAATCGGCCCGCTGGATGACCGGCTGGCACAACCGGCGGATTTCTTCCACGCTGAGCAGCTCGGGGCGGATGTTGGGGTCGAAGCTAAGGTGAGCCTGGGGAGATATCCTCTGCATGGCCTGGTAGCAGGTCTGCTTTGAAGAGTCGCTCATCGCCAGGTTGCAGCCGGTCAGGTGCAGCCATTTGGCCTGCTGCAAATAGTCTTCTTGCAGGTAATCGGGGGCCAGCCTGCCCGCTGCAGAATAGCGCATGTGGTAGATGAATTTACGGCTGCCGTCTTTGAAATAAGCCACGAAGGCCACGCCGGTAGTCTGGTCGGGCAGCACTTTGCCGCAGGTGAAATCCACGCCGTCCCGCTCGAAGCGCTCCAGCAGGCAGCGGCCGAAGTCGTCCTGGCCGACCGCCCCGATAAACCCGGCCCTATGCCCCAGCCGGGCGACGCTGTCGATATAAATCGGGGTATCGCCGCTCGGGTATGGCCCGCTAAAGGTGCCGGGCTGGTTGAGTGGTTCATCGAGCTGCATGCGCATGATCTCCACCAGCATGTTGCCCATCGAAATCACTTCAGGGTATCTCATAATATCTCCAAGAGAAGAAATTCACCACTTTGTTTTTCCTTCCCTTCCATTTCTTTGTCTTACTTTGTGTTCTTTGTGCCTTTGCGGTTAATTTTTCTTCGCTCTTACGTCGATAGCGAAGGCGCCCTGTCCTTCTGGCAGCACGCGCAGTGGGTTGATTTCGATCTCGGCGATCTGCGGGCAGTCCAGGGCTAACTGAGCCAGGCGCGCCAGCGCTTGCATCACCGCCAGCCGGTCAGCCGGGGGCAGGCTGCGGAAACCTTTCAGCTTGCGCCCGGCCCAGGTGCTTTCCAACAGGCTCTCCGCCTGGCGCGGCGTGAGAGGTGCCAGCTCGAAAGCTACATCTTTCAACTCTTCCACCTCTACCCCACCTGAGCCGAACATGATCATCGGCCCGAACTGGGCGTCCCGCACCATGCCCACGATCACGTCCTGCCCGGACGGCAGCATGCGCTGGACGTGGGCGCCGTCGATGCGCGCCTCGGAACGTGCCCCGCGGGTGTTTTGGGTGACCTTGGCGAATCCCTCCCTTACGGCCTGGGCATTTTCCAGGCCAAGCAAGACCCCGTTGACGTCCGACTTGTGCGAAATATCCGGGGACGCCACCTTGATAACGACCGGGAAACCCAGACGCTGCGCTGCCTGGACGGCTTCCTCCGGGCTGGCAGCCAGCACCGGCTCCAGGGTGGGAATGCCGTAAGCTTCCAGCAGTCCGTTAGCGGCTCTCTGGTCAAGGAATTGGCCGGCGGGCTGGTCCTTGAGCAGGGCCGCCGCGCGGCCTGAATCGATACCAGCCAGGTCGTATGGGGCTTCTGCGGCCTGGGCCAGGAATTCGGCGCGGCGGGAGAGCACCGCCAGGCAGGAGGCCGCCCATTCAGGGAAGCGGTAATCCGGGATACGCGCCGCCCGCAGCAGCTCGACCCCTTCCTGGATCAGGCGGTCGCCCATCAGCGCCACGATCACCGGCTTGTCGCACACCTGGATGACCGGGATCATGGCTTTGACCACCGCCCCGGCGGTCGAGGCCGGCGGCGGGGGAGAAATGACCATCACACTGTCCACGCCCGGGTCTTCCAGCAGGATGCGCAGGCATTCGGAATAATGTTCGGGGTTGGCCGAAGCCAGCATATCCACCGGGTTGTGCAGGCTGGCTGCCGCCGGCAGGATGGCTTTCAATGCCGCATGGGTGTGTGCTGAGAGCGAGGCCAGACACAGCCCGTTCAATTCGAGCGCATCGGCCGCCGTTACCCCAGGGCCGCCGGCGTTGGTCAACACCGCCACGCCGCGCCCTCTGGGCAGCGGGCACCAGGCCAGCGCCCGCGCCCACTGGAACATTTCTTCGCTGGTGTTGGCGCGCAGCACACCGGTCTTGCGAAATGCGGCGTCGAAAGCGGCTTCCTGTCCGGCCAACGCCCCGGTGTGTGAAGCGACGGCTTTGCGACCGCTTTCAAAGCGCCCGACCTTCAGGGCAATGACCGGTTTTAGGGGGGTTACCTTGATCGCTTCTTCTACAAAGCGCTGCCCGTTGCTGATCCCTTCCAGGTACATGGTGAGCACACGTGTATACCGCCCGGCTGCCACCGGCGCCAGCATATCCGTCTCGTTGACGTCTGCCTGGTTTCCCAGGCTGATCAGGTTGGATAGGCCGATACCCTGCCCGCGGATCCAATCGATCACCGCCGCGCAAATCGCCCCTGAATGGGAAATGAAGGCAATTTCACCGGCGGGCGGCATGGGCGGCTGGAGGAAGGTGGTGTCCAGCGGCAGGTGAGTATCCATCAGGCCGATGCAGTTCGGCCCGACCAGGCGCATGCCATAGGCGCGGGCCATCTCGACGCATTGAACTTCGAGGGCAGCGCCCTCTGGACCGGTTTCACGGAAGCCGCCGGTGGCAATGATAGCAGCGCGGATGCCACGCTCGCCGCATTCTTTGAGCGCCCCCGCCACGAAAGGCGGCGGCACCAGCAGCACTGCCAGGTCAACCGGGTCAGGCACGTTCAGGACGCTGGCGTAAATTGGCGCGCCCAGCAGGCGGTCGCCCTTGGGGTTGACGAAATGCACCGCGCCCTGGTAGCCGCTTTGCACCAGGTTGCGCGCCAGGCCGTAGCCCAGCTTGGTTGGGTCGCGTGAGACGCCGATCACTGCCACGCCTTTTGGGTCGAAAAAGGGCACGAGAGATGCATCTGTCATAAGCCGGTCAACTCACTTTAGAAGAATGGGTGGTGCTGATCCCCATTATAGCAAATCCATCTGGCTAAATGCGGGTTTTAATCTTGGGCTTTTCAGGATAAACGTCTCACAATTTTTCGGATGAATCCGGTATAATATTTTAAATATTCCCCTGCTTTACCAGGTAGCGCATCCTGGCATTGATAGTCCTATAAAAACATCTATTCATGGAGGATCCCGATGGACAAATATGACATCCTGATTCGCGGTGGCGCCCTGCGCGGGCATGCCGGTCAGTCGTTCGATATCGGCGTGGCTGGCGGAAAAATTGCCGCCATCGAGCCCAAGATTGCCGGTTCGGCTGCAGTTGAGCTCAAAGCCGAAGGCAGCCTGGTCACCGAATCGTTCGCCAACCCCCACCTGCACCTTTGCAAAGTCTACACGCTGCAAATGATGGATGAAGAAGCGCTGAAGGATTACCATGCGGCGGATATGGGCAAGGCCATGACCGCCATCGAGCTGGCGGTGCGCGTCAAAGCCAAATACGACGAATCGTGGATCATCGTCAACGTGCGCAAAGCCGTCGCCCAGGCGGCCCTGTACGGCTGCACCCACCTGCGCGCCTTTGCCGACGTGGATAGCCAGGCCCGCCTGGAAGGCGTCAAGGCCCTCATCCGCGCCCGTGAAGAGTTCAAGGGCATCGTTGATATCCAGGTAGTGGCCTTTGCCCAGGATGGCATTGTGCGCGAGCCAGCGGCCGCCGGGCTGGTGCGCCAGGCCATGCAGCTCGGCGCTGACATTGCCGGCGGCATCCCGTGGATCGAATTTACCGACGCCGATATCGCCGAACACGTCAAAGTTATCTTCGATATCGCCCAAGAGTTCAACAAAGACGTCTCCATGCTGGTGGACGATGCCGGGGACCCGGGCCTGCGCTCGCTGGAACTGATGGCGCTCGAGACCATCCGCCGCGGCTGGTACGGCCGCTCGCTGGCGCACCACGCCCGCGCTATGTCGATGTATCCCACACCGTATTTCCAGAAGGTAGCCGCGCTGCTGAAGAAAGCCAGCATGGGCGTGGTCACCGACCCGCACACCGGCCCGCTGCATGCCCGCGTGCGCGACCTGCTGGCGGAGAAGGTGCTGGTCTGCCTGGGCCAGGACGATATCTCGGACGCTTACTATCCCTACGGGCGTAACAACCAGCTCGAAGTGGCTTTCCTGGCCTCGCACCTGCTCTGGTTCACCGCGGCTTCCGAGATGGAGACGCTCTACGATATGATCACCGTCAATGCCGCTAAAGCGATGGGCGTCAAAGGTTTCGCCCTCAAGGTTGGAGCGCCGGCTAACCTGGTGGTGCTGCAGGAACCAAGCGTGCTGGAATCGTTCCGCACCCATGCTGCTCCGCAGTACGTGGTCAGCCATGGCAAACTGGTTGATAAAATCAAAATGGAGAAAATGTCAAAATAGTCATGGAACCAGCCCAGTCGCCAGAAATAAAGGTTCATTTCCAGCTTAACGATCAAGAATTCACCGTCCAGGTATCCTCGCAGATGTGCCTGCTGCGCTTTCTGCGCGACCGCATGAGCTTGATGGGCACCAAGGACGGCTGCTCGACCGGGCACTGCGGGGCGTGCACGGTCATTATTAACGGTAAAGCCCAGCGCGCCTGCCTGGTGAAAATGGCCAGGGTGGATGGGGCGAAGATCGAAACGGTAGAGAACCTGTCGAAAAACGGCGTGTTGCACCCCCTGCAAAGAGCCTTTATCGAGAAGGGCGCTGTGCAGTGTGGCTACTGCATCCCGGGCATGCTGATGACTTCCAAAGCTTTGTTGGATCGCAACCCGCATCCCACGAAGCAGGAAATCAAGCACGAGATGACCGTCAATCGCAATATCTGCCGCTGCACGGGCTATACCAAAATCGTCGAAGCCGTTCAACTGGCCGCGCAAAGGATGCCATGGGGCGCCAGCCAGACCGTGCCCGAAGAAGAAATTACCACTACCTCGCACATCTGGGATACGGCCGAGTGCATGGTCACCGGCGCGCAGCAGTACGGCGACGACATCGTCATGGATGGGATGGTGCACGGCAAGATTTTATGGGCAGCCCACCCGCACGCCCGCATCCTGTCTATCGATACCTCCGAAGCCGAAGCCATGCCTGGGGTCGTCACGGTAATCACCGCCAAAGACATTCCCGGCAAGAACCAGGCCGGGCTGGTCGTGCGCGATCAGCCCGCCATTGCCAGCAATAAAGTGCTGTATATCGGCGATGGCTTGGCAGCGGTGTTCGCCGAGACGCCGGAGTTCGCTATGGCCGCCCTGGAAAAGATCAAGGTCGCCTACGAGGTCCTTCCAGGCGTCTTTTCCCCTGAAGAGGCTGCCCGGCCGGACGCGCCCAAACTGCATCCGAACGGCAACCTGCTCCACCACGCCTCGCTGATCCGCGGCGACACCGAAAAAGCTTTCGAGGAGTGCGCCGTGGTCGTGGAGGGCTCCTATAAGACCCCCTTCGTCGAGCACGGTTTCCTGGAACCGGAATCGGGGATAGCTTACCTCGAAGAGGACGGTACGCTGGTGCTCAAGCTTGGCACCCAAACCGCCTTCGACGACCGTATCCAGCTCTCCGAAATCCTGGCCATGCCCGAGGAGAAAATCCGTGTGATCGCCATCATCCCCGGTGGGGCGTTTGGCGCCAAGGAAGATATGATCCTGCAGCAGTACCTGGCCCTGGGCGCCGTAAAGACCAGGCGCCCGGTCAAGATGGTGCTGAGCCGCGCCGAATCCCTGCGCGTGCACCAGAAGCGCCACCCCGCCTGGATCCACTATAAGACCGGCGCGGCCAGGGATGGGCAGGTGTTGGCGATTGAAATGGATATCACCCTGGATACCGGCGCATACTGCGCCCTGGGGATCGATATTCTGGAGAATACCGTCGTCTTTGGCGCCGGGCCTTATTACGTGCCCAACCTGAAAATCATCGGCCATTCCTGGTACACCAATAACGTCATGGCGGGCGCCATGCGCGGCTTTGGGGTCAACCAGGTGGCCTTTGGCCTCGAACAGCAGATGGATGCCATGGGACGCGCCCTGGGCATGAATCCGTTCGAGTTCCGCCTGAAAAATGCCCTGGACGTAGGCCTGCCGACCGCCTCCGACCACATCATGACCGAAGGCATTGTTTCGATCAAACAGACCATCCAGGCCGCCTGGGACGAATTCAAAAAGACCGAGCTGCCCGCCTCGCACGGCGGGAAGATCGGCGTTGGAGTAGCCTCGGCGGTCAAAAACATCGGCTTCGGACATGGCATCCCCGAGAGCGCCGGCGCCATCGTTGAACTGGAGGCGGATGGCCGTGTGCTGGTGCGCCATTCGCAGCACGAATACGGGCAGGGAGCGCGCATGGGCATCCTTCGCATGGCCTCCAACCAGTTGGGCATCCCAGCCGAGCGCATCCGCCTGGTGGGTCCTGATACGGCGCTTACTCCGGAGACGGGCCCTACGACCGCTTCGCGCCAGACCTTCCTGACCGGCAACGCCGTGGTCATGGCCTGCGACGCCCTGAAAGACCAGCTCTTCGCCCACGCCGCTGAAACCCTGAGCGCCGAGCCGTCCAAACTGGGATTTAAAGGCGATCGCATCGTCAACCTGGAGAGCGGTGAATCGCTGCCGCTCAGCCAACTGGGCGAGCGGTTTGTGGTCGAGCGGCGCTACACGCCGCCCCAATCGGTGCAGATGCACGCTTTCAACCAGCGCAGCCGCTTTGGCCGTTCCGACTTCAAATCCATGGTGACCCACGTCTGCTACGCTTACAACACCCAGGTGGCCATCGTCGAGGTTTTCCCTGAGACGGGTGAAGTCAAAGTGTTGAAGATCATCTCCGCCAATGACGTCGGTAAAGTGCTCAACCGCACCGCCATTGAAGGGCAGATCGAAGGCGGGGCAGTCATGGGCTTGGGGTTTGCGCTTTCCGAGGAATTTGTGGTCGAAAATGGCATCAACCTGACCGATACCCTGCACAAAGTCAGGCTGCCCACGGCCGACATGTCGCCGGAGATCGTGCCCCTCATCCTGGAAATCCCCCACCCGTTTGGCCCGCAGGGCGTCAAAGGTTTTGCCGAGGCGCCTTCCCTGGCTACTGCCCCGGCCATCATCAATGCCATCTACGACGCCGTTGGCGTGCGCGCCAACCAGCTTCCGGCAGATAAGCGGCGTGTGAAGGAAATGCTGGAGAAAAATGTACAGTTGCACATGATCAAGCCATAAAGAGAAAGCGAGGTGGTGCTGGCAGATATATTTAAATAAATTTTGCTTTATATAAGACCGCTACGCGTACCCATTCTATCCATAACCAAGTAATCCAAGGAGAGGACAATGAAAAGTAAAAAGTTTTTGCAACTGATCGTCAGCCTGGTGCTGCTGGCTGCCATGCTGTCAAGCTGCGCTCCCGCCGCCACCCCCACCCCGGTCACGACGTCTGGTAAATTAAAGGTGTTCGGCGCCTTTGCCACTCCCATCGAGGAACCCTGGGACGGCGTGATCCACCAGGCCCTGCTAAAGGCCCAGGCTGCAGGTGAGATCGATTACACGTTCACCGAAAACATCGGCTATTCGGGCGATATGGAACGTGTCCTGCGTGAGACTGCCACTACCAAGAAACCGGATATCATCTTCGGCGATGCCTTCGATAACGAAGAGGCCGTGCGCACCGTGGCGGCCGAGTTCCCCAAAATTGCTTTCGTTTTTGGCTCCGGCCTTGGTCCTTCCGAACCGAACGTGGCCGTCTTCGATAACTGGATCCATGAGCCGGCCTACCTGTGCGGTATGTTGGCTGGCGGCCTGACCAAGACCAACACCATCGGCGTCGTGGCAGCTATGCCTGTGCCCGAAGTGAACCGCCTGGTAAACGCCTTCATCGTCGGCGCCAAGGAAGTCAATCCAAATGCTAAGGTGCTGGTTAGCTTCATCAACAGCTTCTTTGACCCGGCTGCCGCTAAGGAAGCCGCCCTGGCCCAGATCGACAATAAGGCTGACGTTTTGTATGCCGAGCGCTTTGGCGTGATTGAAGCCGCCCAAAGCAAGGGCTTGTTTGTTTTTGGCAACATGAGCGACCAGAACTCGCTCGCCCCCGCCCTGGTAGTCACCGGGCCTGTGTGGGACATGCAGCCGACCGTCGAATACGTCATCAAGCAGGTCAAGGTTGGTGCGTACACTTCTATAGACCTGAAGGACTTCAGCATGGTCGCCAAGGGCGGCGCCTCATTGGCCCCCTTCCACGGCGTGGACAGCAAAATCCCGCCTGCCCTGCTGAAGACCGTTACCGATCGGGAAGCCCAAATCAAGGCCGGTCTCTTCCGTGTCGACGTCGATGAAAAACAGCCCGCGCCGGTTAACTAACCGACTTACGCGTTTTCTGAACTCTCTTCCCCTCCCGCCTGGGAGTGGAAGAGAGCCATGTGGTTAATTCCGGATTTGAGGGTGTCATGCCACCCTCAAATCCGGAGACTTCCGAAGCATGTGCTCATATAATGTATGCCATCGAGATGAAAGGCATCACCAAGCGTTTCGGCCCGGTGATTGCCAACAACAAAGTTGACTTCAACCTGGAGCAGGGTGAAGCTCACGCCCTCCTGGGCGAAAATGGGGCAGGTAAGACCACCCTGATGCGCATCCTGTATGGCCTATACACCGCCGATGCTGGCCAGATCATTGTAAATGGCCAGCCGTCGCGCATCGATTCGCCGAAAGACGCCATCCGGCTGGGAATTGGCATGGTCACCCAGCATTTTACCCTGGTGCCGACCCTGACTGTGGCCGAGAACACCGTGCTGGGCTACCTGCCGGGTTTCCGGCTGGATCCAAAACGCATCCAGGCGGAAGCCCGCCGCGCCGCCGACCGGTTTGGAATTGAAGTGCAGCCGGATGCATTGGTGCGCCACCTTTCGGTGGGCGAGCGCCAGCGCGTCGAAATCCTCAAGTCCCTTTACCGCAATGCCAAAGTGTTGATCCTGGACGAGCCGACAGCCGTACTGGTTCCGCAAGAAGTGGATGTGTTGTTTGAAACGCTGGCCCGGCTGCGCCAGGCCGGTATGTCGATCATTTTTATCAGCCATAAATTGTACGAAGTCATGACTATCTGCGACCGGATTACCGTCCTGCGCGATGGGCACGTGGTTGGCACGGTCAAAAAGACCGGCACCACTCAGACCGAGCTGGCTGCCATGATGGTCGGGCGAGAGACGTTTGGCGTCACCCGCCAGGGTGAACGCCCCCAGGGGCTGCCGGTGCTGCGCCTTGAGAAGCTGTCCGCCAAAGACCCGAAAGGCCGCCTGGCGCTGAAAGACGTCAGCTTGAGCGTCAATGCCGGTGAAATTCTGGGTATCGCCGGGGTGTCGGGCAACGGGCAGGCTGAGCTGTCACAGGTGCTGGCCGGTACGCTGAAGTCGACCGGCGGGCAGGTGCTGGTCGCCAGTGAAAATTTGACCTGCCGCGACCCGGGCTGTTTTACCTCGGCCGGGGTAGGGCGCATCCCGGAAGACCGCCACGAAGGGGTGGTGGGCGAGCTGACTGTGGCGGAGAACCTGGCCTTGGAACACCTTGATGAATTTGTCGACCGCGGCCTGCTGGATAGCCAGAAGATCCTGCGCAACGCCGAAAAACTGATCAGTGAATACCAGATCAAGGCGTCTCCCACGGATCGGGCGCGCACGCTTTCGGGCGGCAACCTGCAAAAAGTGATCCTGGCGCGTGTCCTGTCGCGTAACCCCCAGGTGGTGATCGCCTCGCAGCCCACGCGTGGTCTGGACGTGGGCGCCACGGAGTATGTGCGCTCGCAGTTGCTGGAGCAGCGCGACCGCGGCGCAGCCATCCTGCTGGTCTCAGAAGACCTGGACGAAGTGGTCGCCCTTTCCGATCGCATTGCAGTCATCTATGAAGGCCGGATTGTAGGCATACTGCCGGCGCGTGAGGCCACTGTGGCTAAATTGGGTTTGATGATGTCGGGGGCGAACGAGGTGGAGCATGCGGTTTACAATTGAAAGGGGTAATGCACCCGCATGGATCCGGCCGCTAATCCCGTTGGTGGCGATTCTGGTTACTTTTATCATTACTTCCGTGGTCATTTTGTGGGCGAAGGCCAATCCCTTTTCCGCCTATTACTACTTTCTGATTGCGCCGCTTTCCAACCAGGTCAGCGCCCTCGAAGTACTGGTCAAAGGAACGCCGCTGCTCCTGACCGGCGCGGCGGTGACGTTTGCCTTCTCGGCCGGTTATTTCAACATTGGCGCGGAAGGCCAGCTTCTGGCGGGGGCCATTGCCGCCGCCGGGCTGGGCATGCTGTTGGGGCCGCTGCCGGCCTTCGTCAATATCCCCATTATGTTAATTGGCGGGTTTGCCGCCGGCATGCTGTGGGCCTTGATCCCTGCCCTGCTGAAGGTCAGGCTGATGGTGGATGAGGTGGTGACCACCCTGTTGATGAACACGGTCATCACGTTTTTCATCAGTTGGCTGCTGAACGGCTACTGGCGCGACCCGGTTTCCATGCAGCCCCAGTCCGCCACCATTGCTCCCAGCACAGTCTTCCCCAAGCTGGTGCTGCACTCACGCCTGCATATGGGCTTCCTCGTCGCGCTGCTGGTCATCCTGGTCATCTATTTCGTCCTCCGGCGCACCCCGCTGGGCCTGCGCATGCGCGCCGTCGGCCTGAGCAAGAATGCCGCCCACTTCAATAGCGTCAAGGTCGGCCGTACCATGCTGACCGCCGCTCTGATCAGCGGTGGGATCGCCGGGCTGGCCGGCGTGGGCGAAGTCGCCGGCATCCATTTTCACCTGATCGCCCAAATTTCTCCCGGCTACGGTTACACCGGCATCATCGCCGCCACCCTGGGCGGCTTGAACCCGCTGGGGGTCGGGTTGGGCGCCCTCTTCATCGGCCTGATCGACACCGGCGCTCAGACGGTCAGCAGCGCCATGGGCATCCCGATCTACCTGGGCAACGTGGTCGAGGCCACCCTCCTGCTGGTAACCCTGGGTATGTTTACCTTGCAGAACTACCGGATAACGATAACTACTCCAACGCCTCAAAAAGAAGGGCGGATTTGATGGATACCTTTCTGATAGGATTGATGGCGGCGACGCTGCGGGTTGCTACCCCGCTCATATTTGGTACGTTGGGGGAGCTTTTCTGCGAGCGAGCCGGCATCTTGAACCTGGGCATTGAAGGCACCCTGCTGTTCGGCTCCTTTGTGGGTTTCGCTGCGGCAGGCGCCAGCGGCTCATTGTGGATAGGTGTGCTGGCGGCTCTGGTTGCCGGGAGTCTGTGCGGTTTGTTAATGGGGCTGTTCACCGTCAAACTGGGGGTCAACCAGCACGTATCTGGCCTGGGTATCACCCTGCTGCTGACCGGTCTGTCATATTTTGCTTTCCGCCTGATTTATGGTCAACAGGCTATCCCACCTTCGATAAAACCTTTCGATACCTTCCCCCTCTTCGGCCACCTGCCGGTGCTGGGCGCCATCTTCGATCAGTACACGCTGACCTACCTCTCATTCCTGCTCGTCCCAATCGTCTGGTGGGTGGTGTACCGCTCCAATTTCGGCCTGCACATGCGCGCCGTGGGTGAGAACCCCGAGGCAGCCGACGCCGCCGGAGTCAACGTTTATAACACCCGCTATATTGCCCTGGCGATTGGCGGAGGCCTGATGGCCGTCGGCGGCGCTTTCCTCTCCCTGGCGCAGTTAGGCGCCTTTACCTTCGGCATCATCAATGGGCGCGGCTGGGTCTGCATCGCCTTGATCATCTTTGGCAACTGGGAAGCGGCGCGTGTGCTGTGGGGAGCGCTGCTTTTCGGCCTGGTGTTTGCCTTACAGCTTCGCCTGCAATCTACCGGGTTACAGTTGCCTTACGAGGTCTTCCTGGCGCTGCCCTACCTGGTAACGATCGCCGTGCTGGCGCTGGCCGGGCGCAATACCTCGGTGCCATCTGCCATTCTAAAACCATACAAGCGTGAATAAACTCTTCCGTCCAACCCTCTGGATCCTTCTGGTCTTCATCCTCCTGACCGCCGGGGTGGTGTTTGCCTTTTCTCCGGCCCATGCCGGCAAATCGCCCGGCCTGGATGCCAGCCTGTTCATGTACATCGGCGCCGGGATTAACCGGGGGCAGGTCCCCTACCGCGACCTGTGGGAAAACAAACCCCCCCTGGTTTTCTTTCTGGATGCGCTCGGGCTGTGGCTGGCCGGTGGTTCGACCTGGGGCGTGTGGTTTTTCGACCTGGCCGCCTGGATGCTCAGTGTGGTCTTGCTGTTCTTATTACTCAGGAAGGAAGTGGGCCGGGCGGGGCTGTTCTTCGCCCTGGCAAGTTTCGTGCTGAACCTGCCGGTGATTTTCGGGGCGGGCAATATGACTGAAGAGTTCGCCCTCCCGTGCCAACTGGCCGGCCTGTACTTTTTTACCCGCCTCGAGCGGGAAGGGCGCCATCCCTGGCCGGCCTTCTGGTTGGGGGTGACTTTTGCGCTGTCCTTTTTGCTGAAACAGACCACCATCGGCGTTTGGATCGCCCTGGCAGGTTACATGTTCTTGAGCAGAATCCTTGTCCATAAGCCTATCAAAGCCTACGTCATCCTTTGGGCCTCGGCCGGCGCCGCCCTGGTGGCAGGCGCCGTGCTGGCTTACTTCGCCGCTCACCAGGCCCTGTATTATCTGTGGGACGTGGCTTTTCGCTTCAATTATTACTATACCCGCGCCTCCATCGCCAGCCACATTGCGGCTGTTTACACACTGCTGTCCCGCTGGAGTCTGCTTTCGAGCCTGTTACCGGTCGGCCTGCTGGCCTGGTTGGCGGGCCTGGTCTATCTGCGCCGGGTGGGTTGGGGTAAAATGCCGCTCCTCCTTCTGGTTTCTATGCTCGATTTGCCCATAGAATGTTTTATGATCGGAGTATCCGTCTCCACCTACACGCATTATCTCGTTTCCATGCTGCCCGCTGTGGCGATCCTGAACGGCTACCTGGTCCATTTCCTTCTGCAGGCCCTGAAGACCAGGCTTCGCTTCCCCCTGGCAGCTCTCGTGTACCCGCTGCTGCTTTTCCTGGCAGTTTTTCAGGGCGTAAAAACGGTTGCCAGTTTGTATGCGACCAACCTGCCGAAACAGGTCTCCTCTGCGCTGGAGTATATCGATAAGCATTCCAGTCAAACTGATTACGTGTTGGTGTGGGGATTTCACGCCAATATCAACTTTTTATCCGGGCGACTGGCCCCCACGCGCTTTATCCACCAGATCCCGCTCTATACGGTGGGTTATGCCACCCCGCAGATTTTCGACGAGTTGCTCTCCGATCTGCAAAAGAAGCCCCCAAAACTGATCATCGACAGTCGCACTAATTCGATGCCCTTCGTGAAAATGCAAGCCGGGCGCTGCATTTTACCCGGCAGAGATCTGCCGCAAGGTATGCGGGAAATTTTTGATTATGTCTGTAAGCATTATCACTTCGACGCAAAGTTTGGCAGCGACGGTTGGTTGGCCTATACTCTTGACACACCCCCCGGCCAGTAAGTACACTTAGCATTGGGAATTGCCGCCCTGGATTATCTTGGATTTAGGGAAAAAACCATGACAAAGCGTGATGTCGTGCGTACCTGCCTGGAGGGAAAAACTCCTCCTTACGTTCCCTGGTCTCTCGGCTTCACCGTCGAGGCTGCGGAGAAGCTGCAAGAGCATTACCGCCTTTCTAACCTGGAGCCGGTCCTGCAGAACCATCTGTTGAGCCTTGGAAACGGCATCGGTTTTTTCACCGACCTCGGCCACCATCACGTGCAGGACGTGTTCGGCGTGGTGTGGGATCGCAGCGTGGACAAGGATATCGGCCAGGTCAAAGGCTGTCTGTTATCCCGCCCTACCCTGCAGGGCTACACCTTCCCCAATCCGCTGGATGCGCGCTTTTTCGCCGACATTCCGGAGAAGCTCAGTCTCTATGCCGACCGCTACCGCGTATTTGATATTGGCTTTTCGCTTTACGAACGCGCCTGGACCCTGCGCGGCATGGAAAACCTGCTGACCGATTTCCTCGACCATCCGGATTTTGTCAATGAATTGCTCGACACCATCGCCGATTACAATATCACCCAGCTCAAAGAAGCCTGCCGTTACGACATCGACGCCGTCTATTTCGGCGACGATTGGGGCCAGCAGCATGGGCTGATCATGGGGCCGCGCCTCTGGCGCAGGTTCATTTACCCGGTCATCAAACGCATGTATTCCGCCGTCCACGCTTTGGGAAAGCAGGTCTTCATCCACTCGTGCGGGGATGTGGACGAGCTGTTCGACGACCTGGTTGAGATCGGCGTCAACTGCTTCAACCCCTTCCAGCCCGAGGTGATGGACGTATTTGCTTTGATGGAGCGCTACCACGGCCGGTTATCCTTCTGCGGCGGCCTGTCTACTCAGCGCACCCTGCCCTACGGCAGCCCGGCTGACGTACGTAATGAAACCCGCCGCCTGCTGGAGATGGGCCGCCACGGCAACTATATCTTTGCCCCTGCCCATTCCGTAGAAGGCGACGTGCCTCTCGCAAACATGCTGGCCTTCATCGATGTCGTCCAGCGCCAGCCGGGATACATCGAGACTGCCGTGTAGTATACTTATTGCTCATCCTCATGAAACCGCAATCCGAGACTCGTCTTGAGTCCATCCTTATCCTGGTATTCATCCTCCTCGTCCTGGGGGTGGCCGTCACCGCCGTAATGCTCTTCAAGAGCATGCGCGCCGCCTCCCCAGTGGCCGTCTCCCCGCTGCCCACCATTACCATGCCGCTCACCCCCGCCCCGCTGCTCGCCTCTACCCTGCCCCCCGGTAGGAAAGACACAGCCTCTGTCACCGCCACCCAAACCATGGTCCCGCTGCCCATCATCCCCTTCGCTCCTTCCGATACTTCCACCCCCGAAATACCCAACCCTACCCCTGATTTTTGCGCCAGCCTGCCCAAAGACTGGTGGATGGTGATGCCGGTCGTGCCAGACATCAACCCCAACGTCAAGGTGATTTATAAAGCTGGCCTGGCCATGGGCAATGACCCCACCCGTTTCTCCAAAGTGGGCGACTGCCAGAGCATTCGCCAGTATTTTATCGGTAACTTCGACAACCCGGAGGCTTACCGCATTGGCCCTTACGATTACCTCAATCCTGCCATCGACTATTTTCACGGCAGTTTTGACCGTCTGAGCCTGGCCGTCAAGACCGGCTGGAACGTCGCCAGCGTGCTTTCCTCGCTCAACGCCAACCCTAACCTGTGCGCCGTCAACGAAACCCCCCTGGAGTGCGAATACCGGGTCTGGAACCCGTCCATCGCCATCATCAGCATGGAGGTCTGGACGAAAGACCGGCCAACCGGCATATACCGGGATTATCTCAGCCAGATCGTACAGTATTCGATCGCCCATGGGGTCGTGCCCATCCTGGCCACCAAGGCCGACAACCTGGAAGGCGACCAATCCATCAACGCCAGCATCGCCTGCCTGGCGCTTGAATACGATGTGCCCTTGTGGAACTTCTGGAGAGAGGTCCAGCCCCTGCCCGACCACGGCTTGAGGTCAGACGGCTTTCACCTCACCAACGATCGCAACCGCTATGACCTGGCCGTAAACATGCAGTCCGCCTGGCCGCACAAAAACCTGACCGCCATGATGGCCCTCGACAAAGTCTGGCGAGCCGTCACCGGCCAGCCCCCGCCTCCCGATATCCCGCATTAAAAGATGCGAATTTTAGTCTTAGTATATGCTTCGTATATGCTAAGCCTAAAATTCGCTTTTTTTTCTACTCTTACCATCGATTGACGTGGATGCGCTCCGGCAGGAACCGCTCCACATTGGGCGGCGTCTCCACCGGGTAACCCACCGCAATCAGGCACAGCGGGTGCACGTGCGCCGGCAGGTTGAACAGGCGCCTGGCCCCTTCGATGCGCACCGGCTCGGGCTGGATGCCGATCCAGCACGCCCCCAGGCCGCGCGCGTGCGCCGCCAGCAGGATGTTCTCCGCCGCCGCCGAGCAGTCCAGCAGCCAGCGCCCCGGCCGGGCCAGGTTTTCATCCGCGCACACCAGGATCGCCAGGTGCGCTTCCGCGATAAATTCGGCCGAAGTGTGGAATTTAGGCACCTCGTCCAGCAGCGTCCGCTCGGTCACCACCACAAAATGCCAGGGCTGGCTGTTGCCCGCCGAAGGCGCATGCATGCCGGCCTTGAGCAAGAGCTGCACCTCCTCGTCCGGTACCGGATTGGGGGAGAAATGCCGCACACTGCGCCGGGTGAGCATGTTTTCGATTGCGTCCATAGCCATCCTTTCCAATAGTTGCCTGGATTGATTATACCGAAATCGCCCTCAACCATCCAGCCCGGCTTCTGCCGTTCCTGCCCCGCCAGCGATTGAATTCACTGGCTGAAACCAACCAAACCCGATCAATCGGGTTTGACCTTTTATTTATCCCACCCTTGCCTCAATATCCTTCTCTTCTCCTCTGCTGATAACACCATCGCGCACGACTCCCAATCTACTTTTTCCACTCGCGTGTAACGGATTTCAAACGGATTTTCTTTCGGCAACGCATCAATGATCTTCCTGGCTTCCTCTTTTTCACCCAGCGCTATCGCTACCCAAGCATCTTCCAGCACGTCCGGGATTTGCCCAAACAAGCTGTAGATATCCTGCAAGCGGCTTGAAAGGAGTTCATGCACTCGATCCTCAACCGAGTCCTTGTATCGCAGGTTGTAAATCTTTACCGTGTCATTCATCTGGCCGATACGCTGGATACGGCCTTTGCGTTGTTCCAAACGAGTAGGATTCCACGGAAGGTCAAGGTTGATGAGGGTAGCCAAACGCTGCAAGTTAAGGCCCTCTGAAGCAGCATCCGTTCCAAGCATCAGGCGCAGCTCGTCAGCTTTGACCCTTGCTTTAATCACTTCACGAGAAGTCGGTGTCCATTTTCCACCCAACATGATCCCTGATGTGGCAGGGCCTGAGTAAAGAGCTATTGATTCTTCTGGAAATTCTTCCGATAACTGTTCTGCCAGCCATTGGATTGAGTCGCGATATTGACTGAAAATAATGCAGCCGAGTTCGAGCCAATTCCAGTTTTTCAAGCACTTAATCACCACCTCATACTTGGGATCACGTTCCTGGTTAGCTTCCAATGCATCTACAAATTGCTCCAATAACAATCGTTCCCCTTCTGTCAGCGTTTTGGATGGTTGGCTTTCTACTGGCGCAGCATTCCCGCCAGCTGGAGGCTCACCTTCTGGTTCGTCTTCTTCCTCGCTGATAACAGCATCTTCCCAATTTTCCAGCATCCGGTTGGCTGTCTGCAACCCTGCATAGATTGAGCTACCTACCCGGCGAAGCAAGAGCGTTTTCAGAAATCCAGCGCCCATCATGCGGTGCCCCAGGGCTTCGCAAAAATCCTCAGCTTTGGCATAGGCTACTCGCAAGTAGGGAGGAAGCAGAATGGCGTCCCTGTCTTCTTCACCAAACAGTTCTACTTTGATCGGTTTGAGAAGGGGTTCATGGGTTTCTGGGTCAATCTGGCTCTCTAGCTGTTGGCGGGTACGCCGGATGATGCGGCGGATAAAGGGATTGTGGTCTTCGACCAGGTGTGGGAAGAGTTTATTCAAGCGCGCCCGGTCCGGCGCACCAAATTTAAGGAAATGGTCGCCAAATACGACCGATTGCTCATCCGGAATAGTCAGCTTATTGCGCAGAATTTCAAAATCCTTGCCCTCGGTTCTGGGCGGTAATGGATTGCGGGTCCACTCCCATTTCTCATACTCGTCTTCCGGAACATAATCATGCCCCATGACCAGGTTCAGCGCTTTAGGCGCATCCTGCCAATGGCTGAACTGATTACCAAGCACCGATTCATCCCCCCGGTTCAAAATATCCAGCAAATCCCAGGCTTCGATCGGGCGAATCTGGACAGGTGTGGCTGTCGCGAGCAACAAGCTGCGCGCCCGTGGGGCGATCTGGTACATGAAATCTAACAGATTATTGGGGTCGGGGTTCTCCTGGTCGTGCGAAGGGCCCAGATTACGTCGGCGGGCGTGGTGAGCTTCGTCCAGGATGACGCAGTCGTAATCCAGCTTGAGGAGCTGAGCAGCGGCTTCAGTTACGCGGGTGATCAGCCCGCCAGATACAATCCCTACCCGGCGAGGGCATTTACGGATGGTCTCCACCCCGCTGACCGGGTATTCAATATCGCGCTCATCTACCCAACGCCGCCCGTCCCATACGGCAGAAGGCATATCCAGAAGATCTAACATTTCGTCCTGCCACTGCCAGACGATCGTTTTGGGACAGATGATCAGGATAGGTTTGTCCCCGGTGAGTGCAATGAGTTGGGCCGCCATCGCCAGTTGAATAGTTTTGCCCAATCCCACCTGGTCGGCCAGGACAAAACGAGCTTTTTTCATCGGTCCACGGTGTGCGTCAAAGGCTGTTTTTACGAAGTACTTCTGATGTTCCCAAAGTCCGACCTCTTTTCGGTATACTGGTGCTTCGATCACCGCTGAGGCCGGGCCGGAGTCAGCCGACCAATCGGTCAGGTTGTGGACTACCTGGCGCCTGGCCAGCCGGTCAAAATCCTGGACGACTGCTTCGGATAATGAGATTGCCTGTGGATGAGACCAAAGTGCATCGAATTCCTCCTGCACCCAGGCAACCGCTTCGGGCGATGTGTCCTCCCAAACCAGCTCATAATTCAAATGCCAGGCTGATTTTGACTCGTTGGCGCTGCCCATAAAGCAGGTCTTTGAGCCGTCCGCCAGGGTAATGACGCCGGCCTTACCATGAATCAGGCCAAAAACTTCATCAGGTAGGACCCGAACCTCCATCTTGCCAGAACAGAGAAAGTCGTACAGCCTTTCGAAGCGGTTGCGTGCCTGGATTGCGCTACCGCCCTCCAATAAAGCCTCTGGTTGAGAAGAGGTCCAAGATTTCCAAAGCGCAATTTTTGCGGCTTTGGCGGTTTTGACATCCAATGGATTCAAATCCGAATTGCAAACCACCCGGATCTTACCCGAGATTGAATCGATTTCCTCGCCGATGAGTTCCAATAGGGAGGAGGAGAAATATCCAGCAACCCGGTCATAACTCTGAGCGCCTTTCAAACATGTCGCCAGAAAAGAACGATCAAGCTTTGCACGGCGGGAGGAGTAACGATTTATTTCTGCCATATTAATCAAGAAATCTTACCTTAGCCCAAGCCATAAAAGTAGAGATGCAATGATAACCACTCCCAACATGTTGATCAATTGTTTTATTCCTTCTTCTTGAATAAATTCCAAAAACCTTTGACATTTTGTGGGTTCTAAACCTTGAGTCGTAAATAGGTTATAACCAATTTTTTTGACAATATTTGCTGGTGTATTCGGGACATCTGGTTTACCAAGCCAGTCTTTTTTCAAAATGTTGGTAATCTCGTCTGCAAGATATCCAAATCCATCCTTAGAAAGCAATGCTCGGCAAGATTGGCAAATAAAAGCATTCAGTGCTTTATATCGTACATCAATTAACTCAGAGGTAAAATCACATAGACACCCTTTTGTTCCCAAATGCATAGAACCTTCAAGAGAGGGAGACACAACGGCTATTGCTGAACGCAATATGAGGGTAATAAAGAACTCATAGATAGTTGGCGGAGCCATCACTTGCTCCCAATGACCGAGAGCCAGGACCGAAAGTTTGCCTTCTCGCATCGAGTAATAGTTGTCAGAGAATTT
>Ga0315282_10004114_pt1 | contig 25524 bp, 11 predicted proteins | sample YL17G07_20_MG_FD_203693 | JGI IMG/M metagenome (GOLD analysis project Ga0315282, IMG submission 203693) | Sediment microbial communities from Yellowstone Lake, YNP, Wyoming, USA - YL17G07_20 | ecosystem: Environmental > Aquatic > Freshwater > Lake > Sediment | place: USA: Wyoming | collected... | reverse complement strand
GGTCGCGACCTGCCGCCAACAGAACCGCCGCGTCTTCCAGTTCTTCTGCAACGCCATCAATGCCCACTTCCGAAAAGAAACCGCCCCTTCTCTGTTATATTGATGCAGAGCCGTGAACGGTTACCCAAATTGAGCCATTCATGGAAGCAGTTGGCTTCTTTGATATGGTTCTTCCCATCATCGCGAAAGATCATGTTGACTACAGCCAGCGACACAATGGAGGGTTCTTGCTCCACACCAAAGATGTTCTGCTTCTTGAAGAGAGCCAAGTCGCGACCTCTTGCGTTTCGCTTGGCATAATCCAGTGCGGAAACAAGGAACCCGCCTGTGCCGCAGGTCGGGTCATATACTATATCTCGTATCGTGACATCGAGAATTCGGGCCGCAAAGCGTGTTATATGGCGGGGCGTGAGGACAATACCAATCTCCTTCGCCCAGTTGCCATACTTGAGGAACACTTCATAGAACTCCCCGAGAATATCCGTTCCCGAATTCATCGCGGAACGGATATTGAGATTGGTTAACTCTTGAATGGTTTTTACCAGTGCCCCTTTGAACTTCTTGTGATTTGCCTGTGTTGTGGGTGGAATAATGCGAACGTAATTGTAGAACTCCGGCTTTCCTTTACGCTGCAAAACCGCATTCACGTGGGCATTTATCTCGTCGATAAGTACCATCGGTGAGGCATTCACATTCGGGGTAGTGTCATCTACAAGGCTCAAAAGAAGGGCTGATATTATCTTGCCTCGTTCCGTAGCTGGGATTGCGCCGTTATGCAGAATGGTGTTGATCTTGTCCGCAGCCTGAAAGAACTGCTTCTCCTCAATGGGCAAGTCTTCTATAGCATTGGTGTTGTGTTCCAGCAAGTATTGTGCGATAAGCGGAGTAACTAATCCCGTAAGCTCCTTCCCGTTTGATATGATCGGGAGAAACTTAGTTCCGACAAGAAATTTGCTCTTTACCAAATATCCATCAATATCGTTTCCGGCGACCCCAGAGATGATGCGTGCTTGGATATGCTTGCTTCTGTTGATCCTTGCGGCATAGTCTTCCTCGGCCTCCTTAATGGCCTGCTCAATCTGAGACCGTTCCGACTTTGCCTCAATGACGTACAACTCCGTCTCAGAGATTTTGACGATGTTCTCTGGTTTCGTTTGACCGAGTTGTTCCTTTATTCGTGGGTCTCCCAGACACTCGCCCTGCGTGTAGACTTGTCCATCTGTTGTTCGTACTGGGTTCTTGGCCACCCAGCCGATGCGACCCAACTCCAGGCGAATGAACTGATAGGCGTCTACTTCACATACCACGAGTCGCCTTACCATGCAACTGTCTCCTTATTTCGCCTCGCCCGATTTGTGGACATTGATTCGCTTGGCCTCTCGCAAGAGAACCGCCCTTGCCCATGATGATGCGTCTAAGCCGGACACTCTGGCGGCCTCAGTAAATGCCTTGTGTTCATCCTCCAGCAGCCGAAGCTGGAACAGCTTGGTTCGCCTGTCTTGTTCGGATTTCCTGGGCCGTGCCATACCTGAATTGTAACAGCGGAAACGGGGCAGTCAACATTTTTTCTGTAATTTTTATAAAATTACACTTGACTGTCATGTTATTGTCGTTACAATAACGATAGAACAGTAAGGGGATGAAAACATGAAATACATACCGCCGAAGTTCACGAAGCTGTCAGAGATGGCCGCAATAGACGTTGGCCGTCTGACTGAGGATGAAGCCCGGATCATTTTGGAGTCGATTCGTTGGCCGAAGGGTCCGGTCTGCCCTCATTGCGAAAGCCAGAACGTGACACGAATTCAGGCTAAGTCTGAGAAGGTCCGTGACGGGGTGTTCCAGTGCAACCATTGTCGGGGACAATTCACGGTGATCCTTGGCACAGTCATGCAGGGCTCTCACATTACCCTGCGCCAGTGGGTCCAGGCGTTCTATTCTATGTGCTCGCACAAGAAAGGCGTGTCGGCCCTTCAGCTTCAACGCAACCTTGGCCTCCACACCTACAAGGCGGCTTGGCATCTTGCCCACCGTATCCGTCTGGCTATGAAGGCGGACCCACTCACCAGCAAACTCGAAGGCGTAGTCGAGGTCGATGAAGCCTATATCGGTGGCAAGCCCCGTCCAGGTAAACGGGACGAGAACGGAGAACTGATCGTCAACAAGCGGGGACGGGGGACAAGGAAGGTTCCCGTCATGGCGCTTATAGAGCGTGACGGACGGGCGCGCACGCGAGTCGTGGAACACGTAACCGCCGACAACCTAAAGGCGGCAATCCGAGAGAACGTCGATGCCACGGCTACCATTAACACGGACGACTTGAACCTGTACCAAGGGATCGGCCCGGAATTCGCAGGGGGTCATCAAACTGTCAATCACAGTCAAGGGGAATATGCTCGCGGGGACGTTTACACCAATACCGCCGAGTCCTTCTTTGCCCTCCTGAAGCGCGGCGTGCATGGGACATTCCATCATATTTCTAAGAAGCATATTTCCCGCTATTGCGATGAGTTCTCGTTCCGTTGGGACGGGCGCAAGGTCACAGACGGGGAGCGGGCGGTTTTGGCGATTCGTAGCGCGGAAGGCAAACGGCTTGCCTATGCTTTGCCAAAGGTATAATTCCGAAACACTTTTTGTGAGGAGAAGGGCCATGTCACATAGAAGAATCTTCTGCTGGGTTTCTGTCGTTACGCTGATGATCCTCGTTGGCAGCGCGTTCGCGGCGCAAAACGACTGGACGAACGCCACGGGCAACGGACGCTGGATGGATCCGAACAACTGGTCGCAACACAAGGTGCCGGGCCCCGGGACAGGCAACACGCGAATCAATCCCGACACGAACGCCGACCCGAACCATCTGGTGGGTCCGACAATCGGTGTTGGGGAGATCGCCGTGACGGATGCCGCCGACAACTGGGCCCCGGAGTGGGGCTTGAGCCTGAGCATCGAGGGCGGCAGCCTGACGAGCGCCGGCTTTGTCGGTCTGGTTTCCGTGGGCGGCGAAACGAATCCCTCTACCATCAATGTGGGCGTCGACGGCAGCGGCGGCTGGATGGATCTCGTCAACTTCCTCGTGGGTGATAGCTGGTGGTATCACGGCGGGCCCTACGTGACATACAACCAGTGGAGCGGCACGGCCATCGTGCGCGATTATGTCTGGCTGGGTGGCAAGATCAACCTCTACGGCGGGATCATGTACGTCTTCAACGGGTTCAACGTGGCCTCCGTCGGCCAGCCTGCGGAATTGTGCAAGCTGAATATCACGCAGGGAATCCTGATGTTGCCCAAGGATTACAAAGCCAACGTCGAGAAGTGGATCGCGGACGGCTACTGTGTCGCCTACGCCGGAACCGGGCAGATCGTCATTGAAGAACTGCCGACCCGGACAAAGGTCACGGCGCTTCCGGCGCCGGTGCAAGTACAGCCGTAGGTCCGCGGACCCTGACCGGCCGGAATTAGTCGACAGGATTTCGGTCCGCGCACGTGCTTACTGACACTTGGGTGCTCAAAGCACGCGTTCCTATACTGCGGGTGGCACCGGCAAGGCAGAAGCCTTGGCCGATGGTGACCGGCAAAGCATTGGCAGGCCGCGCCTGCCGCTGCCACCCGGCTGATGTGACTAGTAGTGGCTGGATAACTGTGCGCTTGCGGGCGAGGAGAAGGACGGTGTATCGGAAGCTGCTCAGCCTGATCTTGGGGGCGCTCTCGCCGGCGTTGTCGGCGGGTCCGGCCCGCGCGGGCTACGAGACGCTCACGGGCGACTACGCCAGCCACGACCCGGTAATCATCCGGCAGGCTGACACCTACTACAGCTTCTGCACGGGCTCCAGAATCTCTATCCGGGCGTCCGGGGACATGCACAACTGGCGATTCATCGGCAGCACGCTCGCGGACATCCCCTCGTGGGTCCGCACGGCAGTCCCAAGATACTCCGGCAGCAGCGTGTGGGCCCCGGACATCTCTTCTTTCAACGGCAGGTACCACCTGTATTACTCCGTCTCCACCTATGGGAGCAACGTCTCGGCCATCGGCCTGGCGACGAACGTAACGCTCGATCCGTGTGACCCCAACTACGCATGGGTGGACAGCGGCGGACCAGTCATCCGCTCGCGTTCGGAGGACAACTACAATGCAATTGACCCGGCCCTGTTCGTCGACGATCAGGGAGAGAGGACAAGATATTGGCTGGCCTTCGGCTCTTTCTGGAGCGGCATCAAGCTCACAGAGATCGATCCGGCGACGGGATTTCCTCTCTCGGACCCGCCCGTGCTCCATTCCCTTGCGTGGAATGAGTCGATCGAGGCTCCATTCATCATCTCCAGGAACGGGTACTACTATCTTTTCGTTTCCTTCGATGCCTGTTGTCGGGGCGTGGGAAGCACGTATAACGTCCGAGTCGGTCGGGCCGCCAGCGTCACCGGCCCCTACAGCGACCGGAGCGGCGTGTCGATGATGAATGCCGGCGGGACCCGGCTGACTTGGAATGACGAGCGGTGGAAAGGCCCGGGGCATCAGGCCGTCTTCAAAGATCGTGACGGCAGATTCTGGCTCGTCCACCATGCCTACGATGCCGAACACAATGGCAGGGCCTACCTGCGCATTCACGAGCTGTTCTGGACCGCGGATAGCTGGCCCACGCTTCAGCAGCCGGGACCGGTCGATGTCAATAACGCGCTTGTGGCATGGTGGGCGATGGACGACGGCATCGGTGACATCGCCGTGGATTCCTCCGCCAATGGCTATGACGGCACGGTCATCGGCCCGACCTGGGTCGCCGACGATCCGAACGGCGGCGCCGCCCTGCTTTTCGATGGGGTGGACGACTACGTCGACCTGCCCGACGGGTTCGCCGACTTCAACGGCCTGACCATCTCCCTCTGGGCGCGTCCCAGCGGTGCCGGCGACTGGGCCGCCTTTGTCGATCTCGGAAACGGCGACGCCAATGACAACATCTTCTTCGGGCACAGCCGTACGTCGCTGGTTCTTGCGGTCCTCAACGGGACCGACAATCTCGGCACGGTCACTGCCAGCCGCGCAGTCACATTGAACGCGTGGCAACATTTCGCCGGCACCGTGGATGTCTGTGGAGGCGCAGTGCTCTACAAAAACAGCGTCCCGATCAAGACGGGAGCGACCTCGCCGCCCTGGAACGTGACCAGAACCGACAACCACCTGGGACGGAGCAACTGGTCGGCCGACGCCTGCTACCGTGGCCTTCTGGATGACATCCGCATCTATAACAGGGCCCTGGACGCCAATGGCATCCACAAGATCTACGAGGAGGGAGATCGAAATGAATCTCGACAAGATTAGACGGCTATCGTGCCAAGCGTATTGAGGGACAGAATTATGTGCAGAGAATCACGTTTCTTCGCTTCTTTTGTTGTGGCACTGGGTCTGGCGGCCAGTGCAGTGGCCGCAGACAACTACTGGTGGACCAACGGCAGCGGAGATGGCATGTGGAACAAGAAGACGCCGCCGTACAACTGGGAAAGCATACCGGCGTGGAATCCGACCGGCCCGAGGGTTCCTTGTCCCCCGCCGCCTCACAGCTCAGCGAGCATCTACATCTCCGGAAACCCCAGGACCCGCGCCACGCCGCTGGTGATACCCGCCGGATATACGGCCGACTGCACCTATGGCGAGGAGTTCGGCACGATCTTCGGCCCGGAGTGGGGACTGCATCTCGACATCTACGGCAGCCTGACCTACAAGTGGTACCTCGTCCTGGCGCAGGGGCTGGGAGGACTGATAGACCCCAACAACCCTGACAATGACCCGAACCGCAGTGTCGTGAATATGTACGATGGCTCGCAAATCCACGGCACAGCGGACAGCCCGGGCAGCGACAAGACACGCGCGGAAGGCATTGCCATCGGCACGAACTGGTGGGCCCCCCTGCCCTACGTCACGATGAATATGTACAAGGGGTCACAGTGCCTCGTCAACTGGGCCTGGATCGGCGGCCATTTGAATATGTACGGCGGGACATTCGACGTCCTGACGGGCGTGAACATGGGCATCGGCACGCCGGCCAACGTGCCCGACAATCTGATCCGGGTGGATATCTACGAGGGCAAGCTGCTCCTGCCAGCCAACTTCGGCGATCAGGTGCAGGACTGGATCCGCAGAGGCATCCTCAAGGCCTATGGCATGACCCCGGGCCTGCCCGGCGGCTCGAGCATCATCGTCGACACAAAGACCATTCCGGGCCGGACCATTGTCACGGCGCTTCCTGCGGCTGGGCCGCTGCCTTCACAGCCGAACCCGGCCGACGGGGACGCCAACGTGCCGATCAATCCCCTTCTTCGCTGGATGGCGGGCATCCATGCCGCCCAACACAGCGTCTATCTCGGCGCCGTCGCCGCCGACGTGGAGAATGCCAGCGACGCGGATCACCCGAACGTCACGTTGACCGAGGTCAGCGACAGCCGCCTCGACGCCGGATTCCTGCACGCCAACGCAACCTACTATTGGCGGGTCGATGAGGTCAACGACGCTCACCCGGACAAGCTGTGGAAAGGCCCCGTCTGGAGCTTCACGACCGGCGACTATGCTGTCGTGGACGATTTTGAGGGCTATACCAACGCGTCGCCAAACAGGGTCTTCCAGGCCTGGATCGACGGCGCGGGCTTCTCGCCGGACGAGTTCTTCCCGAGTGGCAGCAGCGGCAACGGCTCCGGGGCTCTGGTCGGCTACGACCCGACGGCAGGCAACATCATGGAGACCGGGATCGTTCACGGCGGCAAGCAATCCATGCCCCTGTACTATGACGATTCCGGCGGCACGCGATACTCCGAGGCGCTACGGACGTTCGCCGCCGCCCAGGACTGGAGCGGATACGGCTTCACCACGCTGGTGGTCTACTTCCGGGGCGATTTCGACAATGCTCCCGCTCCATTCTATGCCAAGATTAACGGCACCAAGGTGTCCTACAACGGCAACGCTCCGGCCACGGCGATTCCCGTCTGGAAACAATGGAACATCAATCTGGCCTCCGTGGGCGTCAACCTCAAGAGCATCCAGAGCCTTGCGCTAGGGGTCGGGGACGGGACCGCCGGTGGAACGGGGACGCTCTTTATTGACGATCTCATGCTGTACGCTATCCCGCCGCAGATCATCACGCCGGTGGACCCGGGCGCCAATGGCCTGGTCGGGTTGTACACTATGGAAGGCAACGTGCAGGATAGCTCGGGCAAAGGCATGCACGGCACGGCCTCCGGCAACCCGGAATATGACCAGAGTGACACCGGCTACGGCAAGGCGCTGTACTTCGATGGCGTCAGTGACTACGTGAGCCTGCCCGCGGGGCCGCTCGTCAGCTCCCTAGGCAACATGACGATCGCCGCACGGGTAAGCCTTTTCAGCGCCAGCCGTCTTTGGCAACGAGTGCTCGATTTCGGCACCGGGACGGACAATTATATGTTCCTGTCGCCGAACAACGGGGTGACGGGAACCCTGCGATTCGCGATCCGAACCCCCACGGTGGCGGAGCAGGCGGTGACCGCCCCCACGCCGCTTACGGAGGGTTGGCACCACGTGGCCATCGTCATCAACGGCGCCGCGGGCACCCTGCAACTGTACGAGGACGGCCTGTTGGTCGCCAGCGGCGCGACGACGGTGCTGCCCAAGGACTTGGGCAATACGACCCAGAACTGGCTCGGCCGGTCGCAGTTCGAGGCCGATCCCTATTTCGGCGGCGCGCTGGACGATCTGCGCATCTATAACCGCGCCTTGTCACCCGGCGAGGTTCGTTACCTCGCCGGCGACCGGTGATGCGATTTACCGTACTTGGGCCCACGGCAATTCTCGGCGTGGGCCCGGCGGACTTGAAATGCGAGTCCTTTTCGGGTACTATAGAAGGACTCAATCGGTTACGGGATCAATTTGCCCGACAGGACGTTGGAGGGTTACGGCAGGATGGGTTTACCGCTATGTGCGTGTCGCGCAGGATACATAGGGACGAATCGTGATTCACCCCCGGCCGAACCTCTGCGCCCCAGGCGACTTGTCACAATGGTATACGCGTGTCGTCGTGTACGACCAAGCGCGATTCGAGACTTCGCTTTTGAGGAGACCTGCTATGGGTAGGAAACTGACTTATCTGATTTGTATCGCAGTGCTTTTGGGCTTGTCCTCTTATGCGAAGGCCCAGATCAACGTGGCGGAGACACTGCTGGTCGATGTGCGGGCTGAGGACCTGGCCTATGGGTCCGTCACCACCACGTGGGTGAATCACGGGACGCTCGGGCCCTTCACGGCCAAGGGAGGCCCCGTGGTCGAGGACGTAGCGGGCATGAAGGCCGTCACCTTCGACGGCGCCAGTTGGTTCGATGGGCCTACCTCGGTGCCCGGCATCGAGGGCAAGGGCACACGGACCATCGAGGTATGGGCGTACAACCCCGCGGCCGCCAGCGAGGAGACGATGGTGCACTGGAGCCATCGCGGCGGTCCGGCCGGCACGAACATGTCCTTCAACTACGGCAACAACACTACCTGGGGAGCCGTAGGCCACTGGGATACCCCGGACATGCCCTGGGGCGGCAGTGTCTCGCCCTGCCCAACGCTCGGCAGATGGTGGCACCTGGTCTACACCTATGACGGGACTACGGCCCGGCTGTACGCCAACGGCAGTCCCGCCGGCGAGAAGGCGGTCACCCTCAATACGCATCCGGGCAACATCATCCGCATCGCCGCCCAGGGCGACGACACAGGGACTGCCCCGGTAATGTCACTCAACTTCACTGGCTCGATTGCCCAGGTCCGCATCCATGACGGCGTCCTGACCCCGCAGCAGATCCAGCAGAACTTCAAGGCGGGTGGCCCGCGAAAGGCGGCCAATCCCAGTCCCGTGAACGGCGCCGTGGGCGTGATGATGCCCCTGATGACCTGGACCCCGGCGACCATAGCACTGTTCGAAAATGTCTATCTCGGCACGACACCGGAACTCACTGCCGCCGATTGCGTCGCCACGAAACAGTCCATCATGCTCAAGATGCTCTACTACCTGGGACCCATGACCCCGGGACAGAAGTACTACTGGCGAGTCGACGAGGTCGCCGCTGATGGCACGATCTACACGGGCGACACCTGGTCCTTCTCCTGGATATCGCTGACCGCCTCTTCGCCCGCGCCGGCGGATGGCGCCCACTTCCAGGACCCGAACGTGGATCTCGTCTGGCTGCCCGGCAAGGACGCCAAGAAATACGACGTCTACTTTGGAACTGATCGCACAGAGGTCGCCGACGGTACGGGCGACACGTTGAAAGCCACCCAGAGTCTGACGAGCTTCGATCTCGGCCTGCTCGCGACGGCGACAACCTACTACTGGCGCGTGGACCTGATCGACAACGGCGACAAGAAACACGCGGGCGACGTGTGGAGCTTCACCACGGTGCCCAGTGTCGCCGTCTCGGACCCGAACCTTGTGGGCTGGTGGAAATTCGATGAGGGTGAGGGCAGGCTGGCCGTCGATTGGTCCGGCCTGGGTCAGCACGGCCAGATCTTCGGCGGCGCCACCTGGGTCGAGGGCTTTGACGGCAGCGCCATCAAGCTCAACGGCCAAGACGGATACGTCGATCTGCCTATCGGATCATTGATCGCTGCCTCGAGCAGCATCACGGTCACGACCTGGGTCAATTGGTCCGGCGCCGGCGGCATCTGGCAACGGGTCTTCGATTTCGGCAGCGGCACGCAATTCAACATGCTGGTCACCCCGGCAAACGGCGCAAACGGAAACCTGCGATTCGTGATCACCGTGGAGAGCTACAACAATGAGCAGCAGTTGAACGCCGCCACGCCCCTGCCGACCGGCTGGCACCACCTGGCAGTCGCGATCAATGGCGCGACCCGGGGCATGCAGATGTTCCTCGACGGTCAGGTCGTGGCCAGCGGCTCCACAACCGTTCTCCCGAAGGACCTTGGAGAAACCACGCAGAACTGGATCGGCCGCTCCCAGTATAGCGCCGACGCTTATTTCCGGGGCGCCGTGGACGACTTCCGCATCTACAATTTCGCGATGACCGCCGAGGAGATCCCGGAGACGATGCGGGGCGACCCGGCTCTGGCCTGGGACCCGCAGCCTGCCCGCGACTCCATGGCGGACATCCGCACCACGACCGAGCTGACCTGGGCCACCGGACAAGGTGCGGCACAGCACGATGTCTACTTCGGGACCGATTTACAGGCCGTGACTGATGCCGATACGAGCTCCACGCTGTACCGCGGCCGTCAGACTGAAACCAGCTTCTCGCTGGCCGGACTTGTCGAGTTTGGCGGCGGCGCCTACTTCTGGCGAGTCGACGAGGTGGAGGCGGACGGGACCACCATCCACAAGGGACACCTCTGGGGCTTCACGATCCCCGGCTACCTCATCGTCGATGACTTCGAGAGTTACACGAACGACTCGCCCAAGCGCATTTTCCAGACGTGGATCGACGGCTGGGGCTTCTCGGCGGATGAGTTCTTCCCCACGGGCGATGCAGGCAATGGAACGGGGGCCACGGTCGGCCACGATATCTGGACGGAAGGCACGCCGTACGCCACGATCGTCGAGACTTCGATCGTCGCCTCCGGCAGCGGCAAACAGTCCATGCCGCTGGCGTTCAATAATGCGGACGCTCCATTCTATTCTAAGACCGAGCGGACCTGGGCGTCACCCCAGGACTTTACGGCTTACGGCGCCGCCACGCTGAGCCTCCAGGTCCACGGCTATCCGGTCGTGACCGCTACGCCTGTCACTGAAACGGGCGGTAAGATGAGCCTGACCGGCTCCGGCGCGGATATCTGGGGCACCAGCGATGAGTTCACCTTCGCCTGCAAGACCCTCACCGGCGACGGCTCCATCATTGCCAAGGTCGTCAGCACCGGCACCGGCACCGACACCTGGTCCAAGGGCGGCGTCATGATTCGCGACAGCCTCGACGGCGGCTCAGCAACCGCCCAGATGGAGATCACCGGCGGCGCCGGCAACGGCGCCAGCTTCCAGTGGCGCCCGGTGGCCCACGGGGCCTCGTCGGCCAGCAACGCCGTATCGGCCCTGACGCCTCCGTACTGGGTGAAGATCGAGCGCATCGGCGACACGATCTCCGCCTCCGCCTCCGCCGACGGCCTGACCTGGAACCCGCCGATGATGCAGAGTTCCGTCGATATCCCGATGAGCGATCCGGTCTGCATCGGTCTGTGCGTCACGTCGCACCTGTCGACCGAGAACCGGACCTATCAGTTCGAGGGCATCAAGACCACGGGCAGCATCGGCGGCCAGTGGCAAGGGGCCGTGATCAGCAGTCCATGGTATAACAGCGAGCAGAGCCTGTACATCGCCGTCCAGGATAGCGCAGGCAAATCCGTCACGGTATCCAATCCGGACGCGGTGAACGCCGCCGACTGGACCGAAGTGCAGATTCCGCTGAGCAGCTTCACCGGCGTGAACATGACCAAAATCAAGAAGATGACGATCGGCATCGGCAGCCAGACGAGTCCCGCAGCGGATGGTTCCGGCATGCTGTTCATCGACGACGTCCGGGTAATCAAGTAGGAGCGAATCGTCGTTCGTCCGAAACCGTTGGGGGCGAATCAACATTCGCCCCTGCATAATCTCTGGAAGGAGGATAGCATGTGTAGAAAGCTGATGTATCTGACGTGTGTTTCCCTTGTCCTGCTCGCGTGCAGCGGTGCGCGAGCGGCGGTATTCAGCGACGACTTCGCCGTTGCGCACGACTACGTCGCCAACGGGGTCGCCGGGACAGGGTGGGACGGGTTCCTGGGCCTGGGGCCCGGGGAAAAGGTCAACGCATTGAATGCCTCGATGGCCCGGGCGGGACAACTGTACCTGGAGTCGGTAGGCGCCAGCCTGGCGGAGCCGTGGGACGCGATGCCGCCGTTCCTCTACAAAGTCGTCGAGGGCGACTTCATCGCCACGGTCAAAGTCACGGACTATGCGGGCACGGAAGCGGCCCCGGTCTATCACAACAACTGCGGCCTGATGGCCAGGGCAAAACCCGAAGACGCCGGCCCCGGCGAGGACTGGATCTCCGTGGACTACTTCCCGATCTGGGGCTGCGGCAACATGGTGCGCATGGCCAACGACGGCGTCCGCACGGAGCCCTGCAATAACCAACTGGCATGGAATGCCGGCACGTACCTGCAACTGGAGCGCAAGGGCGACACGTTCTATGCCCGCCAGAGCGCGGATGGACAAACCTGGGTGCAACTGTGCAAGCCGTTCGTTCGCAAGGACCTCGCCAACATACCGGTGCAGGTTGGACTGTTCCAGGCGGCCTATTCCGACAACCTCTCGTATGCGGCCTTCGATGACTTCCGCGTGGAGACATTCGCAAACTGCAAAGCCATCCTCAAGAGTCCGGAGGATAAGGCCCGGGTCGTGGGCGCTGCGACGCTGGAATGGGTTGCCGGCGAGGGTGCCCTGGCGCACGACCTCTATTTCGGCACCGATCCGAATAACCTCGAATCGGTGGGCCTGCAAATGGAAACCAGTTACGCCGTAGACCAGGAGCTTGTCCGAGGCACGACCTACTACTGGCGTGTTGATGAGATCAACGCTGCCGGCGACGTCTGCGTCGGCGATGTCTGGTCCTTCGTGTCCGGCGCGCCGATCGTCGCCACCATGTTCCCGGCAACGGAGAACTTCGACGAGGCCCACGACTTCCTGAAAGACGGCGTTGCGGGGACGTTCTGGGACGGCCTTGTCGGCGCGGATGCCAATCAGACGGCCAACGCGATCACGACGGGCGACGCCAATCATCCGGGCCAGCTCTACCTCGAGTCGGCCAACGCCGTCTGGGCCGAGCCCTGGAGCCCCCTGGGTCCATTCCTGTATAAGGTGGTCAAGGGCGACTTCATTGCCACGGTGCAGGTCGCGGACTACGCCGGCGACCCCAACAACTGGGTCTATCACAATAGCTGCGGCCTGATGGCTCGCAACGTGACCGACGCCGATGCCGGCGCGGGCGAGGACTGGATCTCCGTGGATTACTTCCCCATCTGGTGGTGCGGGAACATGGTGCGCACCGCCGATGACGGCGTGCGCGAAGAGCCTCGCAACAACGGCAAGGCCTGGGACGCATACAAATTCCTGCAGTTGGAGCGCAAGGGCAACACGTTCTACGCTCGCGTGAGCGCCGACGGCCTAGCCTGGGAGGACATGGGCGAGCCGTTCGTGCGGGAGGACTTCAACGGTCTGCCCGTGCAGATCGGATTGCACCAGGCGACCTTCTCCGACAGCGTCGGCTATGCGGCGTTCGACAACTTCGTGCTCCAGACCAACACGTTCCGGGACGACTTCGCCACGGCACACAATTTCGTGGCCGACGGCGTAGCCGGAACAGCGTATGACGGCCTGGCGGGCGACATCAAAGATGTCAACGGCGTCGTCGATGCCTCCATCAGCCGGGACGGGCAGCTCTATCTCCAGTCCGTCAACGCCGTCTGGTCCGAGCCATGGTCTCCGCTGGGACCGTTCCTGTACAAGGTCGTCTCAGGCAACTTCGTCGCCACCGTGAAGGTCACCGGATACGCGGGCGACCCCAACAACTGGGTCTATCACAACAGTTGCGGACTGATGGTCCGCAATGTCGCCGATGCCGACGCCGGCCCCGGGGAAGACTGGGTCTCGCTGGATTACTTCCCCATCTGGTGGTGCGGCAACTTCGTGCGCTCCGCCGATGACGGCGTGCGAACGGAGAACGGCAACAACGGGCTGGGGTGGAACCTGCTGCCGTACCTGCAGATCGAGCGCGTCGGCAATACGTTCCACTTCCGCGTCAGCGCCGACGGCGCAACGTGGCAGGAGATGGCCAACTCGCCCATCGAGAGGAAAGACTTCGACGGCCTGCCCGTCCAGATCGGCCTGCATCATGCGACGTTCTCCGACAGCGTGGGCTTCGCCGCGTTCGATGACTTCAGCATAGTGACTTCGACACCGTAAGCGCAAACGCGGGATTCCGCGCTGCTTGCAGCGATCAGAAGCGTCCCCGGCTCCCGTGGACCCACGAGAGCCGGGGGTCGCATGGCCTGTATATTCGCAGGTGGAATTGGAGTGGTGTGATCCATGTCCCTTTTAAGGAAGGCTGATATGTACCGAAAAGCGATCTATTGGATTTGCGCGGCCGCCGTCCTGGGTATCGCCGGCACGGTTCAGGCAGGCCTGTTCCGTGACGGGTTCGACACCGCGCACGACTATGTCACGGACGGGGTTGCGGGGACCGGCTGGGACGGGTTCCTCGGCAAGGGGCCCAACGAGACGGTGACCACTCTCAATGCGTCACAGAGTCGCCCCGGGCAGTTGTACATCGAATCCACGCTGTCCTACTGGTCTGAGCCGTGGGCCCCCTTGGGTCCGTTCCTGTACAAGGTGGTCAAAGGCGATTTCGTCGCCACGGTCAAAGTCACCGATTACGCCGGGACGGCAACCGCCTGGGTCTATCACAACGATTGCGGATTGATGGCCAGGGCGGAACCCGCCGATGCCGGCCCTGGAGAGGACTGGGTCGCCATCGATTACTTCCCGATCTGGAGCTGCGGCAATTTCGTGCGCACCGCCGACGACAACGTGCGTACGGAGAATGGACACAACGGCAAGCAGTTCAACCTGGACCCGTGGCTTCAACTCGAGCGTCAGGGAAATACGTTCCATTTCCGGACCAGCACGGATGGGGTGACCTGGACCGAAATGAGCGTCTCACCGTTAGTCCGGGACGATCTGGCCAACGTGCCGCTCCAGGTCGGGCTTGCTCATGCCGTGTTCTCCGACGCCGTCGGCTATGCGGCGTTCGACGAGTTCACTATCGACGGCCCGCAGGTCGTACCCGGGTTCAAAGCGTACAATTCCCACCCGATTGACAAGGCAACGGATGTGCCGCGAGACTCCGACTTGACCTGGACGCCCGATGCGACGGCCGCCGCACACAACGTATATTTCGGCACCTCGCTCGATGATGTCACCAACGCCAGCGTATCCAGTCCGTCAGGGGTGCTCCTGGCCGAGAAGCAGGACGCAAATTCATTCGACTTGGACCTGCTCGAATACGGGAAAACGTACTATTGGCGAGTCGACGAAGTGGAGGCCGACGGCGTGACCATCTATCGGGGCGACGTATGGAAGTTCACGGTCGAGCTGTACTCGTACCCGATCAAGAATGTCATAGCTACCGCCTCCAGCGTCAGCAGCACGAACACCGGAGCGGAAAAGACGGTCGATGGCTCCGGCCTCAACGCCGACGACACGCACTCGACCGACCCGAAGACCATGTGGCTCAGCAAGAGAACCAAAGAGCAGACCTGGATCTGGTACCAGTTCGACAAACCTTACAAGCTGGATGAGATGAAGGTCTGGAACTACAATCAGGCAACGGAGCTTGATTTCGGTCTTGGAGCCAAGGACGTCACGATTGAATACTACATGGATACCGCCGAGCCAACGACGTGGGGCGACTGTGAATTCGCCCAAGCCACCGCCTCGGATGACTACGCAGGCAATGAACCCATCGATCTCGGCGGCATACAGGCAAAGTCCGTCAAGCTGATCATCAACAGCAACTGGGGCGACTGGCTGACGCAGTATGGATTGAGCGAAGTCCGCTTCTTCTCGATTCCAGTCCTGGCCAGAGAGCCCAGTCCGGCCCCGGGCACGGTGAATCTGCACCCGCAGGTAACCCTCGCCTGGCGGGCCGGACGCGAGGCCGCCTCCCATCAGGTTTATCTGGGTACCGATCCGAACAATCTGTCCCTGGCAGCCACGGTCTCAGAGCCCAGCTACGATCTGGCGGCAGGGCTGGCCCAGAAATATTACTGGAGAGTGACTGAGGTCAATGACGCTGAGACGCCTCCTTCCTGGCCGGGAGAGGTCTGGAGCTTCTCGACCGCCGACTATATCGCTGTCGATGACTTCGAGAGTTACACGAACCAGTCCCCCGAGCGGGTCTTCCAGACCTGGATCGACGGCGCCGGGTTCTCGGCCGATGAGTTCTTCCCGAACGGGGGTGACGGCAACGGGTCCGGGGCGCTGGTGGGCTACGATCCCACCGCGGGCAATATCATGGAAACAGCCACTGTTCATGGCGTCGGACAGTCCATGCCGCTGCTCTATGACAACTCCGCCGCGCCGCGATACTCCGAGGCCCAGCGCACGTTCGCTGTCCCACAGGACTGGACCAAGCACGGCATTACCACCCTCGTGCTATACTTCCGAGGCGTTTCCGACAACTCTCCTGCCCCGGTCTACGTCAAGATCAACGGGAAGAAGGTGGTCTACAACAATGGAGCCGCGAGTACGTCCACTCCCGTCTGGAAGCAGTGGAACATTGATCTGGCCTCCGTCACGGGTGTCAATCTCAAGAGCGTCAGCACCTTCGCGATCGGCGTGGGCGACGGCTCTTCCGGCGGGACCGGGACCCTCTTCATCGATGACATCCTGCTCTATGCCAACGCTCCTCAGGTGGTGACGCCCGCCGATCCCGGCACCAAGGGCCTGTCGGCCCTGTATGAGATGGAAGGCGACATGCAGGACAGCTCCGGCAAGAACCTCCATGGCACCACCTCGGGCGAGCCCGAGTTCATGGCGGGAATGCCCGGCTACGGCAAAGCCCTGACCCTTGACGGGGTCAGCGACTATGCGGATCTGCCCATCGGCCCGCTGCTGAGTACGTTGAGCAGCTCCACCTTCGCCGTGTGGGCAGACTTCACCAACGTCGGCAACGACTGGCAGCGGATTTTCGATTTCGGCACAGGCACCAGCAACTACATGTTCCTGACGGCGTACGCCGGGAACCGAGGCGTACGGTTCGCTATCCAGACCGCCACGGTGGGTGAGCAGATAGTGACAGCCCCCGGCCCCATGTCGACGGGCTGGCATCACGTGGCGGTGGTAATCGACGCCGCCAGCATGACTTTGCGGCTATACGAGGATGGCACACTGGTCAGGGAGGGCCCCACGACGCTATTACCCAAGGATCTGGCCACCACGAATCAGAACTGGCTGGGCCGGTCCCAGTATACGGGCGATCCATACCTGACCGGCGAGCTCGACGACTTCCGCATCTACAACCGTGCTCTGTCGGAGGCCGAGATACGTTATCTCGCCGGCGATCGATAAACGGGTCGTCCGTCGCTGGTCAGGGTCTGAAAACGCGGTCTGGGCAACCCCGTTGACGTGAAGGCCGCCAGCGACGATGCCCGGCAAGCGATTTACAGTCCTTCGGGGCCTGTGCCGATTCGGTATAGGCCCCGACCGTTTGTGGACCGGGCGACTCGTGACGAATCCCTTGTTCTCACCGGTTTTTCTGCTTGCAGGCAGAGGTCCGATATGGTATTCTGTGCCTTGGAGATCTGCGTTCTCTGTTACTTGCGATTTACCGTTTCTGATTTGCGAATCGGGCATATCAGCCCCGTCTCGGCGTGAGCCAAAATGGTAAATCGTGAATAGTAAATCATAGATCATCTGAAGGAGGCCTGCTATGTACAAGCGATTCATCTGTCTGATGTCCCTATGTGTAACTCTGGGGTTGGCCGGCAGCGCCCCGGCGGCTCTCGTCGCGCACTGGGCGCTGGATGACGGCACCGGCACGACGGCCAGCGACTCCAGCGGCAACGGCAATGACGGCACGCTGATCGGCGGCCCGGTCTGGATCGCCGGGACGATTGGAGGCGCCCTGGAGTTCGATGGGTCCAATGACTACGTGAATTTCGGCAACCGGCCGGGCTGGCCGTCGGGCAAGGCCCCGCGGTCGCTGTGCGGGTGGGGCAAGACGCACAGCATTGCCGGCGGCTACCGCTGGATGGCGGCCTACGGCACGGCGGGCACCGGCCAGGCCATGTTCATCGGCATCAACGGCAACTCGCTGATCGTCGGAGGCTTCAATGGCGATGACATCACGGTAGCCGGCGCCTGGGTGCAGGACGAATGGACCCACGTCGGGCTGACCTACGACGGGACGACCGCCAAGGCGTACGTGAACGGCCGTGAAGTCGGCTCGATGGCCAAGAACTGGAGCCTGGTCCTGAGCCGGGGCTATCTCGGGCGACAGGTGAACGATGCGGAATATTGGGATGGTGACGTGGACGACGTGCGGCTTTACGACAACGTCCTGACCGCCGCGGAGATGAAGGCGCTGGTCCCGCCGAAACTGAAGGCCCGCAAGCCTAATCCGGCCGATGGCGCCACGGGGGTGTCTTTGCCCCTGCTGACGTGGACCTCGGGCGAGACGGCGATCTTCGAGGATGTCTATCTCGGCACGACTCCCGATCTTACCGCCGCCAACCGCGTTTCCACGCACCAATCGGTGATGCTCAAAATGTACTACTCCATGACGCCCCTGGTATCGGGACAGACCTACTACTGGCGGGTCGACGCCGTTGATGCCACCGGGACCGTGATACCGGGCGACATGTGGAGCTTCACCGTGACCCCGAAGACGGCCTGGGCCCCGCGCCCCAACGACGGCGATACGTACGTCGATCCCAACGTGGTCCTCGAATGGACGGGCGGCAGCAATGCAACGGGACACGACGTGTACTTCGGCACAGATCTCGCCGCCGTGGAAGCGGGAACGGGCGGCACACAGAAGAAGACAGGTCAACTCGCGGCTTCCTATACGCCGGGCATCCTGTCACGCGGCTCGACGTATTACTGGCGCGTCGATGAGGTCGTCGGCGCCAGCAGAGTGACCGGGCCGGTCTGGTCCTTTACGGTTCGCCCGGTCATTGCCAGCACCGATCCGAACCTGGTCGGCTGGTGGAAACTGGACGACGAGAACGCCGGTGCGACAGTCGTCGATTACTCCGGCGAGGATCACTATGGCACCCTCATAGGCAATCCGAAATGGGTCGAGGGATACTACGGCGACGCCCTGCAATTCGACGGCGCTGACGATTACGTGGATTTGGGCAATCCTCAGAGCTGGCCTGCTGGGGCGGCACCGCGGACCCTGTGCGGCTGGGGCAAGACAGATACCGTGGATGCCGGTTGGCGTTGGTTGGCCGCCTACGGCTCGGCGAACACCAGTCTGGCCATGTTCATCGGTCTTACCGGAGCCTCCGTGTATGGTGGAGGCTATGGCGACGACGTGTGGGTGGACAACTTCTGGGACGTGGATGCCTGGCACTTCGTCTGCCTGACGTACGACGGGACGACCGCCAAGCTGTACGCCGACGGCAGACTGCTGACCTCGGCGCCCAAGACCTGGAATCTGACGCTCGGCCGGGCCCACATTGGACGGCAGGTGAACGACGCCGCGGAGTTCTGGGACGGCCTGATCGATGACGTCCGCCTCTATAACAAGGCCCTGACCGTTGAGGAAATCACGCAGGTGATGCGCGGCGATACGACGCTGGCCTGGAATCCCCAGCCCAAGTCTGGTACCAACGCGGATATCCGTGACGCCACGGAGCTGAGCTGGTCGGCCGGAGACGGCGCCGCCCAGCACGATGTGTATTTCGGGACCGACAGAGCGGCGGTGAAGGCCGCCGACACCAGCTCCCCCGAGTACAAGGGCCAGCAGGCCGGCACCAGCTTCTCGCTGGCGGGCCTGGTCGAGTTCGGCGGCGGCGCCTACTTCTGGCGCATTGACGAGGTCGAGGCCGACGGCACGACGATTCATAAAGGGGCCATCTGGGGATTCACGGTCCCCGATTATCTGATCGTCGATGAGATCGAGAATTACACGAACGAGTCGCCGAACCGCCTCTTCCAGACTTGGATTGACGGCTGGGGATTCTCCGCGGATGAATTCTTCCCCGACGGCAATCCGGGCAACGGAACGGGGGCGGCGGTCGGGCATGACATCTGGTCGGAAGGCACGCCGTACACCACGATCGTCGAGAGCACGATTGTCGCCCCCGGCGGCAGCAAGCAGTCGATGCCCGTCGACTACAACAACGCCGTTACGCCGTACTACTCGGAGATCGAGCGGACCTGGAGTACGGCGCAAAACTGGACTACCGGCGGCGTGGACACCCTGAGCCTGCAAATCCGAGGCTATCCGGCCCCCATGGCCCCCATCACGGAAAGCTCCGGGAAAATGACGGTGACCGGCCAGGGTGTGGATATCTGGGGCAACGCCGACCAGTTCACCTTCGTCTTTAAGACCCTCTCCGGCGACGGCTCGCTTGTGGCTCGTGTCACCAGCAACGGCACGGGCAGCAACACATGGGCCAAGGGCGGCGTGATGATCCGCGACAGCCTCGCCGCCGGCTCGGCACATGCCATGATGGTGATGACCGGCGGCGGCGGCAACGGCGCCAGCTTCCAGTGGCGGCCGGAGCCCGATCTGGGCTCGTACAATGCGGACGCCGCGACGGTCGTGGCGCCGCCGTATTACGTCAAGATCGAGCGCGCCGGCGACAGCTTCAAAGGATCGATCTCGCCCGACGGGACCACGTGGACGCAACTGGGTACGTCCCAGTTCATCACCATGTCGTCCCCGATCTATATCGGCGTATGCGTCACGTCAGGAGTAGCGAGCGAGGCGCGGACCTTCCAGTTCGACAACATCAAGGCCACCTCAGCCTCGGGCGCTTGGCAGACGCTGGAACTCGGCCTGACGCGCAATCCTCCGGCCAGCCTCTACGTCGTTCTCCAGGATAGCGCCAACAAGAGCGCGGTCGTGACCAATCCCGATCCGACGGCGATCAACGCGGCCGACTGGACCGAGTGGCGGATCCCGCTGAGCCAGTTCACCGGCGTGAACTCCGCCAAGATCAAAAAGATGTACATCGGTGTGGGCGACAGGGACAAACCCACGCAGGACGGCAACGGCGCGTTGTTCATTGATGACATCCGCGTGATCCAAGCCGGGACGGGTGGGTAATCTCGAATTTCGGAATTCCTTGAAGGCACGTGCGCGGTGGCTCCGACGATTGCGGCCGGAGCCACCGGCTTTTTACTGCGCTCAGGTGCCGCAATGAAAGCATACCCGGTTGAGCGACGAAAAGTCAATGGTGCGGGCCGGATCCGTACGATCAGGCCCAACCACCTGTTGTCCACTCTTTAAGGAGGACTGCCATGTGTAGAAAATCGGTTTTGCTGATCGTTTCCATGGTCTTGCTCAACTTGATAGCGGCCGGCGCCGTCCGGGCTCAGCAGGACCCCAATCTGGTCGGCTGGTGGACCTTTGACGAGGGCGAAGGCACGGTCGTTCGCGACAGTTCCGGTCACGGCTACGACGGCACCGTGACGAACGCTGCCTGGGCCCCCGGCGTGCTCGGCTCGGCATTGAACTTCAATGCCGTCGGTCACGTCGATGTCCCCGCGCAGGCGTGGTCCACGATCTCAAGGCAACTGACCGTCGCCTTCTGGTCCTATGGCGATCCTGCCATCCAGCCTCAGGCCAACTTCACGTTCGGCGCATTCAGCAACGTTTCCGACAACAATGCGAGGGTGGCCTCCTGCCACGCCCCCTGGAGTGACGGGAACGTCTACTGGGACACCAGCGGCGATCCGGGCGCCACGTTCAATCCCGACCGGATCTCCAAGCTGGCTACTGCCGGCGAGTACGAAGGCGAGTGGCGGCACTGGGCGTTCGTCAAGAACGTCAATACGGGCGTCCAGAGCATCTACCTTAACGGCGTCCTCTGGCATAGCGCCACGGCCATGACCAAGGTGATCCCGGGTAATATGGTGGCGGGCTTTTCGATCGGTGACAGGCCGCTCCACGATGCCCCCTACGCCGGTTTGATTGATGATTTCCGCCTGTACAATCGTGCGTTGACACTGAGCGAGATCAAGAAGCTGGCGGCCCGTCCCAAGGCCTATGCGCCCAATCCTGCCAACGGGGTCACAGGGGTCCTCCAGCCGCTGCTCCAGTGGACATCGGGCACTACCGCCCAGTGGCACGATGTGTACGTGGGCACCATTCCTGATCTTGGACAGGCCGATTTCAAGGCGCACCAGATGGGTTTAATGGCGATGTACTGGGAATTCGCCGGATTCGTCCCCGGCCGGACGTACTATTGGCGGATCGACGAGGTCGAAGCCGACGGCACCGTGCACAAAGGCGATGTCTGGAGCTTCACCACCGCACCCAATACGGCATTCGACCGCAGCCCGCGCAACGGCGACAAGTGGATCGACCCGAACACAGATCTGAGCTGGAAGGCGGGTCAGGGGGCGACGAAGCACGACCTGTACTTTGGCACAGACCGGGCCAAGGTAGAAGCACGCGACGCCAGCGTATTCCAAGGCTCTCTGATCGCCACCACCTACGAGCCGGGAACTATGACTAAAGAAACTACTTACTACTGGGTCGTGGACGAGGTCGGCGCCGTGAACTACCCCGGCGAGGTATGGGGCTTCACCATCGGCGGCGGTCCGGGCGGGATCAAGGGCGAGTACTTCGCCAACACCAGCCGGGATCTGCCGGGGGCGCCTGCCCTGACGCGGATCGACCCATCGGTCGACTTCAACTGGGGTACGAATAGTCCGGGGACGCCCATCGGCGTGGACTACTTTTCCGTTCGTTGGACGGCCGATCTGGAGATCGCCGTGGCCGATGCGTACACGTTCATCGTCAGGACTGACGACGGCGCGCGCCTGTGGCTCAACGATCAGATGATTGTCGATAGCTGGGTCGATCGGGGCGCTACCGACTCGCTCAGCAAGCCGCAGAACCTCGAGCCGGGAATCTATTTGCTGGTCATGGAGTACTATGAGTGGGGAGGCGATGCATCGGCGCAGTTGTCGTGGCAGACGCCAAGCCTGCCCCGCCAAGTCATCCCCTGCGGTGCCCTGCAGCCCCCGCTGCGAGCCCGGGCAATCTATCCGAAGGACGGCGATGTGAACGTCCCGCAGGACGTAACGCTGGCATGGTCCATCGGAGAGAAGGCGGTCACGCATGAGATTTATCTGGGCGAGGACAAGGCCGCCGTTGCCGCAGCCACTCCCGCCGATACCGCCATCTACAAGGGCAGCCAAGGGAGCGAGGAGAATACCTTTGCCCCCGACGCATTGGAGTTCAATAAGACCTACTACTGGCGTGTCGATGAAGTCAATGACGCCGCGGCCGGTAGTCCGTGGAAGGGCTCGGTCTGGAGCTTCACGACAGCCGATTTCATCATCGTGGATGACTTTGAGAGGTACACCAACGACTCGCCGAACCGCCTGTTCCAGACCTGGATCGATGGCTGGGGATTCTCGCCGGATGAGTCCTTCCCCGACGGCAATCCGGGCAACGGGACCGGTGCATCCGTTGGACATGACATCTGGACGGCAGGCACGCCGTACACGGACATCGCGGAAACTTCGGTCGTCTGCCCTGGCAGCACCCAGTCAATGCCGCTGGCCTACGACAACAGCAACAGCCCGTTCAACTCAGAGGCCGAGCGGACCTGGGCATCGCCTCAGAACTGGACGCTCAACAATTCCAAGACGTTGAGCTTGCAGGTCTACGGCTATCGGGCGGCCCCCACCACAGTAGCCGTCACTGAGACCGGCGGCAAGATGAGTCTGACCGGCTCCGGCGCGGATATCTGGGGCACCAGTGATCAGTTCACCTTTGCCTACAAGACCCTCAGCGGCGACGGCTCATTGGTTGCCAAGGTCGTCAGCAACGGCACCGGTGTAGACGCCTGGGCCAAAGGCGGCGTGATGATTCGCGACAGCCTCGATGGGAACTCGGCTCATGCGATGATGGTCATAACCGGCGGCAATGGCAACGGCGCTACTTTCCAGAATCGCCCGGTAGCCGGTGGGGATATGAATGTGATCGCTGGGACGAACTTCGAGGTGACCTCGGCGATTGCACCGCCGTACTGGGTCAAGATCGAGCGATTTGGCGACAGCGTCACAGGCTCTATCTCCCCCGATGGCACTGCCTGGTCCGTCGTGAACTCGGCGGATGTCGTGATGACCGCTCCGGTCTACATCGGTCTTTGCGTCACATCGCACCATGCGGGCGAGGACCGGACCTTCCAGTTCGAGGGCATCAAGAGCACTGGCGGCGTCAGCGGCCAGTGGCAAGGGGTCGTCATCGACAGCCCGCTATGGAACAGCGCACAGGACTTCTATGTCCTCCTGCAGGACAGTCTGGGCAAGAGCGCCGTGGTCACGAACACGGCGGCCGTGAACTCGGGGGATTGGCTCGATGTGCAGATTCCGTTGACCCAGTTCACCGGTGTGAACATGAGCAAGATCAAGAAGATGATCATTGGCGTCGGAAGCCACACGAGTCCGGCGGCGGATGGTTCCGGCCTGCTGTTCATCGACGACATCCGGGTGATCAAGCCGACTCCGTAACTGCAGGTTACAGGATGAATCCCAGGACAGGTCAACCGCCCGTCCGGGCCTTCGTCCAACGTACGTATAAGCAGGGGCCCGTGCCACTATCGAGGCGGCACGGGCCCCTGGCCCTGACGGCAAGGGCCTGACGGAGCCCTTGCATGGGTGATCACCGCCCGGCGCCTTACGACCGGCGGCCACGTGTCCCGTAATTTTCACGCGCAAAATGGGGACGCAGACCTTGACACAGGGCGTTTCCCCCATTATCATTAAGATTATCGGGCCTGCGTTTGTCCTGCAAAGAACGTCGCATGGGTGCAGAGCATTCGGCTGGAGGTTCTCCCCTGTGTACGCCAGGGAGACTCTCTCGCCAGTTTGCCAAGCCAGAGAGACACCCAATCTAAACCGGAGTAATTCAGGCTAATTTCTCGGAAAGGAGGTGAGACGGATTGCCGATAAGCCTCGTTGCAATACCTTCCTGTGGCAACGGTGCATCGTCCTGGAACAGTACCGGGACGCCCGCAACGTCAACTCCGTTACGGGGAGTACCATCATGAAAAGCAGATTTCTCGTTCTATAATGTTTTGTTTTCGCTGCGAGTCTGGTGGCAGGAAGCGCCGCCGACCCGAGTCTGGTGGGTTGGTGGAAGCTTGATGAAACCTCCGGCATGACCGCAGCGGACAGCAACCACGGCCTGTTGGTGGGCAATCCGGAATGGACCACCGGCTCGTTCGGAAGTTGCCTGTCCTTGGACAAAGCTCGCATGGACTCCGTCGAGGCCGCACCTCTGGGTATTGTCAGCAACCACGTCACCGTTTCAGGCTGGGCAGAGCACGATCAGACCGCGGCGGCGTGGTCCGGCATTCTGACTCACAGAGGCGCCAGCCCCGGTTGCCTGGGTTTGCGGCACAATGGTTCGGAAGGTCCACTCGGTCCGGAACTCCGTTATATGTGGGGTGCCGATCAGTACTGGATGACGTAGGATATTGTTCGCACATTGTACTGGGACGTCAAAGGAGTCCTTTCTCTGGTCGATGGTTAATGGGTCACAAAGAAGCCGTTCAATCAGAGAAAGGACAGGATCATGCAAGACAGTATTTCGACAGGCGCGGACAAGAACTTGAGTCACGTGATCAAAATCGACGAGGCCAGGATTCAGCAGCACCTGGGCGAGATGGTTCGCTCGACGGTGGAACAGACGCTCAATGCGATGCTGGACACCGAGGCGGATCAGTTGTGCAACGCCCAGCGCTACGAGCATACAGAGGCTCGGACCGACCAGCGGGCCGGCCACTACA
>Ga0315282_10004113_pt1 | contig 25546 bp, 22 predicted proteins | sample YL17G07_20_MG_FD_203693 | JGI IMG/M metagenome (GOLD analysis project Ga0315282, IMG submission 203693) | Sediment microbial communities from Yellowstone Lake, YNP, Wyoming, USA - YL17G07_20 | ecosystem: Environmental > Aquatic > Freshwater > Lake > Sediment | place: USA: Wyoming | collected... | reverse complement strand
TCTTTCTCGGGATGAATAGTTTTAAACGTCTTCCGTTTTCCTGTATGGAAGGGGCCGGTCGTCCAGCCTGGTTAGGACGCCGCCCTTACGCGGCGGAGGTCGCCGGTTCGAGTCCGGCCCGGCCCACTCCTATTATGGGGTAGATACCCTTATTAGACTCTTAGACAATCCAAATCATGTCCCGAATGGTTGAGCCAAAACGAGGAAAATGGTGCAGGCTGCTCAGCGACCCTGATGTTAAGAGGTGGTTTCAGGGTAACGAGAGGGGCAGCCCTATAACGGCGGAGGTGGGCCTCAGAAGGCTAGGCAAAGTCACCGAGATTCTGAAACTCAGTCCGAAGGGGATCATCGAGGAAGCCCACGCCGACCCCAAGAAACTCACAGACAGGATCGACGACATGGTTACCTTCCTTGAGTCTGAAGGGCTGGCCCCAGGCTATATAGATGGCATACTGAAGGCCCTGAAGTCTTGGTTGAGATACAATGATGTCAAGCTCACTCGAAGCATAAAGGTCAGAGGCGCAGGGCGAACCCCAACCCTGGATGATGAGCAGATCCCGAGCAAGGAGGAGCTGTCCAGGATTTTTCGAGTGAGCCCTCCCAGGGTCAGGGTTGCGGAAGCGTTCATGGCTCTGGCAGACCTGAGGCCCCAGGTGCTCGGCAGCCACCTCGGAACCGATGGGCTAAGGCTGAAGGACCTACCGGAGCTCCGAATCGAGGATGGCAAGGTATCCTTCGAAGAGGTCCCTGCGATGGTCGTCGTCAGGGCTCCCCTGAGCAAGGCGAGGCACAAGTATTTCACCTTCCTTCCGCAGGAGGGCTGCACCTACCTGGCAGAGTACCTGGAATCCAGAATGAGGGAGGGGGAGAAGCTCACCCCCGACAGCCCTATAATCGGTCACAAAGTAGTGAAAGAAGAGCCAAACCAATTCATGAGGACCGTGAAGCTCGGAGATCTGATCCGTAAATCGATGAGGGAGGCGGGAGTTCGTAAGCGCCCCTACGTGCTCAGGGCCTACGCCGAGACCCAGCTGATAATAGCGGAGTCCAAGGGCAAGATCAGCCACCCCTACCTCCAGTTCGTCGCGGGCCACAAGGGAGACATCGAGGCCAGGTACAGCACGAACAAGGGAAGGTTGCCGCCGGACATGATTGAGGGCATGAGGCGGGCCTACAGGGATTGCGAGCCCTTCCTCAGCACGGTTGGCCAGCCCCTGGAGCAGAGCGCCATAATTAAGGAGGCCAAGCTGGAGGCCCTGAAGAGCATAGCGAAGAGCCTCCTCGGTATAGACCTCTTGGAGGCGAAGATCGCCATGGAGAGGGAGTTGGAGAGGGAGCTGAGTCCTGATGAGGAGATTGAACTCTTCGAGAACGAGATCAAGAAGATGAGGGAAGAAAATGATCCGCAGATAATCGTTGATGAGGAGAGTCTTGAAAATCACCTCGCAAGTGGCTGGCAGTTCGTTAGCGTCCTGCCCTCACAAAGGATTCTTATAAAGAAGAGTTAGGGTCCCAATATAAAGAATCAAGATCCTGCAAAGGTTTTTACATTTTTTTATGCGAAGTTAGGCGTCATCGTTTTCCGCTTTGATGGGCACCGAGAGGTGGTAAAGTTCGGCGATGGTTGAACCGAGGTCGGTACCGACCGAACCGAGGGACCCTCAGGAACTTAGACGCATATCCCATTATGTGCCTTTGAGTCGGTCGGAGGGCTCTTCGGTCCCCAGTTGTCTCTTAAGCATTTGAAAAAGGCAGATAACGCCCGCTGAAATAGCGGCCATCGTCCAACACGGGACGAGGTAGCCCCGGGCCATCCACAGGTCGGAGTCCATGATCACGCTTGAGATGAGCCCCAGGTAGCTGATGTCAAGGACCAGCCAAAGAGCTCCACTCATATCTCAATTTATGGCGATATTCAAGTCCACAATCTTGGAAGTTCAATGTTGCTATTCAGCAAGCCACTTTCTAAAACCTATGTTCGTATCGAGCACACACAATCCCCTAGAACACTTGACAGGTATAATTAGGCCTACCCCAGGTCCTTAGGAGCCCTGGGAATAAGAGGCATGAAGAGGCACAGTCGATTGAGAGCATCAGAAGCAGGTTAAAACAAGAATAGGTCAAATTAGTCTCTTCAACACTTGAAAGACGAAGATAGAGTCAGCAGACATAACCTCCATCGTCAAACACGGGACGAGGCAGCCCCAAGCTTTTCAGAATTAAGAGCCCATTGTCACATGTGAGAGGAGCAACAAGTAGCCAATGTAAAAGGCAAACCTAAGAGATCTACTCACTCTGCATCATCTCTTTAGGGGCCTCTGGTAGGCTTGAGGGGTTCGTGTACTCTCCAGGCTCAAGATAGCCTCCGCTCTCTACGATCTGTCGGCATAACCACGCCCACGGAAACCCGGAGCAGTCGTCGATCTTGTCGATCATGGTTTACAGGAGATCCTTAGCGTGCGGCCTCAACTTCTCCTAATGTTGAAAAAATAACCATGAATTAAACAATTTTTATTTTACATACTTTCAAATTATTATCAGCCAAGATAAGAAAATCCTCGTTAATGTGAAACCTTCCGCCTTCCGGTTTCACCTCTAAAACTTTATCAACAATATCTTCTAAAAAGGGAAAATCTTTAAAATCTAAATATTCTCGTTCATCTTCTCTATGAAAACCATATGTAAAGTCAGGCCAAACCTTCTTTTTGGGATTGCATGAGCATGTTAAAGGAAAACCCCACTTTCTAGATATAGCTCGCTCTTTCAATTTTTCCCACAAAGTTCTATCTATTCGTAAGGTGCCGATTTTCTTTGATTTCGAATTGAATTTTCGCATACTATCTCTTTTGTTTTAATTATTATTAATGTTTCAGGAGTTCAAAACTATATATGCATTAGTAGTGAATCGTCTCTGAAATTAGATCCCCAACTGATCTTGATGATCATACTCTCAGAGCCCCGACTGTTATGAGATTGTTGAGATGATATAGTGTTAAAGGCTATCATGAATTTTACAAGGTTCATTTTTTTTGAAAAAGGGTATTGGAGGAATACCTAGAAGGTCCCTTCGTAGTTGTAGGCCTGACCAGGCAAGCCTCCAGCGCGTGTAAGGCTATAACGATTCCCGTCAGTGTCTGCTCTGTGAGATTGTTTTCATGATCTCCAGTGCTAGGCTCCTTACCGGTTCTTTCTCATGTTTCAGTGCTTTATAGAGGAATTTTTTGAAGTCCAGCCCAAACTTCTCGTAGAGGGGCCAACCATATCCGTGCACTGCTTTGATCACCATCTCGGCTTTTTCTCCCTCCAGATCTGCCTCAATTTTATCGAGTACCTCCTTCTCCTTGCAGACATCGACGTACACTCTGAAAGCCGCTGAGCTGATGTCGCCAGGTCTCTTGACCAGATCATAGATCCTTTCTTTCTCGCGTTTGAAAAATGCCTCTATCTTTTCAGGATTCTTAGGGTGAGCGTTTAGAAACTCCATGATCTCTTTTTCGACATCATCGGCGTGGCTGAGGGCCTTATCGAAGAAAGCCTCAAGCTGGAGGTCCCAGTAGCCCGAGTTCAGCATCGATCTGAGATCCGATAGAAAAGCTTCACGCATCTCCGTAGTATCCCCAGCCTCCAGGGCCTCGAGACAGAGTTTAACCTCATCAGGCTGAGGCAGCCAAGGCTCCTCTTCTTCAGGTTTTGCCGATTCAATGATAGAGTGGATCAGATCTTGGATTTTACTCGGAATTTTAATCTTTTTATCTTGTTTGAGTATCACTCCATTCTTATATAATTCATCAATATATCGAGATAAGTTACCCATGTCTACCCCCATTTGGGGACTAATACTCAGCTCGGTTAAGGTGCTTGGTCTATTTGTATAGAGCTCTCTCAAGATTCTATAGCGCCACTTTTTAGCGATAAGTTTCACTAGTTTCTCCTCTTCACCTATCGCGCGTTCGAACTCCTCTTGTAGTTCCATATTAACAAATTACAAGAATACAAATAAATAAGTGTTTCCCCCATAGAACTCAGGAGCCATAACCATGACCAAGCCTAAAGCTTCTCAAAAGGACCCTTTTAAAGTCGAGCTGGAGAGGCTGAAAGAGCTGACTGGCGTAGGCCTCGAACTCGATGTTGTTTGGAAGCCCTCCGATGAGAAGGCTATTCTGGGCGAGATTAAAGACAAAGTAATTTACATATACGAGGTGAGGAAAGAGAAGGTCATAGATATTCTGAGACATGAATTCATAGATTTCTGCATCAGCGAGGCTATCGAACCTTATAGGGCGGTTACGAACAAGCTGATCAAGTCAATTAACGAGGATGCCTATAGACAGAAGGAGAAGATTGTCGAGGCTCTCAAAAAACTCTTGTTCAAGAGGGAAGTTAGCGATTGACGTTGAGCATTCTAGTCAGTATACCTAAAGATCCGCTCATACTGTTCAGATCATTTCGAGACCAGGTTCTAGAAATGGATGACGAAGTATCAGTCAATTTCTGTTTGACTCCGATGGGCTAGGGCTAGAAACAAGGGGTCGTGGGCTCTTGCGGGTGCGGCATCTGAGGAGGAGAGCGTCCAGGCGCAGGCGGCGATCCAGGACGTTGACGCCACCCTCGGAGGTAGAAGTAGCCGTACTCGACGTCTTTGCTGAGAACCTAGGACTGAATCTCACAGTCAGACAGATCTACTACCAACTGGTCTCCAGGAGAGTTATAGCCAACACCCTGAGCGAGTATTCGAGGTTAGACAGGATTCTTGTAAATCTGCGCAAGCGGAGACCGGATGTTAACGCTAGGATAGCGGACCGGACTAGACCCTTGTATGTGGGCGAGACCTCATTCTTGAACGATCAGGAGAACTACCTGGAGGTATGGCTGGAGAAGGACGCCCTCAGCAGCGTTGTCAGGCAGGTTACAGACATATATGGGTGCGCCCTTCAGGTCACACGGGGCTATGCAAGCCTCAGTATACTTCTGAACTTCACGGAGCGAGTTCCGAGAGGCTGCCGTCCTGTGATACTGTATCTTGGCGACTTCGATCCAAGTGGTGAGGATATCTTCCGTAATATTAAGAACGTTATTAATGAGAGATTTCCGGATGCGATTATCGAAAAAGTGGCGGTCGGAAAAAGGGACATTATCAGGTATCATCTGGCCTCAATTCCTGTAAAGAGGACCGATCCAAGATACGAGAAATTCAAAGAGAAATATGGACGCAGAGGGGTGGAGCTAGATGCCTTGCCACCAAACATCCTTCTTGAGAAAATACGCTCAGCGATCCTAATGCATCTCGATGTAGGTGTTCGGGCAAAGTCGATCGTTGATAGATTCGTACAGTCCTCTTCGGACAGTCTGGTGGATTACGCCCTCCAAGACCTAAGAACGCGCCTTACACAGGTTGCTCTATCTAGACTTTTAGATCGGTTGGATAGAGATAAGTTGGCTATCCGGGTCATGAGGGAACTAGAGATCCAGAAGAAACCCGAGCTTGATATTCCTGATACATTGAGGCATACGATTCTGTCAGAAATGTCAAACATGTTAATGAAGGAGTAGTGAACCTACCTTCAGGTGCTAAATATTTATATACAGTTAAACTATTTTTCGAATTACAATCCTCGAAACATTGGTCGAGCCTTTGAGAAAGAAGTCGGAGTATTAAATTTTAATCCAACCAACCAACCACGGGACGGATGACGGTGCCATGCCTCTGCTTGTGACGTACAGTCAGCTATGTTGACGGAATTTATGCTAGCCCAAATTTAAATTAGGCTCAAATATAGCTCATTAAAAAAAGCAGGCATGGAAAAGGCTGAATTTAAAGGCATTATAGTAACTCCTATGCTTTGATAGTAGAAATAACGTATTACAGGCATTGTTCAGTAATAATAAGGATATATAATATATCATACCATTATTGCTATTATTATAGAACCGGTAACCGGTAACCTCCCTTTTCTACGGTGCAGGGGTGAAAAAAGAGGCTACCTGATGAATATGGCTGAAATGTATACGATTTACGACTCTATAATAATTATAATAAGTTAAGAGAGGAATCCATGAATTGCTTTTTAAAGTATGTGGTATATATCATTTCATTAATTTTTTTAAAAGAACAATTTCATTTTCAATATTTGGATATATATTATTGATAATTTGTTCAATTTCATTTTCATTATAATTAAGAATTTTAAAAATACATTTATCTATCAACATTCTATTGACATCTTTTAATTCAAATTGCTTTAAAACACTTGGAAATTTTTTATTTGTAACTTGTTCGAAAATATTTAAAATTTCCTTTTTTTCTTCATCATTCAATGAGTTCGGATTGAGTATATAATTCTCTTTTAATGTTTTAATATCATTTTTCATCCAAGCACCTCTTTGTTCGGTTCTATTTATCAATAACTGAATGAGGTTTGGTGTACTATTGAGCCAAAGAGAAAGTATTTTTGCGTCTTCAATAGTTAATGGATTAATAATCCAAAATTCACCGGGAACTGTAGGTGTTTCTGAATAAAAACATAATAAAGAAGTGCCTTTTGCTGAAATATCATATTTCCTTATTATAAATATGTTACCTTTTCTCGTTTCAATATAATTCTTCCAAATATCCAAATTATTTATAAATTCTTTGAGTATTTTATCATCATCTAAATAATTATCAATATTTTCAAAATTTTCAGTAATTAAATAATCATTTTTATTTGTTATATCAATATAATTTATGTTAGAATGCCTTCTTAAACTTGAAATTAAAAATTTTTTGTCTATTTTTATTGTTTTTCCGTTTATTTTATTTTTCACTATAATATAATTTTCATGAATCTCATTTAATATCCATAAATCTTCTTTTTTTATCGCCCTTTCTTTTTCTCTAAGGATAGATAACGGTCTATAAAGGGTACGTATACCCCCGCCTAATCCTAGACCCCCAATTATTTTGGATGAATTATCTTTGAGAAATTCATTCAATGTGATAAGTTTTTTTCTAGGATTTGTGCCCATAATTCTTGTATACCTCCGTCAAAAGTTGATATAAATTCAAATAAATTTTTAGATTTCTTAAGTATATTTTGTGAGATTGATCTACATTTTAAGAAATCGTTTTCAAAAGTTTGACCTTCTATTAATTTTTCTTTATTTACCATTATAACATCAGATATTTGATTAGATCCCTCGGAATTGCTTGGAGACTTTTTAAGAAATACTATAAGACAATTCGTGCTTTTTATAGCTTTATATTTTTCTCTAATATTTTTATTTTTTTTGGCTATTAATAAAATTTCTCTAAATTGGGCTGCTTCAGAAAATGCAGCTTTTTCATATGTAGTGATTATATATTCTATATTATAAGACTCTATCAATAAATCTCTGATCCCTTTTGTAGCAGCAACCCTCAGAATAGTCGCTGGCAGTACAATTCCCATTATTCCTCCTTTTTTAAGAAATTTATCAGCTAAAAATATGAAATACCCATGCAAACCAAGATTCTTTTTAATATATTTTTTATATTGTTTAAATCTAGAATCTAGTTTTTCTTTATATTCTTTAGGTAATCTTTCAGATCTAGTAAAAGGAGGATTCATTAAAACTGTATCTGTATTATATAGATCTATTTTGTCTCCGCCGAATCCTTCTGAAGTAACTGCACCTTTTGTTATGAATGCATCTTCAGGCGTTTTGGGTTTTCCCTTAAAAAATACATCTAAATTTGGTTTTTTATAAGCATCTTTTAATTCCTTCTGTATTGAAGGAATAGATTGATCTGGTTTTAATTCAGTTGAATCCCAAACAGCAACTCGGATTTTTTCTGTTTCATAAAGAGGAGCTTGAAGTGATAAATGAACTACTGCTAAATGAGCTGCGAAAGGCATAATATCTATTCCAGTAATATCTTTTTCAAGAAATTGCTTATGTTGTTCTGAACCAAAAAATTTGTTTTCACGTTCTAAAAGATCTTTTTTCCTATGATATGCTGCGACAAGCAAAGTGCCACTGCCACAAGCAAGGTCGATAATCGAAGCATTAGGATTACTAATCGTCAATTTACTTAATAATTCAGCTGCTTCATTATTTGTATAAAATGCTGCAACAGCTTTTCTTATATTGAATGGTATTAAATCGTGGAAAATTTTTCCTAATAAATCAAATTTTATTTTTTCTGGAGCTATTCCTTTTATTGCTTTAATAATATATTTTAATGTATCCGTTGAATTAGAAGGTAATCTTGAAGCAATGTCAAAACCAAAAGTTGGAGTATAATCAACTTCTAATACTCTATTAAAATAGATTGTTAAATCTTTAGGTTCTTTTAAGTAATCTTCTTCTATCTTTGGAAATTTGATTGGATCATTAGATGATAAAACATGATAAAATAGAAGTTGGTTAACGAGGAGGTAACTTGCAGCTTTCCGCATCTCATTTAAAGGATAATTTCCTTCATCATATTCTAAAATATTTTCAAATACATTTTTTCCACCAAATAAATCTTCTATAGAATCTTGATTCATTAAAATTGTGTTAGAAGTTAACAATTCTACGGCTTCATTTAACACACTGATTGCAAGAGAAGTATCTGGTTGAATAAATTTAGGCGGCTCTAGAACCTGCTGAATTATCCACTCTGATAATTCATCTAATGAACCATTAAATTTTTGAGTATTTCTATTATCCTGAAAAATAGCCATAGCAGTAAATTTAGTTTTGGGATCTTTCGCAATATGTTCCAACCATTCTAGAGGAACTGGTCTCCTAAGTTCTTCAGGTAATAGAATTGCGAATCCGCCTTGTATATTTTCTATGTACTTTAAGTAATCGTATAATTGTGTTATTGCATCAATTAGTTTTGGTTGGGGTCCAAGTTTTGTCTCCATAATAAATTTTGATCCATTTTGAATAAATGCATCCGGTTTTAGTAATCCAATTCGAGTATGATATTGAACTTCGGTTAGAGTCTTTATTTTTTTATTTTTTTCTAAGTTTTTAAGAAGTAAATTTCGGATGCCCGTTTCGCCTGGAATTGGTATTGACAACATACTATCAACGGTGAATTGATATTAAAAATAATCTCCATTTTTATGCGCATATATTTCTCCCTTGTGTGTATTTGCGCGCGCGCAGACTCTTTTTCTTGGCTAAGTAATTTTCCACGTAAATAAACGCGCACAATATCTAAAAACAGAGTGAATTAGAACTTCTCTTCCTTGTCTTTTGATTTTTAACCGCCAAATTAAATATGTATGTTCGAACTCAGTAATTTAATATGAGGTAGTGATGAAGTGAAAGAATTCCAAAATCTAATTTCCGAGTCTTTCGAAAAGGACGATTTCCAATTATATAAATTTCGAGGTACCTGGTTATCAAATATATCAGATTCTAAACGCAATAATAAGATATGTCTTCAAATCCATGACTTGGGAGCAATTTTTTATGAAATAAAGTGTATAATTAAAAGAATAAATGATGATTTAATGAAATTAAATAGTAGACGAGATTTGTTGGATATAGTTGATGACATTAATTTGACAGAAGAAGAAAAAGATAGTTTAATCGAGGAACATCTTGATTTAGATGTTTTTATTAATTATTTGATAATTGATATAAAATCATTATATGTATGGTTATTAATCTTTCTTGATAAAATTCCTGAGATGACTTTGACTACATTCCAATATAATCAAAAGGGAATTAAAGATGATTCATATAATAATTTTATTGAAACAATTAAAAATTCAGAACACAATAGACTAAAAGAATTATATATTATTTTTAATGTATATGATGAATATTTTCAAAACGTTAGAAAAATCAGACATCATTATACAATACACAAAAGCAAGATAACCCTCCCAGGTATGACAACTACACAAAAAAGAGATTATTTTAGTATTACTTTAAGTACTTATAAAAAAGAATATGCCCCCATTATTGTCTTGGACAATGAACTGATTAATTCTCATTTACTACTACTCAAATCATTTCTTAGAGATTTGAATGGTTATTTATGTAAAAATATAAAAGAAATGCCTTTTAAATAATGGTGCGTGTGCATATTTAAAATCCCTTTTTCATAATACCTTTAGAATACCAAATAGCTTTTTTCTCCTCCTCAAATACTTTCATATCCCAATCGTAAACATAAACAAGATGATGATAGAACTCGTGAAGAATATTCCATTTGTTTAGACCAGTCTTTTTAAAATAAGCTACACATTCATCATAATAAGCATCATAACAGTTCCCAACTTTTCGACCATTCACTATAACCGTCATCTTCTTTATACCGTAATGCGCGCGCGACTTCAATGATAAGTTCAATGAAGACGAAGATAAAAAACATAAAAAATTTTATCTACCCCTCACGATAAACCAAATCACGATCAGAATGGAAAAAGAGACTATAGAATGGATAAAAAAATTATAAGTGATTCTTTATGAGAATGAATGGAAAGCCCATTACAAAATCTATCCCTTGGAAAACCTTACCTGAATGTCTCCATTTATCGATCTTGAACGCGAAAAATCTACTCAAGGATGCTAGTAACCTTCTCGAACAGAAAAGTTACATTTCAGCAACAGCGCTCTCTATTCTCGCACTTGAGGAATTAGGTAAAGGACAAATAGCTTTTGAATTTTTTAAGGATCAAAAAGACGTTTCTTTGTCAGACTACAAAAAAGTTTTTTGCGACCATGAGGAAAAGATAAAGGCTGTACTGAAAATTTACCCTTATAATTCAAAGGGAAAATCTATTCTTGAAAAATTTATTGAAGATAAGAAGTATGAGGCTTTTTACGTAGATTATGATTGGAAATTTCATAAATGGTTTATAGGAAGAGAACACGAGCTTCAGTTTGAAGATTCGCCTCATATAGATTTCTTTAATGTACTTCTCGGTAACAAGGCAAAGGAATTTTACTCTAATCTTCAGTTAGGTGTTTCAACAATAGACAATGAAGTTGTGCAAACTTTATTAAATATAGCTGAAATCTGTTTGAGTGTTTTAGAATCCGAGTACAAGACAACAGCTTAACTAGCCTCGCGCGCGAAGGAAGAGGGAGAAGGTCATGAGAGGAATGAAGGGCGACTTGACCGCTGAGGATATTATGAATGGATTCAGAGCTTATTACAATTTCGTGAGACCGCACATGAGCCTAAACGGAAAAACACCAGCTGAGGCTTCAGGATTGAATCTTGGGTTAAAGGGAAACAAGTGGCTGAGCCTGATCAAAAAAGCTAATACCAAAAATTAACCAACTAATAACCATGTCAGACAATCTAATTCTTGATTTTTTATTGAACATTTTAGTGGAATTGATTGGGATTTTGATTACTGTTCTAATTCTCCAGAAGATTTTCGAAAAAAGGGAGGAGAAGAGATTATATCCATTAAAAAAGACTTTGTATCATAGAATATATGTCCGTTGTGCACTCATCACCTCAGATGTTCGATTTATTGCTTATAAGCGTGATAAAGAAGGAAGAAAAGTTCTGGTCGATAGTATTGCGAACGGCAAACAAGAATTGCTGGAAACTTTGCAATTGGGTGAAAGTCTTCTACAACCCGAATTAAGAACGGCATTATTAAAACTAGATGGAAGTTTAGGTAATTTATTGCTCCACGAAAGTTTACTTGACTCTAGCCCTATCGGAGCATGGTTTGACGAGATAAAGGACCTTCCCCTTGAAGACTGGGTCATCAAAGTCAAGAATATTCTACTTAATCTGAAGAAAATTTTTGAAATATTAGAAGACACATTTTACTCTGAAATAATCGATATTTGTCTGAAAAAAATGTAAGCAATCGTCTATCGGCAACCGCTTTTAACAACCGAGCTTAACAACCGATGATTGAACAGAACCGGAAATCTATCAACCGAATCTTCACAGGGGAAATTAGCTTAACCTATCAACCGATTTTTGACAGGGAGAAAAATCTAAGACATCAACCGACAACTTGACAGAACCTACAAATAAATGCAATAAAAATAAATGAAAATGGATTCATCATACCCTTAATTAATAAAAAGACACTGATTAAAAAATTATTATCTATTAAATCGGTTGTAAATGAATAAAATTATTGAGGATTCAGACTGTGTGGAAACTCGCTTCGTTTTCATAAAATTGCTTGTTTTAAGCATATGGTTGGTTTTTCCATGGTATCCTATACAAAGTAAACGCAATTTTCTAAACCAATTTTTAGTTTTCACACAGTCTGGATTCGGATTAACCCGCTATTCTTTTTCTGAGGTATTTAACCCTTTAAATATCCAAGGATAGGAAAGACGGGGATTTAGAGGTTAATCCGAAACCTCTTATTATTTAAATGCGCACGCATTCCAAGTTATAGTATCAGAGTAGCAATTAAGACTACTTCATTTTATAGAAAAAGTTAAATCATTTTTCATAAAGCGTATCTTATGGTTACTCAGGGAATACTTTTTAAATACCATGCCAACTCTTTCGATTCCGCATTAAAAGATAATAGAGATGGTGTTTGGCTGCGTCTTGGTGCTGAATGCTGAATATTTAGTTATTTTCTTTGAATTTCACTATACCTGTTTTTTCGAGGTTTTCAATCCACATAGGCCATCTTAGGATGAGTTCCCAGCCAACCGGCTCAATATAATTCGCTATTTCGCCGAGTTCTATTCCAATTATTGACGTTGAACTTCCGTCGTTATTGGTCCATGTTATTGTTGCGTACATCCAACCTTGGAGGTCATGGATCTCTATGCTTAATCCTGGGTCATCTGGATCTATCGCTATGTAATTGTTAGCTGGTTTGGAACCGCGAACGAATACGTCACGTATTAGTAGACCTTCTTTCTCCAGGCGTCTCAATGTTCTTGAGATTTTCTGGGGATGTAGCCCTGGGAATTTTCTCTTGATGTCACCATAGCTGAAGTATCTTTTTTCGCTCAAGAGGTATTTCCAGATCTCCTCGTCCCCTGTCATACATGTCCTATTGGGGGCCCTGACTCTTTTATTGATTAACTCACAATACCTTATTTTGCCTATTTTGATATACTTTTACCGTCCCCTTTAGTATCATCTTAGGAGGATGTCTTTAGTCAAACAGCCCAAGCTTTGTTTCAGGGCTTGATTAAGCATACCTCTTTATTTTTAGGTATGTGGTCTCAATGCGTGATATACGATGGATGAAGAGGCTCCCGAGCTGCCGAATTTGGGTATTGATTTTGCTTATGGGTCTATCGAGCTGATTAAAATTTTAAATGAGGTTGATTTGTTCAAGGATTTTTTTAGTGAATATACTGGAGAAGAGGCCTCTGATGAATTGTTTCAGGGTTATAAATTCGCCGTTCTCGCCGCCCTTCATCGAATAATTAACGAATTTGTGATATCTCCTACGGATGTTGGTGTTGAGCCTGATGAAGTGATTTGGAATGCTTATAACTGGGGACCTTATCAGGAAAGCGCGTTGCAGAGTTTACCCCGGGATTCTTCTCATGGGATTCTGTTGAATAATCTGTTGTTACTTAGGACAAGGGTCATTAGTTCAGGGAATTGGGAGGAATTGAAGAAGAATTTATACGATGTTCTTGATTTTCTTTTTAAAATTGAAAATATTTTTGTAAAATTTTATGTTGGTAAAGGTAGAACCGATGACAAGATCATTGATCCAACTGTGCTTATTACTAGGAAACTTCCTTCAGTTTTATTGATTTTTTTAAATGATGGAGGCAAATTAACACAAAGTTATTATGATATGTATAGATCTCCAAAGAATGTTGATTCCGATATTGATCTGAGACGTTTTACTCGAAAGCTTGGAGGAAACCCCTTTGATGATTTTATTGAATTTGATGATGTGGATAAACACCATATTTTTTTACTCGGTTTCAAGATGGCCAATTTATTTTTATGGAAAAGGATACTTGGTGATGAATTATTCAACAAATTCAAGGCGGTATTTAAAAAGCTATATAATGCTAATTATTGGAATGAGTTTGATCTTTTATTCGGTACAATTAATGATAAAGTATGCCGATTTATAGAGAATGAGAATGTGCTATACGATTATTCTTTCATTAAAAATGCAGAAATCACTCAAGATTTTATAAGGGAGATCATATCTCCATTGGATGAAAATATGATTCAAAAAGAGATAGAGCTTAAATTAAAATTATTATTCCGACCCGTTTCCTATGTGAATCATGACGCAAGCGGTGCACTCAATTTTATTGCTGTTCTACTCGGTTTAGTGCACGCCCAAATTATTCGATATATGAAAGAGAAAGCAAGGGTTATTGAGTTAGTTCACGAAGATAAACCAGGAAACAATTACAGTTATGCAATCTTCCTGCCTTGTTCAGGAACCCTTTCTGACTCATCGAGATGGTGGATATTTTTCCGATGCGCAACTGACTACTCAGGTCAAGGAGGGTTTAATCATATGATTATTCACAAGTTTCTGGACAGATATAGCGAGTATGTCGATTATAGTCCATATAAAGTTGACGAAGATGAGTTGAGGAATTATTTGCGCTCTGATTACATTAAGTATATTGAAAAACAAACAAAGGATGCCATAGATATTAATTCAGGAATGCGTGGCGCATTCCTGGAATTGCTCGTTTCCTCATATTTGTGGAAGAAAAAATGTGAGGTTTATCTAAGATATGAACCTAAGTTCTTGAACAAGGAACTAGATATAGTGGCTATAGATAGAAATATGAAGACTATATATGTTGTTGAATGCAAAGAAAAATCTGTTACTGTAGATTCAGATGAATTTGATAGGTTGGCTGATGAAATATTTAATATACTTAAGGCTGAAAATCCAAGAGGAGAATTCGGAGTAGGACATAATGAATTGACTTTTTATCAATTATCTAAATTTATTAAGCTAATTGATAAAATAAATAACAATTTAACAATGTTATTAAGAGAGTTAAATATCATTGAAGATGATTATAGATTAATAGGCATTTTAGCTACAACCGAACTGTATGATATTGAAGACATTAATCTCCCGGATCATATCGAATTCTGGACATGGTGGATATTAAGAGATAAGCTGATTTCTATGGATATCGATAAAAGTTATTTAGAAATTCTTGAAAAACACATGAAGTCAAGTATGGCTAGACCATTAAGAGACCACGATTACATGAATGATTATTTCTAAAGTGAATTTATCTCATCTAGCCGCTATTTTCCAGAGATCAGATAAGCCAACTCGACTCACCGTATCCACCTATGGAGCCCACGAATTATAGAGAGTAACGAGAAATCTAAACCTTTGAGTAAATCAATTAGCATGGTAAAATAGGGGAATAAATAAAACAAATTTAGTACGTATTTAGCTTGCGTGAATCAAGAGCGAAGAAATGGGCTGCAAATGCAATATTGGGGATTATCTTGGCTTTGGCGGGATCTGCGACGTGTGAGAGGAAAACGCCAAAATCTGAACTTATCTCGCTGAAATAGACACAAATGTCTGAGATCGACGTTCATGAGCTAAATACACACCAAATTTAACCCAAAAACAACCCAATAAACGGATCCAATCAACGAATTAATAGTAGCCCGGGGTAGGTTCACAAACCCGTTCAAATCTACGGAATAAGCGCTCATCGAACTGAAATATGATATTTGTTATGCTCCATAGCCAATATCCGTCAGAATTCTATGAGACATGCACTTCGACTGAGTTAGCACTTGATGCAACTGTCATAAGGCGAAAACCAATTTATCTAGCAATCAGGGAGGCAATCGGCGTCAGTCTTACAATATATTCCTCGATGTATTTGCATTACAAATGTATTTGGTAATACATCATCTTTTGGTTGAATATTGGAAAGAGAAACTATGGAACAACCAAAGAAGGCATTTCCTTTGTCTATCTAAATAGCGCGTGCTGATACCAACCAGGTGAAAGACAAATATTCAAGATGCATGCATGTGATTATAGATGGATTGGGATCGCCGCAAGGGGATGAATTTTGAGAGAAAATTCATTTAAGGACTGTGAGAGCTCATACGTGTTTGAACAAGTTCGAAGGCTTCTGCAATCAGGTGAGAGTCGTTCTCTTTGGCGACGTATTGAAAGTGAGTTGCGCGATGGTGGTGTTGGGGCAGTCGAGACATACCTCAGAACCAGTTTCAAGGAGCTGGCTCAACAGGTAACCGACAGTGCAACTCATTTTCAAGAATCAATGAAGGAATAGGAGACACCAAATGGCCACAGCAAGATTTCAACTTCGTAGCGTCACCATAGAGGGATTTAAAGGATTTACCAATCCACAAACGGTAACTTTCACCAGAAAGCATGCATTTCTTTTCGGCAAAAATTTCAGCGGCAAATCTAGTGTTGTAGAAGCGATTAGATGGTGTTTGTTCGGGTTAGCCGAGAGGCCGGAAAGGGAAGTGCGAAATGCATACTATACACCAGGTGAGTGTCAAGTCACTTTAGACTTGCAAGCTTCTGATGACATGTGGCGTGTTCAAAGAAGATTACGCCCTGGCGCTGATCGTTCACGGCTTACAATCACAAATCCCTCGGGTCAGGATGTGCCTCAATCGCAAGTCTTCCCGTTTCTTGCCCGAATGGGCCCAAAAGAAGGTACACACATAATATTTGCAGCGCAACAGGCATCAGGTCGACGCCCACAAGCAGACATCTCAGATTTTCATAAGGTGCTGTACTCGCACCTTCACCTTGAGGAAGTTCCTGATTTGCTTGAGCGGCTAGATAGATTGCTAGAAGAACAACAATCTGTAAGGGAAGATGCTGCCTCCAAGATTAGCAATATTGAAGAAAGCCTGAAAGAAAAGTTGAATGGAGTTAACTTGTCACTTGAGGAGCTTCTGCGTAATCCACCATGGGGAGAGGGTGTCATCCCAACTCGTGCTGAGAGTGAAGCGAAGATACGCAGTTTTGCTGCGGAAATGGCAAAGCTCGCAAACAAATCGTTGACACCTGAGACATCGCCCGGGGAGGTATTAGAACAGGCTGAACAATGGTCTCACGTATTGGCAAATACTAGTCAAGAAGAACTTGCGAAGAGCCTAAATGCACAGCAAGAGAAGGTGAATGTCGTCAGAAACTTATTACAAACTGTACGTCAGGCAGAGAAAAGTCAAACTGAAGCTCAGGAATCCATCGAGCAATTAGGCAAGGAATTGGACAATATTTGCCGCGGGCAAACACCAGCAGAGCTTAAGGAACAGGTTGAGCTGCTCAGCGAGCAAATGATGGAAACAGATGCAAAACTAGCAATTGCAAGAGAGGCGGAGAAATACTGCAAAGCATATTCAGTACAGGAATGCCCCGTGTGCCTCGCTGAGTACACAGTTGATGATCTGCTGAAAAAAGCAAAGTATATCCTCGAACAAGCAACGCCACAACAAGCGTCCCTCGCCAAAGAGCTTGAAGATCTCAAGGCTCGTTGTGAAAAAGCCTTCACACTTAACACCCAACTGCAAGAGTCAGCAACAAAGGCTGGATCGGCCCAAAAACAACGAAGTAATGCACTTGCTCAAATCTATTCTTTACTTGAAGTTTCCGAATCGTACAAACTAGATGAACAAGATATTGAATCTCGTTTGGTTGCACTTGAACGCTCTGTGGAAACTTTGAAAAATAGCTTTAGATCCGCAGAATTGCTTTCTTCTCAGTGGAGAAAACGCATAGAGGATCTCCGGACCGAGCTTCGCTTCCATAAATACCGAGAACAGCAACAAAATTTGCAGTGGCGACTTACGTTGGGGCTTCAACCGGTTCGTCAAGACTTCCAGGGGTTAGTCGACCTAGAAGAAAGTGTGCGCAAAATCAAAGAAGTACTTATTCAAGTTTTTAATGAGGTAATCAACCGTGCGCTTCCACCGTTGAGTAACATGATGACTGAGGTGTATTGCCGACTTACCGGGCAGCCTTCTTTTGAAAAGGTACAAATACAAAGGGTGGATGGTCTTGTTGGTCAGAGTTTGCAAGTGCGTGTAGGTTCCGACAGAGTTCCAGACCAGTTATTTAACCCCGAAGATGTTCTCAATGGGCAAGCAATCAGTGCTCTCCAGCTCGTACCGTACTTTGTTTTTTCACAGTTCTGGGCTGAAACTCTCGAACTGGACCTTCTTCTCATAGACGACCCCTCTCAAAGCTTTGATACATCACATGTAGAGCTTCTACTTCAAGAGTTAGCAACTGCCGGTTCACATGCACAGTTGATCGTTGCAACCCATGAGGAGGAGCGGTTCGGCCCTCAGCTAGGTAGATACTTTCCTAAGGACACATACGAATTAATCCTATTCAAAGAGTTCGATCCAGACAAGGGGCCCTCTTTTGCTATCGAGTGATGAGTCTTTCAAGGTTGGACGTACTATTGATTTGTTACGTCAAAGTGTAGGTGATGGCGAGTTCGGTTACAGGATTCAAGGTTTACTTGCTCATGTCATCATGCGTATTGGGGGAAAGATCATTGATGTCAAAGCACAAGGTCACCCCGACATCATTGCGAGCTTGGGCGGGAAAACAATACTGCTTCAGGTTAAATCAGTACATGCAAAATCGAGACGTCGAGAATTTCTTGCAGGCGCAGACGATCTCAAAGGTATTCGCCCTCACAACCCAACCACAATCGGCTATCTTGCAATTCTAGACTGTACCATGCCACCATCGTGGATTATGGTAGATTATGAAAAGATCAAAAGATACGCCTTGAATCCTATCTCCTTGGTTACTCTACGAGCTGTTGCAGATACCCAATTTTCACACGAATGCACCGAGGAGTTTGTTAGGCTCATCACAGACCATCAAAGCAATATTCATAGTCTGTATTTTCATGCTCTTCACAACCGTGCTTTGAGAGGAGAAGCATTGTGATTATCGTTAGCACATGATCTCTCAAGTATTTCTAGGAGGCGTTATTCGCTCATAATGTCAGAAGAGTGTATCTGGTCCAATCTCTCTTGAATTAAGGCTGTTTCTTAACGCAACAAGACCTTGGGCAGAAACTTACTTCTGCCAGAAAAACGGTTATTATGGACTTAATTATAGTATTATTTTGATGGTTGCCGGAGATTTTACTGGCTCCCTTTAGATTTGTTTCATAAAATTCTTACGCAAAGGTTGGTAGCCCGGTGGAGATTCGAACCCACGTCGTATGGCGAACACTTTTAAATTTTGAAAAAAGACTCACCCGATTTTTGGGGTGAGCACGGGGGGGGGCTCACTTCAACAGATTTTTCAGTTAGGCCTTAGTCTATTTCCCTTTATTGCATGAAGGGCAATAATGGCTGAAAAGGCATCACCGAGGCAAAAAACACAAAGAAATTTTTAAGATTTTAAGTTTTTATATATTTCAAGGGTATATGAAAACGAAATATGTTTAACGTTTTTTACTTCTTCTGGTCTTGTTTTGATTCAGTACCCCTTCGTCGAATTACATCGACTGCATAGCGATTCAAGTAGTGAAAACCTGTTTGAACGCTCTCAAGATTCAGTCTCTCCTTGACTTTATACGCACCTAAAATACTGGAGTCTTGTTGGACAACCTGGGCAGCTTGAGTTTCACGGAAAAGGTGAGGCCAAACTTCGTCGGAGACCTGTCATACAGAAGTCGAAAGTCTCTGCAGGTAGGGTAGACAACACCTCATATGGTAATAGTTAACCCCAATCCAGATAACACCCTCAAGAATCTACTAACCTATTCTACAACTAATTTGATTTCAAATATCCAAGAAGAAAGAATACATAAAATAAAAGGTAATTTTGGAGAAGAATCCACATTTAAAGAAATATTTAATATGTCTAATTATATTCAAGATAATTTTAAAATCTAAACGTAGAAATTTTATAACATCGACATTCAATTAGAAATTACTTGTATTTTTTAAATAAATTTTTTATTAAACTATTCGCGCGCGCGATGATTTCATTAAGTGCGTGGAATGAAGTTTGTTGTCATAATATTGTTTTCATTGCGCTGTAAATCGATGGATTAGGGTTATTTTGGAACCATATAGGAAGTTCTCTTATAGCACGAATCTTATCCACATGTCCACTTATTCCCAACATTCCTTCAAGATTATCGGGCCTTTGTACAAAGACATTTAATGACCCAATAAGAGCTTCTGTTCTTCGAATATCTGATGTCGCATCTTCATCATATATTGCTAATGTTTTGATATCGAATTGTTTAGTAAGGTTACATAAATAATAAATATCTCCTCGTCCACTGGCTTCGATTACAGATACATTTTCTTTATCAATATCTACTCCCTCTTTAGCTAACCCTAATATACATGCAAGTTTATCATCAAATCCTTCTACAAATATTACTGTCCTCGCAAAGAATAATTCGTTCATACTTTCATCACATTTCGAAATCAATCTTAAATCATTGCTTGGAGTTGTGGCCAGATTTGTAACATATTTTACTTTTGTTTCGTTATTCACCTTTTTAACTATTCTAATGCTTTGATAATCATTAATATTTACAAAGCATCTTTCATGAGTCGCATAGATAATTTGTAAATTTGGACCGCTCAAAGATTTCAAGAGTTTATAAAAATGTCTACAAGCATGAGGATGTAAGTATAATTCTGGTTCTTCCATTACAATGGTTACTGGTCTCTGGACAATATCTGCATATGCTCTCGCTAAAGCAATAGTAATGGCGCTCTGAATCCCCGCGCCAACATTATCTACGTCTGTTAATCGTGTAGTTGTTTCTCTTATGTAAGGTCTAATGTTTTTTAAAACTGATAGAGGATCAATTGATTTAAATTCAAAATCTAAGTCTAAACCTGTTTGTTCTTTTGTATAGTCAATTACACTTTGTAATGTAGTTCTTAAAGTAGGGAATAAATTTGTATTATAGTTTATATCCAATTCATTAATGAATGTACTTTTATTTATATCTGTTAAAGTTTCTTCTATTCGTTTAATTAATTTACCATAAATAGTCCATTTTGTTGGTTTAAGTTGATATTCAGTTTTTCTATCTAGACCAATATACATTAGGAAGGCTTCGTCTCTCATATATCTATTAATATATTTCGAATATTGACATCTTGCTCCATTTTGATCTATTGGGAAATAATCAACTTGGCTTCCATTATAGGTTAATTTAAAGCCCCAGCACTCTGTATTTGTCGCTAAATTCCTTCTAAACTTTGTTTCAATTTCGATAGGGTTTGATGTCGCGTAATTGAAGAAATCTTCATCGTCAAATGGAGCTGTTGGCCATCGTTCTCCAAGTAGAATATCTAAAGCCTTCAGGATATTCGATTTTCCTGAATTATTTTGTCCAATGAAAGCAGTCAAATTGGATAGAGGGATCTCTTCATTGCATATCGATCTGTAATTTTTAATTTTTATTTTTTCTAACATTTATATTATATTTATTTGCCATTCAATATTTATTAGTTACGCCCGCGCGTAACGATCGGTAATCGTTACTCTTAAATTCGGGATAGCTGTATCTTCGTTCTCGCCCGACTGATGCAGTGGCATGATTAAATATTAAAACTGAGTTAATCTCAGATAATATTTATTTTGGTCGTTATATTGAATATTTGGAAGTCTCAGTTCATAGTAAATAATACCATATTGAACAATAGTCTTGACCTATTCGCAGCATATGAAATTAAAAATTAGCATGGCCTATTAATTTGATTACGAGCGTGTGAACGGGGCCATGAAGCTATCCTTGACTCCTATAAATAAAGAAAAAGTCCTCTTTTATCGAATTACACGCGCTGCCGTAAATTAAAAATAAAAAAAGAACGAAATTTTATCCATAAACAGATGCTTTCGCCAGTTCCCATCTTTCAACAATAACAATAATTGCCTCGATATCATTTTGGATAATATAGCGACGTTTACCCTTAAAGAAGCCATGAAATCGCCTGAAATTTTGGTAGCCCGATGGAGATTCAAACTTCTGGCTTTATGTTTAAATCCTTTTTAAATAGTTAATAAAAAGACCCAACCCGAATTTTGGGGTAAACACGAAACGGCCCACTTTTATTCTTTGTATTAATAACGGTTTGTTTACCTTAAACCTTAACAAAGGTCGCGTTATTTTGAGGATGTCAATAGCTTTTCGGACCTCAAAGGTTGAATCCTGTAAGTGTGATGAGAAGATATTATTATGAGTAAAGGGTTAATAGTTGATTGGGTTTATGTCGTTTCCTTTTCTTTCGGAAGGCGATATTGAAGGGATCCTTGCAAAGCATTCTGTACTCATTGAGAATGAGCTCACTCTACTCGGAAGGCAAGTGTCGGTGGGCAGAGTGAGGATTGATCTTCTCTTGAGAGACAAGTTCAGGGACACTTTGGCCATTGAGGTTAAATGCGGTACTATCAAGAGAGAGCATGTCGGACAAATCATGGAATACTCAGGAACATTATATGATGGCAAACCTGTTCGACTAATGCTTATAGGGAATAGGGTTCCTCCGGCTTTCAGGAACTCTCTGGAGTACCACGGGATAGAATGGAGGGAGATCAGTACAGAGCAGTTGGCGGAGTTTCTTAGGGCGAATGACCCAGAATTATTAGAACAATTGGTGGGAAAGAAAAGCCCTTCGATTCCACGACCAGAACTCAAGCCTCCTGTGTCTCTTCTTGATGCCGAAACACTCTTCCAGCAATTCCAGAAGCTTAGTGATTTCGTCGCTGGGGAGGGGATCAAGGAAACGAGCGTTGATACATGGCATAGAGCGAGAAAAGAAGCAAAGGAGAAGTATGCTCGCCTATTTCGCTCGGACCACCTTAAGGATCTAACGGCTGAAGCGTTTGAGTCTTTTCTCTACTTCAAGAACAATAGGGGGTGGACCAACCTCTACAGACGGGGTAAAGCTGTAATAGGGAGTATGAACGCTCTCAGGCAGGCTATCACCTATTTGCAAGACGAAACGGAGGATGTCCGGAAAAGAATTAATTTGGTGCTATTGGGTGGCCGCTTACATGTGGATGGATTTGGCAAGAACCTGGCTACTTCTATACTTCATGTATGCGATGAAAGAGACAAATACGGTGTATGGAACAACCGAACAGAAGGTGGATTGAGGAAGCTTGGCCGTCTGCCGAGGCGAAGCTACAATAACGGCGAATTCTATGAAAGGATAAACATGGAGCTGAACGGACTAAAACGAGAATTGGGGACCGATCTCATTATGATAGATGGGTTCATGTGGTTTGTTGATAAGGAATTCTAGTGATCCAATATGACCATAGAACTAAATTCTAAACAATATGTCTTTGGAAACAGGGATTTATGGTGGTACAATATTAGCACTCCTGCTAAGTTAACTCATAATGATGTCATTATTCTTAATTTATATGATACTAATAATCGTATTTTAATTAGAAAAGTCATACTTAATCTAAATCAAAATAATTGGTTACATAGAATTAAAAAATCATCGACGCATAATTATCGTGGTACAGAAATATGCAAAATACATATCAAAAGAGAACATGGAACAAATCAATTTAAGATATGGTTTGGTAATGTTGATGATGGATTATACCCTGTTTAAAATAAGGATATATACGCGTCCGTAAGTGTAAGTGCATACAGTCCTAAGGAAAAAGGTGTAAGCGTGATTGCTTATAACATATGGTTGAGTCATATGGCGTCGCTTCTTTTCTGCTGCAACATCTGGACATATATAAGGCATTTTTTTTAGAAATTCTGAATTGTGAGCCCTTTAGTTAGATCAGCCACGAAAATCGCATCTATGAGGTTTATCGGGCGATTAGAACTCATATTTAAATCTGAAAAAAAGACTCACCCGATTTTTGGGGTGAGCACGGCCCGGCCCACCATCACGTGGTTATCGGTGACGGCGGTCTGAGTTTAGTGCTGCCTAGTTACTCGTTTTATTATTATAGTAAGCCAGTTGTTATGAGGCAGAAAATAACCTATCTTCTACTTCATCATCCTGCTGCTCACCGTCTCCGTGTGGAGTAGAACCGGCGTGGTGGCGCCCATGGACTACCTGAATGGCTGTTTTTTCATCCATTCGGCGATACCCCCTACCTTTTTTAGCACGCCCAGGTCCACGCCCGTCGACCTACTTGTCGCCGCGTATGCCTCTCAACTGGTACCCGCCGGAGGACATGATGGGGAAGCAAGCGGAGCTCCTCATCAAATACCCAAGGCATAATAAGCCTAGTAGGCTCACGGTCCGGACCAGCGGTGGGGCTCCTTCGACTCCTTTCATTCGCGCTCTTAGGGGGCGTACAGGTGCAACCTTTTTCCTAGGCGCCGCTACCCATCTTAGCGAGGAGAATTGACGGAGAAGATCGTTGGCATATTAGGCGGCATGGGGCCTGAGGCGACGGCTGACCTGTTCATGAGGATCATCAGAGCCACGCCGGCCAAGAGGGACCAGGACCACCTAAGGGTCATCATCTACAGCAACTCCAAGGTACCCGACAGGACGCCGGCGATCCTGGGCAAGGGGCCGAGCCCCCTCCCCGAGATGCTGAGGACCGGCAGGGCCCTGGAGGCGGCGGGAGCCGACTTCATTATAATCCCTTGCAACACCGCACACTACTATTACGACGACCTCACGAGAGGGCTCAAGCTCCCGATCCTACACATGATAAGGCTCGCCGCGGAGGAGACGCGCAGGAAATCCGCCGACGTAACCAGGGCAGGACTCCTAGCCACCGACGGGACGGTCGCCAGCAGGCTGTACCACGACGCGTTCGGCGAGGCCGGCATCGAGATCATCACGCCGCCCCCACGCCGGCAGGCCGACGTGATGAGGGCGATCTATCAGCACGTCAAGGCCGGCGACCTCGATGGAGGCGGCAGCATCCTCCGGGGGGTAGGGGAGGAGCTCGTCGGGGAGGGCTCGGAGGCGGTCATATGCGGCTGCACGGAGGTCTCCCTCGTCCTCAAGCTGGGCGACCTGGAGGTGCCGGTCATAGACCCGCTGCAGGTGCTCGCGGAGGCCGCGGTCGACTACGCCTTCGGTAGAAGGAAGTAACTGAGTGTTGGGCACGCGGAAGCCACCATGCTTCATGGTGTACAGGAGAGCGTCCCTGAAGCCGGGGATGTTGGCGAAGACCATCGAGTTCCTCTACCCTGCTAACCTCGGCTGGGACTGCATAAGGTGCGGGGCCTGCTGCAGGGACGCCGGCGAGAGGGAGAGGCGCATCCTCCTCCTAGAGGCCGATATCTCGAGGCTCAAGGGCCAGCATGGCGGCGGGGAGTTCGCCGAGCCTATCAGGGGGCGGGAGCCCTTCGTCGCCGAGATGAGGAAAATCGGCGGTAGGTGCTTCTTCCTCTCAGACGACGGGTGCTCGGCCTACGACCGCAGGGCCCTCCTCTGCAGGATGTACCCCTTCTGGGTCGAGCGCTCAGGGGACCTCTTCATCATCAGGGTCGACGGCGCATGCCCCGGCACGGGCAGGGGGAAGCCACTCGGCGAGGCCTTCTTCTCGGGCCTCCTGGGGCGAGCCGTCGCGGAGAGGGGCGGCATCTAGCCTAACCGCCTTTTATACGGGTTCAACGATCAAAAACGTCATGAACGCCCCGACGATCCGCGTCATGACCA
>Ga0315282_10004112_pt1 | contig 25547 bp, 10 predicted proteins | sample YL17G07_20_MG_FD_203693 | JGI IMG/M metagenome (GOLD analysis project Ga0315282, IMG submission 203693) | Sediment microbial communities from Yellowstone Lake, YNP, Wyoming, USA - YL17G07_20 | ecosystem: Environmental > Aquatic > Freshwater > Lake > Sediment | place: USA: Wyoming | collected... | reverse complement strand
GGCTCGAACTCCAGCGGCACGGTGGTGCAACCGTTCTTCGACTCGAATCTGGGCAGATCCCGCCGTTGACCGCTCACCGGATCCCATAACTCGGGCTGCCGCCCGCTCACGCGGAAGGTGGCCTCGAGGGTTGCGGCCTGATCTTTCCGATTGGCCAGAAAGTAGATCTCCGTCCCATCGGCAGTCCGGTGGATGAAGTCGATGAAGGTTATTGGATCGCTTTGAATCTGGCCCCAAGGCGGGCATCCGTAGGCGCCGACCAGAAGCGCCGGCGCCCAGGTGACGCCATCCTTGCTGGAGAGCCAGCCCTTGTCCCCGGTGACACGAGTGATTGTCTGTCCGTCTGCGAGTCGCACTGTCAGCCGGGCAAGAAGACCGGCCGGCCCAGGCTCGGCATTCAGCGCGCGAATCTGCACTTGGTTTTTTCCGGCATGCAAGTGACGGGCGAGATCGGCGGCATACACGGTTTGCCAGTCTTTGCCGTTGCAGACCGGTTTGCCGTTCACCTGAAGGTCGAAGCCATTGTCGGCGGTGAGCCATGCCCGGGCCCAAAGAATGTTCGCGGCGGCGGGAAGTTCCCATTCGGTTTTGAAAAGCCGGGCACCTTCCGGCGCACTGACGCCATAGTTCGGCACGTGGCGCGTGCAGTGGAGGATGTTCTTCCCCTTGACCAAGGCGATCTCCACCGGCTGGGTCGTCTCCCACTTGCCGAGGGTGTAGGGCAAGGCGATGTCGACCGGCTCCTTGGCGCCCTTCGGCGCAAGACACGTCTTCATGGCTTGATCCCTTTCACCCGTAGCGCTACGTCATCCTTGTACTCGGGACTGCTCAGCGCGAGCAGACCGCCGCTGTGTGTCACATCTTCAACCTTGTCGACCGTTCCATGGAGCGTGTTGACCCATTCGGCCCGATACCGGCCGGCGGGCAGATCGAGGCTTAAGACCGCCTTTGTCCCGCCATGGAGGTAGAGAGCATATTCTTCCCCAACCTTTGCCAGCACATGAACAGCCCCGCCGTCCGGCACGCTGCCTTTAACCAGCGTGGCGTCCGGCTTCATGCCGACGAAGTTGAAACCCTCGATGAAGTTCTTGAGTATTCGGAGTTGCTTCCGCATGGCCGCCATTTCTCCGCCGGGCCGCTTGTCCCAGGGTTGGTATGCGCCCCTGGGATGTTCGACGGTAAAGGAGTAGTCCGGATTGTTATAGATCGCCCCGCCGTCCAACAGGTGTGTCCACCCCCATTGCCGATAGTCGAATGCCGTCGTTGCTGCGCCAAGTGGCTTTCCCAGTGGAGACGTCTCGTCCAAACCCGTCAGCTTGTTGAGCCCATAATTCTTCGACACCGAGACATCGTGCGCACCCGGATGAAAGTTGAAGATCGACACGGCAGGATGAACGGAATCATAGACAGGCACAGTGTTTTGCGCGAGTAGGTGCTTGCGCGGAAAAGCCTTCTCCGCTTCAACGATGGCAGCCGCTATCTTTTGCTGCCACGGGCCTGGGCCTTGTTCGCCATAGGCTTCATTGCTGACTTCGTAGTAAAGATTGTCCGCATCTTTGAGTTCCGCCACGACTTTGCGCACGAGGGCCAGTTGCACTTCGAGCAATGCGGGGTGATGCAAGATCCCAGCCCCGATATCCATGTTGTTGACGTTGTTCCGGGGGTTGAACGGCGACAGGTTCCATTGTGAGGCATAGTAGTATGGGCAGAAGAATGTGAACTCGACAACAACGCCACGCTTGCCCGCCTGAGCAACAAAATCCTTCAGGCGTGTGAAGTAGGCCTCATCCCACTTGCTCAGGTCGAACTTGTTTCCGCCGTTGGCGTAGCCGGGCGTGTTGCTGCGGGCGAAAGGGCAAAGGAGATTCCCTGGTCCCGGAGCGAGGGTGTTGTCCTTGATATTGAAATCGCCGACGGCCTCGCAATACACCCCGCTGAAGGTGCGCGTCAGGTTTAATCCCGCAGACTGAAGTTCGTCAAGATACGCAGCATAGTCGAATGGTGAGTTCATCACCGCCCCGTAGTGTTCTCCGGAGGTGATGAGCACCGTCGGCTTGCCGCGCCACAGCAAGTAATGCGGGTTATCAGGATGCAGTTGGATTGGTTCTTTCATCCGTTCAAAAACCAGCACCCAGTCCTGCGGGGACGGAACGTTCTTCTTGAACTCAACGGGCTTTGCCGTCTTGTCGTCTGCTTTGGCGCTCGCCTTGATCCTGCCTTGATCAAATGTTCGGCCCGTGGCCGGGTCGAAATAGTAAACATGCCAGTCGACGTCCGGTTCAAGATTCTTCACGGCCGGGCCGTCCCAGTTGTAGATGTTGCGGCGCGGCAGGTAGATGATACGCACTTCGCCGGGAATCCCAGCGGCAAAGCAGCCTTCCTCGACCCACTCGGGATGCGGTTCGAAGCGCGACCACGGATATTTTTCCAGCAACTTTTTGCCTAGGCCAAGCTGCGTGGCGCCGGGATAGACCATGCCCTCCTTCCAGGTGGTCCAGTCATAGACCTTGCTGCCTCCGAACGCTGCGGATGCACAGCCAGGGTCGCCTTCCACGCTGGCATGCCAAATGCCGGCCGCGCCGTAGGTGTGGCCCGCCGCGCCGCTGAGCATATTCCCCCAGAACATGCGGCGCTGAACATCCTCAAACCCCTGCTGCATGTGCCCCTCATAGCAGGTCTCGCCAACCAGCACAGGCATGGGCGGGTCTTTTGCATAGGCTGTGGTGATAATCGCAAGCGTTTGCGCCTCCACGGCTACTCGTTCGTCGTGATTTCCGCCGACCATGTCGTAGTCAATCACATTGCTATCCCCTTTAGCGCCGCGACGCCCCGGGCCCGTGTGGCAGGTCAACAGGCGATGATAGGGATCGATGCCACGAAGATACGTCGCCACTTCTGCCCAGGGGCCCCGCCCCCATTTGGTTTCTTCCGGAATCTCACCAGCCAGAATCCAGAACACCGGATAGGCGCTGTAGCGCGCCACGAGATACCTCCAGTGCCGCTTCAGGCCGGCCGCTCCAATTGCCTGCATGCTGTCGCAGTCCCCACGCCCCCAGGCGCCAACAATGGCCGGAGCAATGCCCGCGTCCACCAGATGCTTCAGGCGACGATCTGCGTAATCAAAGTACTTCGGATTAACCCTATCGCATTTTATGGATTCGTAAGGAAGCCCGCCCTCATTCTCCCAGCGCGCCTCAAAGAATCCTTCATCCGGGTACGGCCCGCAGACGATCTGCACCACGGAAAAGCCTTTGGCCTTGCGGTCGGCGGTCAGTTCCTGAAAACCTTCCCACGTCATCCTCTTGCACAGGCATTTCCACCAGGTGTCACCCAGCCAGAGGAACGGCGTGCCATCGGCATGCTCGAAATGCCGTTTGTCCGCAGCCACACGAAGAAAGCCATGTTTAAGCAGCGGATTATCGCCCGTGTAGGCGGTGACGTGCAGCGCTTGAGAGGCCCCGTTCACCATCTGGTTTGCCGGGTCCGAGCACTTGACCTGGAAGGTGTAATCGCCCTGCACCGGCGGAGCGAAACGAACCGTCCACTTGTCGCCCCCGGCCCAAAACGCGGGAACCAGCCATTGCTGGCTGCCACTGCGGAAGACGACATCGACCTGCACGTCCAGGAACGGGTTGTCATATTTCCGCTCAGAAGTAAACGAAGTTTCAAAGACGGCCCATTGTTCCGCCGCCAACGCGCCGCCCTGGCCATTGACGCCCGCGCAGGTGAATGACATAATGGCCGCGATGATAAAGGATGTTAGTCTGTTCATGTGTGTATTCCTCAATTTAAGTTTTTCATTTATTAAGTTTTTCATTTGATAGTTTCCGTGAGCGTGGACTGAAATCGATAGGTTCCGGAACCTACCGCATAAACCGCCGCATTGTTTTCCATGCGCAGGAATTTCACACCATCGGCTTTCGCCGCCTGTTTGTTAGATTCGGTGACTCCGGCGGCATCCTTAGCCGGAACATACACGGTGGCGGTGGTGTTGGGCGGAATGGTCAGGTCCCAGATGAACGCGCCTGCATCTGTCTTCCAGCCGCTGACAATCATGCCCTGGATGGAATTGTAACTGGCCTTGACCCATGTGATCCCCGCGCCCGGGTGCGGTTTGCATATGATATGCCTGTATCCGGGCGCATCAGGGTCGAACGCTATCCCGGCGAGAGAATTGAACAGCCACTCGCCGCATGATCCGAGCGAATAGTGGTTGAACGAGTTCATGCCCGGATCCTGAAAGCCTTTCTCGGGCGTCCATCCATCCCATCGCTCCCAGATCGTTGTGGCGCCGTGTTTCACCGAGAACAACCATGACGGAAACGTATCCTGGAGAAGAAGCCGGTACGCCGTCTCGATCTTGCCTGCTTCCGTCAGCACCGGCAACAGATAGCTCACGCCGACAAAGCCCGTGGACAAGTGCCATCCCTTCGCCTTGATGTCATCCTCAAGATACTGGGCCGCCTTGGCTTTCATTCCCTCGGACAGTAGGTCAAACTTGAGCGCCATTGCGTAACAGCACTGGGTGTTGCCTCGGATGCGGCCATCCGGGGCAACATACTCTTTGTTGAATGCGGCCTTGATGTCCTGAAAGAGCTGTTCATATCTGGCCGCTTCATCGTTCCTGCCAAGGACAGCATACGCCTTTGCCACAATGCGGGTGGAATAGGCAAAATAGGCCGTGCCAATAACCTCTTTCGGAGTATCGGCCCCGATTGACAGCCAGTCGCCAAAGTCGGAGCCCCGATCCTTGTCCCGGATGAGATTCGTGCTTTGGTCGCGGCACCGTTCAATCCATGCGGTCATTGCCGGCAGATGCTGTTCAAGCACACGCTTGTCGCCGTACGCAAGATAGATGGTCCATGGACAAATCACTCCCGCATCGGCCCACGCCGGCGCGCCGGCACCTCCGCCCATCGGTACAAAATCGGTGAATGCGCCGTTGGCGTACTGGACATCGTCCACATCCACCAGCCACTTGGTAAAGAATGCCGCGATATTATTGTTCATGGCCGCGGTCTTCACAAACACCTGTGCATCACCCGTCCACCCCAGCCGCTCATCGCGCTGCGGGCAGTCCATGGGCACACTCAGGTAGTTGCCGCGCTGGCCCCACACAATGTTCGCATAAAGCTGGTTGACCCGCGCATCGGAGCAGGCAAATTCACCCGCGCGCGGCGTGTCGGACGCAATAACGATCCCCGTCACCAGATCCATCGCAGGCGTGGCCTCCAGGCCGGTGACCTCAACATGCCTGAACCCATGGAACGTAAACAAGGGTTGCCATGTCTCGACACCGCCGCCTTTGCAGGTATACGTGTCGGTAACCTTTGCACTCCGCAGATTGGCGGTATAGATTGTCCCGTCGGGATTGAGCATCTCGGCGAACCGGAGTACCACCTTGGTTCCCGTCGCGGCCTTAACCTTCAGCCGCACATATCCGACCATGTTCTGGCCCATGTCGAACACCCAGCAGCCCGGTTTCGGCTCGGCTATCTTCGTGGCAGGAAGCTCGCAAATCTTCCGGGACGGCTCCATCACCTGTCCATTCAACAGCCGCCGCTCATCGTCCCGCACCTTCGCTGCGACCCACGTGCGGTCATCCATACCCGGTGCATCCCAGCCTGGAACTTCAAGCCGGGCGTCATAATTCTCTCCCATCAGCAAGTCTGATGCGACCACGGGGCTGCCATGGCACTTCCAGGTTGCATCGCTGGCAATCCGCTCGACCGTTCCGTCGCGGTACGTCAGTTCAAGCTGGACACACAGAGCCGGGATTTTTCCATACACCTGGTAATCCCAGGCCACATGGCCGCTGTACCAGCCATGCCCAAGCAGCGCGCCGAGCGCGTTATCCCCCTTCTTCACCATAGAGGTCACATCATACACCTGGTATCGGACACGCTTCCGGTATTCGGTCCATTCCGGCGCAAAAACATGATCGCCAACACGCTGTCCATTGATATGGATTTCATACAGACCCAGCGCCGTCGCATACAAGCGAGCCTTGGCGATCGCTTTGCCGACATTGAATGTCTTGCGCAAGTAGCTCAGCCTGCTTGCGGACGACCGCTGATCTTCCGGAATGGACAGGGTATCATCTTCATTAACCGTTTGTGCGAGGCGCTTCCCTCCCAGTTCGTATTCCACTACCAACTGCTTTACCTTGCCCACTGCGGGATCGCCGCCAAGCATGGCGTTATTCACATTCATGTTCAGGGTATGGTTCGTTACCATGCCTGCAACAATTGAAGTAACATTCTTTTCGGCTCCCTCAGCCTTGTAAACGGCTTTGAGAATAGAGAGTGATGCCGGTACAGCCGCCGGGGCCTCAACTGGGCCTGACACTGTTTCGATCCACTTCGCACTCCATTCGGCGGGCGTGAGCAATCCCATTTCCCAGAATGCAAGCTGACTCCATGCCGTCGGCTCGTCCGTGCCGGGGGCCGGCTTCCCGACTGATGAACGAGTCCACGCCCTCACCTTCCAGAAACACCGCATCCGCGACGCCATCGGCTTGCCGGCATATTCCACTTGGATCGACTGATCCGACTCCACCTTGCCGCTGTCCCACAGATCGCCCTTGTCTTTGGCCAGCAACTCCGGCGAACTCGCCACCAGCACCTGATAGGCAGTCTGTTTCAGGTCTCTGGCTTCTGGCTTCTGGTTTCTCTCTTCAATGACCCACGACAAGCGCGGCTTCACCACGTCGATGCCAAGCGGGCTCTCCAGGTATTCGCAGCGCAGACTTGCCACGTCGGCGGCGTATTGTTTGGGCGGCGACAGCGGCAACTCCAGCCACGCCAGGCCGATGTCGCGTTTCATACCGTTTCCTTCCTGGCTGGCAGGAAAGCCGCCGGGGGCATCATAGAAGATCGCCAGACGTTTGCCGACGACTATTGCCGACGGCATGCCAAGGCATTTCTTCGACCATGTGCAGTTTTTTCCATCCAACACCACGGCTTTGTTCTTTGCGTCCCATCGGTTCAGGTCCTTGGACCAATACACCCAGACCGCGTCGGTGTATTCTTCGCCGCCGTCCACGTCCAGGCCGATGTGATTGGTAAACAAGAACCACGTCTTGTTAGACGGTTCGAAGTAGAGCGAGGAATTCTCGATCTGTTCCGCCGGCGGGACGATCGGCTGCGGATCAATCGCCCACGGGCCGTTGAGGTCCTTGGTGCGCGCGATGCTGATGGTGCGATGCGTTCCCCGTTGATCATTGCCCGCGGCGCTGAAGAACATCAGGTATCCGCCATCGTGCTGCACGATGTGGCCCGGACTGGCCGTCACGTCATAGTAAGTCTTTGGCTGACAGCAAAACGGCACCACCTCCGGTTGCTTGATCCACGGTCCGGACAAGGCCTGGCTCCTCGCCTTCAGCGTCAAATACGGGAATGCGGGGATGAGGTCCGGCGCCCCCGAAGTGTTCGGCGTACCCAGGTAGAACATGTGCCACTCCTTCCCGTCGAAATAAACCCATGGGGAGCAGGCCGCGGCAGAGTCGGACTCACCGGGCTTGCCAAAATCAAGAATGGGGCCTTTCTTCTCCCACGTCTTGAGATCCTTGCTGGTAGCCAGACACGCCAGCCAGCCTTTGGGTCCGGCACCGTCATAGAAAAGGTGATAGACGCCTTTCTCCTCAAAGATCAGTGCTTCCCGCGCGCCCAGGTTGTCGCACTGCCCCGGTCCATCGCCGTGCTTGAGCACGACTCCTTGATCTTTTGCTTCCATGCGCAAAGTCGCCGACGGCCGGCCATCCGGATAAACCGTCACGCCGCCTGCCGGAGTCTGTTCCGCCGCCAACGCGACCCCCTGGCCATGGACGCCCACACAGGTGAATGACAGCACGGCCAAGATCATGGCGATGTTCAGATGTTTCATCCGGATTCCCTTTGCGTGTTCTATCATGTTAGTTTTCTTTGTTCGCTCAGTTGCTGGTTCCTGGAAGCGTGGATTGGAACCGATAGGTTCCAGAACCCACGGCATAGACGGCCGCGTCGTTCTCCATGCGCAGGAACTTCACGCCTGCCGCCTCTGCCGCGGGCTTGCCCGATTCAGTGACCGAAGCAGCATCCTTCGCCGGGACATACACGGTCGCCGAGGTGTTGACAGGAATCGTGACATCCATCGTCAATTTGTCGCCTTCACGCTTCCAATTGCTGACGATGCGGCCGTGGATCGAGTCATAGCCGCACTTGACCCAGGTCAGATCGCCGACCACCGCGGGCTTGATGATGATCTTTTTGAAGCCGGGCCCGGATTCGTCGGGGCAGATGCCGGCCAATCCCTGATAGAACCAGCCACCGGGATTGAGGAAGCAGGCGTGGATCTGCGACCAATATCCGTCCCACTGCTCGCCAAACGTGGTCGCCCCCCGCGACAGCGTGTAGCCCCAGCTCGGGTAATCCTTCTGGTTGGCCATGGTGAAGGCCAGATCGTTGCGTCCAATCTCCCGCAGGGATTGGAAGAGGAAATGGGTGCCGAGCATGCCGGTGTCGAGATGTCCCTTGTTCTTGACCATGATGATGTCCTCGAGCTTCTTCTGGACGCTTTCACGCAAGGCGTCAGGGACAACGCCCAGCGCCAACGGTACAGCCTGATTCAACTCCCGATCGCCATCGTAAAGTTTTTCGTTCTCCTTATAGTAAGTGGAGTGGATGAGCGTCCCAAGCTCCTTGATCCGGGTACGGTGGCGCTTCGCTTCATCGGTCCGGCCAAGTGCGTCCGCCGATTTGGCCAGAAGATCCATCAGATACACGCGATAACAGTTGACGAAAAGTTCGTTGCCTGGAGGAGCTTGCATGCCGATCCCGGGCGCCACCCAGTCGCAGCCGAGGTCGCAAGGTTTCGGGTGCAGACCATCCGGGAAAAAACTGTCAATAAACACGGTGGGGTAACGAAGCATCGGTTCGTAAGCGCGCTGCAGGAGCCTGCGGTCACCGTAGTAGAGATAGGTCTTCCAGGGTAACACGTCTATCATGCCGCCCCAGAGAAGCCAGCAGCAGGGATCGGGCTTCCCGTCGGGCCCGATCCCCGTGGGTGCATACTGGACTGATTTTCCGGTGGTCGGATCCTGCTCATCCAGCCATTCAACGGCCCACTTCGTGTAAAAGGCCGACGCGTCCCGGCTCATGATCTGCGTCTCGATGGAGGTCTGTCCATCGCCGCCATAGCCCATCCGCTCGCGGTGGGGACAATCCACCATGTAACCGCCGAGGTTCAGGCAGCGGACCGTCCACAGGTTGACTTGGAGGATGCGATTGAAAAGCTCGTTAGAGCAGGCGAAGGTGCCGACAGGGTCGAGGTCCGATTCGATCATCAACGCCTCGGCGTCGCCAGGCCCCGGTTTGGCAGGCAGGCCCTCGACAATCACGTAACGGAAGCTGAAGTAGTTGAACTTGGGGCAGAACTGTTCCCCGGGCTTTCCGGCTGAGATGTATTGCGCTTCCTGATTGTGAGTCTGATAGCAGACAGGCCCCTGTGGGGTGTCGATTTTCGGCCCGCCCCCCTCAAAAGGCTTGATCTTGCCCGCCGGGGTGTCATCGCCGTCGGGCGTCTGGAACCGTTTGTCGGCAAAGCGCATCTTCACAGTCTTGCCGGCCTCCATCCGCGGTAGGCGCAGTCGTATCCAGCCGTTGAGGTTGGTGCCAAAATCCAGCTCATAGGTCGTTGCATTCAGTGCGGTGCAGGCCGCCAGCGGAATGACCTTGGTGATGCGGTTCGGCGGACACGACTGCGCCGTGGCCACCCCGCTGGGCTCGGCGAATTCCTCCACGGGTTTCCATGCGCTTGCCGCGCATCCGGTTTCGCTCCAGCCCGCGACGTCGCGGCGCGCATCAATGTATTCGCGGCCGTTGCCGTTCCATCCCCAGCCGAACTCGGTATGCGAGCTCTCCATGAAAGTCCAGGTGGGGTCGGTCCCCACCACCACCCGCTGTCCGCCAACCGACAGGTCGAGCTGCACCCGGGCGAGGGGTGTATAATTCGTAGCATTCCTGATATGGCACAAGCCCAAGCCGAGCCATACGCCCACACAGTTGTTTCCCGCATGCAGGTACCTGCTGATGTCATAGGTGTTGTAGAGCGTGCGTTTCCGGTAAACCGCCACGGCCGGCGCGAGCACATCGTCGCCCACCTTTTTGCCGTTGACATACAATTCGCCATAACCCTTCACATTCACGAAGGCCATCGCCCGCTCCGGCGCGGCCGCAAGCGTGAACTCCTTGCGCAACCAGGGCGAAGTCTCACCGCCCGCCTTGACCCACTTCGCCTGCCAGTCCTCCGGCTTGAGCAAGCCCATGGACCACAAGGCCGGCTTGCTCCAATCCGTCGCCTTCCCCTTCCTATCCCCGCCTTCGCCCGGAAGCTTCGACACGGCGAGCCACACGCGCACTTTCCAATGGCAAACCATCCGCGACTCCAGCGGATTGCCGGCGTACTCCACCTGGATGCTCTGATCCGACGCCACCTTCCCGCTATCCCAAATATCGCCCTTGTCTTTCTTCAGCAGCTCTTCCGAACTCGCCACCAGCACCTGATAGGCGGTCTGCCTCTGGCCTCTGAGGTCCGACTTCTGTCCTCCATCCTCTATCACCCAGCTCAGTCTCGGCTTCTCCGCATCAATCCCAAGCGGATTCTCCCGGTACTCGCACCGGAGCCTTGCAGGCACCATGTCGGACCTCCAGAAACCAGCCTGCGCCACGTTACCATACAGCAACCCCAGTACCGCAATCACAATTCTCATTCGTTTCATCATAGTCATTCCTTCTGTCAGACTACTTCACGGCTGCCTGATCCGCCGCCATCAACCGCACCGGGCCAAGCAGGCCGGAAGACAGAAGCGGCTGCGCTGGATCTACCGAAATATTGGTCCGCGTCCGCCGTTGCTCGACTGGCAGCTTGCTGTCGCCACTCAGCCGGTTGGGCCACAGGTTGATCACGTCTATCTCCAATTCATTCAGACCGGGTTTCAACGCGCCGGTTATGTCCACCCGCCAGGGATGACACCAAACCACCCCCAGATCTTTGCCATTCAGCCGCACTCTTGCCGTTTCTTTGACCGTGCCCAAATCAAGGAACAGACGGGATGAGAGGTCGGGGATCAGAGGTCGGAGGTCGGAGGTCGGAAAACTGATTCTGCTGACTTCTGGAGAAAGGTCGAAGACGTTTCCATACGTCGCCGTGCCGCTGAAATATTGAACCGCCGTCTCCGGACGTTTGGCCCAATCCTCCAGCTTGTCAAAGGAAAGCAATCCCCTGGCTTGATCGCCGCTCAGACTATCGGTCGGGTAGAACCAGTTAGGATCGAACTGAACCTTCCACGGTCCCGTAATCTCCTGCGCCGGTTTCAATATCGGGAAGTTCCTTACGTCATTATTCCGACTTCCGACTTCTGACTTGTGATTACCCTTTCTGAACACCACAAATACCGAACCGTTGGGCTCAAACTCGAGCGGCACTTTGGTACGCCCGTCTTTCTGATCGAACTCCGGCAGGTCCCTCTGCTCACCAGTCACCGGATCCCACAGCGCAGTTTGCCGTCCGCTCACCCGGAAGGTGGCGCTTATCTTCTCTGGCCTCGCGTTGCGGTTGGCCAGAAAGTAAATCTCCGCATCCGAGGTTGCCCGGTGGATAAAGTCGATGAATGTGTCCGGCTGGCCCGCAACCTCGAAGTCGGGTAACACACCATCCCCCTGCAGAATTTCACGCAAGGTCCTGCCCAAAACGATCCGGCCACGGCCAACCTTGCGTTCTCTGACCTGCTTTCCATCCACAGCGCCCCACAATTCCTCCGCCAGCGCCCGCACTTCCTGATCACAGCGCGGATAGTCCTTCAAGCCAGGCGCTTTCTCTGGTTTCGGCCCGACCACCGTGGCGCCAGCCTTGACCAGTTGCTTGAGTTTCTTTAGCACCTCCAACGGCATGGTGGCGCTCTCCGGCAGAACCAGCATTCGGTAGCTCATGCCGTCGGGCAATACAATACGTCCGTCCTTTACCGCCAGGCGGGTGAGTATGATCTCGGTATTGCAGACATCATAGTCGTACCCGGGCCCGAGCGACGGATCGACTTGCTTCGGCGAAACGAAATTCGGGCAGGCATCGCCATTATAGAACAGTACGTCGGCGGCGAACAATCCCTGCTGCAGCAGATGACTGCAACGCGCGACATAGTCGGCAAAGCTGCGGGCCTGGTTCCACCAGGTGATCTTGCGGTTGAAGTGCGTTCCGGCGCAGAACTCCGTACCGGGAAACCCGTCGCCGCTCCGGGTGGCGCTGGAGAAGATGAAGAAATGATTGAACCCCTCGCAGAAGGCGCGGTCGGCGGTGGGCTTGAGCGTAGCCGGAGAATCGAGCCAATGGATGAACGAGGTGAAAGCCTCGGCGGCGACGATGGGTTTGCCATAGAGGTGTGCAGCCGACGCCGTCTGCTTACCATTCTTGTTCTGGTTCGCTTCTACCCACGCACCATCCTGCCAGAACTCACCCATGGGTATGGCGCAACGGCCGAGGTTCTTGAGGCAGTCCAGGGCCATCGACTTCGGTGAGCAAACGCCACCGGCCTCGCTCTGCTGGACGAGTCCCCTCGCCCCGGCAAGCTCAGTGAGTCGTCCGAAATAGTTTTCCGACACCAAGTCGCCCACCGTCTTGCGGTAATCATACAGGAAACGGTCACTTATCTCGGCATTTCCAACCACATGCCCGGCCAATACCGGCAGGTATCGGCTCGGATCATAGCCGCGGAATTTCCTGAAACCCTCGGGGAAACGTTCAGTCCAATTCGGATGGTTGATCTCCCAGCTATCAATCTGCACTGAGCGCAAGACTTTGCCCGCCAATGGGCCGGCATCCTCGATGAGCGGCGCGGCGGCGTTGGCGAACTGGAAGTCCATGGCCTTGGCATCCAGTGGATCCGACTCCAGGCCGATGCCGGTTGGCGACGACCAGGATGTCATGGCGCCCGTCAAGGTAAAACCCGCGCGCAGGATCTTCCACTTGCCGACAGGTACTTCCCAATCCAGAACCCCATCAGCGTCGCAGCGGACGGTGAGGTCAATCACCGACACCGGATCAATAACGGTGCCCGCTTCTTCCAGAGGCAGCGGACTGCGCGGCGCCTCATTGATTTCCCGCGTCGGGGCATTGCCATCAACGGCATTGCTCAAGGTCTTCAGAGCCATCAGTGCCGATGGACGGTCCCCTCGTATGGGCTTACCGTCAACAATAACCTCGCAGACCTGCACATTCTCGCTTTGAGGCGACCATGTGGACGTGATAAACAAACGCAAATAACGTACCGGTCTGTCTGGTAGCTCGATATCTATCGGTTTGTCCTTTTCCATGGAGAGCGTTTTCAGTGCCGTGAACGTGCAGCCGTCTGTTGAGAGCTGGAACTCGGCATCCCGCGGCCCATATCCCGGCCGCGGCTGAATGGCTACCTTCTTGACCAGGCGGCACTCGCCCAGATCGAGCAGCAGCCATTCCGGTTTATCCTTGCTTGGTCCCTCGTTCGGTTTCTCGCCACTGCTGACCCAAAAACTGTTGCCGTCCCCATCCGCTGCATTACCGACAGGATACCGAGCATGGGAACTGCTGGCGCTGATCACCAATACGGACGTCGACGCCTTGACGGGAAACGCCAGGACAGCAACATCGCGGTAGAATCGCTGATCTGCTGCGAGCTGAGGCAGCTTGCCCTTGAAATGCTGCGGACCGGTGATGACAAGCTCGGAACTGACATGCCGTTTGCAGGCCTGCTCGGGTTTGATCCACGGACCACCGGCATTCCAGCCGCTGCACAGCATGGTGCTTACGCCGAGGCCGAGCCGGTTCGCCTCCTTGAGCGTGTGCCTGAACAGGGCACGCCATTCCGGGCTCATGTAGTTGGGCCCTTTGCCTGGCACTCCCGGACCGCTGATGCTGTACACGGTCACGCCAGCCATGCCCTGCGCCTTCAGGGCCTCCAGATCGTTGGTGATGGTTAAGTCATCGACCATGTCGCCCAGCCAGAACCACCATGTCCACATCCTGGCCGAGTCTGGCGGCGAAAGAAAACTCTTCTCCAGGTCATCCGCAGCCATGCCCGGCGCAGAGGCCAAGATCCCGCATACAACCGCAAGTAAGATTGATTTTCCCACTTCTTTGTTCTCCTCAGATCCCGAAAATCGACCGGGTCATCTCGACCCACTTCCTGAGTCGTGGGCGATCAGCGTCAATCGTGTATAAATCACGGAGCAGAATCTCCACGTTGCAGTTCTTCGTGGCCGCATGAGTCTTTTTCATATCCGATTCCACGGACTCCCATTGCGGATTCCGGCCGCTGAGAAAGGCCGGCGTCGGCTTGCGCGAGTAGACGTAGTTCCGGCCAAGCATGTCGCCAATCCTCTGGAAATCCGCCCAGCCGGAAACCGAGACGGACCGCAGGTTGGGGATTGCCTCCATGATAAGATCCAGCCTGTCATGCACCGGCTCACAGCACCCATAGTATATCAACCCAAAGCGTTCGCTCATCTTTGCCAAATACGGCAGGATGAACTCCTTGAACATAAGGGGGGACAGCATCGTGGACTCCTGCGATTCGGCCCAGCCCCATATCTGCTTCAGCGCCACGGACCCGGCTGCGTCCGGGCCAGGCAATTCAGAAACGTAACCATAAGCCCGAGGCCCCGCCATTTGGTTGTCCGTGTTCGCGACCAGCAGATTCTCCCGTTCCATGAAATCAAACAACCGGAGCCGGTCATCCAGCATGTACTGCATCAGCTTGGGAATAGCCTCTGGGGCCTCGCAGGGCCAGCACATCAAACCGTTGTTTCCGACAAACCGGTAAATCTGCCAGGTCAGACCGAAGAAGAACATTCCCGTCCAGCCTTCGTCGCCCGGCTCCGCCAGGAACGGATCGTAGTTGCCCACACGCACAGGCAGCAGATCGCCCATCACGCCCTCAAGCGCCGCCTTCATCCGCAGCGTCCGCTCGCGGTTCACGCCGAAGGTCCTGTCCTGAAGTTTTGCGGTGTCCTCAGGGGTGGCGATGGGAAAGTTGAATGTATAACCCAGAGATGTCTCGCCGGTCATTGTTGTGGCCGGGATCATCTCAACCGGCACACCAAAGCCCGGCAGATTCATCTGCCAGCCGATCCGGTAATATGGCTCCACCACCACGTCATCGCCCACCTCTTCCGCATGGCGGACCGTATCACGCATGTTTCGCTCCACGGCCCTGAGCAGCGGATTTCGGCACTGTAGTTCGCACGCGTCAACAAATCCCTGAATGGACGAAGTCTCCACCAGGATCATCGGACGCTCCATCCGCAGGTCATGTACGGCTGTCCACTGCCGCTTGCGATCAGCCATTACGGGCAATGCCGCCAGATCCCGCCACCGCCTGGCCAACTCGCGGATCAGCGCTCGATCCGTCGCGGAAATGACATCGGGAACCGGACTCGACACACCGGACTCTGCTGAACCGCCATATATGGAACCGGCCAGGTGACTTCCAGCCTGCGCTCCAGCCGATTTGTGTTTATCTGTACCCACATTCATATCCTCCTTCGCGTGAACGCTTCCTCAATACCGACCGAATTCCAGACCCGCGTCCAGCATTGCGCGGTAATTCTCCGGGGGGATATCGTTCATCACGCTGTGGTTGGTTGACATTATATACCTGCCTCCCGGCTTGAGCCGTTCCATGTGCTCGCGAACCTCCTCACGCACCTGTTCAGGCGTTCCGAACGCCAGCGGCCCGGCAATGTCAATGTTACCACTAAGCGTAAGCCCGTCTCCATACTGCTTCTTGATATCATAGATATTCATCGAGTATGGCTCAATCGGATTGAGAACATCCAGCCCCATTTTCATGACAATGCTGTCCATCACACCAGTGAGATTACCGCACGAATGGAACATCAGCGGCAGACCGGCATCACGCCCCAGTTTCAGAAGTTTCCCGGCCCTCGGCAGCCACAGCTCCTTAAACGACTCCGGCTCCACGAAAGTGCCTGATTTAAAAGCTATGTCATCGGCGAAGAAGAGCACATGCACACCCTCCTCTATCGCAATCTCCGTGATCTTGAGATAGTAGTCCAGGCAGACATCGAACATCGCTTCCACGAACTTACGATCCGTGAAAAACTTGAGAAGAAACTCGTTGAAATTGCACAGGAAGAAATAACCGCACTGAAAGAAAGCGCCGACACACCAGACAACCCCAAGATTGTTGGCGCGAGCTACTTTGACGTAACGGCGGATCACATCGCGACGCGGTCTGAAATCATGCTCCCAATCGGGCGGGATGGCCTTTTCCAGGTCGGGCCAGTCATTGATTCTGCCGTCATTGATGATATGGAGGTTCCCCTGCTCATCCTTGTATTTCAGCGGGGTCCAGAGCGCTTCCAGGGTCATGGCATCCATGCCCGTCTTGTTGCAGATTTCGGCAAAGTCTTCCGGCTCCATCGGCGGGCTGAACAGGGTGTCGTCGGATGATCCACGGGAAGCCGCCATGGTGGTTCCGACATCCCTCCCGAGAATGGCCTTAACATTCCGCGATTCGAGAAGTATCTCGTAGTTAGGCACCCTGTCAGCGATGCCGCCCTTCATAACAGCTAGAAGCCGCTCAATGTTTGGTTTTCTAATGCTCTCATTCATTGAACTTCTCCCTCAAAGCAGTTTATGCCCCGCTATTTCGCCGCCAGGGCGTTTCCGAAACCGGTAACCACCGTGGACAAAATCAGGACGCAGATTGCCAGAAAAACCCAGCCCATTGTCCGGCGGCTGACGCCTTTCCACTCCAACGCGAGAATGCCGCACAGCGTACTGAACACAATCACGAACGCCAGGTGGATTGACCAGCTTGAGAAATCATAGCGGCCCATCTTCGTCGTGCCCATCCCATAAAAGAAGAAACCGGTGTACCAGATAACGCCGGCAGCCATCGCAAGGAGGTAATTCGCAACCATTACCGCATTACCCGCTTCCGGGCTGGAACCATCCGGCGCCCTGATCGCGATGTAATCGCGGAGCGAGTGGTTGCGCCAGTTCAGAAGGAGGCACCATGCGCAATTGACAGTAAAGCCGCCGGCCATGACTACGATGAAGACCGGCGCGTTCTTGAAAATATCCGCCGCGCCCAGATTCCTGGTAAGCTCGGCAATGGGTTGTCCCCACTTGATGCCGTAAGCGAATCCAGCGCTCATGATCCCCGAGAATGTCGCCACTAGGAACCCCTTGATCAGGGAGAACTCTGAGATTGCGGCATTTTTCTCCTGCGTGGTCATTTCTCTTTCCTTACGGATACCAGCGTAACCGCAGAGACCGATTCCGAGAAGACAGACAGCAACGCCGGCGAGCACCATCCAGCCGGCTGCCGTGGATAGGAGAACCCCGAAAGTCCCTTGAACCAGCGGGGGAATCAAGGTTCCAAACGCCGCACAGTACCCGAGAGCCACCGCCATCCCCAGCGACATCCCGAGGTAGCGCATGGTCAGCCCGAACGTCAGACTGCCGAAACCCCACATCATGCCGAACAGATACGCGAGCGCCAGGCTCTTTACGGGGCTCTGCTGAAGAACCGTCAACGGCTGCGTCCCGGCCACTACGGCCACAATCCACGGCGCGACCACCCACGCGGCCATCCCCTGCACCAGCCAGCCCGTTTCCCAACGCCAGTGCCTGAGCTTGCGCAGCGGCGCGTAAAAACTCCCATGCGCCACTCCCCCAATTGCGTGCAGACAAACACCCAGGAACGGATTTGCCATCATATTGTGACTCCGATCTCAAAACAGTTTCGACATGTTTATCCCGCCGGGTTCTTCAGTAGTTACCGCATCCGCCAGAAGCTCCTCATCGATCTCTTCGCACAGACTGCCGGCAGAGCGATACAGGGCCAAGACGTTCTCCAGCGGCGACCCAACCTGGATGGCGTGGGTCGGACCGAGAAACAGCCCGCCTTTCGAAAACAGCGAAAGCCGGCGCTGAACCTCGGCTACAACGTCCGCCGGCGTGCCGAACGCAATAGTGCTCTGGACACAGACACTGCCGCAGAAGGTCAGCCGGTCACCGAAACGGCGTTTCAGCTCCGCAATATCCATCTCCGGCACCGCCGGCTGAACCACATCGTAAACATCGAGGCCAAGCTCAATCAGCCGCGGCAGAAACGCTATCACGCATCCGCACATGTGCATCATCGTCCTGGCGCCATAAGAATGCACCATCTCGAAGTACTTCCCGAACTTCGGCGCGAAGTGCCGCTCGAATATCTCATGGCTGATTACCTGCGCCTTCTGCGTGCCCAGGTCCTCCCCGATGTGCGTAAAGTCAATCAACCCGCCCGCCGCTTCCAATGCCCGGCGATGCATCTCGTAGTAGAAGCGATAACGCGCTTCCATGATCTCAAGGTAAACCGGGTCATCCGTGATCAGATCGATGAGCACCTGTTCCGTCCCCCGTGCCCGCGCAATGCTGTTTATGAAATCCATGTCGCCGGCCGTTCCAAAACAAACGGCAACGCCCCGACTACGCAGTTTTTCGCACTGTGCCCTGATTGTCGAGTAGCCAAACCAGTCGGCGGCAGGAAAATGCGAACGGTCGAGGTCTTCCAAGTGTTCGACCCCGGCAAACGGCTGATAGCTGGATTCCAGGTATCGCCCACCATCGAACGCGACATACTTATAACGCTCACCCCAGTACCCCTCGACGCTGCCGTCGGGAAACGTCCGCAGTTCCGGTCCAACGTACACTGGCTCCACGTACCGGAAATCATCACCAACCACCCGCAGCAGCTGCTCCATGTTTTTCAGGCCGAAATGACCCATTATCATCCGGTTGACTTCCGGCGTTCCTTCGTGCTTCACCGGAATCCGGTCATAGCCTGCCCGGTTGAATGTTGATAAAACCCTCTCTCTTGATGTCATCAGTCTCATTGCAACACCTCTGGTGTAATCATTCTTTTCCCCAAAACAATGGATTCCGCTCCGTCTGCATTTCTACTTTTTCGAGACGCTTCCCGCTGGCGGCGTCAGCGGCAGCTCCAGCCAGGCAAGGCCCACATCGCGGTTCATGTGATCCGTGCTGTCGCCGCCGGGACCATCGTAAAAGATGGCCAGGCGCTTGCCAACGACTATTACCGAGGGCATTCCGATACACTTCCTCGACCATGTGCAGTTTCTCCCATCCAGCACCACGGCCTTGTTCTTTGCGTCCCACGTGTTCAAGTCCTTGGACCAATACACCCAGACCGCGTCGGTGTATTCGCCGCCGTCCAAGCCGATGTGATTGGTGAAAAGAAACCACGTCTTGTTGGACGGCTCGAAGTAAAGCGAGGAATTCTCGATCTGTTCCTCCGGCGAGACGATCGGCTGCGGATCGATCGTCCACGGCCCGTTCAGGTCTTTGGTGCGGGCAATGCCGAGCGTGCGTTTCATCGAAGCGCTGAAGAACATCAAGTATTCCTTGCCCTGCTTCAGGATGTGTCCCGGGCTGGCCGTGTCCCCGTAATAGGTTCCCGGCTTTGTTCGGAACGGGACTACGTCCGGTTGTTTGATCCACGGTCCGCCCAGCGACCCGCTCTTCGCCTTCATCGTCAGGTACGGAAACGACGGGACCAAGGCCGGCGCCCCCGACGCGTTCGGCGTACCCAGGTAGAACATGTGCCACTCTTTCCCGTCGAAATATACCCATGGGGAACAGGCCGCGGCAGAGTCAAGCTCGCCCGGCTTGCCGAAATCAAGAATGGGCCCCTTTTTCTGCCAGACCTTGAGATCCCTACTGGTGGCCAGGCACGCCAGCCAGCCTTTGGGTCCGGCACCGTCATAGAAAAGGTGATAGACGCCTTTCTCCTCAAAGATCAATGCTTCACGCGCGCCAAGGATATCGCATTGGCCCGGTCCGTCCCCGTGTTTGAGCACCACGCCCTGATCTTTTGCTTCCAGCCGCGAAGTCGCCGACGGCCGGCCATCGGGATAAACCGCTGCACCGAAGGAGAGGCCCGCGCAGGTGAATGACATAATGGCCGCGATCGTCGCGATGTTTGGATGTTTCATTGGAATTTCCTTTTGTTGTTTCATTTGACGGCTCCCGGGAGCCGGGTCAGAAGTTGCACCGGCCCCAGCAGTCCGGACGAGACCAACGGCGACTTCGAATCGTACGGATCATGCGTGCTGAAGGTGTAACGGCCGGCCTTGTACTGCTCCCCGCCAAGGAAGCCGGGCGGACAATCCACAGTGCGCACGTCTGCATCGGCAGGCTGCTTGTCGCCGATCATGCGGTTCGCCCAGCGGTTGACCACTTCGATTTCAAGTGGGTTGTCACCGGCCTTGATGGCTCCGGTGACCTCCACCCGCCACGGCGCGCACCACACAACTCCGAGATCCTTACCATTGAGTCGAACCCGGGCCATATCATGGACGACTCCCAAATCCAGATACGTTTTACCTCCCGGAACCTGGGCCAGGTTGAAGGTTTTCCGATAGGTGGCGATGCCGGAATAGTATTTGATCCCCGGCTCCGGCCGGGCCGTCCAATCCTCTAGTTTCTCGAAAACAACAGGTGCCGATTCATCATTCATCCCTCCTCCTTCATCCTTTTTCCCCGGCCCTCCCCACTTCGGATCAAACGCAACTTCCCATGCGCCGGAAAGTTCCTGGATCGTCTTCAAGTCAGGGAAATTCTTTTCCGTTTTCGATGCGGGCTTCTCGCCCTTCCCGTCAAACACGACGAAGAAACTCTGGAAAACGTCGAACTCCATAGGGACGACCGTTAGGCCATCAGCACTCTCAAATTGCAACAGCGGCCGCTGCTCACCGGTCACGGGGTCCCAGAGTTGCGGGCTGCCTTGGCCGACCCGGAACCGGCAGTCCGCCTTGATCGGAGAACCGGTCCGGTTGGAGACGAAATAGATATCCCGATCCTCGGTGCGCCTGTGGCCGTAGCGCACGGGACCTGTTGCGGTGAAATCCTCCTTCACGCCCATGCCCTTCAACAGAGCGGCCGTCAGATCATAGGATGGATAGAGCGACGGGAGGGTTTGGCTCTCCCCGCCCTGTTGGGATGTCGAGGCCACGGGCGACAGTGCGCCGCCCCAGTGGACAAAGCCTTTGCCATAACTGCGCTTCGTCGCCGACTTTGGCGCGTCCATGCTCCCCCAAAGGTCCTTGGCAAGCGTTTGGACTTCACCGTCGCAGGCGGGATAGCCCGAAAGGCTTGGTGATTTGAGCGGTGGCGTGCCGACCACCGTAGCCCCGGCTTTCACCAGGTCCCGTATTTTGGCGAGCAGGCCCGGGGTCATCGTTTCAACCTGCGGCAGAACCATCAGGCGGTATGAGCTTCCGCCCGGAAAGGTGATCAAGCCGTCCTTCACCGTGGCCCGGTCCATGAGAATCTTCGGCGAGCATCCGTCAAAGCCGTAACCCTTCTTGTCCGCCAGCGGTCCGCTCCCCTCCAGCGCGCTGGGCGGAGGCAGGAAGATATGGGGCGTTCCCTCGGGTGTTAGGTACAGCACGTCGGAAACCGTGACACCTTGGCGGAGAAGTTCCGAGCAGCGGGTGAGGTAGCGGTGGTAAGCCGACACCATGGGCCACCACGTCTGATTCCGGTGCCAGTGCACGCCATACGGTCCCATGGTCATGCCGGGCTTGTAGGCGTCGCCCAGCGCCTGGTGCGCGAAGGTGTGGAACACAAAACGGTTGATGCCCACGCAAAACGCCCAGTCGCCCTTGTTCTTCAACGACCACGGATACGCATCCAACTCTCCACCCGTGAATGATTCGGCGGAAACGATCGACCGCCCCATGATATGGCCGATGGAACTTGCCTCAAAACAACTGTAGGCCGTGTCAAACCCCTGATCCCAGAACTCCGCCATCGGAACATCCGCCACCGCGCCCAGGTCGAGGTCGCCGGCAGGATTCATGTCATAAGGTTCGATCGAAAGCGAGAGCCCCTGTTTCCGTCCATATCGCTTCACGGCTTCGGCATGATTCTCCAGCACCAGTTCCTGGCCGGTCAGGCGGAGGTCCCAGAGGAAGCGCTCCGACTTCTCGAGGCTTTGGATGGCCCGTCCGGTGTAGACCGGCAGCCAGGGCCGGGCATCATAGCCACGCCGCTTCTTGAACTCATCCAGGAACGACGGCGTCCAGTTCTGCGCGCCGGATTCCCAGCTATCCATGTGCAAGGTGGTCAAGCCGTGCGCCTTGGCGCGCGGGCCCATCTTCCGGAGCAGTGTCCCAACGTATTGGTCCAGATGAAAATCCACCGCCTTCGCGTCGAACTTGTCGCATTCCAATCCCTCCCCAGCCAATGGTGCAGGCCGACTGCTGGCGCCCGTGACTCTCCGTCCCATGCGGACAATCGTCCAATCCCCGGCCGGAACATTCCAGTTGAGGGTTCCATCGCCCTTGAGCTGCTTGGTTAGATCCACGATCTCGTTCGGCTGAATGACGCCCGCCGGCCCTGGCTCCGTATAGCGTGCCGAAGTCGGAAGATAGGGCTTCACGCCGGGCGCGCTGGAAAACGGCCCCCGGGAGAAAAGCGCCTTCTCGTCAATGTCGGCAATGAGCGGTTTGCGGCTGGGGAAGGCCAAGACCGCCACATCCTCGTAATACGGGCTGGCCATCGTGTGCCACTCGGTCGAACGTTGCTCCGGCAGGGGCAACGTCGCGGAATAACTCTGCGGCCCTTTTAGCTCGACCGAACTGAAGACGAGGTGCTGCATGGATTGCTCCGGCTTGACCCAGGGGCCGCCGCTGCCACACCAGCCCGGCCCGATCCCGAGGGTGATGTCGATCCCCAGGCGCTCCGCGTCGCGGACGGTTTGGACAAACCGCTCTTGCCAGGGCTCGCTCATGAACCTGACCGGCCCTTTGGGCATGCCGATGTCCACCTCCAGGAATACCAGGTTGCCGAGGCCTGCCGCCTTCATGGATTCCAAGTCGGCCGTCATCTCCTTGCCGTTCAGGTTGCCGTCCATGAAATACCAGTAAACCCCGGGCCGCGCGGAGTCCGGGGGATTGACAAAATTCCCTTCCATCTCACCCGCAGCCCACACACCGCCGCAAAGCGCACACGGAACAAGCGCCATTATCATCTTCTTGAACATGTTAGTTTTCTCCTTGTTGGTTCATTTGATGGTTTCTGGGAGTGTGGATTGGAACTGGTAGGTTCCGGAACCCACGGCATAGACGGCGGCGTTGTTTTCCATGCGCAGGAGCTTCACGCCCTTCGCTTGGGCGGCGGGTTTGCCGAACTCGGTCACTCCGGCCGCGTCCTTGGCCGGGACATACACGGTGGCGGTCGTGTTGGCTGGAATCGACACCTCCATTGTTAGTTTGTCACCTTCGCGTTTCCAGTTGCTGACAATCCGGCCGTAAGGAGAATCGTGATGACATTTCACCCAGGTCAGGTCGCCGACCACGGCGGGCTTGATGATGATCTGCTTGAAGCCGGGCGCGGTTGGATCGGGGCGGATGCCGGCCAGCCCCTCGTAGAACCAGGCCCCGGGAGTTCCGACGACCAAAATGATCTGACTGCCCCAGCCGGACCAGGTTTCCGGCCAGGTGGTGACCTTGCGTTTCTCGACGAGAAATCCCCAGCCGGGATAGGTCGTCTGACTCATCATCAGAGCGATCAGATCGCTGCGGTTCTCCTTGGTCAGCAGATCCAGCATCAGGGACGTGCCTAACATGCCCGCGTCGAGATGCCTCTTCTTCGCAACAACGATATTTTCCTCCAACTGTTTGAGAATCGCGGGCCGCAGTTCGGGCGGCATGATCCGGGCGCACAACGCAATGGCCAGATACGCCTGACGATTGGAGCGGTAGGTGTTTCTTTTGTCATCGAAAAAGGTTTTATGGATCAGCGGTCGGATCACGGCCAGCCGCTCCCGGAACCGCTTCGCCTCAGCTTGATCGCCGAGAGTCTCGGCGAATCCGGCCAGTTGCTCCCAGAGCAGGACGCGGTAACAATTGTTAAAGAACTCTTTCTCCTCCTTGGTATCGTTAGTGAAATCGTGCACGTCCTCCGAGGCGGCTGGGGACACCCAGTCGCCTAAAAAAGACCAGTCGTCCGGATCGCCATACGGCGAGAATCTGCGCAGAACATCATCCTGGGTGTGCCCCTCGAGATAATCCACGTATTTCCTGAGCGCAGGATACGATTCCGCAATCGTTCGGCGGTCGCCATAATATGAATACAAACGGCGGACGAGTTCGCTGGCCTGGCCACCCCAAGGTGGTCCACCACCGTGGCTCGCATGCTGCGGCGCGGTGTGAGCGATGAAGCCATCCTCGTTCTGGCCATCGCGGAAGTCGGTGAGCCATTTTCGGAAAAAGGCATCGCTACGGAAGTTGTAGAGGAAACCGGTTAGAAATGAGCCGCCATCGCCGTAGCCTTCCTTTTCGCGGGATTCTCCGCCGCCGAGCACGCCACAGGGTGTCTGGGTGCGGTAGGTGGCGACGGTTATTTCGTGAATGCGGTTGAACAGCGGATTGGAGCACTCGAAAGCACCGGCCGGTTCGAGGGCCGTCATCACCGGCAAGGCCTCCGCCTCGTCCACCGCCGGCGCGCGCGACAGCCCGGCGATCACCGCGTAGCGGAACGCATGCTGGTTGAATTTACTGCAGAAGACATCATCCGTCCGCTTTCCGGCCGCGTAGATGTCCTGCTGGTTGAACGTCTGAAAACCATCGACACCAGGCATGTGCTCAAGTTCCGGCTTGTCCAGGTCGGCGTAGTCAATCGTAATCTGCTGGCCAGGCTTGAGGTTCGCCAGCTTCAGCCTCATCCAGCCCGTCAGCGTGGTGCCGAAGTCGATCACCCACTTGTTGTTGACCGGATAAATCCTGGCGGGCGAGATTGGTTTTCCCGCCCGATTTCCCGGTATGGCCAGCCAGGAAGTGGCAACATCCGGGGCGCAGACTTCAACCGCCGGCGCCCAGGCTCCGTCATCAAATCCGGCGATGTTCCAATCGGCGATGTAGTTCGCCGCGTCCCATTTTTCGCCGCCCATCGCATTCCAGCTCCACGTGCCGACTTGGCTGATGCAACTGTCCGACGAACGCCATGAGGCATCCGTGCCGATGACATGGCGGCCATTGGTTGTTTCCATTTCGAGTTGGGCGCGAACGATGACTGAGTTGTAGGGATTGCCGTAACCCGGCTGATACCATCCCGGACCGAGCCACAGGGCGATGCAGTTGGTTCCCTTGCGAAGCAAGCCGGCGACATCGTGGACCGTATAGAACATGCGCTTGCGGAAATCGGAGTAGGCCGGGGCGAGCACATCCTCTCCGACCCTCTTGCCGTTGACATACAGTTCGTAGTTCCCCGGTGTGTTGACATAGATGTCGGCGCGCTTGATCTCAGACGTCACGTTGAAGGTCCGGCGCAGCCATGGATGGAATTGGCCCCCGATCTGGCCCGTAAGCTGGCCCGTTAGTTGACCCCACGGCGCGGCGCCGAAAGCCCCCAATGCTTTGGCGACCGGCCAGCGGGCATCATCGAAGCCGGCACGATCCCACCCTTCCCCCTTTTCCCGATTGCTCTTCCACTGCGCGTCGGTA
>Ga0315282_10004111_pt1 | contig 25547 bp, 17 predicted proteins | sample YL17G07_20_MG_FD_203693 | JGI IMG/M metagenome (GOLD analysis project Ga0315282, IMG submission 203693) | Sediment microbial communities from Yellowstone Lake, YNP, Wyoming, USA - YL17G07_20 | ecosystem: Environmental > Aquatic > Freshwater > Lake > Sediment | place: USA: Wyoming | collected... | reverse complement strand
CAGGTTCACTGCATCGATCTTAAATTGTCGATCATACATCTTACGTTTCTTGTCTGAAACCATGCCAGTTCTCCTCCTCTGGAAGATACTGGCTTTTCTCCGTGTCTACCAAATGGGGTAAGGTCCACGTAGATCCATGTATCGCCTTGCAGCAAAAATACCGAGTTTCCGGTATTGCGCGTTTGAGTGTCTACACTTACTATAACCATGCAGACGGGGGGGACTCTTCTTGATGTCGCAACTATTCCCTCTCGACATATGCTGGGTTGGCGCGTGCTGATCGGTTGCAGGACAACCGGTGCCACGAAAAGGCCGGTTGCCAATTGTCCCCTTGCACCGATGCACCCTTCCCGACGGAGATTGGCATCGCGCTAACAATCAAGCACTGGTACAATCAATCGTCATTGAGAAATTAGACCTAAAGGAGATTAATCATGGATGTTGGACACTTGAAAGGGGCATTTCTCGAATACGTCGTCCGCCGATTGTTTGTCAAATGTGGTTTCCGTGCGGTAAAGCCAGACGATGTGTTTGTATATGAGAGATCTCCACTGACATATATTCAGGGTAGAGGGGCAGCTCACGATGCCGATGTGCTCATGGATCCGCCGATACAGTTTCCTTTTTCCTATCCGATCCGCATTGTCTTCGAATGCAAGAATTATGGCAAGAACGTCGGACTCCCCGTCGTAAGGAATGCGCTAGGCTTGCGCACAGACATTAATGATTTTGAAATTGTCACGGAGGAATTCCTTCAAGCTAGGAAAAACAACAGACGCGCATCAATTGCGGTCGAGACGCGGAACAGATACTTCTATCAAGTCGGAATCGCCGCCGTGAATCATTTCGCAAAGCCGGCAATGGAATTTGCAGTGAACAACAAGATTCCATTGCTATCCCTCGCTTGGTTCGTCGGGCCAAATACACGAAACACTATCAGTTCTCTTGAGCAAGCGGGTGAAAAAAATTGGTTCTGAAACTACATCCATACCAAAGCTTGGCCGGGCCGTAGTGGATTTTCCCCTACGAGGATGTTACTTCCGGCGGGAATGGGCAGTGTAACAGTCTCGTTTGTGTAATTTACGGCCACGAAAAAACCATCACGCCATTCCATGTAAACACCTTTCGGTAAATCCTCGATACTCACGCCTGCACGTCGGTAAACGCTCCTCACCACTTGTCGTTCTAGTTTTCCATCCTTCGTCTCGACACCGATGTACGTGACACTGCCTTTGCCCAGTGGACGTGTGATGGCAGCCGCTTTGCCGGCGTAGAACTGATCGGCATACGTGGCCAGCACCTCTGTTCCGGGCGCAGGTGTGAGCACATCGCCCCAGCAGTTCCACGCGAAAGAATTACCGTTTGCTTTGACTGTAGCTGAACCATCGCGCAACAGCATATCAAAGAACTCCAAATCGGTGCCTATCAAGTTTGAGATGGGAGAGGCCCATTTCGCCTCGAAAAAATGACCATTGGTATCCTCCTGCGCTGTACGACAACTAAGGATCAGGTGGCCCCCTTTTTCAACATAGTCACGCCATTTCTTCACCAATTCCGGGTTCACCATTTGATATGCAGGGGCAACAAGAAATGGATAAACTAAAAAGTCGTCGGTCTCGGAAATAAAATCAATAGGTGCCCCTGTGGATTTGATTGCTGCGGTATAGATATTGCGGTGTCGCCATGTGTGCCACGATTCGGTTTGAGGCTGAATATCGAGATCCCACATCACATCATGACTCCACAAGAATGCAGTCTTGCGTCTTGCGATGTTTTCGGGAAGGGTTGCTCGAGGGTTATACTTTGTCCGAAGCATCTTGATTTCTTGGATAGCCTGAACGAATTCTTGTCCACCTCTGGAAAGAGTTGTGCCATCAGTCCCTACAATGCCGTCATGGTACATCTCGCTGCTTCCAAGCGGATGTCTGTATCGGTAAGTGCACACGAATGAGCATCTGCCACCAAATGCGTGCATGATCCACATGTGGACCGCACCGGGGAGAACCTGAGGATTGGTAAGAGCCCAATTGACCTGGCCAGGTTGGAGCTCCATGACTCCTGTTACACCCTTTATGGGACGGTAGTAATCGCAGGCTTCTTCCATGCGGATGGGGTTACCAATGCGGAAGCTATTGCCGCCCAGGACATTCTGTCCACCAACCGGGTACATCGTAAATGTGGGGAAGTCAAGTTTATCGGAGCGCCGCGGATCCGAAGATGTGCTTACATTGACATAGTTGGTCGTAATCCACTGATCGTGTCGGATATACTTTCGGAGGATCTCTGCCTGATGATTGAGGAAGTCGGCGGTGACATCGGCGGTAAGGCGTTGGAAATCCAATAAAGCGTGTGGACTCAATTTGTCCTCGCCATTCAGGGCAGCATTGGGGATGAGCACCTGTTCAAAACTATCGTAACGAGTACTCCAAAAACTTCCTACCCAGACTTCATTCAACTTCTGGATGGTACCATAGCGGGCCTGTAACCACTTTTGGAAGGCCACTCTTGCGGATGGACTATAGTCGGGAACAGCCAACGGCTCGTTGTCCAATTGCCATCCCCATATCCTCTTGTCATTTCCATAATGTTTTGCCAAGGCTGTGACAATCCTCTCTACGAAAGCTTCGTAGACGGGATTGGAAAGGGAAGCGTTAGCGCGGATGCCGTGCTCACGCCGGCGACCGTCCGAACCCACCAGGTAAATTTCAGGATACTTCTCTCCCATCCAGGCGGGAGGGCAAAGGGAGGGCGTGCAAAGAATCACTTTGAGGGCGGCTTTGTCTGCAAGGTCGATGGCCTCGTCGAGCCATTTGAATTCGAATTCTCCTTCCTTTGGCTCAAGAAAGGTCCAGGCGAATTCAGCAAGGTGGGTGAATTCAAAACCGAACTTGGCTATATTTTGAAAGTCGCGCTGCCATTGCTCCCGAGGCCACTGCTCGGGATAATAATAGACACCGATCCTCATCAGATCCGCGCGGGGGAAAAAAGCCTGAGCCGGTCGTGAAGAGGTGTCTGCAGCTTCGATCAATCCGGTTCTATGAGAATTGGCAAATGCGACATTCGGATTGATTTGACCGAGTGTGAATAACATGACAACAAGCATGAAGGATAAGAGTCGCTTCTTGTTCTTCATGTTAGAAGTTAGGTTGATGTGGCGTTGCTCAAAATTCGTTGACATTGTAACTCCTCCAATGATTTGCTCTTCGAGAGTTCCATTTTGTTTGCGTACACACACTGTTCGCGACGCGATCTATGGTGCACCCGCACTCTATGGAGTGTTCTGTCCGATGGGCATCCATACTCTACTTCTTCACGGCTTCGTAACGCAACAATATCGCATCGTTGATACGAACAGGAATATCGACCCATTGGGCACGCTCGGCAATCACCTTGCCGGAAAAAACGTCAGTCACTTTTGAAGCAAAGGGAAAACGAATCCGATACGTGCCTGTCTCGTGCGCAAAGAATCCTACATAGTCACGGCTTTGATACGTCTGGCCAAGGAACTCCGTGTACACGTGACAACCGGCTGCCTCGGCGATGTTGCGCAGAATATGTTTGGGGACCATGGGTGCGACACTCAGCACTGATGTCCAACTCCCCATATTCTTGACTCCTAATCCGGCAGGTTCCCCGTCAATGTCCAATACACGGCCAAGGACAGCATCGGCCTCCTTGGCATAGAACCGAGGTGTGACGCTGAAACCGACGTCCGAACCGGGATAGTGTCTGAGGGACGAGTGGTAGCGGATAAGATCTGGTCCAAGTTCACCGTACGTTCCATATACTATTGGCGACTTCCGTCCCTTGAGAAGTGGATGTTCATTCCCAGCCACTCTGACTGCCACTTCTCCCGGCTCCATCGTGTATCCGCACTTGAAACCCGTAACCTGCTCCAGGCGATCAATATCGAGTCCCTTTTCCGATAGTACACCCGGAGCGTAGACCCAAAGCACATAGTTGCCGTTCCGATAGCAGTGCTGACGGATGAGGCTCATTTCTTCGTCGGTGAGACGCACGGCGGTCGGAAAGATCCAGAACTTGTATCGCTCGGTCTCGTCGGGGGTCATGTATTTGAGATTTTCCAGCATTAGATCATCGTAGCCCAAACCCATTCGCTCTAGTTCATGCTGTTTGAACTGCGGAATCATCGGTGCGCGGAGCGGCTCTCCTTCCCGTTGATAAAAGGCGTCGCGGGAATGGAGTACCACGGCTACCTGCCGATTGTCCGTTCCGGTTTGCCAATAAAGCTTGCGACCAATCTCCAGAGTCCGTTTGAGCTCGGCTACCATTTCGGGGCTATCGTACATACCTACGTTTAGGTCCATGAACCAGAGCGAGGCTCCTTCCATAAGTGTTTTTGAGAGATCCCGACGGAGAATGTTGCCACTCTCTCTTGCGTTACTCGGGTTATGGTGGTCTTCACAGGGCCAGCTCGGTTTCAAATAGGTGGATCCATCACATTCCTGAAGAAATTGCTTGCCCCTTTTCAGCACGCTCGCCACCACAGCCTGGGATGACATCACTCCTTCCAACTGACGGAAATCATAGTGGTACGGCGCGACGACGTAGTCCACATCAGGATTGGAGAGAACCTCGTCGAGATACACGTGTCCGGCTCTGGCCTGGGAGACGCCGCCGCGCGGCTGCTCGATGCTGTGGTAGCCGTAGAATACCATGACGACTTTTCTTCTCTGGCAACCTTCCTTGGTCATGCGAGCAAAATGAGCGAGGGTTTCGTACACCTGCTGATTGAGCACCTCATAGTAGTCAATCACCGCTTGCTCATCCTTGATGGATCGAAGGTGCCCGAGCTTGGCATTGAGACGAGCACTGACGTCTGGGATTTCGAGCTCATCGAAATTCTGTATCTTCAGGCCGTAGATTCGGTTGACATTCTCGATACTTTCGTACTTCTCCCGTACATATTTCCGGTAGGCTTCCTGCATCGGCTTGCTGTAATCCCCCATTTCATAGCCTTGGGTCAACCTCTCTTCATCCTCTGTATAGGCGTACCAGTCAAACCACTCTCCGCAACTGCCGCCCCCGGGAACATACGCTATGACATTGTTGCCGTACTTCTCTTCGACATGCGCTACAACCCGGCGCAGTGCCTCACCCGCTTCCTCACGCCATTTCAGCGAAGCATACGACGGCATCTTATGACCCTTATCCATCACCCGCGGCACCGTTTGATGTTCTTTGTATTTCACTGCCCACCAGAAATCACGCGGGTACCCAAACCAAAACCGGAGAATCAGCTTTGCATCCGGCTTCTGCTTAAGATAGGCTTCGATGTACTTGTCGGTCTCTGTGTAGTCATACTTGCCATCTCCCACCCAGCCATGCGGTGTTGAAGGATGCGTATCAAAAATGTCAAACCCGGCATCGATGAAGTTCTTCATGTAGGTGGACCGTACCGAGCAGAACAATCCATCGTGCGGCTCGCCGTTGATAAAAAGCGTTGGCCTGCCATTGTGGACTCTCAACTCGGTGAGGAGCGTTGGATTGTTCGATTGACCACGTCCCAAGGTCGATAGAACTGCAAGAAATGCAACCACGCAAACGCGTGATCTGCTGAGATTGGTTCTTTTCATGGTTTTCCTCCTTTCGTAGCATACCTGCAGCAGAAGCCCTATACGCATTTCCGCGGCTCACTCAAACATCTCAACCGTAAGTCGCGGATCCAAGCAGCCGGAGTTCTTCATTCGACCGGATGGCTCTGCCTTGCCCATAAAACCCCAAAAACCAGCAACCGTTATTTGGACACTTCCGTCTGCTATCTCTTGATTACGCAATTCCTCCACCATCAACCGCCAGATGCGCGCCCGTTACCCAGGTAGAAAGATTGCTCGCAAAGAACAACACCGCGTTTGCTACATCTTCGGGAGTGCCAACACGATGAATCGGCCGCTCAGCGGCTTCTTCCATGAACTTCTTCTCATTTTCACCCAATTGGGCGCATTCACTGCGCAACATTGGCGTGTCGATATCGCCGGGGCAGACGCAGTTTACCCGGATGTTGTGCTTTCCGTGGTCAATTGCCATCGCACGCGTCATATTGAGGATACCGCCTTTAGCAGCACAGTAAGAGACGGCATTGGGGCCGCCCTTGAGCGACCAGCCAGAGCCCGTATTGATGATACTTCCTCCTCCTTGCTTGATCATATGCGGAATGACATAGTGCGATAGGAGATAGGCTCCTTTCAACATCACATCGAGCGCGAGATCCCACTCTTGTTCTGCAAGATCCACTACGTTCTTTCGGATTGCCACGCCGGCGTTGTTGCACAGAATATCGATGCGGCTGAACTTTCCGATTGCTTTCTCAACAGCTTGCCTACAATCAACATCGGATCGAACATCGCATCTGACAAAAAGCGCTTTCTGGCCTTTGTCAGCAAGATTCTTCTCCACGGATTTTCCATCTACTTCATTGATATCCACCAACACGATAGCAGCGCCGGCTTCTGCCAATCGGTGGGCAATTCCTTTTCCGATTCCGGAGGCAGCTCCTGTAATCATCGCGACTTGGCCTTCGAGTGAAATGAGGCTCAACAGTTCTTGACTATCCATTGTTTTACATTATCCTTTCTGTTGTTGATTCTTGTTGCAGTCATTACTTGTGGTGTCTCAGGTCGTGTGTGAAAAGAGAATGGATGATAATCCAGTATGCTAGGTCTGCAGAACCAACACGACTAGAGCAACCACCTGGTGATGAAGCGCCACGAACAAACGAAAAAGCATGCTTCGAGGAAACTGGAGGCGACCATCGGACCTGCAACCGCGCGAACCTCCACAACGACAACTACTGGAGAAGGGAAGACCCTGACCAAACACAAGACCCCCCCGTCTGGCTCACCCCGGTGAACAGGGCTAGCTTGCCAATCTCGACTTCTCGTTCGATGACCAATTGTCCACGCTCGCTTGCCTGCACGCGACGCCTGATTGTGTAGAGGACCCGGCATTGAGAGCGGCTGGCGCGTTTATCTTCGTTACACTTGGCTTCCACCGAGATCGAGAATGCCGACCCTACCGTTGCTGCGCAGGAAGGAATATTTCTTCCGAGCACGGCTCTCCTAGGTCGGCCATGCCTTGCAGCACACCGACAAGGGGATGCGCGAATTCAGGATGCTCGAAGGAGACGCTTTTTTTGCCGGTCTTATCAATGAAGATGTTGGGAATCCACAATGGGCTCGCAGTTCTACTCACCTGCTCGACGTTCTCGACGGGCCCCCTTTTCGTGACAATCTCGATCACGCCATCGACCGCGAAAGAAGAGAATCTCTGGATATCCGCCGGCTGAGTGTAGACTTTGAGGTCTACGACATCGCGCACATTGATTCTATCCAACACCGTCCTGTCGTTTCCGGTCTTCACTCCATCGATGACAATGAGCGCGCCGGAGGGATTGAGCAGTGACTTTGACGACTGGAAAATGATGGCGTTCCCGTAGATTTGGTACGGTCTTATCATCTCGATCAAGTCGTAAATGTTTTGGACCGATGCATATTTTTTCCAGAGCTCTCCTTCATTGCCTCGAGCAGCAACTTCCGCGGTTTTGACGAAGTATTGATCAATCAGCGTGGCATTGGTGACGGCAGCCGGATCTTCCCATCGCGTGGAGAACTTGTATTGATCGAGGTTGATCCTGTCGTAGAACTTCTCTGCCTGATTCAGAGCAAATAGCTCACAGACGTGCTTGTCGAAATCCTTGTCGGGGATCGCTTGAGCTTCCTTTTCTGACGCCATGACTTTGCGCCAGTCAAATCGCCGGGGTTTGTGAAAAGCGAGCAAGTTGTCAAGCGTTTGCTCCATCCTAACGGAATCCCTCAATCGGAATTCGGGATCGGCAAATTTTCCTTCCACGTCATCGTGAATCAGAAAGCGAGTTCCGATGTCCGGCGTGGAGCTCCCAAGGGATAGAATCCCAAAGCCTATCGAAAGTGAGAGCTGTGCTTGGAGTGGAGCGTCATTCTCGCCTTTTGCCTGAATGGCGAGTGTCACCTCGTCCTTTGGTCCGTATTCAGATTTGTCTGGTGCTACAGACACCTTCGCGCGCTGTTGTCTGTTGGCGAAGAAAAGCCTCTCGGCAATTGGCGCCCCAGCAGTGTCAAGAACGGTGAGATGAACGACCCCTCGCGGAAACATCTTATCAGGCAATTTGAAAAGACCAGAATCTTGCACCAACATGCTGGCAGCCCAATAGATCTGCCCTCTCATTTCAGCTACCCAATACGTCTTTTTTCCCACATATGCCTGCGAAGGCCTTACCTTCACTGTCGTAAGCTGTGGATCGTTCCTCTGAACACTCAAGACGATACCCTCACTGGCCGAGGGCGGTAGGGGAATAGTCCGGTGGACACCTACGGGCCGGTTAATACGAGCCTGGTAGCTCTTGCCGGCTTCCGGCGTCAAGACGAATTCGCCCAGGCCACGGGGGGAGCTCTTGAATTCTGCAACAACTCGTCCTTCATTATCGACAATCACTCCATCCACAGACAACGGTTCTTGGAGGCGGTTGCACGATCGGAACGCGACTCGGTTGCACAATCCATTGACAAGCATTCCACCTTCTGAGTAGAACATGAGATCGACAAATTCCTGTTTGACAGGAACTCTGATTGTTCTGGATTCGGACTGGTTGTTGCTCGCGACATCGATTCTCAGCGTCAGGAGACTATCCTGTGAGCCATCAGGTACACGGAAGCGGATGCCAGCCTCTCCCGTTTGATCGGTCTTGACGTCGCCATCCTCGTAGAGCTTGTGTGGCGTTTCGACGCGATACGTCACAAATTGGTTCTGCACAGGAGTACCATCTTTCAACTTAACCTGCAGGTGGGCCTGCACAATATCCTGTGGCTGGTATTGCAATGCATTGAGCTTGAGATCGAGAAGAAGCTCCGGTACGAGCGACTTTGCTATTGTGACCCTTTGAGAGAAGATATCGTCTGGATGTCCATTGCGCATCCAGTCGGTGTACGCGATCACCGTATAGATACCTTCGTTGACATCTGGGGGTACCCTGAGCATCCCCTGAGAGATTCCATTGGAAATCCCGAATGCTGCCAAAGCGACGCTTTGTCCATTCTCATCAATCAGCTGAGCAAGCAGCATACTGCTTGGCGTTGAAGGACGATGAAACACCGACTCGACGACATACGCTTTGAGCCATATGGCTTGCCCCGGCTTGTACTCCGGGCGATCGAGATGCACAAAGAGCTTTTCATGATACGATGCCTGCCGGTAGAGTGAGACCTTCGAGGCCAGATCATCGAGAAACTTGTCGGCTTTGGTGGAATCCGGGGCTTGCGATACTTGCGCCGGGGCTGTGGCGGACACAAACCATCCTATGAGAAAGATGAAAAATGTTTTCATATCATTTCGTCCTTAACGGATTTAGTCAGCCATATAAACCCGCCGCCTGGGCTTGTTCGAGGCCGATCGACGTCGTCAGTTCAATCTTTAACGAGGATTAGCGGACGGACAGTTTGGCTATTCACTTCTGGATTCGCAAGACCGTTCTGTTCTTCTCCGTGAGAATCTGTACCGGTGCGCTTTCACTCGACTCAAGAAGAGGCATTCCGTCTTTTGAGTAGCACACCCATTGAGTTCTGCCGTCCTTCATCAGAGCAGAGACCCTGATGCCGCGTTCGACGGGGAGATCATAGAACTCGACATCCTTCCACACGGTCGGCACCGCCGGAAACACTTCAATCCGGTTGTCACATGAATGCACAAGCATGGGAATCGGGACAAGGATGTACGAGCTGTATCCCGGGAGATGGTACGGATTAGTTGCTTCCACACTTCCATTCTCTCTCCTCGAAATAGATTCGAAGATTAGGATGTCTGTCGAATCCCTTAATTTGGAGAAAAGACTTGACATCGCATAAGCCCTATCGCCAAATCCCAAATATGCCTCTGTGAGAGCAAACCAATTTGAGATGAACCCAATCATGCCCTCACCGTTTCTATTGCGTTGCCAGGCATAATCAAGTGCGCGCCTTGCCTTTTGAATGTCAATATCCTTGATTTGTTCAAGCAGCGGAAAGCCGAGGTACATGAACGCACGGATGCCGAAGTATCCGCCACCGCCGCGCTGTTGGGTGTCGTTAAGATACTCCAGATAGATGGTGTCGTTCTGCGGGATGTACAAATTGTCGTACACGTTCTTCCACCGCTTTGCCAGGGCTGCATCTCGACCGAGCCTGTTCGCGTAGTCGATGCTCGTTTTCAAGTTCCATCTCGCCGCTAGCACCGCGTCAAGCACCGATTTTTCCATGATGTTTTCGGAGACTGAAAGGAAAGGGGGGAAGAAGTAAAACCTCCGGGTGGAATCCCATTTTGCCAGATCGCAATACATTTCAGCTGTTCCTCGCAACACCGGGTAGGAGAATTGCACAGTGTACGCTGTGTCCGGATAGTAGCGGTCCATCAGATGAAAGGTTGCCGATGCAAACCCATCTATGTGGCGCTGCAAATCCCAATGCGCTGTTGTTGTGTACGGGAGATCGTATCCATTGGTTGAGATCTCATGTCCAAACGTGAGTGCATTCGGATTGTAGGATTCCAGGTATGTATGAATACCCTTACTCTTCCCGCGATAAATCAACTCCACAGGTCCCAGTTGTGAATAGAGAATTTTCACGTTGGCGTGAAGTGCGGCAGGTTTGTACATCCATCGTAGGATTTTCATTGCCTTCTCGCGATCGCCAAGGCTCGCAAAAGCCCATGCTCCCCACGTGCCACCGTGTCCGTATGTGAACGGGTGCATGTGCCAATCCGGATCAGGAATGGAAAACTGCTCCTCGCCGGGAAGGAAGTGGTCGGAGCCAGCTGTTGCATACAAAGTATAAATCGCTCGATAGAACCATTTCGCGTATTCTCCGTCGGGCAAAATGATCGAGGCAATACTCTTCCATTGGTTCATCCACGCTGACTCTTGTTTCTTCACAAGAGTGCCGATCCCCTCAGAAATGCGAGCGGCGCGCAGCGCCTGGTTCAAGAAATCTGAACCGTCAAAATGTGTCGTTAGGGAGTACTGGATGAGGATCGATTCGCCCGCGAGCAGCTTGAACATCACTTTGTTCTCTGCATACGAAAGCGGTTTGCTGGCGGAGAGTGCCCAGGCGATATTTGTATAGCTCGTGTCAACGTTTCCCACCCCTTGGACGAGATTTCCCTCAACACTTTTCACTGCTACTCCTTGCATCGGAACAATGATTGACCATTCCGAACACGCCGCCATCCGGTTCGTCATTTCGATGACCAACCGATGAGGATTGACTTTCGAGAAGAAAATCGTAGTTGTGTATCCTTCCTGATTCGAAAGATTCACGGTTGTTGTGAGAATAGCGTGCGCGATATCCAGTTCTTGCTTGTAGGCGCTCTTCACGAGATCGCTCGTTTTCAGGTTCTCGCAGGCGAGTAATGGCCCCGGCATCGGGATGCGCACAACCGTGTCCTGCCAAACATCGGCAAACCAGAGTTTCTGAAACCCCATTCCTGTGACATCTGCCAACCCACCCATCTCCGCGCTTCCCATGAGCATGCCATAATCGCCTTCAGCGAATCGTGTGCGCACGAAGTTGTACCTTTCGAACGGCATCTCCTTGCGCTGATGTTGCTGTGTTTCTCCTGCGAACACGGCGAGAGGAATAAGAAACAACAAGAGTCGGCTGATCCTTCGAGGCATTGTCCGCCTGCGTGTGCGCACTGCCATCAACGGCAGGACTCGTTCTGTGAATGTCATTGGACCTCCTTGTGCTGTTGTCAAAGATTATTCAATTGTGATGATGCCTTCTTGATTTACCTTCTGATCAAACCAAAGCTCAACCACTTTCTTCTCACGATTATACCTCCACCCGCTGCCTTCTCGGCTCTCTCTTCCTTCTGGAAGAGACGCTCCATTGTACGTGACCGACGATGGCAGAGCCGGTACCAGGTTCACCCGAACAACATAGTGCCGTTTGCTCCCTTTGTCAGCGTAATCGCCGATACTTTTCCCGACGGTGAACGATACTCTTCCCGTTGAATCTCTCTCGCCATTCAGAATCGTCTTTGCATAGGCTCCTTGTTGGTAGGAAATCGAGGTCCCATCGTCCTCGAAAAGGGCGAACGTCGAACGCGCGGCGGGATACACGTCGAGCCACAGGGAGTCGTCCGGCACTGACGTATCGATCCACTGTCGTTCTTTGCCCATCGGCAGAATCGCACCCGCCTTAACAAAGAGCGGCAATGTGTTGATGTCACGAGTATCGTAGTTGATGATTCCACCGCCCTGGAACACTTCGCCGGACCAATAGTCAATCCACTTGTGGCCGGCAGGAAGATAAATCTCCATCGTATTGAAATCACCGTAGACCGGTGCAACGAGGATCCATTCACCGAACATGTATTGATAGGGCCACTGATCACCATTGCAGCGATGGTCGTTGGGGAAGGCAAGAAGCATCGGACGGCAAATGGGCATACCGGTCTGGTAGTTGATATGTGCGTAGGAATAGACGTAGGGAAGGAGCCGATAGCGGAGTCTCCGATGCTTCCGGATGCTTTCTTCTGCCGTCGGTCGATTCGGATCATCGGATGTGATCTCCTCTCGCGCCGTACAGAGCGTGTCGTGACCCGTGATGCGTATTTTCTCCGCAAATCCTTGTGCGCTGATGGTGCCGCTCCACGGTTTGGGATTGTGCGAGCGGCTGACGGTAGAGAAATCGCCAAACTGGTTCCATCGTGCCTGGATACGCCAGTCCGCGCCGATAGCATCGGAAGTCAGATAGGTAATTCCCTTCAGCGAGCCGTGCGTGTCGGTAATGGCATTAATCTGAAAGCGAAGCTCGTTCCACGAGTTCGAAACGTCTTCAGTCCAAGCAAATGGATATCGACGAGAACCAATCATCTCATTCACCGGATACCCGCAGTAATAGTCGTCCCACGGATTAAGAGACATCATTTTACGGCAACCGAGAAAGTACACACGATGCGATGGGCCAAAATAATCCTGCAGGCCCTGCCAGATCACAGCATCGGTAATATCGTTCTTGCGGGTATCCTGCCAGCTACCGTCGACGCCGATAGCGAGTTTTTCCTTCAACTTGCGCCACCAGAGCGTGTCATCGTACACGCACTCCGTCCACCCCTGATGTTTGCGATTGGCGAAATTCGGCGCGTTGTGGTGGATGAGCATCACGCTGTAATGCATCGCATGAAGGCTATCGATCATCTGCTTGGGAGAGAGCGGCCTCATATAGTTCGGATTCCAATCGAGCCGGCTGCCCCATTTCACTTCAGTGTTGCCGTCACAGCCGTCGCCCCACTCGAGATCAACAATCAAATTGTCGCACGGGATGCCTCGCTTGCGAAACTCCCGCGCCACTTCAAGTAACTTCTCCTGTGTTCCTTCACACTTCAGATGCTGAGTTTGGAAGAATCCATATCCTTTTTTCGGCAACAGTGGTTCCGGTCCCACAAGCTCGTTGAACTGAGCGAAGATCTTCTCATACTCCGGCCCATAAATGAAATACTCATCTTGAATCAGATCCTCTTCTAAATATACGTCGACATAGTTTCGTGTCTTTGGATTGTAGAACCAATGTGAGTAGCGGCTGTTGTTGTTGACCTCGTGAAACGCAGAGGCATTGTCAAACACAGTGTAGCCATCGCGAAACATACCATAGATCGGTCCCTCAGAAGGACAGATTTGTTTCTTGCCGTCCTTCGTCCACACAGTCCTGGTCAAGGTCGTGCGAGTGACACGTATCTGTAGCGCAGTGGTTTCGATGATATCGACATCACCGTCTCGCTTCTGTTGATGGACGACGGGCTTCCAGCTCTCGTGTTTACCGATAGCGAAGGGAATCGCGTACTTCAGATCGAAACGATCTTTCTCCAAGTGGCTAATCCGAAAGCCAAACATCGTGGGTGTATAGAGTGAAATCTCGACAGAATCACAGAGGATCACACGCGTGCAATATTGTGAAAGGTCGAGAGTGTTCTGAGCGTGTGCGAAACACACAGCCAATACAAGAAGAGGGAATACTATTATCCTGTTTATGAGCACACCGATTCTAGAAAAGACTTTTGCACCGCAGAATGTGTTCGTGCATTCTTTTGACGATTGGACATGAGTGGCCGATCTCCGTGTGCACATTTATCTTGCTTCGTTTTTCAATCACAAAAAACTTCATATCCACGGTGGACAGGCATCCAGGGCTCTGTAGGTTTCTCTGGGATTCGGATGAAGACCCCGGAGTTCGAGGTCTTGGCAGTCGTCTTGTAAACGACGCGGTTGGTGCAGTTGCCAAATTGCCCTTGCGTGTACCAAAGCAATCCCATCCCACCGACTGTTTTCAGCAGACCGTTTTCGACAATGAACTTCTCTTCTCCGACGTGGCTCCACCCCTCCAGGTTCTTTCCATTAAACAGGGGCTGCCACTGCGAAGGTTGTGCTGGAGTTGATTGCAGTGGCACCAGAACAAGGAGAAAACGCACAGCGCTTCGGGCAAAAGCCTTTATTCCCATCCTTTCGCACCACTATCCGAAGGAGAATGATCAAGCATTCTTCGATCCGTGCTTCTTGAGATATGCTCGCCAGGTGATCGCCCACTTCTTCGGATCGTCGAACCAACTGTGATCGATTCGGTGCACTACGCTCCGATGGGGAGCCGTCTTCACCACTTGCGGATCGGCATAAGCCTCCTGGGAAATCTGTCGCAGTGCATTCAGATACTCGTCCAATTCATCCTTTGAATATGCCTCCGTCGGCTCGATCGTGAACGGATGGGGAACAACGAAAGGGTGATGACTTGACCAGAGATGAAATCCGTAGTCGGCCATTCGCAGAGCAACATCTTCCGTCGTCACACCGGTGTCTCTATGGAGTTGTTCCCAGCTGTACCGCACTTGCTCGATCCGATGTTTTCCCTCGGCGAACGGCACACTTGCGCCTCTGATCTTTTTGATGTTCTCAAGAAGGTAGTTGTTGTTCAGCACCGCGATGCGGGCAACCTCTCGAAGGCCTTCTCTGCCGAGGCTCATCACCCACGCATAGGCTTTGAGCACGACAGGAAAAACGCAGTGAAAGCTGCGCACTTTTCCTATTGAGTGCTTCAACTTGTAGTTGAGTGAATATTTCTTGCCATCAAACTTGACAAGCGGAACGGGCAAGAAGTCGACAAGCCTCCTCGTCACACCAAGAGCACCGGTTGCCGGCCCGCCGCAACCATGCGGTGTCGAAAACGTTTTGTGGAGATTGAAGAAGCACATGTCGAAGCCGGCCTCCTTCGCTCTCGTAACACCGAGAATTCCATTTGCGTTCGCTTGGTCATACCCGCAGAGGCCGCCTGCCGCGTGAACGATGCGGGTGATTTCGTCAATGTAGGGATTAAAGATACCTGTATCCTCCGGGTTGGTGATGAAGATGCCAGCGGTTTTGGAAGATGCCACCTCCCGTATCGCCTGCAGATCGGGTAATCCGGTCTCCGGATTGTGGCAAATGTTGATGACTTTGAATCCCTTCACTGTCGCTGCGGCATAATCGGATGGGTGCGAAAAGATGGTTGTGATAATCTCATTGCGCCGGTCGGCTTCGCCTTTGACCTCGAAGTACTTCCGAACAATTGAAGCCATGGTGAAAATGGCCGCGGAACCCGATGGCGGTTGAAAGGAGAATTGATCCATCCCGCTTATTTGGCGCAAGAAGGTGTCAAGCTTGTAGATCACCTCCAGCGCACCCTGAACGGTGTCTTCGTCCTGATAAGGGTGTAGCTGCGTTGCCTTCGGTGAGGAAGCAATGGTCTCGTTGATCTTTGGACTGTACTTCATGGTGCATGTGCCCTGACCAATATCAACATTGAGATCGGCCCCCAGCACATGCTGCGACAATCGCAGAAAGTGCTTCAGCACACGCATTTGACAGATCTCCGGTAGGGCCGGAAGAGTTTTCCTCCTCATCTTTTCTGGCAGCACAGAGACTCCATCGCCAACCACTTTCTGGATTTCTTCCTCGGCCTCAGGAGCAATGATTCCACGCTCACCCTTGTTGCTCAACTCAAAAATGATTTGTTCATCCCACTTCGCTTGATGAAAATTTCGTAGCCGGCTGTTGATGCACATGTCCATGTTCTGCTCCTCTGCATATGGGTTCTTGTTCTCAGAATTACTTTTCGATGATGATCTTCAGCGCCTTCGCTAGTCGGTTAATGTCTTCTTGTGTGTGCATTTCAGTGAAGCAATACAGCGCCGATTGACCAAGCTCAGGATAGTCTTTCGAGAGATCCTTCCCGCCGAAGATTTCCTGCTTCTGCAACGCCGCATTGATTGCGCTGACGCGTTTGCTGCTTTCGTTGAAATCGACAACGAACTCCTTGAAATGCGGTGAATCAAAACGAGGGCACTTCACTCCTTTGATTCTTGAGAGCCTGCGCATGGCATACTGGGATACCTGCAGGATGCTCCTCCCGACTTCGTACATTCCCTGAGGGCCCATGAGGGAGAGATAGACCGCTGCCGTGATGCCCCAGAGGGCGGAAGCAGTTCCCACGAATTCTTTCCCCCCTTTGCGATTACCGAACGATGTGCGATTGTCATAGAGCACATCGCCAAATCCATACTCGCCGTCGGCGCTCGTTCTTGCAATTCCGAACAGGCGCGAGGGGTATTCGCTTACGTATTGTTCCTCATCTCGGCTTCCGATGAAACCTCCGAGGGCCCCGCCGAAATACATGTGCAACCCTAGTGTTTGAATATCGCCACACGTAATGTCCGCGCCGTAGTGGCTCGGAGGAGCAATCACGCCAAGAGAAATCGGATCGACCCCAACAACCATGATGGCTCCAGCTGCGTGAACACGCTGCGCAATGTTTTCGCCCTGTGTTTCGAGAAAACCGAGGTATGAAGGGTTCTCAAAATACACGCCGGCAATATTGGACCCGAGCTTTGCTTCAAGATCCTCTAGATCCATTTGTCCGGTTCTTGGATCGTGACCGACTAGCGCCACCTCCATCACTGGGTGACAGTAGTTACGAATGACCGAGAGGCGATCAGGCCCTATGGTGTCAGAGACAAGCATTGTTGAGCGTTTCGTAATACGTCCGGCCATTCTTATCGAGGTGCTAGCGGCCTGTGCCCAATCAAAGGTTGGGACATTTACGACATCAACATCCAGCAGTTCTGCCATCAAGCTTTCGTACTCGAACAACGCCTGAAAGCGGCCATGGTCTTCATACGGCTCCCCTGCGTAAGCAGTCAGAAACTCGGCGCGGTGATTGATCTCGTCGCAGATCGTCGGCACGTAGTGTCGCGCGCAACCGCCACCAAGGAAACTGAGATATTCATCGCATGACTTGTTTTTCGCAAGAATGTTCTCGATGTGGCGCTTCAACGCAGCTTCCGAAAGCAAAGGCTTAGGTAGTTTCATCCTCCCCTTGAATCGCAGTCGATCAGGAATATCAGCATACAGTTCATCGATGGTCTGGACACCAATCTCGCGCAGCATTTGTTCCCTCAAAGCAGGAGCGGAGTTCGGTATGTATGGATGAGTGAAGGGCTTCTGCGATTTCATTTGTATCTCCTTCCGCTTGTCGCTAACTTGATGAGCAGTGTTCATGGTGTTTCTGAACTCAGAATGTACATCATTCACTCACGACTTGTTTGCTGAGCTTCGTGGGGCTTTCAGCCTGTACAGAATATGGGCGGAGTCTGAATTTGTAAGAGTATGGTTTCGAGAAAAGCATATACTCGTCATGAGTTTTTGCTCCCCAGCAGGTATCACCACCAACTCCCATCTGCTTGTAGTCGATATTCAGAACAACCCAATCCCCCTTCTTCAAGTCGGTGATGTGCGATTGATGCTGCGTCGGTCCATTGTCGAAGTCCTCAACCGGGTAATGGCTCACGCCAAAACAAATGAGCGGCATGCCGACGGCGAGCAATCTAACCCCTTGGAACTTGATGAAGCAACCCATCTCACATCCGTCTTATATCCGTTCTCCTGTGGTCGCCCATTCAGCTCATAGTGATCCGACACGGTGTTCCTGTAGATCTCCAGCCCTTCCAAGTTCTTCGGAATCGAAAATGCACGTTTCCGTGAGGCGACAGGGTTGTCATCCTCCGGGATGATCGAAGGGGTGGGAGGGCGCGGTCTAGACGATTGTGCTTCGTCCGCATAGATTGTAACACCATATCCAATTTCTGGACACCGGAAAATCCACCCAGCCGCTTACATCGAACTCATCGCGATAGAAATATCTTGGACGGTCGGTGGGTTTCGGCACCCATTTGAATATCCAAAGCCGTTGAGAGAAACGTAGTTCGGCGAAGTACGGAAATCGCCTTGAAGAGCCTGCCGCGGGCTGTCGAAAGAGAAGGAAGCGCAACGGGACAAATCGGCTCCCTTCTTGTGTCACAGAGGTATTTTGCCATTCGGGGAATCCGGTGGAGAAAATTTGTCGCCGGAGAGAACTGTTCAAGGGACACACAAGGAGGGCGAAGAATAACGTTACAAATATCGGGGCTTTTCATATTGATTCTCGATGACTTGTGGTCGGTTCAGGTCATTCCGTGATGGTTTGACAGCCCGCTGCGCTTTCTAGGTGTCATATGGCCGTTTCAGCAGCTCGCGTGGTGTTAACGTCATTAGATAAGCTCTTTGTCAAACTCGTGATTTTTCACTTGCGTAGAAAGTATACATGTAATATATTATAGATGCAATAGTGATATACTACATGCCTTGACGGGTGTTGCTTCTCGGAAACAGGTCTAGAAAGTCCGAAGTCCTTTTCCATCTCTTACTAGAATTCGCTGGCGCAAATTCTGAGCATAACTAACTTATTTGCAGCACGTAACACTAGCATCGTGCCTTAGAAATTCCCTCAATAAGCGCGACGTGCTGATCCCGTGTCTTCCATTGAGTTTGAAGGTTCAACAGGTTCATACATTTTCAACTTAGTTGGGGAATGCGATACTAGTTCCTCTCATCAAATCCACTGCCTCTCCCTCAAAAGGAGGTTCTATGAAGAACATCTTTACCGCATTGCTCCTGATACTCGTACCGATGTTCCTACTTGCGCAAGAGAGCGGCACGATATCAGGCAAAGTGATCGATGAAAGCGGTGCGCCTTTGGTCGGTACAAACGTCACTGTCGTGAACACGACGCTGGGTGCCGCTGCCGACATCGATGGAAAATTCTCCATCGCCGTGCCGCCGGGCATCTATTCCGTCCGCGCATCGCATATCGGGTACGAGCCCAAGGTCATTGAGAACGTCATTGTCCGATCGGGGCAGAAGACAGAGATCTCTTTCCGATTGACGGCAACGGTCATTAAGGAAGAGGAAGTTGTCGTACTCGGATATGGCGTTCAGAAGAAACGAGAAGTGTCTGGAGCCGTTGCTTCGGTCAATGTGTCGGCGCTCGAGAAAATCCCTACGGCAAACGTCAGCACGGCGTTGCAGGGAATTACAGCTGGTGTGGACGTGGTGACGCCGGTTGCTACTCCCGGAGCCGAACCCAGCATTATGATTCGCGGCACCGGAACACTGAATGTCAACACTCCGCTGTACGTCATTGATGGTGTTCCCACAACAACGCTGTTCTATCTCAATCCACGGGACATCGAGTCCATAGATATTCTAAAAGACGCTTCGGCAGCGGCCATCTACGGTTCAAGGGCAGCCAACGGCGTCGTTCTGATTACAACGGTGCGCGGGAGAAAGGGAGTCCCGCTGAGGCTCACCATCAACAGCTACTACAACACCCAAACGTTCAGCCATTTCGAGCCGCTGGTCACCAATTCCGCGGACTACATACGCCTAGTCAAGGAGGCATGCCAAAACGCGGGGGTAGATTTTCCGAAGTTCGTAACGGACTATGAGAAGAATCCCTCGGCTTATCCAAACACGGATTGGCAAAAAGCGTTTTTCCACAACGCGCCGATGCAGAAGTATGATCTGGCCATTGACGGGGGGGGAGAGAAATGGAATTTTGCCGTTTCGGGATACTACAGCCGCCAAGACGGAATCCAAATAAATACGAACCAAGAGAACAGAGGCCTCCGTCTCAATTCCGATTTCCAGCTTAGCGATAGGTTCAAAGTAGGGGAATCTTGCTCTCTAGGCGAAACATCCGGGCAAGGAGTTGCGTTCGAGAATTCCGTATCCTACGAGCTCTTTAGAATGCCCCCTACGGTTCCGGTACTAGATCCTACCAATCAGCCGTCAGGATGGGGGAACGCATCAACAGGTGATGGCTATGCGCGAATACACAATCCTGTAGCAGAAGCCAATTTGCGAAAACCCACAAATGAATCCCTAGATATCCTGGCGTCGGGCTACTTGGAGTATACGTTCATCAGTACCCTAAAATACAGACTCCAGGCGAGTCAACAGTACAGAAACTCGTACAACTACTATTGGGTTCCGTCATTCTATGTTGCATCGACGTGGATGCAACTGAATGCCAGCCTCAGCGAAACGAGATCAGAAAGAACTCAAACGGTGGTTGAGAACCTGCTGACGTACGATCTCCAGCTCAACGATCACTCGATCAATGCTCTGGCGGGATATACTGAGGAGCGTGCGGACTACCGAGACCTGTATGGGTATGCCGAGAACTTCCCAAGCAATGATATCAAGGTGTTGGGTGCCGGAACGGCTTCGAAAGATGTCAGCAGTAGTGCATCCTCTGCTCGGTTACGGTCCCTGTTTGGTCGACTTTCCTACTCCTACGCTGAGAAATATCTGTTTCAGGCAAATGTCCGGAGGGATGGGTCATCAAGATTTGCTGAGGAACACCGGTATGGAGTCTTCCCGTCGGTCTCAGCCGGATGGAGAATCAGCAAGGAGCCATTTTTCAAGGTCCCGTACGTAACAGATCTCAAGCTTCGAGGCAGCTATGGCGTGCTCGGGAACCAGGGGATCGGAGACTATCAGTACCTCGCGCCAGTGAGTCGTGATGCGATTGACCTCAACTATCCGCTTGGACCGGGACCGAACCAGCCGGTTATTGTTGGTGCTATTCCGGATCAAATCCCAGCCTACGGCATCAAATGGGAACAGACGGCATCACGGAATCTCGGTTTCGACCTTTCAATGCTCAATGATAACCTCAGCCTGACGGTCGACTACTACACGAAGAAGACGAGCGGCATTCTCTATGCATTCCATATCCCCAGTTCCGTTGGTGCACCGAACAATCCGCTGAAGAACGTAGGGGAGATGGAGAACAAGGGATGGGAGTTTACTGCTGGCTATAGGGATTTTGAGGGCGATCTCAAATATCAGGTCACCGGGAATCTCACGACATACAAGAACAAGCTGTTGAGTCTCGGCACGGGTGTGCAGGACGTCATTCTCGATGGCAATATCCATTGGTCTGTCAACCGCTGGACGACGATGTCGAAGCCGGGCTTACCTCTTGGAGAATTCTTCTTGTTCCGAACAAACGGCATTTTCCAATCGGATCAAGAGGCGGCTAGCTACGTCAACAGTACAGGTGCTCGATTGCAGCCGGACGCGAAAGCGGGGGACATTCGGTTCGTTGATGAAAACAGCGATGGTGTAATTGACGACAAGGATCGAGTAGATATGGGGAATGGTACTCCCAAATTTGAATACTCCTTGAACTTCAATGCTAGGTACACAGACTGGGACGTGAGTCTATTCTTCGTTGGGGCGGCAGGCAAGAAGATGTACAACGGGAACAGGGTGCTGATGAATCTGCTCGCAGAATTTGGGAACTTCGATCGCGCTATGCTAAATGCTTGGACTCCGCAGAACACAAACACAAACATCCCTCGGGTCGTACTGGGGGATCTAAACGAAAATTCCAGGCCATCAGATCGATGGCTCGAGGATGCTTCGTTCCTGCGACTTCGGCACATTGAGCTTGGCTACACAGTTCCATTCTCAACCGTTTCGTCGTATGGCATCGCGCGGATACGCATCTATGTCGCTGCGGACAACCTCTTTACGATCACCAAGTATACGGGTTATGATCCTGCTACCGACGGAAGTTATAGCATCTTCCGCCGAGGCGTTGACATCAATTCGTATCCGTTTGCCCGAAGCTACACGAGCGGTATCCAGCTTGTGTTCTAGCGGTCCGACGATTTTCTCATTAAAGGAGAACGAACATGAAGAAAGTGAAAGCATTTGTGCCGATCATCGTGCTGATATCATGCCTCTTCGCACTCACATCGTGCGAACGTAATTTTCTTTCAGTTACAGACCCCAACCGCGTAACCACTGCGCTGTTCTGGAAGACCGAAGCCGATGCCAAGGCTGCAATTCTGACGGCGTACAGCAAGCTACAAACGTTCCAGGCAGACTGGGATGAGTGGGGACCCAATGAGCTGCTGCTAGCCACGCCAAACCTCCGTGGCGATGAAACCAAACTTATGGTCTCGTGGGGGTATTATACGCGGGAGTACACGTTCCGTCCCCGATCTACCGACTACCAGACGTACGGAATTTGGGGAGACTACTACTCAGTAATTGATCGTGCCAACTTGGTCTTGGAAAACGTACCTGGTATGAGTATCGACGCTACAGTGAAGAACCAGGTTCTCGGTGAGGCAGAATTCCTCAGAGCGCTCTCGAACTTCTTCCTCGTGAACTACTACGGAAATATTGTCTTGCGCACATCAGTGCCGAAGAACCCGGAAGACTACTACAAGGCCCAGTCCCCAAAGGCGGATGTGTATGCGCAGATCGAAGCCGACCTGAATGACGCGATCACGAACCTGCCGCAGTCGTGGCCGGCCGACGATGCGGGAAGAGCTACAAAAGGAGCGGCTACTGGTTTGCTCGGCAAGGTCTATCTCTACGAGAAGAAATGGTCGCAAGCGGAGACTGAATTCAAGAAGGTCACCATGATGGGCTATAGCCTGGTGTCGAACTACGCTTCATTGTTCGACGGTACGAATGAGAATAGCAGCGAGTCCTTGTTTGAGATTCAATTCTCGGCCGATAAGTCAGGTGGACGCATTGAGTACTGGGGGGTACCTGACGTCGTGAGACCGGACCAGGATTTCTTCTTGCGCCCCAGTGATTGGCTTCACAGCCTCTATATGAGCGATACGACTGCAACGGGACAGAAGAGCAGTCGTGTGTATGGTTCTATTGTCTTCAACGATACGAATTCTACCATCTACTACTTCAATGGTAAGTCATACGCCCAATTCATGACGGATCTTGGTATGACAAGCCTGTTAAACAAGTCAGTCTTCAGGAAGTATGCCACGTGGGATCCGTCGTGGGGAGTTGACGCATACTTCAACGGAGTTAACTACCCTGTCCTGCGATATGCAGACGTACTGCTCATGCTTGCCGAAGCTCTTAATGAACAAGGGAAAACCGCAGAAGCAATTCCGTATGTCAATGAAGTGAGAAATCGCGCTGGCTCCGTCCCGACCGGCGCAATGACTCAAGCCCAGCTGCGTGACCATCTCCAAAATGTGGAAAGGCCGCTCGAGTTGGGGCTTGAAGGCAATCGGTTCTTCGATCTTGTCCGCTGGGGGATTGTGCAAAGCGCGTTTCAAGCCCACAACCGGGACTACGCTACGAACTTCAGGCCCGGCATCGATGAAATCTGGCCTATCCCAAGCACCGAGTTCGATGTGAACCCGAAGATTGTCCAGAATCCTGGCTACTAGTTCACCAATCCCTTGAGCCAGAAATCGAGCGAGTGCAAATGAGCCATCCAAGGACAGAAGCCCTTGGATGGCTCGGTCGTTTCTCTCCGGTTGCGCCGCATACAACACCAAGAAGAACCGCCAAGTCGCTGTGCGGGATAGTGAAGGATCTGCAACCGGCAGCGTCTATCGCGGCAGAGAAAGGATGATCATCACACGTGAGCTCTTGGAGCGGCAGCTTTCGATCACCAAAACCGTGCTCAAGGACACATCGGTTGGAACTGCCGGTCTGCGTCGCGCTTCCTCCAGATAAGAGTCGCCGGATTGCCAATCACCGCAGGAATTTCAATACCTATCTCAGCGCGATACTACCTTAGAGGAGATGCGGACTGGGTCAGAATCTGGATGAGATGGACGCAACAAATTCGGGTTTCGCGGGTGCCCATCGGCGCACCAGAGTGGGCTGCCGATCCTCTTACCGATGGAGACCTGCGGGGAGCAGCTGCTGGAGTCTGATTACACGAGGCGTCGGTCCTGCGGGTGTGGACGACAGGGTGAACGATGATGGGTACGAACATCATGCATACTCGTGCGGTCTCCTTCACGGCCAAATCAACCTCATTCCAGCACCATCCAGACGTGCAACGTACAGTATCCGAACTGCCTTGCGCCGGCAGCAAGAAAGCCGACCTGGGGCGGTTTGGCTATTCCATTGTGACTGGTAATGTGAAATACGGCAAATAATTTGTATACTCTCTTGAGATCTGATATGGACACCGCCGTGGCGCGCTCACGTAAAGCTGACAATACAACCGAAACGCAACAGCAAGGAAGCCTTGCACAAGAGGCATACGAACGTCTTGAAGAAATGATTGTTACTTTGGAACTGAAGCCTGGCAGCCTGTTTTCAGAAAGCGAGCTTGGCAAAAGAACAAACATTGGGAGAACCCCACTTCGGGAAGCGCTGCAGAAGCTAGCAGCGCAGCGACTTGTTACTGTTTTGCCAAGAAGAGGGATGATCATCAGCCAGATCGACGTACGAGATCACCTTGCGCTTCTTGAATTGCTGCGTGTAGTTGACCGCCTGATTGCGGCAAAGGCTGCGCGCCGCGCCACGCCTGAACAGCGCGATGCCTTAAGAAGAGCATCGCGCGAAATGAAGAAAGCTGCACAGCAGGGCGAGCTGCCGCGGTACTTGCGCCTTGATCATGAATGTGACGAAATCATCTACAGCGCAGCACGCAATCCTTTCGCACAAGATGTTGCTACGCCTCTCTACTCTCATTCACGCCGTTTTTGGTACTGCTATAGGCACGGTGGAGATTTGATTGAATCAGCCAGCTTACATTGGAAGCTGATGAATGCGGTAGCTGATGGAGATGCAGAGGCTGCTAGCAAGGCATCAGATGCGCTGATCGATCATATGGAGCAGTTCACGAGGGCTGCACTTGATCTATAGAAAATCGATGTTCTTGACAAACCTGACACCTGATCGTTTTTCAAGTCTACAGATCAAGGTGTCGCAGTTGTGTATGGGCTTCTAGATGGGCTGCGACGCACAACGTCGGTGAGAACAATTGCTGCACTGCTCGCTTCAGTCCTCACTGATGAGAAGTTCTGTTTGAAACTTGGTGCGACGCTAAAGCTGCGGACCTTGGCTATACGTCTCACTGAGCATCACAAGGAGAAAGGCAGGCCCTCGTGGCGTGCCTCCCCCCAAAAAACCAAAGTGACCCGCAGCGAGCTTTCAGCTTGACTGTTTCCGAAACATTTCGTACGGTCCGTTCGATAATTCCTCTGCTAACAGTCTGCTAACACTTCGGTCAGATCCTGACGAAAAAGTTGAACAAAACGGATAGAATTCCTCACGAATTCACAGCTGGCCCGGACTGAAAATCCATGTGTCGGCGGTTCGA